>ENA-OUOW01000034-OUOW01000034.1-human-gut-metagenome-genome-assembly--contig:-NODE-34-length-164504-cov-9.497048_pt1 | contig 164504 bp, 171 predicted proteins | sample MGYA00237938_ERZ548769 | MGnify/ENA primary metagenome ERZ548769 (study PRJEB26490, sample SAMN05356870) | human gut metagenome | biome: terrestrial biome; feature: human-associated habitat... | reverse complement strand
GTTTGCAGGCCGAGAAGTATTTTCTCAGCCGCACATGTCGCCTGAGAAAATGATCGAATTTTCTTTCGCCGCTCCGGCGGCAAAAGGCTACGAGGTTTTCTGACAAGCTGAACAGGTCCTCCGGGGTGCCAGGAGGACCTGTTTCCATACGCTGCGAGCGCCAAGTCAAAAGTCAGACAACTCCGTCTATATGTAACAAAACCTCACATTTTTAATAAATTGGCACAAAGCAGATGTGCTGCCCGGATTGAAAATCCTCACACGCGATACTATAATATAGCGGAAAGCAAGAAAATTACAGCGCGCTCCGGCGCGCCGGAAAGGAATGTGCATACACCATGAAAAAAAGCAAGAAGTTTTTGTGTCTGCTGCTCGCACTGGTGATGGCCGGGAGTCTTCTGCTCCTGCCGGCGGCCGCTGCGAACACGCAGTCCGGCGCGACGCGCTACCCGACGGTCTATGTCCACGGCCTGATGGGCTGGGGCGAACACGACCAGATCTATTCCGCCGTCCCCTACTGGGGTCTGTCGACCGACCTGATGCCGTATATGACGAGCAAGGGTTATGAGAGCTACGCCGCCTCCGTCGGCCCGCTCTCGAGCGCGTGGGACCGCGCGTGCGAGCTCTACGCCCAGCTCACCGGCACGACCGTGGACTACGGCGCGGCGCACGCCGCCGAATATGGCCACGCGCGCTACGGCGCGACGTATGACAAGCCGCTGTTTGCCGGCTGGAGCGCGAGCAAGAAGATCAACCTCGTCGGCCACAGCTTCGGCGGCGCGACGATCCGCCTGTTCCTCGACATCCTCGCCGACGGCTCTGCTGCAGAGCAGGCCGCGGCCAAGGCCGCCGGCACGGAGGTCTCCCCCTTCTTCGAGGGTGGAAAGGCCGACTGGGTCTATTCCCTGACGACACTGGCTGCCCCGCACAACGGCACGACCTTCCTCGAGTGCTGCGACAACATGGCGCAGTTTGCGGCCGAGGCCTCGACCGCAATGGCAAAGCTGCTGGGCATCTCGGACTTCAAGGGCGTGTATGATTTCCAGCTCGAACAGTTCGGCTTCTACCGCAAGGACGGTGAGACCGTGCTCGAGGCGCTCGACCGCGTGCTGCACTCGGACTTCCTGTCGCACAACGACAATGTCTTCCGCGACCTGACGATCGACCGCGCGCTGGAGCTCAACGACGATATCGAGATCCAGCCCAATGTCTATTACTTCTCCTACGCCGGCGACAAGACGCGCCAGAGCAGCGCCACCGGCGCGCGCACCTCGGCCGTCGACATGACGCCGCTGTTCGTGCCGTTTGCAAACAGAATGTGCAGCTATTATGACCAGACGACTGCAGGCGGCTTCCGCATCGACAAGACCTGGGCACCGAACGACGGACTCGTCAACACCGTCTCCGCCCTGTATCCGACCGACAGCGCCGGCCGCTGCCTGACCAAGAGCGGTCAGACCGGCTATATCCAGCAGGATGGCTACTCCAACGTCAGCTATCAGCCCGGCGTGTGGAACGTGATGCCTGTGCGCCACTATGATCACGGCAACTTCATCGCCGGCATGCCTGTGCCCGATCTGGCGTCGCAGAGCGTGACCGCGCTGCGCCAGTTCTACCTGAGCCTGATGGACAATCTCTCCCACGTGAGCGCGGCGTCCGGTCTGCCGTTCACGGATGTGGCAGCCGACCGCTGGAGCTACACCTACATCAAGCAGATGTATGATGCCGGTGTCGTCTCCGGCATGACGCCCACGACCTTTGAGCCGGCGGGCGATGTCACACGCGCGCAGTTTGTAACCATGCTCGCCGGTCTTGCAAAGGCGGATGTGTCGAAATACCCGGCCACCTCGTTCCGCGACGTGCCGGAGGGCGCGTGGTATGCGCCTTACGTCAACTGGGCCCTCGCCAACGGCATCGTCAGCGGCACGAGCGCCACGACCTTCTCGCCCGACGCCAAGATCACGCGGCAGGACATGGCCGTGATGCTCTATCAGTATACGCAGCGCTACGATGTCGCACTGCAGCAGCAGACGGTCACGCCCTTCACGGACGAGAGCAGCATCTCCGCCTATGCTCTGCCCGCTGTGCAGGCGCTGCACCGTGCAGGTGTCATCAGCGGCATGCCCGACGGCAGCTTCCAGCCGTTCGGCACTGCGACCCGTGAACAGGCGTGCGTCGTGCTGTGTGCCCTGTAAGGCAAGCTCTTAAATCCACCGCATTGCCCTCCCGGAGCCGTCCGGGAGGGCAATTTTGCACGCTCGGCACAACCTTTCCTTGTAATTTCCGCCGCTGTCATGTACAATATATCTTACAGCTGTTGATTTAGCGATTTTAAGTGTGAAATTGGCGGCAAAAATCTGGGGGAAAGAAGAAAAAGAATTTATGGACAATGAACTGAAGAAAAAGTATGGCCTGCCGACGGCGATCGCACTCGTCATCGGCATCGTCATCGGCAGCGGCGTGTTCTTCAAAGCCGAGAAGATCCTCACCGCGACCGGCGGCAACCTGCCGCTCGGCATCCTCGCCTGGGCAATCGGCGGCCTGATCATGATCATCTGCGCGTACATGTTCTCCATCCTCGCCACACGTTATGCGCACGTCAACGGGCTCGTAGACTACGCCGAAGCGCTCGTAGGCAAACGCTACGCCTATTACATGGGCTGGTTCACAACGTTTATCTATTTCCCGGCCATGACGTCCGTGCTGGCCTGGGTCAGCGCACGGTATCTCGGCGTGCTGTGCGGGTTTGACATCACGGGCGGCCCGGTCATGGTCATCGCGTGCCTGTTTCTCGTCGGCAGCTATGCCGTCAACGCCCTGTCGCCGATCCTGGCGGGCAAGTTTCAGGTGGCGACCACGGTCATCAAGCTCATCCCGCTGCTGCTCATGGGCATCGTCGGCACGATCGTCGGCCTTGCCAACGGCACAACGATCGAAAACTTCACCACCGTCGTCACAACCGTCGAGGGCGGCAACGGCCACGCGCTGTTCACCGCCGTGGCGGCAACGGCCTTTGCATACGAGGGCTGGATCATCGCCACGAGTATCAACGCCGAGCTCAAGAATGACCGGCGCAACCTGCCGATCGCGCTTGTCATCGGCACGCTCATCGTCGCGCTGACGTATATCCTCTACTATGTCGGTCTGTCCGGCAGTGTCTCGAACGCCGAGATCATGGCCGGCGGCGAGGCCGGCGCCAAGCTCGCCTTCGAGAAGATCTTCGGCCGGGCCGCCGGCGTGGGTCTGTTCGTGCTGGTCGTCGTGTCGTGCCTCGGCACGCTCAACGGGCTCATGCTCGCCGCGACGCGCAGCCTCTACTCCGTCGCCGCGCGCGGCAACGGCCCGAAGCCGGAGGCGTTCCTCGGCATCGACCAATACACGAACATGCCGGCAAACTCCGCCATCGTGGGCGTGCTCATGTGCGCCGTCTGGCTGACATATTTCTACGGCGCCAACCTCACCGAGGGCTGGTTCGGCCCGTTTTGCTTCGACTCGTCCGAGCTGCCGATCATCACGCTCTACGCGCTCTATATTCCGATGTTCCTCAACGTCATGCGCCGGGAAAAGGAGCTGAACGCTTTTCACCGCTACGTCATGCCGGTGCTGTCGATCGTGTGCTGCATCTTCTTCTGCGTCGCGGCCGTCGTGTCGCATGGCAAAGCCGTGCTCTACTATCTGATCGTGTTCGCGGTCATCATGGCGCTGGCCATCCCGTTTTACCGTCAGGGGAAAGAAAAGACCTGACGCTCCGCGTTTTCGAGGGCGGCGCTTTTGCGCCGCCCTTTTTCGTTGCCCGCGCGGTGCATTTGTGGTATACTCGCGGCAGACTGAAAAATGAGGCGACGACATGGACATTCTCTATCAGGACAACAGCATCCTTGTGTGCATCAAGCCTGCGGGCGTGCTGTCCACGGACGAGCCGGGCGGCATGCCCGAGCTGGTGCGTCAGGCGCTCGGAGACCCGAAGGCCTGCGTGCGCACCGTGCACCGGCTCGACCGTGTGGTCAGCGGGCTGATGGTGCTCGCGCGCACACCGGGCGCTGCGTCGAAGCTCTCGGCGCAGATCCGCGAGCACGACTTCGGCAAGACGTATCTGGCCGTCGTGCACGGAGCGCCTTCGCCGCTGCAGGGCACTTACCGTGACCTGCTGCGCCGCGACCCGAACGAGCGCAAGACCTACGTCACAGACAGGATGGCCAAGGGCGTGCAGGAGGCTGTGCTCGACTACGATGTGCTCGGCACGCGCGCGGAGCTCTCGCTCGTGCGCATCTATCTGCAGACAGGGCGCACGCATCAGATCCGCTGCCAGTTCTCGTCGCGCGGTCTGCCGCTCTGGGGCGACAGGAAGTACAGCACCCTGCCCGACGACGGGCCGATCGCGCTCTGGTCGCACTGCCTGCACTTTGCCCACCCGGAAACCGGCGAGGTGCTCTACTTCGAGCAGCAGCCGCCGGACTGCTATCCGTGGGACCGATTTACCGAATTGGACGACTGAAATTCCCCGCGCTGCCGCGCGGGGAAAATTTTTACGCAAATCAGCGCTGTTGTCCTATAAAATGTCTTGCGAACGACACTATGTCCCGATATAATGTACACAAATTGCCGGTTGCTGTGAGAATTTTTAATGCGGAAACAATCACTTGACTGGAGGTTATTATGAACAAAACGCGCAGATTTTTGTCCCTGCTGCTCACGCTCGTGCTCACGCTGAGCCTATGCGTGATCCCGGCTGCCGCCGCGAATACCCAGGCCCGCTCAGACGACCCGGTCGTGTTCGTGCACGGCCTGATGGGCTGGGGGCAGCGCGACAAGATCAACCGCATCATGCCCTATTGGGGCATGACCACAGGCAGTCTGACAGACTACCTCTCCTCACAGGGCTATGAAACGTATGCCGCTTCCGTCGGCCCGATCTCGAGCGCATGGGATCGCGCGTGCGAGCTCTATGCGCAGCTCGTCGGCGCGCGCACGGATTACGGCGTCAAGCATTCTCAGGACTTCGGCCACGACCGCTACGGCATTGACTACGAGCAGCCGCTCTTTGACGGCTGGGGCACAGAGCGTGCCGTGAACCTCGTCGGTCACAGCTTCGGCGGCGCGACCACGCGTCTCTTCCTTGACATCCTCGCCAACGGACGTCCGGAAGAGGTCGCCGCAGCCAAAGCCGCCGGTGTCGAGCCGAGCCCGTTTTTCCTCGGCGGCAAGGGCAGCTGGGTACACTCATTGACCGCCATCGCCGCACCACACAACGGTACGACGTTCATTGAGACCTGCGGTGACTTTACGATGGTCGCAGCCGAGCTCGCCACCTCGATCTCCAAGGCGCTGGGTCTGTCCGTATTCAAGGGTGTGTACGACTTCCAGCTCGACCAGTTCGGCATCCGCAAGGACGACGGCGAGACCTTCTCGCAGGCGCTCGAGCGCGTGCTGCACTCGGACTTCCTCTCGCACAATGACAACGCCTTCCTCGACCTCACGATCGACCGCGCGCTCGAGATCAACGACGACATCGGCATCGAGCCGAACGTCTACTATTTCTCCTACGCCGGAAACCAGACCGTGTCGAACGCGGCCGGCGACAGCTTCTCCCCCTCGCCGGCTATGTGGGGACTGTTTCACCCGGGCTCGGCGAAGATGGGCAGATACTATGACCGCTACACCGCCGGCGGCTTTTACATCAACAAGCGCTGGCTGCCGAACGACGGCATGGTCAACACCGTCTCCGCCCTCTATCCCACCCACAGCGACAGCACCTGCCTGACCGACGACGGCGCGCGCGGCTGGAAAAACTACAACGGCTACACCGACACCACATTCCGCCCCGGTCTCTGGTATGTGATGCCCGTGCAGACGCTCGATCACATCCAGTTCATCGGCGGTATGCTCAACGGCAGCATCCTCAACACGCGCGCGCTCTACCGCGACATCGTGCAGGACATCTACAGCACCTATCCATGACAGGCGCGCACTGCCCGGCATGACCCAACAGCAGAAGGGACGCATCCGCTTGGATGCGTCCCTTTTTTCGTGCGCGCCAAACGCTGTTGCGCACTGCACACGGCGCCGGGAAATGATCGGCAGGTTTTCGTCAAAATGTCTTGCAATCAACAAATTCCGCAAGTATAATATAGACACATTGCCGGTTATGTGAGAAGGATGAACCTGTGAAAACAACAAGACAAGGGGGTAAACCATGAAAAAAACACATCGACTTTTGTGCCTGCTGCTGACAGTGGTGCTCGCGCTGAGCCTGTGCGCCATCCCGGCCGCCGCGGCCGATGACCAGACCCGCTCAGACGACCCGGTCGTGTTCGTGCACGGTCTGCTCGGCTGGGGACAGCGCGACAGGATCTACCGCATCATGCCCTACTGGGGCATGACCACCGGGAGCCTCACGGACTATCTGTCCGCGAAGGGCTACGAGACGTATGCCGCCTCCGTCGGTCCGCTCTCGAGCGCGTGGGACCGCGCGTGTGAGCTCTATGCGCAGCTCGCCGGCACACGCACGGACTACGGCGTCAAGCATGCGCAGGACTTCGGGCACGAGCGCTACGGTATCGACTACAAGCAGCCGCTCTTTGACGGCTGGGGCACAAAGCGCGCCGTGAACCTCGTCGGCCACAGCTTCGGCGGCGCGACCACGCGCCTTTTCCTTGAGATCCTCACCAACGGCTGCCCGGAGGAGGTCGCCGCAGCCAAAGCCGCCGGTGTCGAGCCGAGCCCGTTTTTCCTCGGTGGCAAAGGCAGCTGGGTACACTCATTGACCGCCATCGCCGCGCCGCACAACGGCACGTCGTTCATCGAGTGCAACGCAGACTTTACAAAGGCCGCGGCCGAGCTTGCCACCTCCGCATCCAAGGCGCTGGGGCTGTCCAAGTACAAGGGCGTGTATGATTTCCAGCTCGACCAGTTCGGCATCCGCAAGGACGAGAACGAGACCTTCGCGCAGGCGCTCGAGCGCGTGCTCAAATCCGATTTCCTGTCGCACAACGACAACGCCTTCCTCGACCTCACGATCGACAAGTCACTGGAGATCAACAAGGGCATCGCCATCCAGCCGAACGTCTACTATTTCTCCTACGCAGGCGACCAGACCTCGGCCGATCCGCGCACCGGAAACCACTATCCCGCCGTATCTGCCATCCCGTCGAACGGTATGTGCGCGCTGATGCTGTTGTTCTCGTACAACATGGGCAAATACTATGACAAGTATACCGCCGGCGGCATCTATATCGATCGCAGCTGGCTGCCGAACGACGGGCTGGTCAACACCGTCTCCGCCCTCTATCCGACCACGACGGACAAAAACACCACCGACTGCCGCAGGCAGGACGGCTCGCAGGGCTGGGTCAACTATGACGGCTATTCCGATATCGCCTTCCGCCCCGGCATCTGGTATGTCATGCCCGTCACGCGCGCCGACCATATGCAGTTTGTCGGCGGCATCGCCAACAAGAGCATCGTGCAGACGCACCTGTTCTATCTGAACCTGATGGACGATATCTACAGCACTTACCGCGCCGTGCAGCCGGGTGAAACACCCTTCCCGTTCACGGATGTGCCCGAGAGCCGCTGGAGCTATCCGTACATCCGGCAGCTCTATGACGCGGGCGTCGTCTCCGGCATGACGGCGACGACCTTCGCCCCCGCCGAAAACATGACGCGCGCGCAGTTTGTGACCATGCTCGCCGGGCTGCAGGGTGCGGACGTGTCCGCATACCGGACAGGGAAATTCACCGACGTGCCCGCAGATGCGTGGTATGCGCCCTATGTCAGCTGGGCAGCCGAAAACGGCGTCGTCTCCGGCGTCGCGGAGGGCAAGTTCGCGCCCGATGCCGACATCTCGCGTCAGGATATGGCCGTCATGGTCTATCGTTACGCCGAGCGCTTCGGCATCCGGCTGGGCACGGATGTCACGCCCGTCACGTTCGCGGACGCCGGTGACATCGCAGCCTATGCCCTGCCCGCCGTGCAGGCGCTGCAGCGCGCCGGTGTGATCAGCGGCATGCCCGACGGCAGCTTCCGTCCGCGCGAGCACATGACGCGCGAGCAGGCGTGTGTCGTGCTCTCGGCACTGTAAAACCAAGATAAGAAACCGCAAAAGAGGCGCAGCCGCACATCCGGCCGGATGTGTGGCTGCGCCTCTCGCGCGCGGATAACAAACAGGATAACAGAAAGAGAAAGCAAACGAAATGCGGCGTCCGCTCAGGGGTGCGGCTTGCCCTCGCGGTAATTTTTCATCACGTCACGAAACAGCTCCGCGCTGGACGGCGGCGTCCAGACGATCGCGTTGGCGCCCGCGCGGATGGTGGCACGGATACTCTCCTCATCCGCGCCGCCCGTCGCAATGATGGGGTAATCCGGGAAGCGCTCGCGGATCTCGGCCACGATCTCCGGCGTCTGCGCACCGGCGGCCACGTTCAGGATCGCAGCACCGTCCTCTATGCGGTGGCGGTAGTTCGTGTCGGAATTGGCCACCGTGACCACGACCGGCACATCGACGCTGCAGCGGATGCGGTTGAGGATGCGTCCCGGTGTCGGCGCATTGACGACCACGCCGGTCGCGCCCTGCATCTCGGCGTACATGGCGAGGTTCACGACGCGCTTTCCCGTCGTCAGCCCGCCGCCGACACCGACAAACACCGGCAGGTCGCTCGCCATGAGCAGTGCCTGTGTGATGATCGGCTGCGGCGTAAAGGGATAGACCGCAAACACCGCGTCGGCATTGACGTTGCGGATGATGCTCAGGTCGGTCGAAAAGACCAGCGACTTGATGCGCTTTCCGAACACCATGATGCCGCTGCACGCATCGATCACGTCCGGCACGCGCAGCGCAAACTGGCGCAGCGTGCCGTCGATCGGCGTGGGCATCTGCGGCGCAACGTGCACGTCGCCAGGCGTCGTCACCTGACGGTCGTTTGCGGCGGGCGCATCCTCGCCGACGCCGCCGAGCTGCAGCGGCTCGCTGTCGAGCTGCTCGAAGTCCTCCGTCTCCGGGGCCTCGGCCATATCATAGATCAGATCACGGTTCTTGCTCATAAAATTACCTCCTTGCGGTTATGGGGGATATGTCTTGACTTTTGCAGGCGGTTGTGTTTTACTGTGGTCAGAAAAGTTACATCCGGCCCGTAGATAGAAACCAAAGTTTCGTTTTTGATTAACGTAACTTTGGTATAAACTATTTCTACAGGTTTGTCAAGTCCTTTTCCGAAAAAAATATTTTTTGTTTCTGCAAGAACGGAGGGCGCATCATGGGCAAAGACATCGACGAGGCCGCGAGCGGCTTCGGCAACGTGTTCCGCGACCGGCTGACCTATCTGATGAACGGCAACAATGTGTACGGCAAGCCCGTCAACACGCAGGAGCTGGCAGATGAGATCGACATCAGCCGCCCCGCCGTGCGCAAATACATCAAGCCCAACGACCGCCGCGAGGTCACGGTGCCGTCGGCGCTGGTCGTGAGCCGCATCGCGCGGTTTTTCCACACGACGCCGAACTTCCTGCTCGGCTTTGACACCGAGATCGGCAGTGAGGACGCACAGCGTGCCGGCGAGAGCGACGTGTATAACGCCCTCGGCCTCAGTCAGGAGGCCATCGACGGGCTGCACCGGCTGCGTGCGCAGGCCGTCACGGAGCCCAAGGCCGCCGAGCTGCTGCGGCTGCTCGACAAGCTCATCTGCAGCTACACGCACGAGACGGATAAGCTGCTGTAAATACGATTTCCGCCACCCCCGACCGGGCATTTTCCGGCCGGGGTGTTTCGTCCACACAATATTAATAAGAATAACAGAAACAGTACGCCTGCACAGGTTGACCTGAACGCGAAAAAAGCGTATGATGTAGTGTAACTATCCTGTGAGAAAAAGAGGAAAAACTATGCAATCAATATCGCCGCAGGAGCACCCTGCCCCGCGCTGGCTGGCCGGTGCGCTCATCGGCCTGTGCGCAGCGCAGCCGCTGCTGGATGTGCTGTCGTTCTGGACGCAGACTCTGGGCCGCGCAACGAGCGTTTCGCTTGCACTGCGGATGCTTTTGCTGGCCGCCGCCGCTGTGCTCGCGTTCGTGCTCTCGGAGCGCAAACGCGCCTACCTGATCCTATGCGGTGTGCTGGCGCTCTTTTGGGGTGCGCATGTGCTGGCCTGCCGCCGCGTGGGCTACGCCGCACCCATGTCCGATCTGATCAACTTCATCCGTGTTGCACAGCTTCCGGTCTATACCTTCGCCCTCATTACGCTCTTTCGGCGCACGCCGCACTTTCTGGACGTGCTGGAGGATGCCTGCACGATCAACCTGTACCTGATCGCGCTCATCACGCTCGTGTCCGTTGTGACCGGCACAAGCATGCCCACCTATGCGAAATTTCACATCGGCTGGAGCGGCTGGTTCTGGCTGCCCAATTCGCAGAGCGCCGTGCTCGGCGTGCTGACCGTGATCTCTCTGCTTGCGGCCGTTCGCCGCAAGAAGCTCACCGCTGCCGCGCTGCGCTGTGTGGTCGGCTTTGCGCTGCTGTTCGTACTGGGCACGCGGCTGGCCTATGCCGAGATCTTCGGCATTGCCGCCGGCGTGTGCGTGAGCATGGCGCTGACCCGTCAGTGGAACGCGCGCGCGCTGGCCGTCGTGCTTCTGTGTGCCGCTTTGTGCGGCGGGCTCTATCACCAGAGCCCCATGTACCGCAACCGGCAGGCTTATGCCGAGAGCGTGAGCGAGCAGCAGCAGTCGGCCGGTGAGCTGGGCGCCTCCGAGCAGGAGACGCGCGATGCGCTCTACCGCAAATACCAGCAGGTGGCAGTTGATCGCTTCGGTCTGGAAAAGGTGGAGCACGCATTTCACGACTCCATGGACGTGTCCGTTATCGGCGACATCCGCCTGACAAAGCTCGTCTACTGCCGCCTGCTCATGGCGGAGCTGCCGGTCACGAGCCGGCTGTTCGGCTTCGAGCTGGAGGCAACACGCTGCCAGGGCGCCATTTTTGACGCGGAAAACGATTTCCACGGTGTGTACTATCTCTACGGTCTGACGGGTCTGGTGCTGATGGCCGGCTTCCTGCTGTATTTCATCGGGCGCGCGCTCTGGCGCATGCTGCGCGAGCCCGGAAAAGCCTGTACGCTTCCGGTGTGTGCCTTTGGCATGGCAGCGGTGATCCTGATCGTCAACGCCTATTTTTCGGCCAGCGTTCTCCGGCGGCCGAACGCCTCGTTTTATCTCTCCGCCGCACTGGCCGCGCTCTACTGTCTGACGGTGCGCGCCGGCGCTGCGCCGTGTGAAGAAGGAGCATCCGCATCATGAGTCAGAATCAGAACAAGCGCACCCTGCGCACCATCGGGTTGGTCGTTGCAGTCACGCTGCTGACCAAAATCCTCGGCATCGTCCGCGAGGCGCTGCAGGCCGGCGTATTCGGCACGCAGACGGCCTTTGATCTCTATACGATCTCCTATAACTATACGATCTACATCTTCACGACCGTCGCCTACGCGCTGTGCATTGCGGCCGTGCCCGTGATCTCGCGCCACCTTGCCGAGGACCGGAACAAGGCCTTCGCCGTAGCCGGAAACCTGATCTGCGTGAGTGTGCTCGTGAGTGCGCTGGTCGTCGTGCTGCTCTCGGTGCTGATCCGCTTCGCCCCCGTCGGCCACTGGCTCGGCGTGAGCGACGCAGACCTGCCGACTCTGCGGACATATCTGCAGATCTGCCTGCTGACGCTGCCGCTGATCGTGGTCATCTACCTGCTGGTCGCCGTGTTCCAGTCCATGGAGCACTATACGCTGCAGGGCAGTCTGAGCCTGCCGTACAATCTGCTGCTGATCGTGTTTCTCGTGCTGTTTTCCAGCAGCGAGCGTGTGCTCGAATATGTGCTGGTCATCTGCTTTGCGTGGCTGCTGCAGTTTGCCATGACGATCCCGTGTATCGTGCGCGAAAAATTCCGGCTCATCCCCGGGCTGCACTTCCGTGATCCCGATCTCAGGCTCTTCGCCCGCACGACGGTCGTGACGGTGTTTACCACGTCCATCTTCCTGCTGTGCTATCTGGCAGACTCCAATACCGTGTCTGCATTCGGCAGCGGTGCCGTGAGCGCCGTGTACTACGCGGACAAGCTCTTCACGCCGGTCGCAACGACGCTTATCTACAGCATCAGCGTTGTGCTGTTCCCGAAATACAATCTGACCTATTCGCAGGTAAACGCGCAGGAATACAAGCGCTATGTCGGCGGCACGGTAGAAAACACGCTGTTTGTTATCCTGCCGTTTTCTGCGCTGTTTTCCGCCTTTGCCGTGCCGATCATCCACGTCCTGTTCGAGAGCGGCAACTTCAACACCGTCTCCACGCAGATGACCAGCAGCGTGTTCGCCATGTACGCACTGGGTATGGCGGGCTTCTGCGTGCTGGACCTGATCAACAAGGCATACTACACCATGCACAAGACGCTGACGCCGCTGCTCATCAATGCCGTGGTGCTGGCGCTGAACATTGCGCTCAACCTCGTGTTCCGGAGCGGTCAGAGCTGCGGCCTGATCGCACGGACGACCGCCGTGTCGCTGACCGTCGGCGGTGTCATTGCGCTCGTCTGCTTCTTCCGCGACACGCGCGGCAGTCTGCGCACCGGCAAGCTGCTCAAAAACCTCGCTGCCGCCGTGCTGACCGGCGCGGCGATGTGGGGCTGTGAGACGCTGCTGTACCGCCCGGAGCTGAGTAAGCTCCTGACCCTGCTGGAATTCTGCGCGCTCGGCCTTATCGGCATCGGGCTGTACGCCGGCATCTGCTGGCTGCTGCGCGAGCGGGAGGCACTGCAGACGATCGTGCAAAAATTTAGAAAGCGTGCGTGATTATGAAACAATTTCTCCACTCTTACCGTCTATTTTTGATCGTGGCAGCGCTCTGCACGCTATCGGCCTTCTGGCTGCTCGGCGCCCGGATCGGTGTTGAGCAGACGCAGCGGCAGGTCGACGTGGTCGTCAGCTACGAGGACGTCTGTGCGCTCTCGGACGCATCCGGCATCCCGGTGCAGGACTGGCTGACGCAGCTGGCGGATGCCGGTGCGCGTGAGCTGCTGGTCACACCGGCAGAGCTTGCCGCCCCGGACATCGTGCGCGCCGCGCAGGATGCGGGGCTGGGCACGGCACAGGCCGGCGGCCTTGCACAGGGCGGCACATATTTCTTTGCCGCGCGGTATGACACGCTTGCCGCCGCCGGACAGACCGGCATCGACACCGATACCGAGCCGCTGGCGCAGGCGCAGGTGCTCGACGCACTGCGCGAAAGCGGCAGCACACTCGTGCTCATTGAAGACAGGAACCAGACCGGCTGTGTCCTTCCGGATGGGTACACGCTCGACGGGTACACCGGCAGCATGGTCAAGGGCTTCTGGCTCAACCAGACATTCCGCGCGCGCTACCAGACGCTTGGCTACAGCGGCGCGGAGGAGATCGTCAATATGCTCTACCGTGCCGTCGTGGACCGCGGCATGACCGTGCTGTGGCTCACGCCGCTGACGGACGCCGCGGGCGAGACCGTCGCGCAGCCGGAGGTGTACACACAGCTGCTGCAGGATCTGGCGCAGCGGATCGCACCGGCCGGCTATCAGTACGGCGCCATCACCGGCATCCCGGCCAAAACGGTCAGCCCCGTGCTGCTGATGCTGTGCGGCATCGGCGTGTTCGCCGCAGCGATCGTGCTGCTGGGCGTTTTCGTGTCCCTGCGTGCGCGCTGGCTGCGTGCGCTGCTGTTCGCGCTCGGCTGCGCGGAGAGCGTTGGCGGCGCGCTGCTCGCGCCGGCCCTGCAGAGCACGGCGCTTGCGCTGCTGGCCGCCATCGTGTTCCCGTGTCTGGCCGTCGCAGTGCTTGCCGCCATGCTGCGCGAAAGCGTGCAGACGCGTCCGGGCATCGGCCGCTACATCGGCATGACGGCGCTCGGCACAGCCATCACGTTCTGGGGCTGCTGCTACATCGGCGCGATCCTCAGCGGTTCGGAATATCTGCTCGTGCTGCGGCTGTTTCGCGGTGTGAAGCTCAGTCAGCTGACCGTATACGCCGGCGGCATGGTGCTGCTGGCCATGGCGCTGCTGCACACGCGCGGCTGCTCTGTGCGCGATGATCTGCAGACGCTGCGGCAGGAAAACAGCCGCCACTGGCGGCGAAAGCTGCTGTGCCTGCTGGTGATCCTCGCCGCCGTCGGCACGGTCTACATCCTGCGCACCGGCGACGGGATGCTGTCCGTCTCCGTCGGCGAGCAGCGCGCGCGCAACTGGCTGGAGCGTGTACTGCTGTTCCGGCCGCGCACAAAGGAATTTCTCATCGCCTACCCCGCCATCGCCGCGGCCTATTGCTGCGCCGCGCACCGCAGCCGCCTGACTGCGTGGCTGTTCGGCGTCTTCGGCGCGATCGGATTCGCCTCCGTCGCCAACACCTTCTGCCACATTCGCGCGCACTTTCTCGTTTCGCTGCTGCGCACCGGCATCGGTCTCGTGCTCGGCCTCGTGCTCGGCGCGATCGTGCTACTGATCCTGCGCGCCTGCTGGCCGGTCCCATCCGATGCCACCCAAACAAAGGAGTAACACATTCATGAGTCAAGAAACCCACGTCTCCGGCGCACTCGCGCGCCTTTTGCCCACGTTTGTCATCGTCCTCATGGCGATCCAGCCGCTGATGGACATTCTGTCCTTCTGGACGGACCGGCTCGGCATGAGCAACACCATCACGCTGCTGCTGCGCTTTGCCGTGTTTGCCGTCGTATGCCTGCTCGGATTTTTCACCTCCGCGCGCAAGAAGGTCTACGGCATCGCCGTCGCCGCCTGTGCCGTGCTGCTCATCGGGCACTGCATCTCCTGCTTCATCGTCGGCTACCAGCGCATCGTCTACGACCTGACCAACTTCGTGCGCGTCGTGCAGATGCCGCTGTTCGTGCTGTGCTTCATCTCCTTCCTGCGGGCGAACGACAAGTGCGGCCGTGCGTTTGAGACCGGCCTGCTGCTCGATTTCTGGATCATCACGGCCTCCGTCATCGTAAGCGTGCTCACGCACACCTCCTCGGCGACCTATCAGTCCACCAACGTGGGCATCCTCGGCTGGTACTCGTTCGGCAACGCGCAGAGCGCGATCATGAGCATACTTGCGCCCATCGTTATCCTGCTCTGCTACCGCCGCCGGCAGTTTCTGCTCTTCACGCTCACGAGCGTTGCGGCGCTCGGTCAGCTCTATCTCATGGGAACGCGTCTGGCGTTTTTCTCGATCGCCGTCGTCGCGCTCGGCGTACCGATCGTGCTGGTGCTGACCGGCAAGGCGCGCACCTCCAAGCGCTACATCGCCGTGCTGGTGCTCATCCTCGCCGTGTGCTGCGCGACCTACAAGCAGTCGCCCATGTACATCAACCAGAACCGTTACAATGAGGCCATGAGCTACAAGCAGAATGACGCCAACGTCATGATCAAGCGCGCCGAGGGCAACAAAGACGGCACATCCACCGTCACGCCCGGGGAGCGTTACCACGCCCTGTGCACGATCTATAATTTCTACTCGCCGAATATGTGCCGGCGCTTCGGCACGGCGCGCGTCATGTCCGCCTATGACTACTCCGCGCAGGTCACGGACATCACGGCGACCCGCCACCGCAAGATCGTCTTCTGCGAGATGCTGCTCGACGAGCAGCCGTTCACCTCCCGCCTGTTCGGTATGGAGCTCGGCCGCATGGCCTTTGACGGCGAGATCTACGACGTGGAAAACGACTTCCACGGCATCTGTTTCCTGTACGGTTGGGTGGGGCTGGCCATGATGGTCGCCTTCATCGGTTATTTCCTGTACCTGATCGTCAAGTGTCTGATCAAGGATTTCCGCAAATACTTCACGATAGAGGCCGGCGCCTTCGGCATCGGGCTGTGCCTGTGTCTGGTATACGCCTATTTCACTGCCGGCGTACTGCGGCGGCCGAACGCCTCGATCTACATGTCGGTGCTGCTGGCCGTGGTCTATTACCTGACACAGATGCGCAGCGAGCAGCCGGACGCACTGCCGGACGGAGAGGAGAAACGCGCATGATCTTCAGTGTTGTCATCCCGGTCTACAACGTCAAGGACTACCTGCCCAAGTGCATCGACTCCGTACTGGCGCAGGATTTCACCGACTATGAGGTCATCCTCATCGACGACGGCTCGACCGACGGCGAGAGCGGCGCGATCTGTGACCGCTATGCCGCGGCGCACCCGGAACGCATCCGCGCCATCCACAAGCCGAACGGCGGCGTGGGCGAGGCGCGCAACGTCGGCATCGAGGCGGCGCAGGGCGAGTACCTGATCTTCATCGACAGTGACGACTACATCGCCACCGGCATGTTCCGCGTTCTTGCCGACGCCGTCGCCCGCTTCGGGAGCGACATCATCGGCTTCGGCGCAGCGCTGGAAGCAAACGGCGTCGTGGTCAAGGAGCTCGTGGATCCCCTGCCGACCGACCGCACCTTCACGCTCGCCGACACGCCCGAGCTGATGCAGACCATGCCCTCCCCATGGAGCCGCATCTGGCGGCGCAGCCTGTTTCTGGATTCCGGCGTGCGCTATCCGGCGCGCATCTGGTACGAGGATCTGTGTACCTCGGTGAAGCTGCTGGCATTGGCTAAAAGCGCCGCCTTCGTGCCGGACATCCTGTATTACTACGTCGACCGCACCAACTCCATCACGCGCAACACGAACACGGCGCGCAACGCCGAGCTGTTCACAGCCTTTGATAATCTCCTCGGCTGGTACCGTGAAAACGGCCTGTTCGAGCGCTACTACAATGAGCTGTCGCGACTGGCGGTGGATCATGTGCTGCTGGCGGCCTCGGTGCGCGTGCTGCGCGTGGATCCGCAGAGCGAACTGCTCGACCGGTTTCAGGACTATGTGCAGGCGCAATTCCCGGACTACATGGAAAACCCGTACCTGCAGACGCTCTCGCGCAGCCACAAACTGATCCTGCGCCTGCTGCGGCAGCGCAAATACCGCACCGTGCGGATGCTCTTCGCCGTGAAGGACAAGCTCGGCTGAGCGCCCGGACTGGAGGAAGCTATGAAATTCAGTGTCATCATCCCGGTCTACAACGGCTGGGAATACCTGCGCGCGGGCGTGGACTCCGTGCTGGAACAGACCGGCGCAGACTTTGAGATCCTGCTCGTGGACGACGGCTCGACCGACGGCGAGAGCGGTGCGCTGTGCGACACGCTCGCGCGCGAGCATCCGGACTGCATCCGCGTGCTGCACAAGCCCAATGGCGGCGCGGGCGACGCGCGCAACGCGGCGCTCCCGCTCGCGCAGGGCGACTATGTGCTCTTTCTCGACAGTGACGACAGCTATACGCCGGAGGCGTTCGCCGTGCTGTCCGCCGCGCTGGAGGCGCTCGCGCCCGACGTCTGCTATTTTGGCCTGCGCATGACCGGCGACAATGACGGCGCGGTGTTCACCGACGACCTGCCGCTGCGCACGCCGCTGACGCTTCCGGAGACCCCTGCCCTGCTGCTCAACCGCCCGTCGGCCTGCATCGCCGCGTGGCGGCGCACCCTGTTCACGGACACGGACATCCGCTTCCGCGCCCGCGGCTGGGGCGAGGACCTGTGCATGACGCGCAAGATGCTCACGGCGGCAAGGTCCGTTGTCATCCTGCCGGACGTGCTCTATCTCTACCGGCAGCACGCCGGCTCCGTGACCAAACGTGCGCTCGACGCCAACGCCGAGATCATGGACGCGATCGACGATGTGCTGACGTGGTATCAGGCGCGCGGCCTGTTCAAACAGTATGAAAACGAGCTGGGCAAGCTCTGCGTAGACAATGTGCTCTACGATGCGTCCGTACGCATCCTCAAGGCCCAGAACACGCACCCGCTGCTGCCGCAGCTGCTGGACTTCACCGCCGCGCGCTTCCCCGACTACCGGCACAACCCCTATCTGAAAGGCTATCCGGCGCGCAAAAAGCTGGTGCTGTCCCTGCTCGGGAAGAAACAATACCGGGCAGTGCACATGCTGTTCGCCGCCGCCGGACACTGACACTATGAAGCATCACAATCAACTGCGTTCCGGCTCTCTGCTCACGTATGTGCAGATGACGCTCAACATCATCGTCTCCATTGCCTACACGCCGTTCATGCTGCGCATCCTCGGCAAGAGCGAATACGGCCTGTACTCCACCGTCGCCTCGACGATCGCCATCTTGTCTGTGCTCAGTCTCGGCTTCGGCGGCAGCTACGTGCGCTACTACATCCTCTACCGCAAGGAAAAGGCGGACGACAAGATCGCGCGGCTCAACGGTCTGTTCCTGATCGTGTTTTCCGTCATCGGATTGATTGCGCTCGCGTGCGGACTGTACCTGACGTTCCATCTGGAGATGGTGTTCAAGACCGGCCTGACGGACGCTGAGTATCACACGGCGCGCATCCTCATGCTGCTGCTGACGGCGAACCTCGCCGTGAGCTTCCCGATGAGCGTATTCAGCAACATCATCAGCGCGCAGGAGCAGTTCGTGTTCCTGAAGGCAACGGAGATCCTGCGCACGGTCGTGTCCCCGCTCGTGACGCTGCCGGTGCTGCTGGCGGGCTACGGCTCGATCGGCATGGTCGTTATCACGGTGACGATCTCGGTGCTCGTGGACGTGCTGCGGCTGATCTACTGCTTCGGCAAACTGCACATTCGGGTCTCGTTCCGGAACTTTGACGGCGCCGTGCTCAAAGACATCGCTGTGTTCTCTGGCTTCATCGCCATCAACATGGTCGTCGACCAGGTCAACAACAACCTCGACAAGCTCATCATCACGCGCTTTTGCGGCACAGCCGCCACGGCGGTCTACGCCGTCGGCCAGCAGCTGCACACATACTTCATCTCGTTTTCAACGGCGGTTTCGTCCGTGTTCACACCGCGCATCCACCAGCTCGTGCAGGATAACAAAGATGACAAGGCGCGCCTGCGCACCGTGCTCACGGAGCTGTTCGTGCGCGTCGGGCGCATCCAGTTTCTGATCCTGTCGCTCGTGTGCACCGGCATCATCTTCTTCGGCAAACCGTTTATCTATTTCTGGGCCGGACCGGGCTATGACGATGCGTACATCATCGTGCTGCTGCTCATCATCCCCGGCATGGTGCCGCTGACGCAGAATCTCGGCATCGAGATGCAGCGCGCGCAGAACCTGCACAAGTACCGCTCGATCATCTACGGCGCCATGGCCATCGGCAACCTCGCCATCAGCATCTGGCTTTGCCGGTATCTCGGCGCGATCGGCTGCGCGATCGGCACGGCCATTGCCGTTGCGCTGGCAAACGGGCTCGTGATGAACATCTTCTATCAGCGGCGGCTGAACATCGACGTGACCGTGTTCTGGAAGAGCATCGGGCGCATGGCGCTCGGCCTGCTGCCGCCCGCCGCGTGCGGCGTGCTGATGATGCGCTTTGTAAACCTCTACAGTATTCCGATGCTGCTCGGCGGCATCATCGTTTACACGGCTATTTACTGTGCCTCCGTGTGGCTGCTGAGCATGAACGGATATGAAAAAGCGCTCGTCGGCGGCATGGTGCGAAAGGTGCTGAGAAAATGAAACAACGCTTAAAACGCTTGCTTGTGCATCTGCTGAGTCTGCTGCCCGGCAAGCCGGTCATCCTGCTCGAGAGCGCGCCGCCCCTCGGCGACAACACCGGCGCCCTGTATCGTGAGCTGCTGGCCCAGGGCTGGAACGACCGGTACCGGCTCATATGGGTCGTGCCGGATCCGGCAGCTTTCCGGCACGTGCACGAAAAGAACGTCGGCTTTGTCGGCACGCATGGCAAATGGGCGCTCATGCGCCTGTTTGCGCTGCGCGCCCGCGCTGCCGCCATCGTGGACTGCAACGGCCAGATTCAGACGCTCCGGCCGGAGACCGTGCACCTGTACCTGACGCACGGCAGCCCGCTCAAGAGCGTGCACGACTACTATTTCTGCGACTCGACGACCGACTGGGTGCTGAGCCAGGCGCCGTTTTTTGACGCTGTCAACAGCTATGAATTTCACATCCCGCAGGACAAGCTCGTCACGCTCGGCTTCCCGCGCAACGATGAGCTGTTCACGCAAAAATGCGACCTGAAGGACATCTTCGGCGCGGAGTTTGACCGCTTCGTCGTCTGGTATCCCACCTACCGCCAGCACAAAAACGACCTCGTCACAACGACGGACATCTCCATCCCCGTCATCCACGACCCGGCAGCGGCCGAGGCCGTAAACGCGGCAGCACGGGAGACAGGCACGCTCGTGATCGTCAAGCCCCACCCGGCGCAGGATCTCGCGCACATCCGCGCACTGGAGCTGAGCAACCTGCGCTTCATCGACGACGGGCTCTTTGCCGCGCACGGCATCACATCCTATGAATTTCTCGCCTGCACGGACGCGCTCATCACGGACTATTCCTCCGTGCTGTTTGACTATCTGCTCACAGGCAAGCCTGTCGGCCTGACATTCGAGGACATTGATGCCTATGCCAGGCAGCCGGGCTTTGCCATCGACCCGCAGCCGCTGCGTGAGAGCGCGGCCATGCTCGACACGCCGGACGATTTCCGCGTGTTTTTCGAGCAGCTTGCCGCGGGCGACGATCCGCTGCGGGCCAAGCGCCTGCAGCTCACGAAGCTGACCAACCAATACACAGACGGACACTCCGCCGAGCGCGTCGCCGCGTTTCTGGCCGAGCGCCTCCGGGAAAGGGAGCACACATGAGACGTGTCATCACTTACGGCACCTTTGACCTGCTGCACTACGGACACATCAACCTCCTGCGCCGCGCCAAGGAGCAGGGCGATTATCTGATCGTCGCACTCAGCACCGACGAATTCAACTGGGAGCAGAAGCAGAAAAAGAGCTACTTCTCCTACGAGGATCGCAAGCGGATGCTCGAGGCGATCCGCTATGTCGACCTCGTCATCCCGGAGGAGAGCTGGGACCAGAAGATCACCGACGTGGACAAATACCACGTGGACGTGTTCGTCATGGGCGACGACTGGAAGGGAAAGTTCGACTTCCTGAAGGACAAATGCGAGGTCGTCTACCTGCCGCGCACGCCCGAGATCTCCACGACGAAGATCAAGACCGACCTGCACACCTGAAGATGCACAAGATGCCGCCCGGCAAACGCCGGGCGGCATGCATTTATCCCGAAGTCCGAAGCAGACTTCGGGATAAATGCATGGATTTTATTCGAGGCGGGCCTTGCCCCCTCGAGCTCCCCTGCTGCTCAATTATTTTGCGCTTGTGCATAGATTTGCAGGCAGCATGTTTTACCTTTCCGCGCCATAGAGTGGTACAAACTGCGTCGGGAGGTCGCGCGCGTGCACACACATCGCAGACTCATCGTCAACACCGCGCTCATGACCGGCTCGTCGATCGTGATGCGCTGCATCGCGCTCGTCTTTCAGGCGTGGCTCGTCGGGCACATCGGCGCGGCCGGCATCGGGCTCTACCAGCTCGTCCTGTCGGTGAGCGTGCTGTTTGCAACCTTCGCCATCTCCGGCATCCGCTTTGCCGCCACGCGCCTGATCTCCGAGGAGATGGGACTCGAGCGCGGCGCGGGCGTCACGGGTGCGATGCGCCGCTGCGCGTGCTATGCGCTGTTTTTCGGCCTGTGCGCGGGCACGCTGGTATATTTTCTGGCTGAGCCCGTGGGCTTTCTCTGGATCGGCGACGCGCGCACGGTGCGCTCGCTGCGCATCACGAGCATCAGCCTGCCATGCATCGCGCTCTCGGCGGTCATGGACGGGTACTTCACCGCCTCCGGCCGCGTGTGGAAGCCGACGCTCGTGCATCTGATCGAGCAGCTGGTGAGCATCACGTGCGTGATGTGGTTTTTGTCCCTTGCGGCCGCCGGTGATCTCGAGCAGAGCTGCGCCGCCGTCACGGCGGGCGGTGCGTGCGCAGACGCGGTGTCGCTGCTGATGATGACAGCGATGTACACGCTCGACCGGCGCAAATATCGCCGCGGCGGCGACACCGTACCGCACCTGACGCGGCGGATGCTTGCCGTGGCGCTGCCGCTGGCGGTGTCTGCCTATGCGCGCACGTCGCTCACGACGCTCGAGCACTTGCTCATCCCGCGCGGGCTCAAAAGCGCCGGTCTAACGGCCGACCGTGCGCTCGCGGGCTACGGCATCGTGCACGGCATGGCGCTGCCGGTGGTGCTCTTCCCTTCATGCCTGCTGTATGCGCTGGCAGATCTGCTCGTGCCGGAGCTGACGACGGCGCAGGTATCCGGCCGGTGCGGGGACATCCGGCGGCTGGTGCGCACGCTGCTGTACCGGTGCCTGCTGTTTGCGTGCGGCACGGCCGTGCTGCTGCTGGCGTTTTCCGGGCCGCTCGGACGGCTGATCTACCATTCGGACGACGCGGGGCGCTACATCCGGCTGCTAGCGCCGCTCGTGCCGGTGATGTATCTCGACACCGTGACCGACGGCTGTCTGCGCGGGCTCGGCCAGCAGACGCGCTGCATGGCTATCAACGTACTCGACGCCACGCTCGGCGTGGTGCTCGTGTGGGCACTGCTGCCGCGGTTCGGGCTGGCCGGATATCTCTTTGTCCTGTATTTCAATGAGTGCGTGAACTTTACGCTCAGCTTTACACTGCTGCTGCGCACGGTGCGCCGCTGCTGCACGGACGAAAAACCGCCGGCAGGCTGATGCCTGCCGGCGGTTTCGAGATACGGTTACGGTCTGCGCCTCAGTGCTGCGGGGTGGGCGTTTTGGACTGCACCGGCGGGGTCTGGTTTTTCTTGCGCAGCTCCGGGAAGAGCAAAAACTCCACGCGCTTATACAGCAGATACGTCAGCGCCGAGTCGACGATGCCCTTGATGAGGTTGAACGGGACGACGGCGAACAGCACGAGCGTCGGCACGCTGGTGATGCCCTTGTTCACGGCCGTACCCATGGCGACGATCTGATCGATCGGCAGGTGGAACAGCTCGGCGAACTTCGGGATCAGGTACAGGGCGTTGAAGAGGCTGCCGAACACCGTCATGCACAGCGTACCGACGGCCATGCCGATGATGGCGCTGCGGCGGGTCTTGTGGTGGTGGTAGATGACGGCGGCGGGCAGGACGAACGTGCAGCCGACGACGAAGTTGGCAAAGTCGCCGACGAAAGCCGTGCTCGTGCCCTTGAGCAGAAGCTTGAGCAGCACCTTGAGCAGCTCGGTGGTAACACCGGCCACAGGGCCGAGATAGAACGCGCTCATGAGCACCGGCAGCTCGCTCAGGTCCATCTTATAGAAGCCGGGCGCGAAGAACAGCGGGATCTCGAGCAGCATCAGCACACCGCCGAGAGCGGAGAACATGGCCACATAGCTGATGTTGCGACTGCGGCTGCGGCGCTGCAGATCGTGGCAGACCGTGCGCTCAAACAGATACGCAAGGCCGAGCAATGCCGCGAACACAAGCGCGCAGACACCGATAAAGGACAGGTTTTCTTTCAACATGACAAAGCACCTCCATGGAATGAAAAACACCTGAAAGAACATGTCCTTCAGGCGCTGCGAACTTATGGAGGTTCGTAACATCTTCTATCATCCAGACTATACTGTCGGTATCGGAATTGCACCGATTCAACCACATTCGGCTCGCGGACTATCACCGCCGGTCGGGAATTACACCCTGCCCCGAAGACATCTCGATTCAGTTGTTTGACTGTCTGCATTATAACACAATGTCCAGAGATTGCAAGCACTTTTTTCAGGAAAGTTTGACAGGCGCTTTTTTGTCGCGTACAATGGATGCCAGCACCGAAAAGGAGACTGCCGCCATGCCTGAGCGCGAACACACCTGCTGCTTCACCGGATACCGCGAATACAAGCTGCCCTGGGGCAGTGATGAGAACGATCCCCGCTGCCGGAAGCTCCAGCAGCAGATCTTTGACGCCGTGGACGCCGTCTATGCCGATGGCATCCGCCACTTCATCTGCGGCATGGCCAACGGCTGCGACCTGTATTTTTTCGACGCCGCGCGCTATCTGCGCCTCAGTCACCCGGAGGTCACGATCGAGGCGGCCATCCCCTTCTCCGGACAGGCCGACCGCTGGCGGCCGGAGCTGCGCGCGCGCTATGATTACGACCTGCGCCAGTGCGACTATCAGACGCTCGTGCAGGAGGCGTACACGCCGGGCTGCATGATGCGCCGCAACCGCTACATGGTCGACGCCTCGCGCATCCTCATCGCCGCCTTTGACGGCCGTCCCGGCGGCACGGCGCGCACGCTCGAATACGCCGCACTGCGAAAGCTCGAGATCATCCAGCTGCCGATCGACCGCGCGCCGGTCGGGAGATGATCTATACCAAAAAACACGGAGAACGATTTTTCGTTCTCCGTGTTCGTTTTTTGGGATGCTAACAGGCCTCGATCTCTTTGATGTTGTATTCGTTGCCTGACACCAGGTAGGTATGCTCGCTCTTACAGTGCGGGCATATTTTTGCGTATTTTACCGTGGGATATGTCTGCTTGCAGTCCTCGCAGAAGGTCACGGCGGGAACGGTCTCGATTTTCAGCTCCGCCTCTTTCAGATACTGCGATTTCTGGATCGCCCACTGCCAGCAGTCCGTCAGATAGTACGGAATGATGCCGCTGACCTCACCGATCTCCAGCGTGACGCTGGCAACCTTGGTCAGGTGGTTTTCCTCGACGACCTGCTCGACCTCGCGAATGACATAGAACACGGTTCCGAGTTCATGCATGGGTATGTTCCTCCGGCGGGTTTACTTCGCGCACTTTTCCTTGATGTCCTTGATGGTGATCTTCGCAGCGCGCTTGATCATGTGCGGCAGGATGGCCTTCATCTTGTCCTCGGTGCGGTACATACGGCTGGCCTCCGGCATATCGCGCTGCAGGTGGATCGCGTCAAACTCGCAGCGGGTGGTGCACAGGCCGCAGCCGATGCACTTGTTCGGGTCGACGACGGACACGCCGCAGCCGAGGCAGCGGGATGCCTCCGCCTTGACCTGCGCCTCCGTGAAGGTGATGCGGTCGTTGGAGAAGGTCTTGGCCTTGCTCGCGTCGTGCGCGACGGTCTGGCGCGCCGGAGCGTCGAAGCAGTCGATGGGCAGGACGGCGTTGCTCTTATCCAGCTCATAGAACTCGCGCGGGTCACGCGCCAGCGTCAGGCTCTGACCCTCATGCACGAAGCGGTGCAGGGACACGGCGCCCTCGCGGCCGGCCGCGATCGCGTCGATGGCGAACTTCGGACCGGTGACCACGTCGCCGCCGGCAAAGACGTCGGGCTGCGCGGTCTGATACGTCACACCGTCGACCTGGACGGTGCCGTTGCGGTTGAAGACCATCGCCTCGGGCGCAATATGGCCGAGGTCGACGCGCTGACCGATGGCGCCGATGACGGACGTGACCTCGATGGTCTCGAACTTGCCGGTGCCGACGGGCTTGCGGCGGCCCTTCTCGTCGGGCTCGCCCAGCTCCATGATCTCGACCTTGATGGCCTTGACCTTGCCGTTCTCGCCGAGAATCTCGGCCGGAGCGCTCAGGAAGCGGAACTGCACGCCCTCTTCCATGGCCTCGGCGACTTCCTCCGCGTCAGCCGGCATCTCGGCCTGGCTGCGGCGGTAGATGACGTAAGTATCCTTCGCGCCAAGGCGGATGGCCGTGCGGCAGACGTCCATGGCGACGTTGCCGCCGCCGATGACGGCGCACTTCTTGCCGATGCGCGGCTTCTTGCCGAGGTTGACCTTGCGCAGGAAGTCCACGCCGCCGTACACACCGGAGAGCTCTTCGCCCGGGATGCCGATGGGCGCGCTCTTCTGCGCACCGATGGCCAGATAGAAACCCTTGTAGCCCTGCTCACGCAGCTGGTCGATGGTGATGTCCTTGCCGATCTCGACGCCGCACTGGAAGTGGACGCCCATCTCCTTGAGCACCTCGATCTCGGCGTTGACCACGTCCTTCTCGAGACGGAAGCTCGGGATGCCGAGGGTCAGCATGCCGCCGGGGACCTCGTTTTTATCGAACACGGTGACGTTCTCATAGCCCATGTTCGCCAGATAGTAGGCGCAGGACAGGCCGGCCGGACCGGCGCCGATGATGGCGATCTTCTCCGGGTACGGATCGGCGATGCCGCGGTGGGTGATGACTTTCGGGATGTAGCGCTTGTCGGCCTGGAGCTCCTGCTCGGCGACAAACTTCTTGATCTCGTCGATGGCGACGGCGCGGTCAACGTTGCCGCGGGTGCAGGCGTCCTCGCAGCGGCGGTTGCAGATGCTGCCGCAGACGGCCGGGAACGGGTTATCCAGCTTGATGAGCTTGAGCGCGTCCAGATAGCGGCCCTGCGCAGCCAGATTGATGTAGCCCTGAACGGCGATGTGCGCCGGGCAGGCGGTCTTGCAGGGTGCGGTGCCGGACTCGTGGCACTGCTTCTGGTTGTCGTTCTTATAGTTCTGGCTCCACATATGCTCGCCCCAGTGGTTGTCGTCCGGCAGCGGCTGCTTCGGATAGACCACGGGTCCGGTCTTGGTGCACAGCTTCTGGCCGAGCTTGGCGGCACCGGCCGGGCAGACCTCGGCGCACTTGCCGCAGGCGACGCACTTCTCGGCGTCGACATGGGCGCGGTAAGCGGAGGCGGACATATTGGGCGTGTTGAACAGCTGGCTCGTTCTCAGCGCGAAGCAGGAGCCGAGCGCGCAGTTGCAGATGGCGAAGATCTTATCCTCACCGTCGATGTTCGTGATCTGGTGGACATAGCCGTTGTCCTCGGCGCGCTGGAGGATCTCCATCGCCTCTTCATAGGTAATGTCGCGGCCCTTGCCGGTCTCGCGGCAGTAGTCGGCAAACTGGCCGACGGCAATGCACAGCTCGTCCTGCAACTCGCCGCAGCCCTCGCCCTGAATGCGCATGGCGTTGCGGCAGGAGCAGTAGCCGACGCCGATGTGCCCCTCATACTTCTTCAGCCAGTGGGAGATGTGCTCGACATCGACCGACTCGTTCGTGGCCGGGATGGCCTTTTCGACCGGGATGACGTGCATGCCGACGCCGGCGCCTCCGGGAGGCACCATGCAGGTGATCTTCGTCAGCGGCAGAAACGCCATGCGCTCGAAAAACTGCGCGATCTCCGGGTGCTCCTCCACCTGCTGCAGGTTCATGTTCATCAGCTCTGCAGAGCCGGGCACGAAGATCGGCAGCGTCCACTGCTTGTGGTGATCGGCGTTCTCCCAGTTGTACTCGAGCAGGCCGATCATGGACATCTGGTCAAAGAGCTGCTCGATGTAGACCGGATCCTTGCCGACCTTTTTGCCGATCTCGGCCGGTGTGGTCGGGACACGCACCTTCATCGCGAGCGCAAGCTCCGCCATCTCGTCGGTGACGACGCTGGCCAGGCCATAATACTCGGGCGAAGTCTCGTCGAGCTGGGTCATGCCGAGCTTGACGTCCACACGGTCGGTGATCTTTTTGCCTAGTTTCAGGATCAGTTCTCTTGCCATTTTCAGGCTCCTTTCTTCCCCTTGAATAATTTCCGTTGCATTCCCTGATTTGTGAATTCATACACAAGGATTGTAACACATCTCACACACACAATTCAATAGACAAATGTGCATTTTACCGTAAAATGCAGCAAAAATGCCGCCGTTCTGCCCGTCGGGGTTGACATTTTACACAATCAGTGTTATGTTTTTACTGACCGTATGGTTAATTTTCGTATATTTGCAGAGGTGAGCGCAAATGCCTCGGATCCGGGTCCATGTTCTGCACTGCGGGAGGATCGGCGTCGCGCCGCAGCTCCCGGAGAGCGGCCAGTGGCGCTGGCCGGCGAAGGCCGACGCACGGCGCACAAAAGCGGATGCACGCATCTGGCTGCCGGTGTCGGCGTATCTCGTGGAGCACCCGAAGGGGCTGTTTCTGGTCGACGCCGGTCTGCCGCGCACAGTGAGCCCGACCGGGGTGGAGGATCGCGCGGCGCAGCTGCGCATGTTCGGCCGCGGGTGGTACACGCTCGTGCACAGCGTCGTCGCGCCGGGACAGTCGATCGGCGAGCAGCTGGCCGCGCGCGGCATCCGGCCGCGGGATCTGGACTATGTGCTCTTTTCCCACCTCGACCCGGATCATATTGCCGGCATCAGCGAGGTGCGGGGCGCAAAGCGCCTGCTCGTGCCGGAGGAGGAATATTTCTGGTCGTGCCGCGTCAACCTGCGCTACACCTCGCGCAGGCTGTGGATCGACGAGCCGCCGGAGCGCTTCTGGTACCGCGTGAACCACATCGGCCCGGAGAGCCGCTCGTATGACCTCTTCGGTGACGACTCGGTGCATCTTGTGCACATCGCGGGTCACACGGAGGGGATGTTTGCAGCGCTCATCCGAAACGGCGAGCGCTATGTGCTGCTCAACGCCGACGGTGCGGCAAGTCCCCGCTCATGGGCGGAGGGTACGGTGCCCGGTATCTGCGAAAACAGTGTGCGCGCCAAAAAGGCGCTCGACTGGATCGGCAGCATGAGCCGCGATCCCGCGTGTGTGGCGTCGCTGTGCAGCCACGATCCCGATATAGCACCGCAAACGATCGAATTTTAGAATAGATACATTCATTTTTTCTAATACATATTTCATACCGCTTTTGTGGATTTTGGGGTTGACAAGCGCAGGGAACTGCGTTATACTGCGCTCGTTTCCACAGGAAACCGTGATTTTGAACGAAAGGAGACGCGTTGTATTATGAAGTTTGCTCAGACGAACAACATGATGATGGCTATGATGATGTACATGCCCGGCTGCATGTGCATGTTTCGTCGTGCTCGAAAATACGACTCGTCTTGTGTTCGCTTCCAATAACGGCTGATTTTCCATACAAAGCCGTATCCGCAGAGGCCGGAAGACAACGAGTCTTCCGGCCTCTGCTTTTTTGTTCCGAAAAATTCATTCTGCGAGGGAGAATCCACCATGATCGAAATCGAACATCTCAACAAGACCTACCCCTCTCCGACCGGCGACATCCACGCGCTGCGGGATGTGGACCTGCGCATCGATGACGGGGAGATCTTCGGCATCATCGGCCTGAGCGGTGCCGGCAAGAGCACGCTCGTGCGCTGCATCAATCTCCTCGAACGGCCGACCTCCGGCACGGTGCGCATCGACGGGCGCGACATGACGCAGCTCAGCCGACGCGATCTGCTCAAGGCGCGGCAGGACATCGGCATGATCTTCCAGAGCTTCAACCTGCTCGAGCAGCGCACGGTGCTGCGCAACATCTGCTTCCCGCTCGAGATCGCGGGCGTCAAGCGCGACAAGGCGCAGGCGCGCGCCGAGGAGCTGCTCGAGCTCGTCGGATTGTCCGACCGCGCGAAGGCCTATCCCTCGCAGCTCTCCGGCGGTCAGAAGCAGCGCGTGGCCATCGCCCGCGCCCTCGCCACGCGGCCGAAATACCTCCTGTGCGACGAGGCCACCAGCGCCCTCGACCCGAACACCACGCAGTCGATCCTCCGCCTGCTCAAGCAGATCAACCAGACGCTCGGCGTGACGATCGTCGTCATCACGCACGAGATGCGCGTCATCGAGCAGATCTGTCAGCGCGTGGCCGTCATCGACCAGAGCTGCATCGCCGAGATCGGCAACGTCAGCGATGTGTTCACGCACCCGAAATCCGACATTGCCAAAGCGCTCATCCTTCCCAAGAGCCCGACCGAGAACCTCCCGCCGTGCACCGGCAAGCGGCTGCGCCTCGTCTTTGACGGCAGCTGCTCCAACGAGCCGGTCATCTCGCGCATCACGCTCGAGTGCAACGTGCCGGTGAACATCCTCTTTGCCGACACCCGCATCGTCGAGGGCAGCATCTACGGCCACATGGTCATCGACCTGCCCAGCGACCCGCAGCAGTTCCACGATGTGCTGCGCTGGCTCGAGCACAACCACATCTCTTATCTTCAGGAGGTTTAAGCCATGTCTGAATTACTCATCAAGCTCTGGCAAAACGGCATTTTGCAGCTCGGTATCTGGGAGACCGTTTACATGACGCTCATCTCCACGTTCTTCGCCTATCTCATCGGACTGCCGGTCGGGCTCATCCTGCGCATAACCGACCGCGACGGCATCCACCCCATCAGCTGGCTCAACCGCACGCTCGGCATTATCGTCAACGCCCTGCGCAGCATCCCGTTCATCATCCTCATGGTCGCCATGCTGCCGGTGGCAAAGTTCGTCGTCGGCACGAGCCTCGGCAACCGCGCCGTGATCGTGACGCTCATCATCGCCGCCGCCCCGTATGTGGCGCGCATGGTCGAGTCCGCCGCCAAGGAAGTCAACGCCGGCGTCATCGAGGCCGCGCAGTCCATGGGCGCGTCCACGCTGCGCATCATCTGGAAGGTCATCATCCCGGAGGCCAAGCCCGCGCTCATCACCGGCGGCGTCATCTCCACCGTGACCATCCTCGGCTACTCCGCCATGGCCGGCACGATCGGCGGCGGCGGCCTCGGTCAGATCGCCATCACCTACGGCTACCAGAAGTATGACGATCAGATCGTCTGGCTGTGCGTAGCACTGACCATCCTCATCGTGCAGATCCTGCAGGAGTTCGGCATGTACATCGCCCGCCGCACCGACCGGCGCGCGCACAGCTGACGGGAGGTGCCGCCCATGCATCTGCATTATCCCGCGCTGCTGCGCGTGAACATCCGGCGCGGACGAATGTGTCCCCCGCCGAACCGCACACCCGATCATCCGTACCCACACAAATTCTAAAAAAATATAACATAAAGGAGAACCTGAAATGAAAAAGATCACTTCCCTCATCCTCGCCCTCGTGCTGGCGTTCTCACTCGTGTCTCTGAGCGCCTGCGGCGACAAGGCCACTGACGACAAAAACAGCGATTCCGCCGATGACAAGGTCATCACCGTCGGCGCCAGCGCCACCCCGCACGCCGAGATCCTCGAGCAGGTCAAGCAGGCGCTTGCCGACGAGGGTTACGAGCTCAAGATCGTCACCTATGACGACTATGTCCTGCCGAACCAGGCGCTGGCCGACGGCACGCTCGACGCGAACTACTTCCAGCATAAGCCCTATCTTGACAGCTTCAACGCCAAAAACGGCACAAGCCTCGTTTCCGTCGGTGCCATCCACTATGAGCCGTTCGGCATCTACGGCAACGGCGTCACCGACCTGAAGGATCTCGCCAAGGGCGCGACCATCATCATCCCCGCCGACGACAGCAATGAGACCCGCGCCCTGTTCCTGCTCCAGCAGGAGGGCCTGATCAAGCTTCCCGATGACGCGGACGCCGCCAAGGGCGTGAGCACGCTCGACATCGTCGACGACGGCGGCTACAACATCGTCACCGTGCAGGCCGACACCGTCCCGGCCCAGCTCAAGAACGCGAGCGCCGGCACCATCGCCGTCATCAACGGCAACTATGCGCTGGCCGCCGGTCTGAACATCAGCGACGCGCTCGCCACCGAGAACGCCGACGGCACCGCCGCGCAGACCTACGCCAACATCATCGCCGTGCGCTCCGGCGACGAGAACAGCCCGAAGACGCAGGCGCTGCTCAAGGCGCTCAAGACCGACGCCGTCAAGCAGTACATCGCCGACACCTACAACGGTGCTGTGGTCGCAAGCTTCTGAGTGATTTCTCCCCCCTCTTTTCTGAAAAATGCAAAAAGCCCCCGACCACGTGTCGGGGGCTTCGTGCATTATCGGGCGGCGTTGCGCGCATAGCTGTTGTCAACAAGGCGGTCAAAGTCCACCCAGCCGGCGTGCTCGAGCACGCCCGCCGTCTCCATGACGGTCTCGAGCCGCTCAAGGGACGACTGCGCCATGACCGGCGTCGCGTTCCACGCGTCGATGTCCTTGTAGCGCTGCACGACCTGCGTGAGCACGGACACGTCCGTGTCCGGAAACTGCGGGGCGATGATGGCGGCGGTCTCGGCCGCGTCGTGCTCGGCGATCCATGTCAGCGCACGCGCAACGGCGTTTGTAAAGTGCTGCACCACATCCGCGTGCTCCCGGATGTACGTCTGCGAGGCGAAGTAGGCCGTGTACGGGATCTCGCCGCTCTCCTGCCCGACGGACGCAAGGATATACCCCTTGCCCGCCTGCGCGACCTCGGTGGCCGTCGGCTCAAAGAGCGTGACAAAATCGCCGTTGCCGCCGGTGAACGCCCCGGCCATCATGTTGAACTGCACCGTTGTATCCACATCGGCGTCTACGCCGGGGACGATGCCGTTTTGCCGCATGACGTATTCGAGCGTCATCTCCGGCACGCCGCCCGCGCGGCCGCCGATGACGGTCCTGCCGCGCAGCAGCTCCCAGGTAAACGGCACATCCTCTCGTCCGACGAGAAACGACCCGTCGCGCTTCGTGAGCTGGCCGAACACGACCGGGTGATCGTCCTTGCCCTGATTGTACACGTAGATGCACGCCTCCGGTCCGGCGAGACCGATGTCCGCCTGCCCGGTGAGCACCGCCGTCATGACCTTGTCGGCGCCGCCGCCGTTGCTCAGTTCGATCTTCAGACCCTCATCCGCGAAAAAGCCCTGCTCCAGCGCCACATACTGCGGCGCGTAGAACACCGAATGTGTCACCTCGCTCAGGCGGACGGTGGCCGTCTCCTGCTTGCCGCAGGCGCACATGGCCGCCGGCAGCAGCACCGCCAGAACCCCACAAAGAAACCGTTTCATTGTGTCACTCCCAACCGTTTTTTGAATCCCTTTTCCAGCCACAGCACAAGCTGATACATCACCACGGCCGCCGCCGCAAGCACGAAGACGGTCGCCATCACAAGGTCCATGTTGAACACCTGCGACCCGTAGACGATCAGATAGCCGAGACCGGCTTTGGACACCAGAAATTCGCCCATGATGACGCCGACCCACGACAGGCCGACGTTCACACGCAGCGTATTGAACAGCGTGGCGTAGTTGGCCGGAATGACCAGCCGCCACAGGATCTGATGGCGCGTCGCGCCGAGCGTCTGCATCAGGCGGATCTTCTCCCGATCCGTGGACAGAAAGCCCACGTGCATATTCAGGATCGTGACGAAGAGCGAAATTGCGACCGTCATGGCGATGATCGAGCCCGTGCCCGCGCCGATCCAGACGATGAACACCGGCCCGAGCGCCGTCTTCGGCAGCGCGTTGAGCACGACCAGATACGGGTCGAGCACGCGCGAGAGCAGCTTGCTCCACCACAGACCGATGGCGATGAGCGTGCCGAGCAGCGTCCCGAGCAGGAAGCCCGCCACGACCTCCAGACACGACGTGCCGATGTGCAGCCACAGCTCGCCGGAGCTTTGCAGCGCCGCGAGCGTGCGCACCACGCGCGACGGGCTGCTGACGATGAAGGCGTCCACCCAGCCGCAGCGCGCCGCGAGCTCCCACCAGCCGAGAAACGCCGCCAGCAGCAGCACCTGCAGCGCCAGCACGACCCGGCGGCGGCGCTTTTGTGCGCGCAGATACGCAAGTCTCTGCGGGGAGAGCGACCGTTCAGGCATTGACATCCAGCTCCTCCCATATTTGATTGAACAGCGTCTGAAATTCCGCCCGGCTGCGCCGCTGCAGCGGCGGCACAGCACGCAGCGCGCCGAGGTCATGGATGGCCTTGACGGTCGCGGGGCGGTGCGTGAGCACGACGATGCGGTCCGAGAGGCTGATGGCCTCGGAAATGTCGTGCGTGACGAGCAGCGCCGTCTTGTGCTCGCGGCGGATGATCTGCGCGATGTCGCCCGACACGGCCAGCCGCGTCTGATAGTCGAGCGCGGAAAACGGCTCGTCGAGCAGCAGCACATCCGGCGATGTCGCCAGCGTGCGGATGAGCGCGCAGCGCTGGCGCATCCCGCCCGAGAGCTGGTTTGGCAGCTTGCGCGCAAAGCCGTCGAGCCGGTACTGCGTGAGCAGGGCGCGCACGGCGTCGCGCCGCGCGGGCGTGTTCTCGTGCCGGATCTCCAGCCCGAGCGTCACGTTGCCCCAGATCGTGCGCCAGTCAAAAAGCTGATCGCGCTGCGGCATCAGCCCCGCCTTCCCTGTCGGCGCGCGCACGGGCTCGCCGTCAACGAGCACCTCCCCGCCAGACGGGCGCTCGATACCGGCGATGAGCGCCAGCAGCGTGGATTTTCCGCAGCCGGACGGCCCGACGATGCTCACAAACTCGCCGTCGGCCACGCCGAAGGTCACATCCCGCAGCGCCGCCACCTCGCCGTCCGGCGCCTGATAGGTCAAGGCGGCGCGGCGCAGCTCGATTTTCATGGCGTCTCCCCCTTTGTTCGCGCCAGAGCGCTATGCCCCAATGTATGCCGCGCCAGTGCACGGGGTGCAGAGCAAAGCGGCGCGGCCGCGCAGGTTTCCGGAGAAATGGTTTTTGGGCGGACTTTCGGCAAACCAAAAACGCACACATCACCTTTGTGATGTGTGCGTTTTCTATGCTGCCGCCTTGTACGCGCGCTCGAGCGCGGCGGACAGCGGCTGCCCGTGCGAGCGGCAGATGCGCCGCAGCCGGTACAGACACGCGGGGTCGTGCGTGAGGCGGTTGATGCCCCAGTCGCACGACAGCGTCGCCTGAAAGCCCATGCCGCGCAGGACCTGATCCGTCCGGTCGCTGTATTTCCCGTAGGGGTAGGCAAAGGTGTCCGGTGTGCGGCCGGTATACTCCGCGAGCTCATCCTGCAGGCGCTGCAAGTCCGTGCGGAGCAGCTGCGCATAGTCCGTCTCCGACTCGCCCGCGTTCGGCAGGCAGCCGTAGCGCTCCGGCGTGTAACTGTGCAGGTCGTAGGAGTGGTTCTGCACCTCGACGAGGCCGGTGTCGAGCATCTCGTTGAGCTGGTCCCATGTGACGTGCGCATAGTCGATGCTCTCACTCGGCCACTCGGTGAAATCGTCCGTGTTGCACCCGAGCAGCGAAAAGACGATGTGCGCCGCATACTGCCGCAGCAGCGGCAGCACATAGACGTAGTTGTTGTAGTACCCGTCGTCAAAGCTGAGCACGATGGGCTTTTCCGGCAGCGGCGTACCGTCGCGCACATAGGCGATGACGTCCGCCATGACGACGGTCGTGTAGCCATTTTCCGCCAGCCACCGGAGGTCGGATTCCAGCTCCCACGGCTGGATGGCATCCTTGCCGGACTTGTCGGGCTTGACCTCGTGGTACATGATGATCGGCAGCGGCACGGCGTCCGCCTCCTCCCCGGCGGCATAGGCCGCAAGCGGGCAGAGCACGAACAGCGCAGACAGCACGACGGCCATCACCCGCTGCGGGACCGGCAGCGCTCGGCGCACGGCATCCATCTCCTCTCGTTTCATCCGTTCGGAGATAGTCTGCGCCGAGCGCGCGAAAATCATGCACGCGCTGCGCGTTTCGCAGCGGCGCGCTGCACGCATTTGACGCCCTCCACGATCGGCAGCACCAGAAACGCCAGCCCCATCGCCACGGCATACTCGGCGGCGGAGATGGGCGTGAAGTCAAAGGCGTTGGCCAAAAACGGCACATAGATGCACAGCGTCGTGAGCGCAAGGCTTGCCGCGGCCGCGCCGACGAGCGCCCAGTTGGGCGTGCGCAGCATGAACAGGCTCGCCCGGTGTGCGCGCATATTGAAGCTGTGGAAGATCTCCGCCATGCTCAGCGTCAAAAACGCCATCGTCGTGCCGTCGGGCGAATTCGTGACCGTCCAGACGCCGTACTCCATGTAGTGGCCGATGAAGAACGCCGCCAGCGTCAGCAGCGCACACATCACGCCCTGATACACGCAGTCGAAGCCGACGCCGTGCGCGAAGATGCTCTCGCGCGCGCTGCGCGGCGGGCGGGTCATGATGTCCGGCTCTGCGCGCTCCATGCCGAGCGCCAGCGCCGGGAAGCAGTCGGTGAGCAGGTTGATCCACAGCAGGTGCACCGGCTCAAGGATCGTAAAGCCGAGCATCGTCGCGGCGAAGATGCTCAGCACCTCGCTCATGTTCGAGCCGAGCAGGAACTTCACGGCGCGGCGGATGTTGTCATAAATGCGCCGCCCCTCTTCGACCGCGCCGACGATGGTGGCAAAGTTATCGTCGGCGAGCACCATGTCGGCCACGTTTTTCGTCACGTCCGTGCCGGTGATGCCCATGCCGATGCCGATGTCCGCCGCGCGGATGCTCGGCGCGTCGTTGACGCCGTCGCCGGTCATGGCGGTGATGAAGCCGGCGTCGCGCCACGCCTGGACGATGCGCGTCTTGTGCTCCGGCTGCACACGGGCATAGACGCTGATGTGCTGCAGACGGCGGCGGAACGTGTCGTCGTCCATGGCGCCCAGCTCCGCGCCGGTGACGGCCTCGTCGCCGGGGCCGAGCAGACCGAGCTCACGCGCGATGGCGCTGGCGGTGTCCACATGGTCGCCGGTGATCATGATCGGGCGGATACCGGCGCTGCGGCAGTCACGGATGGCGTCCACGACCTCGGGACGCACCGGGTCGATCATCCCCGCCAGACCGAGAAAGCACAGGTGCTGCTCGAGCGCCGCGGGCGACGTATCGTCCGGCAGCGCGTCATATGTGCGCATGGCCGCTGCCAGCACACGCAGCGCCCGGCCGGTCATGTCGTGGTTGCGCGCGGCGATCTCGGCGCGGTGCGCGTCCGTCATGGGCACGGCCTGCCCGTCGATCCAGATGCGGTCGCACAGCGGCAGCAGCACATCGGGCGCGCCCTTGGTGTACTGCACGATGCGCCCGCCGTCGGAATGCAGGGTGCTCATCATCTTGCGCGCGCTGTCAAACGGCGCCTCGGCCACGCGCGGCAGCTGCGCGCGCAGCGCGCTCGGCGACAATCCCAGTGTGACCGCCCAGCGCACGAGCGCGGCCTCGGTCGGCTCTCCGGTCACGGTGTCCGTGTCCGGGTCGTGTACGGCGTCGGCACACAGCGCCATGGCGGTGGCGAGCAGGTGCTCGTCGCTGCCCGCAGACGCCGTGACGGTCATGCGGTTTTGCGTGAGCGTACCGGTCTTGTCCGTGCAGATGATCTGCGCGCAGCCGAGCGTCTCGACTGCCGTGAGCCGGCGGATGACCGCACTGCGGCGGCTCATATTCGTCACGCCGATCGACAGCACGATCGTCACGACGGCTGCCAGCCCCTCCGGAATGGCCGCGACCGCAAGGCTCACGGCGATGAGGAACGTGTCGAGCACGACGCGGCCGCTGATCGATCCGGCGCGCAGCACGCCGACCGCGAACACGATCGCGCAGATGCCCAGCACCAGCCACGTCAGGATGCGGCTCAGCTGCGACAGGCGCAGCTGCAGGGGCGTCTTGTTTTCCTTCGTCTGCGTGAGTGCGTCGGCGATGTGCCCCATCTGCGTCTGCATACCGGTCGCGGTGACGACGGCGCGGCCGCGCCCGTAAACGATGCTGCTGCCGAGGTAGAGCATATTGCTGCGGTCGCCGAGACCGATCTCGCCGTCGGCTGTGAGCGCGTCGGTGGATTTTGACACCGGCACGCTCTCGCCGGTCATCGCGGCCTCCTCCGCACGCAGGCTGGCGCTTTCGATCACGCGCGCGTCGGCCGGTACGGCGTCGCCCGCCTCGAGCACGAGCACGTCGCCCACGACGAGCATCTCGCTCGGGACGGTCACGATCTTGCCGCCGCGCAGCACGCGGCTATGCGCCGCACTGAGCGCCTTGAGCGCGGCGATGGCCTGCTCGGCCTTGCTCTCCTGATACACGCCGAGCACCGCGTTGATGATGACGACGAGCAAAATGATGATGACGTCCGCAAAACTCTCGTGCGCATATGCGCTCGTGACGGCCGAGACCAGCGCCGCCGCGAGCAGCACCAGGATCATCGGATCCGCGAGCTGGGCAAAAAAGCGCTTGACGACCGACGGCTTCGGCGGCTCTGCGAGCACATTGTGCCCGTCACGCGCCAGCCGCTCGTCGGCCTGCGCCTGTGTGAGTCCGTCGGGCGTGCTGTCGAGCGCGTGCAGCGTGTCGGCGGATGACTGCCGGTAATATTCCATCGTTTGTCCTCCTTTTCGGTATCGGATAGGGTTCCCCGGAAATAAAAAAAAGAGACCTACCTGCCCTATGGGCAGATAAGTCTCATCATTTCAGACCGAGCCAGATCCAACAGATCGGTTGTTGGCCGGGCCGCGCGACGGATCGCGCCAATTACTCCCTTATCCCAGAATCATTGTATGCGCACACGCACGCAAACACAAGCAAAATCTACACCGCGCAGCCGAATCTTAGCGCCGTCTTAGCGCTTTGCGCTGCGCCGCCAGATCTTCTGCGCCTCCGCAGCCCGGATAAGCTCGTCACGAAAATCCGGATGTGCGATGGAGACCAGCGCCTCGGCACGCTCCCACGTGCTGCGCCCGGCGAGATTCACCACGCCCTGCTCCGTCGCCAGATAATACACCTGTGCGCGCGGGGACGTGACGATGTCGCCGCCAAAATGCGGCAGGATGCGCGAATGGCGCACGCCGTCCCTGTCCGTGAAGGTGGACGTCATGCAGATGAACGCCTTGCCGCCGCGCGCCATGGCCGCGCCCGTGAGAAAATCAAGCTGGCCGCCCGTGCCGCTGATCTGGCGCAGACCGGAGCTCTCGGACGCGACCTGCCCGTAGAGATCGGCCGCGATGCAGCTGTTGATCGACACCATGTTGTCGAGCTGCGCGATGACCTCGGGCGCATTGACATAGGACAACGGCGCGGCGATGACGCCGGGGTTGTCGTCCACCCAGTCGTAGAGCCGCTTGGAGCCGATCGTGATGCCGAGCATCCCCTGATTGCGGTGCAGCGTGCAGCGGCGGTTCGTGAGCACGCCCGCCTCGTGCAGCTCGAGATACGCGTCCGAGCAGAGCTCGGTGTGCATGCCGAGGTCATGCAGACCGGAGCGCGCGAGAAGCTTTCCGAGCACGGTGGGCATGCCGCCGATGCCGAGCTGAACGGTCGCCCCGTCGCAGATGTGCGGCAGGAGCAGGTTTGCGATCGCGGTGTCCTCCGCGCTCGCCGGGTGCTCGGGCGGATCGGAAAACGGCGCGTGCGCACCCTCAACGATCATGTCCGCATCGGAGATATGGATGACCTCGTCAAAGCCGCCGCGCAGCCGCGGCAGATGCTCGTTGATCTCCAGAATGACGATGTCCGCCTGCTCAAGGATCGCGCGGGACACGCCGGTCGCCGCCGAGAGGTTGAAGTACCCGTGGCGATCCATCGGCGTGACGCACGCCATGGCGACGTTCACCGTGAGAAACTGCCGGTAATACCACGCGAGGTTGCGGAAGATCATCGGCGTGAAGTAGCACAGGCCGCGGTCGCAGAGCCTGCGCTCATACGCCGAGCAGTGCCATGTGTGGTAGAGAAAATGCGTCTGCTCCGGGTCGCACTCGACGATCTGCAGCGGGCCCATGCAGAGATTGCCGCGCACCTTCACGTCGTGCAGCTCGTCACGCCGGGCGGCAAGCGCCGCATCGAGCAGCGGCGGGAAGCCGAGCCCCGACGTATAGTCCACCCAGTCGCCGTCCTTCACGGCACGCACCGCCTCGGCGGGCGTGCGCAGCTTGCTGCGGTATTCGGCCTGATAGTCCATCGTCGCTCCTCCTAGAAGATCTGATCTTTTTGCACCGGCGTCTGAAACAGGCGGCGGATTTCGGCGCTGTCCCCGGTCTGGCCGAGGATCCACATGAGCTTTGTGACCACGGCCTCGCTCGTCATGCTGTAGGCCTCGATGAGCCCGAGCTCACGCTTGGCGCGGTGACCGACCTGATACACCTCCATGTCGCTGCCCTCGTGGGGGACCTGTGTCGTCATGACGATGACGCGGCCGGACTCCACCCAGTCGCGCACGGCGTTATAAAAGCTCTCGTCGCCGTAGCACGGCAGGCCGCCGACGCCGAAGCTCTCGATCACGAGCGCGCGGTAATGCGCCTTGAGGTAGTCGAAAATGCCAGCGTCGATGCCGGGGATGAGCTTGAGCACGAACACGCCGGGGTCGAGCCGGTCATAAAAGCGCGGCGCGCCGTCAACGTGCTCCCGGATATAATACACGAGCTGCCGGCCGCGCAGAATGGCCGTCTCCGGATAGTCGATGCTCGAAAAGGCGTTGTAGCTTTTCGTGCGCATCTTGCGTGCGCGCGTGCCGAGAATGACCTTGTGGTCAAAGACGACGTGCACGCCGCATGCGCCGTCGTCGCAGGCGTAGAGAAAGGCGTCGCGCAAGTTCTCGCGCGCGTCGGTGTCCTGATTGAAGATCGACTTCTGCGAGCCGGTGATGACGACGGGCTTGGCGTTGTTCTGGATGAGGTACGAGAGCGCGGCGGCGGTATAGGCCATCGTGTCCGTGCCGTGCGTGAGGACAAAGCCGTCATACGTATCGTAGTGCGCGCGCACGCACGCCGCCATCTGCAGCCAGTCGCGGCTGTTGATGTTCGTGCTGTCGCGATTCATGAGCTGCACGGTGTCGATGCGGCACAGCTGCTCGAGCTCCGGCACCTCGGCCAGCAGCTCCTCGGAGGTGAGCTGCGGCGTGAGTCCGTCGGCCGTCGCTTTGGACGCGATCGTGCCGCCGGTGGCAATCATAAGAATATGCTTCATATCAGTCTTTCACTTTCTTCCAATAGTCGAGCGATGCAAAGCCCCGTTCGAGCTGCATCGCCGTATACTCCTCGCACACGCGCGCAAGCTGCCTGCGCCCTGCGTCGCCGAGTGTGAAGGAAAAAATCTTCTTTGGGTCCGCGTTCACAACGTGGCGCATGGCGGCCAGCGTCTCCGGCAGCAGCGGCGTGACGGCAGACGAGCTCGCGCCCCGGCACTGCGCGCAGTACACCGCGCCGCCGCGCAGGGAGAGCCACGGCTCGGCAGGCTCGGGCGTGCCGCAGCGCGCGCAGCACGACAGGTCCGGCTCATAGCCGGCCAGACACATGAGCCGCAGCTCGAACACCGCCTTGATCTGCTCCGGCGGGCACAGCGCGCGGCTGAGCGCATAGAGGCTGTTGAGCCCGAGCTGCAGCACCGGCGGATCGGGATACTCCTCGGCGGAGACGGTCTCAAGGAGCTCAGCAAAATAGCTCCCGAGCGCAAACGCACCGAGATCTGCGCGCAGGCCCAGAAACTCCTCGACCGTGGACGCCTCGTTGAGCGTGCGGCGGCCGCGGTTTTCAAAGATCGTCATGTCCGAATAGGTCAGCAGCTGCGTTGCCGCCGTGATGCGGCTGCCCTTGCGCAGCGCGCCGCGCGCGCGGACGGTGACCTTCCCCTCGTGCTGCGTGAGCACGGTGAGGATCTTGTCCGACTCTTTGTAGCGCACCTCGCGCAGCACCAGACCGCGGGTCGTAAGAAACATCGTATGTACCTCATCAGGCGGGGCGGCGGTCGGTGTCGTCCGCCGCAGATGCCTCGCTCGCCGCCGCATTGCGCGCGGCGCAGTAGCAAAGATAGCCGAGCGGATCACCGGTATCCGCAAACAGCTGCCAGAAAAAATCGTCCTGCACAGGAAACCACCTCGCTGCGCATAGTGTCTGCACAGCGGGGTGGAACTATAGCTGGTAATTTCCGTGCCTCACTGGTCGGTAAAGCCAAAATTGCGCAGCTGGGCGGCCGAGTCGCGCCAGTTTTCCTTGACCTTGACCCATGTCTGCAGGTACACCTTCGTGCCCATGAAGTGCTCGATGTCCTGCCGCGCGAGCTCACCGATCTTTTTGAGCATGGCACCGCGCTTGCCGATGATGATGCCCTTATGGCTCTCTTTTTCGCAGTAAATGGTCACGTCCATGTCGATGATGCCGTTATCGCGCTCGGAAAATTTTGTGACCTCGACGGCCGTGCCGTGCGGGATCTCCTTATCGAGGCACAGCAGCAGCTTTTCGCGCACGAGCTCGGCGCAGATCTGCTTTTCGGGCATATCGGAGATCATATCGTCCGGGAACAGCTGCGGTCCGGGCACGGCCAGCGCCGTCAGCTCGTTTAAGAGCTCGTCGAGCCCGTCGCCGTTCTGGGCAGACACCGGCACGATCGCGCGCCACGGCAGCGCCTCGGAATAGGCGGCGATGACGGCCAGCAGCTCCTGCTTTTCGACCGTGTCGATCTTGTTGATGACGAGCACTGCCGGAGCGCCCGTCGACCGGATGCGCTCGATGAGGGCGCGCTCCTGCTCGCCGACGGAGGCGATTGGCTCGACAACGAGCATCACGCCGTCAACGTCCGCCACGCTCTCGCGCACGACCTGCACCATGTAGTCGCCCAGACGGTTGCGCGGCTTGTGAAAGCCCGGCGTGTCCATGAGGATAAGCTGCGCGTCGCCGCGGTTGACGACGGCGCTGATGCGGTTGCGCGTCGTCTGGGGCTTGTTCGAGACGATGGCGATCTTCTCGCCCAGCAGGGCGTTTGTGAGCGTGGACTTGCCGACGTTCGGCCGTCCGCAGATAGTGATCATAGCGGTTTTGGTAATCATTCTCTTCTCCTTATACGTCCAGCAGACGCATGATCTCTTTTTCTCTCGCGCGCATACGGCGCTTGTCCTCCCCCTCGTCCACGTGGTCGTAGCCGAGCAGGTGCAGCACGGAGTGCACCGTCAGATAGCTGACCTCGTGCGCGAAACTGTGGCCGTAGGTCCCGGCCTGCTCGGCGCAGCGCTCCATGGAGATGACCATGTCGCCGAGCATGGCGCGCTCGGTCTCGTAGTCCCACTCGCAGGCGTCGGGGTCGAATGCGCCGGGCGTGAGCTCATTCATCGGAAACGACAGCACATCCGTCGCCCGGTCGACACCGCGCTGCTCACGGTTGATGGCGTGGATGGCAGCGTCGTCCGTGAGCGTCACATCGAGCTCACACGGGACGCACACGCCCTCGGCCCTGAGCGCCGCGGCGGCTGCGCGCTTGACATAGCGCTGCGTGTCCGGGAAGCCGAGGCCGCGGCGCGTGCGGGTGATGGTGATCTTGGCTTGTGTCATGCTTTTTTCCTCACAGTCGTCTTGCGCGCGGCGGGCTTTTTGGCAGCGGCCGCGGCGTGTTTTTCTCTCTGCTGATCGTCCTGCTCGTAGGCGGCGATGATCTTCTGCACGAGTGCGTGGCGCACGACGTCCGCCCCGGTCAGGCGGCAGATGGCGATGTCGTCGATGCCGTCGAGGATGCGCAGCGCCTCCTTGAGACCGGACGGCTTGTCCGACGGCAGGTCGATCTGCGTCACGTCGCCGGTGATGACGACGTGCGAGCCGAAGCCGATGCGCGTCAGGAACATCTTCATCTGTTCGCGGGAGGTGTTCTGCGCCTCGTCGAGGATGATGAAGCTGTCGTCGAGCGTGCGCCCGCGCATGTACGCCAGCGGCGCGACCTCAATGTTGCCGCGCTCGAGATACTTCGCGTAGGCGTCCGCGCCGAGCATCTCAAAGAGCGCATCGTACAGTGGGCGCAGATAGGGGTCGACCTTGTTTTGCAGGTCGCCGGGCAGAAAACCCAGCCGCTCGCCCGCCTCGACCGCAGGGCGCGTGAGGATGATGCGGTTGACGCGCTCGGCGCGAAACGCCGCGACCGCCTCCGCCACGGCAAGATACGTCTTGCCCGTGCCGGCAGGGCCGACGCCGAGCGTGATCGTGTTCTGCTCGATCGCATCGAGATACGCACGCTGGCCGAGCGTCTTGGCCTTGATGGGCTTGCCCTTGGCCGTGATGCACACGACGTCGCCCGCAAGCTCCTGGATCTTCTGCTCCCTGCCCTCGCGCACGAGGCGGAAGATGTAGCGCACGTTCTGCTCGCCGATCTCCTCGCCCTTGGCCGCCAGCGACAGGAGCCCCGCGATGGCTTTTTCGGCGTAGAGCACGTTTTCCGCCTCACCGGTGATGTGGATCTGCTCGTCGCGGTCGGTCACGCGCACGTTGTATTCGGTCTCGATCATCCGCAGGTTCTGGTCAAACGACCCGAACACGCTGATGACGTCCTCCATTCTGTCGACTTCCATGGTTTTTTCAATCATCTGCTGTTGTCCCTTCCCCGGCCGGCGGCCGAAGCTGTAAAAATTCCGCGTCCGGCGTCGCCTGTGCGCGGCCGATCTCCTGCTCGCACTCGGCCGTGAGCGTCACGGTCAGCACGCCGCCGGTGACCTCCGCCGCCGTTTCATAGGCAAGGATCGTGCCGTCGGCGCCAATCGTCTCGCGCAGCTGCTGCAGCAGCGCCTGCTCGAGCGCTGCGCGCGCCGCGTCGGCAGATACCGGCGCGTCCGCCGTCCGATACGGCTGCACGCGCTCGCGCACGAGCGAAAACGGCAGCGCAAACACGCCCCGGATCGCAAAAGGATATTCACAAGTGATTTTATCACATTCCGCGTTCGAAATTCCACTGTTTTGATAAAAATTGATCCGTTTTTTCCCCACGCGCAGCGCCCAGCGCGTGCGTCCACCGCGCGCGGACTGTTTTTCGCTTTCCGTCAGAGCGATCTGCCCCGTGAGCTCCTGCCGCGTGCGGGCGCGGATCTCGGCGCGGGCGCACACCGGGCGCACACCGCCGCCGAGATCATACACCGCGCCGGACACGAGCACGTCGCCCGGCTCGACCGCCGCACCGGGCGCGACACGTGCCTCGCCGGCATAGACGTCCATGTGCAGGATGACCCCGGTCGCGGCGGCGTAGATGCTCACGGGCGTATCGTCGGGCGTGATGTCCGGCAGCGGGTCTTTTTCGCGCACGATCACCTCGGCGCAGCTGCCGCGCACGTTCACCGTGAGCCAGCGCAGCTGCGGCAGGCGCAGGATCATATCGTTGCGCACGAGGTCGTTGGAAAGCCCCGGCCAGTATGTGCCCGGGCGCACGCCGCACGCATCCAGACAGCGCAGGATCTGCCCGGTCGTGAGCGCCTCATTTCCGGTCACGTCGATGCGCCAGACAAAGAGCGACGACACCGACACCGCAAGCATCAGCAAAAGCAGCGCCGCACACAGCCCGCGATATCGTGCCGCGCGCCGCAGCAGCCGCGGCAGACCACGGCGGGACACGGTTTTCACCGTGCACTGGCAGCGCCGCGCAAGTGCCGCGGCCGTATCCGCACAGCGTTCGCGCACCGTAAAGCGCAGCGTATAGGCGTCCACCGGCTCGGACGCCGTACACGCAATGCCGGCATCCGCGCAGACATTGAGCACACGCTCCGGATGCGCACCGCACACCTCCAGCCGCACACTGCCGCAAAGCGCCAGGATCCACCGCGTCAAACCCATCACCTCACGCAAATTCGGCACACACGATCGTACCGGAGATCAGCACCGCCGCGCTGTCCATGGCCACGAGCTGCAGGTCCGTGCCGCGCAGGCACACCCGCGTGCGCCCACCGTCAATGATGATGCACTCGCGGCTGTATGCGAGCAGTCCGCAGTGGTTTTCCACCAGCGCGCGCCGCCGGCCGGTCACGGTCAGCTTCGGCACACCGGCCACGGATTCCGCCGGATAATCCAGCCGCTCGGCGATCTCGAGCGGAATGTCTGACAGCCGTCCCACCGGCTCACCCCCTCGCTGCAAGCCAGTTTATGCGTCCACAGGCAAGTTTAGGCCGGGACAGGCATACAAATGCACGAGAACCGATTTGGGGAGGGATGCCGGTGGAAGACAAACGGAGCAATTACATCGCGCTCGCGGCAGCGCTGGCGGCACTCGGCGCGCTGCTCGTCTGCTCGCAGGCGGCGCTCGAGAGCGCACGCGCGGGGCTTACGCTCTGCGCACAGATGATCGTGCCGTCGCTGCTGCCGTTTTTTATGCTCTCGTCGCTGCTGCAGCAGCTCGGGCTGCCGGGGATCCTGGGCAGGCTGCTCTCCCCCGTGACGCAAAGGCTCTTCGGCATTGGCGGCGCGGGCGCATCGGCGCTGCTGCTGGGTGTGACGGGCGGGTATCCGCTCGGCGCGGACGCCGTGGCGCGGCTTCGGCGCAGCGGCGCGCTCACACGCGAGCAGGCGGAGCGTGCGCTCGCATTCTGCAACAATTCCGGTCCTGCGTTTCTCGTCGGCGCGGCGGGCGTGGGCGTGTTTCACAGCGCGGGCTATGGGCTGCTGCTCTACGGCGTGCACGTGCTGTCGGCCGTACTCGTCGGGATGCTCTTCGCCCCGCGCAGCGGCGGCTTCGAGCCGGAGCCGCGCGGACAGATCGCCGCCGTGTCGCTCGCGCAGGCGCTGCCGGAGGCCGTGCGCAGCGCCGTATGCGCAGTGCTGACGGTCAGCGGCTTTGTAGTCACGTTCAGCGTCGTGACCGGCATGCTCGATGCCTCCGGGCTGCTGCCCGCGCTGGTGGGCACGCTCTCTGCGCGGCTCGGGCTGGAGCTGCACTTTGCGCGCGCCCTGTGCACGGGCGTGCTCGAGCTCGGCACGGGCATCGGCGCGATGCAGGGGCTGGCGCCGACGCCCGCTAACCTCGCCCTTGCGGCCTTTCTCATCGGCTGGGGCGGCGTATCGGTGCACTGCCAGACGGCGGCAGTGCTCGCCGGAACGGATATCAAAAGCGCCCGACACACGGCCGGGCGCCTGCTGCACGGAGCGATCTCCGCGCTGTGTATGTGGGTTCTGGCAAACCTGTTTTAACTTCACGCACCGGCAAATGAGAACACGATGCCGGCCACGGCGGACGCCGCAATGTACACGATCGGGTGCAGCTTTTTCGTCGGCTTGACGACGTTCGTCAGCACCCAGATGACGGCCGCGAGCAGCAGCCCCTTCCAGAAAAACAGATCGGCAAACCGGCCGCTCGCCCGGAAGGTACTCTCCTGCAGGAGCGAAATGCGCACGACGGCAAAACCCGCCGCCGCGATCAGCCCCGCGGACGCCGGGCGCAGCCCGTAAAAGGCGTGGTCAACAAAGCGGTTTTCCCGGAACTTTTTCAGGCACGAGGCAATGATGAGGATGCAGATGACCGCGGGGGTCACGAGACCGAGCGTCGCAATGAGCGAGCCGGGGACGCCGGCCGTGACGTAGCCCACATAGGTCGCCGTGTTGACGCCGATCGGACCGGGCGTGGACTCCGACACCGCGACCATATCCGCGATCTGCTGATAGGTGAACCAGCCCGTGCGGTCGGACATATCGTAGATAAACGGGAGCGTGGCCAGACCGCCGCCAACGGAAAAGAGACCGGTCTTGAAAAACTCCCAGAACAGACGCAGATAGATCATGCCTTACGCGCCTCCAGTTCCCGGATCACGACGCCCGCGACCGCAGCCGCAAGCACGTACAGCACCGGCGAGATGTTCAAAAACACGCTGCCCGCAAACACGAGCAGGAAGATCAGGAACGTCTTCCAGTCCACAACGGATTTTTTCCACAGCTTCACGACGGCGTTGAGGATCAGCACGCACACGCACACACGGATACCAGCGAACGCGTTCTGCACGGCGGGCAGGTGCGCAAAGTTCTGGATGAAGGCCGCGATGATCATGATGATCACGAGCGACGGAAACACGACGCCGAGCGTGGCAAAGATGCCGCCCCAGACGCCCGCCTGCTTTTGCCCGACGAAGGTGGCGGTGTTGACCGCGATGACGCCCGGCGTGCACTGGCCGATGGCGTACCAGTCCATGACCTCCTCTTCGGTCGCCCAGCGGCGCTTTTCCACGACCTCGCGCTGCAGAGCGGGCAGCATGGCATAGCCGCCGCCGAACGTCGTCACGCCGACGACGGCGAACGCGCCGAAGAGCCCGAAGAGCTGTTTGAGTTTTTCTTTCATACGTTTCCCCTCGAAAAGCCGGCCCTCCGGCGCACATTGCCGGAGGGCCGGTACATTGGATGTGTGTTCAGCCGCGCAGCGTCTCGGCAAACTGCGCGTAGCGCTGCACACGCTCGTCGCACTCGGGGCGCGTCGCGCCGACGCCGAGGATATAAACCTTGATCTTCGGCTCCGTACCGGACGGACGCACGATGAACGCGCAGCCGTCGTCCAGCTCAAAGTACAGCACGTTCGAGCCGGAGATGGGCGTCTTGTCCATTCTGCCGAGGCCCATGACGTACACCGAGCCGTCCTGATAGTCGCGCATACGCACGACCTTCGTGCCCGCGATCTCCTGCAGCGGCTCGCGGCGCAGCTGCGCCATGAGTGCGCGCATTTTCTCCAGACCGTCGAGCCCCGGCATGACCAGATTGAGCGTGCGCTCACCGTAGAAGCCGTACTTCTCGTACAGCGCATCGAGCGCCTGTGCCAGCGTCATGCCCTGCTCGAAGTAGTACGCCGCCATCTCCGTGATCATCACGCAGGCGGTCACGGCGTCCTTGTCGCGGACATAGTCGCCCATCATGTAGCCGTAGCTCTCCTCAAAGGCGAGCAGGTACTGATACGAGCCGTCGCGCTGGTACTCGGCCAGCTTCTCGGCCATGAACTTGAAGCCCGTGAACGTCTCCTCAAAGTGGATGTTGTTCACATCGCAGATGCGGCGCACCATCTTGGACGTGACGATCGTCGAGAGCGCGGCCGCATTTTCCGGCAGCGTACCCTTGCGGATGTGCGCCGTGATGATATAGTCCAGCAGCAGCACGCCCATCTGGTTGCCGGTGATGGTGTGGTACTCCCCGTCCGCACCGCGCACCATGACGCCGACACGGTCGGAGTCCGGATCGGTGCCGAGGATGAGGTCGCTGCCGACCTTCTTGGCGAGATCGATGGCCAGATAGAAGCCCTCCGGGTTTTCCGGGTTCGGGCTCTCCACGGTCGGGAACGTGCCGTCGAGCACCATCTGCTCCTTGACGGGGATGACCTGCGTCATGCCGAGCCTATGCAGCGCCTCGGGCACAAGGTGCCAGCCCGCGCCGTGAAACGGCGTGTAGACGATCTTGAAGCGGTCGGCCACGCGGCGGACGACGTCCGGGTCGATCGGCTGACGCAGGACGTTTGCGAGGAAGGCCTCGTCCGTCTCCGCGCCCATGAACTCCACCAGTCCCTGACGCACCGCGTCGTCAAAGTCCATGCGCTGGATGTCGTTGAAGATGTCCAGCCGCTCCATGTTTCTGGCAATGGCGGCGGCGTGCTGCGGCGGCAGCTGCGCACCGTCGGACCAGTAGACCTTGTAGCCGTTATATTCCTTCGGGTTGTGGCTGGCCGTGATATTCAGTCCAGCCGTCGTGCCGTAGTGCTTGACGGCGAACGACAGCTCCGGCGTCGGGCGCAGGGCGTCAAAAATACGCACGTGGATGCCGTTGGCCGCCATGACGGACGCAGCCTCATGCGCAAAGCGCTCGCTGTTGACGCGGCAGTCAAAGCAGATGGCGATGCCGCGCGAGCACGCACCCGCGCCCTCGGCCTTGATGACCTCCGCGAACGCCTGCGTTGCGTGGCGGATGACATGGATGTTCATGCGGCGGCAGCCGAGCGCCATCTCACCGCGCAGGCCGGCCGTGCCGAACTCGAGCGGGGCAAAAAAGCGGCTCTCGATCTCTTTTTTATCATCGCGGATGGCATTGAGCTCTTCCCACTCCGCATTGGAGAGCGCGGGACTGTCGAGCCAACGCTGGTATTCTTCCATGTAATTACGCATCGTCTTCTCCTTCCGTCAGCGCCGAGGCGCAGCCTTCCCGGAGTGCCTGCGCATCGGCAAGCAGCGTTTCCGGGACCAGAATTTCCACTCCGTAACCGGACATACCCAACATGATCTTTCCAAACTGGCCGTCCCCGGGATAGTTTTTCAGGCAGGGGATGCCATACGCCTCCAGCATATTGACCAGCAGCACATCGTCCATATCGATACCTGTGCACTTGGTCAGCAACGCCGGTGGCACCAGTTCGCCGTCCGCATCGCGCGGCCAGCGCTTGAGCAAATCACCGGGAAGCGATCTGCCCCACTCTGCTTTCAGCTCTTGCGCCATGGTAGTTCTCCTATGTTCCTATTTGTGATATTGCGTGCCCGCGTTGATCGTGCACGCGCGGTAGATCTGCTCGGCGAGCATGACGCGCGCCAGATGGTGCGGGAACGTCATCGGCGACATACTCAGCCGCAGCGACGCCTCGCGCTTGAGCTCCTCGTCCAGACCGAACGACCCGCCGACAAGAAAGCACACCTTCGACGTGCCGCCCGCCGCGTAACCGGCCAGCTGCCGTGCGAGCGCCTCGCTCGAGAGGAGCTTTCCCTCGACGCACATGGCGATCACGGCCGCGCCCTTCGGGATGCGCGCGCGGATGGCCTGTGCCTCTTTTTCCAGTGCCGCGCGGATCTCTTTCGGTGACGGGCGCTCGGGCAGACGCTGCTCCGGCAGCTCCGCCAATTCGAACCGGCAGTAAGCGCCCAGCCGCTTGGCATATTCCGCAAACGCGGAGGTATAATAAGTCTCCCGCATCTTTCCGACGCACAGGAGCGTTATCGACAGCATACGCACGCCTTTCCCGCCGCAAGCACAAGCGGCGTATCGGCCGGCGCGGCATAGAGCTCCGGCTGCTCACCGGGCAGAAAGCCCGCGTCCGTGAGTGCCTGCGACACAGCGTCAAGCGCTGCGCGCGGGGTGTTGTTCTCCCGGCTGAGATGGCCGAGGATGAGCTGCTGCGCGCCGTTTTCCGCAAGGAACACCGCAAGCGCTCCGGCGCTTTCATTCGACAGATGCCCGTGGTCGGACGCGATGCGCCGCTTGAGATAGACCGGATAAGGTCCGGTGCGCAGAAGCTCCGGATCGTGGTTGGCCTCGATGACGGCACAGTCCACACCGGCAAGCGCCGCGCGCACGGTATCCGTCACGACGCCGAGGTCGGTGCAAAAGCCGAAATGCGCCGAGCCGTCGAGCCGGTAGCCACAGCTTCCGGCCGCGTCGTGCGGCGTCGCAAACGGCGTCACACGCACATCGCCGAGGCAAAACGGCGCATCCGGCGCGATCTCATGCAGGCATTCGACCGGCAGCTGCGCACGCAGCGCAGCGCACACGGCAGGCAGCGCATACACCGGCACAGGGTCGTGCCGCAGCAGCACCGCAAGCCCCTTGACATGGTCGGAGTGCTCATGCGTGACGAGCACGCCCGCGAGCGCGTCCGCCGTCACATCCTGCGCCGAGAGTCCGGCACGGATGCGCCGCGCGGAGATGCCGGCGTCGAGCAAAATATGGGTATCGCCGTCGGACACGAGCGCGCAGTTGCCGCTCGAGCCGCTGGCAAACAGGGCAATATTCATTCGGCAGCGGCCACACACTGCTCGGCGTCGTCGCGCTCGAGCACGATGTCGGCGCCGATGCTGCGCAGCTTACCGACGAAGTTTTCATAGCCGCGCTCGATAAAGTGGATGTCCGTGACCACGGTCTCCCCCACGGCGCACAGACCGGCGATGACCACGGCGGCACCGGCGCGCAGGTCGCACGCCCTGACCTCCGCACCGTGCAGGCCATCCACGCCGTTGAGCACGGCGGTGCAGCCGTTGACCTGCGCGTCCGCGCCCATGCGTGCCAGCTCCTGAATGTACTTATAGCGATTATCGTACACGCCCTCGGTCACGACGCTCGTGCCGTCGGCCAGACACAGCGCCACGCTGATCTGCGGCTGCATATCCGTCGGGAAGCCGGGGTACGGCTGGGTCTTGACATTCGTATGGCGCAGGCGGCCGTTGCTGCGCACGAGCACGCTGTCGCCGCCCTCGACGACGGTCACGCCCATCTCGCGCAGCTTTGCGCTGATGCACTCGAGATGGCGCGGGATCACGTTCGTCAGGAGCACTTCACCGCCGGCGGCGGCGCAGGCCGTCATATACGTGCCCGCCTCGATCTGGTCGGGGATGACGCTGTACGTGCCGCCGTGCAGACGCTCGACGCCCTGGATACGGATCGAATCCGTACCGGCGCCGCGAATGTCCGCACCCATGGAATTGAGGAAGTTGGCAAGGTCGACGATGTGCGGCTCGCGCGCCGCGTTCTCGATCACGGTGCGGCCGCGCGCAAGCGTCGCCGCGATGATGATGTTCATCGTCGCGCCGACGGAGACCTTATCCAGATATACCTTTGCCCCATGCAGGCGGCCGTCGGGCGTGTCGGCATAGACAAAGCCGTTTTTCACCTCGACGTTTGCGCCCATCGCGGTCATGCCCTTGATGTGCTGATCGATCGGCCGGACGCCGAAGTTGCAGCCGCCGGGCATGGTCGTCTTGGCCGAGCCGAAGCGGCCGAGCATCGAGCCGATGAAGTAATACGACGCGCGGATCTTGCGCATCAGGTCATACGGCGGCTCGGTGAAGCGCACCTGCGTGCAGTCGATCTCAACGGCGGAGGGGCTGAGGTATTCCACACGCGCACCAAGCCCCTGAAGGATCTTCAGGAGCATATCCACATCGCTGATCTGCGGCATATTCTCGATCCGGCAGACACCGTCAACCATCAAAGCCGCCGGGATGATCGCCACGGCCGCGTTTTTCGCGCCGCTGATCTCGATCTCCCCGTGCAGGGGTCTGCCGCCATGTATCACATATCTATTCAAAGTATTTGACACCTCTCATGCTGCGAAGGCAGAGCGCCGGTGCGCATCTGCAGCCGCTTTTGGCCGCGCTTCGTGCATAGCTTGCCCGATTTTAACGGAACCTAACAACGGATTATAGCATGGTTTTTCCGGAAAAGCAATCACAACCCTCCGGATGCCGCTTCTCCGCGCTCCCGCGCGAGCAAAAGCTGCGTTTTCAGCAGCGCAACAGTCGTTTTCCCGTCACAGAGTTCACCATCCAGCGCCATCTGCACGAGCGCCCCCAGCGGATACCGCTCCAGATTCAGGAATTCTCCGGGGTCAAGGTGCGCCGCGCCGTGGTGCAGATCGCGCGCAAGGTAAATGTGCAGCACCTCCTGCGAGTAGCCGGGCGAGGTGAAGTTCGCGCCCAGATACTGCAGCCGTCCCGCGCTGAGTCCCGTCTCCTCCGAGAGCTCGCGCGCCGCCGCCCGCTCCGGTGCTTCCCCCGGTTCGAGCTTGCCGGCCGGCAGCTCGAGCAGCGTGCGCGAAAACGGATAGCGGTACTGCCGCACGCACCAGACCGTGCCGTCGGCCTCCAGCGGCAGCACCGTCACGCCGCCCGGATGCTCCACGACCTCGCGCTTGGCCGTGCTGCCGTCGGGGAGGCGCGCCTCGTCGAGCCGGACGTTGACGATCACGCCGTGGTAGCTTGTGACGGTCTTGAGTTTTTCTTCGATCAGTTCCATGAACCACCACTCCTTCTTCTCTGGCATGATACCATATTCCTGCCCGGAATGCCATATATTTTGAGTAGTACGCGGCGTCTGCTGACGCCGGAAAGGAGGTGCTGTGCATCGCAAGACCCGTTTCAGATCCGCCGCGCCGGTTTCGCTTCGGCTCGTTTGCCGATCTGACCGCAGCGCTCGGCTGCTGCCCCGAGGGGATCGACTCGGACGTGGTGTACATAGCCGGAGGCTGGGAGCTGTTCACACGCGCAGAGGATACGCTGCTGCCGAACGCCGTGTTCGAGTTCGGCGAGGCGCTGCCGTGCAGCGGACAATTGTACGCGCACATCCGCGAACACGGAGACGTCGTCGCCCGGCGTAACGCCATTGCGACGCTTCGGCGTTATTTCTGCTGATTTCGCTCTTTTCATTTGCCGCCGGATGTGGTAAACTATATCCACGATTTCGCACGAAGGAGGTCCCCGCCATGCCGAGAGCCAAGGGCGTCAAGCAGGTCGCGGCCAACCGCAAGGCCCTGCATGACTATTTCGTGCTCGAGCGGTTCGAGGCCGGTGTGGAGCTCTTCGGCACCGAGGTCAAGTCCATCCGCGCGGGCACGGTCAATCTGAAAGATTCGTTCTGCACCGTGAAAAACGGGGAACTGTTTGCCTACGGCATCCACATCAGCCCCTATGAACACGGCAGCATCTACAACCGCGACCCCGACCGGCCGAAGCGTCTGCTCATGCACCGGCGGGAGATCACGAAGCTCTACGCCCGCACCAAGCAGGACGGGCTGACGCTCGTGCCGCTGTCGCTGTATTTCAAGGACAGCCGCGTAAAGGTGGAGCTCGGCCTATGCAAGGGCAAAAAGCTCTACGACAAGCGCGACGCCGATGCGCAGCGCAGCGCCAAACGCGAGATCGACAGAACGATAAAGGAGAAAAATTACTGATGAGCAATCCGATTGTCACCATTGAAATGGAAGACGGCGGCATCATCCGCGCCGAGCTCTACCCGGAGATCGCGCCGAACACCGTGCGTAACTTTGTCAGTCTGGTCAAAAAGGGCTTTTATGACGGCGTGATCTTCCATCGCGTCATCCCCGGCTTCATGATCCAGGGCGGCGACCCGACCGGCACCGGCATGGGCGGCCCGGGCTACAGCATCGAGGGTGAGTTCACGAGTAACGGCTTCAAAAACGACCTCAAGCACACCCGCGGCGTGCTGTCCATGGCCCGCGCCATGGATCCGAACTCCGCCGGCAGCCAGTTTTTCATCATGCACATGGACGCTCCGCACCTCGACAAGCAGTACGCTGCGTTCGGCAAGGTGACCGAAGGCATGGACGTCGTCGATGCCATTGCGCGCACCCCGCGCAGCATGTTCAACGACAAGCCCACCCACGAGCAGAAGATGAAGACCGTCACGGTCGAGACCTTCGGCGAGGAATATGCCGAGCCGGAGACCTGCTGAGGGAACAAACACATCGGCAGTTTCGTCTGAAGATCCAGAATGCGTTCCTGCCTGCGCCGCGCTCGCGGTGCAGGCGGCTGACGCACCCGACATCCTGGGGATGTACCGGTTTCGACGGGGGTGTGGAGGCAGGAATAGCGGGCGGCGGCGCCTGACCGCCATAAAACGGGCACCTTATAAATTAAAGAACAACAACGAAACTGTTCTTCTCGCTGCTTAAATAGCGAGCGTTCCCGCCGGGAGGACCACGGCCCGGCAGCGGAGCGTCGATGAGTGGTGAACGTGCGCACGCTAAGCTTTGCGCGTGCCATGCATCATGAAGCTACCGGACTGACAGGCTTGCCGGTTTGCCTGTCCTGAAGGGAACAGGGGCGTACAGCGTCCCGAAAAAACCTGCTGCGCCCGGAGAAGTTCCTGTTTAAGCGCTTTCGGACGGGGGTTCAACTCCCCCCATCTCCACCAAAGCAGAGCCAGACGAACCGAGAGGTCGCCTGGCTCTGCTCCTATCTCTGCAATCTATATGGTCGGCGGAGTCTTCGTTTTGGTCTGTCCGCTCGACGCGGAAGAATAAAAAAGAGGCTACTGCACAGGATTGTTCCTGCGCGGTAGCCTCTTTGTGTTTTTTCATAGCCATAACGGATTTCGTTATAATCTACCAAAATCCAGCGAGATTCTAAAATCGTTGTTAGAATCTACCGTAAAGGAGCATGGCTATGATTAGGATTTTACTGTCCACCCGGCTTGGCGAGCGGAGGTGGTCACAAGCTGACCTTGCAAGGGCAACAGGCATTCGACCTTCGACGATCAATGACCTGTACCATGAGATCGCAGAAAGGGTAAACCTGGAGCATCTGGATCTTATTTGTGAGGCGCTGGGGTGCGAGCTGTCAGACCTGATGATCCGAGAGGAAAACAAGGAGACCAGAGTCAAGACGCGCACCGGCGCAGATATACATAGCAAGCGTTAAGCCTGCTCCGAGGCCTCGGGCGTTCATTCGCCCGGGGCCTTTTCTTATATCTCCTCGCCGTCCTGTGTGACAAAACGGATTTCGACTGTGCAGCCGAGCGCAGCCGCCAACTCCGTGATGTCTTTTTCAGTAAAGTTCCCGCGCGTCATTTTGTTGGACAGGTTTTGCCGCGTCTGCCCTGACGCCTCAGCCAGATCGCCCATCGTTATTTTCTGCCTTTTCATGATCAGGCGAATCTTTTCGGCAACAGAGAGCCCCATACTCTCACCTCCTCACTCGTACTATACACTAAAATGTGTCGCTTGTCAAAAACTTTTTTACGATTTCCACGAAAAAATGTAAAATAACCGTTGACAAGTGACACGAATTAGTGTAATATAGTTCTTGTAAGGGAGAGGAACAAACCTCTCCGGAAAGGAGGACAGACCGATGGACAAAGCAAAAAAAGAAGCCCTGCAAGAGCTTCTGAGGTTGCTGGCTGATAACCCCGATTTAGCCGACCGGATTACAATCACCATCAAACCTAACAGCAAGCCCCAGCAGGGCGAACGCCAAGAGACCTAACCCCGGCGCGAGGGGGAGCGGGAAAGCTCCCCTCCCCCTCAGTATAAAGCACCGAGTGTGAAAATACAAGGAGGAACGCAAAATGATGATGTCCGAGTTTATCGACCGCACCGGCTTCGAGCCGACCGCCAAAGAGTACGCCAAGATCGAAGAAGCCTATTACGACTTCGATGGTGACAAGGACGCCTTTTGTAAGGCTTTCGTCAAGGACGGCGGGGCGCGGAAGCTCTGCAAGGCCAGAGCCGCCGAGATCGACCGCCTGAACAGCCTGCTTCTGGAGAGCGAGCGGCAGTACAAGAAGGATATTACCGACCGCGAAAAGCGGATCGACGAGCTGACCGCCGAGCTGGACCGTGAGCTTGAATGGAAGCCCAGCGATGGTGCCGGCACGAACATGGAGCAGAAGCGTTACGAAGAGCTTGCCAAATACGGCAAGGCGATGACCGACGAGGAGGCCAAGGCGTTTATCGCTGACGAGTGCGGCTTCGATCCCGAGAAGATCCGCATTCTGCACGAGGTCAACACCTACGAGGTCAACAAGCACCGCCGCCTTCGCAAGTCCGGCACCTTCGACCGCGCGCCTGTGTACGAATCCACCGACTGGAACTACGTCCGCTTTGACTGCGCCTGCCTCATGTATGAGCTGGTCAACGGCGAACTCCGGTTCTACTGCTGCTGAGAAAGGAGATGCCCCATGACTATCAAAACTCTGGAATATATCCACGCTCTCTTGATTGAAAAAGAGCAGCAGGCCAACGAGGTCTACAAAAATTCCCGCAAGCTCCAGCACGAATACGAAGAATCCGAAACCGCGTCGAAAGACCTGATTAAGCGCCAGACCGAAGCCGCCGACGGATATATGCACGAACACATCGCCGCCGCTAATGCGTTGGAGGACTTTGAGAGCCAGGAGTGGTAAGCACCAATTTCACGCCGCCCGCCCCGGAGGTTACGAGGGCAAAGGAGGATATCATGCACATCATCAGCTTTGCCATTAAGCAGGCCGGACAGACAATCGGCAATACCCCTATCCGAGAGCAGGCAGTTGGGGCGGCCAAAGCCCGCGCCCAGCAGACGCGATTCCCTGTTTCCGTAATTGCCCACTGTGACACTGGCAAGGAGATAGAGGTCATCTTCCACCCTGACGGCACCAGCGAACGGATTAGAAAATAATCGGCGCCGCCTGACCTATCGGGCCTACGGGGAGAAAGGACACGACCATGAACAAAATCCGCCGCAAGAATTTGCAGAGCATCATCGACCAGCTGGAGGAGCTGAAAGGCAGCCTCGAAGACCTCCAGGCTGAGGAGGAAGAGTACCGCGACAATATCCCTGAGAATATGCAGGAGAGCGAACGATACGAAAAGGCAGACGAGGCCTGCGACAACCTTTCCGAAGCCGTGGATAACCTGGAGGAAGTCATCAGCAGCATCGAAGCTGCCATTGAGTAAGAGGCGCGAGCATGAGGAAAATTACCGTCTTCGACTTTTGTAGTCAGATCGGCGCGGCCAGTGAGGAAATTCCCGTTGTGGTGAAAGCCGGTATGAGGGAAATCGGCCGCTTCCGTAGCTTATACAAGATCCCGGCGCAAGCGATGCCGGGAGTGCTGGAAGCCAAAATCACCTATGTTACCATGGGGCGCGAAGAAATCATCATCCAGGTCGCATTGAAAGACTACAACACCAAGCTGTAACTGCATGACTGGCTGACCTATCGGCGCGACGGGGAGAAAGAGTATCGCAATGGAAAAGAAAGATTTGACCTTTACATTTGACCCCAATGATTTGGGCAGTATGTGCGAGCTGATGGACAAGTATGGCGATAGCGACACGATGTTCATGGGCGTCAATACCGAATTTGAGGAAACGGAGATTTCCATCTTTCCCGATAAGATCGTCTATGCGACCTATCAGCACAACGGCTGGAAGCGCGAGAATGTTTACTGGCGCGATGGTACTCGCGAAGAAACATTTAAAGGCCGCTGGAAGTCCAGAAATTAACATGAGGAGGTACACCATGGAGAACAGGTTTTGGACGGTCACCTATCGCAATCGTGACAACGACCAGCGGATCACCGCCGCCGTATTCGCGGCAGATCAGCGGCAGGCGCAGGAAAAGGCTCAAGACGATGGCCGGATCGACGACCGCGAGGTGTGGGAAATCGAGAGCGTCGAGCCACACGAGGAAACGCTGGCGCGGATTCTCGTTGCTGAATTCAGCAAGAAGCAGCAGGGCGGGCATTTTGCCTGCCCCCGCTGCGGGAAGATGACGATGGACGCGGAGAGCGTCACGCGCAACGCTCTAAGCCGAAGGGCCACGGTCTATATCTGTGATGCCTGCGGAATGCAGGAGGCCTTGGAGGACATGATGGACAGCATAACTCCGCTGACCGCATGGGCTCTCGTCGCCGCACCAGAAAACTGGCGCATGGAGGAAGGAGGCAGTGAGTGTGAAGCGTGACGACGAGCTGATGTTCTACACAGAGTGCTGGCGGGAACTGCGAAGCTTTCTATCAGAGGTCGTGCGGGATAACACAGGCGAATATCCTTTCGCGCAGGATGTCTTGAATCTGATGCGCAGTATCGAACGGAAATACGAGGGGTGCTGATATGAGTAAATCTTGGACGCCCGAGGAGCTGGCTGCTGCCAGTGCCGCGATGAAAGCGGAGGGCCACATGAGCTACGAGGAGTTCTGCGCCGCGCCAGTGTTGCGGCTGGAACACAGAGGCCGCGACAGCTGGGGTCGCCCCGTCTACGAGTGCGACGGTCGGCTCTATGTCGATGTCGACCCGCGCCGGAGCAGACCGGCCGACATCTGCACGAAGCAGGGCAACGCCTTTGACGGCGAGCCCTGCGACCCCGTGCCGGAGAGAACGATCATTGAGTTTGTCCCCAAGCGGGACACATGGGACTTTTGAGGAGGGCTGCAATGGAAGACTACATTAGGCGAGGAGCGATTAAGTACGAACAATGGAATGTCGGTCCACTATGCGAGCCTCTTATGGTTGTGCGGAAAAGCGTGATTGACAATCTCCCTGCCGCCGATGTCGCGCCAGTGGTACGATGCGAGAATTGCTGCTACGCAACATGGGCGGCATGGGCGAACAAATACTCTTGCGGTCAAGTTCACGGATTGTTGGTCTTTGGAGATCATTTCTGTGCATTCGGCAAACGAGAGAGGACGGAGGGCGAATAAAAAGCCCCTCTCGCCGCCGTAGGTGAGTTGCAACACCACCTTTGTGGCGTGGGAGGGTGGACGCCCACCCAAATGCGAAAAACGCTCCTGTGCCCCCGTAAACGCGAAAGCGCCGGAAAACAGAAAAAGCCCCCTCGACAGGACGGTGAAATCCTGTGAGGGGGCTTTCGTTGTGTGGGCGGTATTCAGACGGCGGGGCTGTCAATGCTGCCATTGTCCTCCGTGTCGGTCCGGAAGTTGTTTGCCTTGGCTGCCTCAAAGGTGATCCCGCCGCGCTTGTGGTCGGACTTCGCAAGCGAGAGGTAGCCGTTTGCTCCGGCGATGATGATTGCCTCGCCAACGCCGGTGGCGGCAGTAAGCCATGCAGCTGCGGCGGTATAGCCGCTTTTGATACACAGATACATGAGGAACAGGCATTCCTGGACGATCAGCAGACCGGCCAGCATGGCCAGCAGGCACACGACCTTGCTCCACTCGATCTTGCGCTTCTTCGCGGCTCTGCGCTTGCGCCTTGCCATCAGCTCAGCCCAAACTTCTGGGCGAAGCGGTAGAGGACGGTTGCGAACTGCTCGCGGGTCAGGAAGTCCTGCCACATGAAATTTGCCTCGCCGTTGGGGAGCTTGCTGCCGCCGACCAGCAGGCCGGTTTCCTCAACGAACTTTCGGCCGTCCGCGCTGAAATTGCCGCAGTCATTGTCCTGCAATTCCGCGCGGTAGGCGTTCATGGCGACCTTGAACATTTCGTTGAATTTGTCCTGAGTAATCTCTGCCATTTCTTCTTCCTCCTTTACGAGCGACCAGTCCGGCGTACCGTAGCCGCCGATCTGCGCATAGTTGATCGAATAGCTTTTGTTGCGCACCATGCCGCCGTTCGGAACGACGCCGGGGGCGCTGGAGGTATTCCCTTCGATGGTATATACCCTGCCGCCGGACACCTTCTCGACGAGGCCGGTGTGATACATGGATTTTCCCCCGTCTTTGGTGAAGAAAATCTGATCCCCCGGCTGGGGGTTGCTCTTGTGGAAACGGCCGACCGCACGATAATAGCCTGCCGACTGAGTGCAGCCGGCGCCGTACCCGCCCATCGGCTGATTCGTCATCTTCATGGCGACGCCGAGACCGAAGGTCGTGATATAGCACCAATCAACGAACATATCGCACCAGGCGTAGCCGTTTTTCGGGAAGTTGTAGACGCCGAGGCCGTCGAGAAATGCGGCATACTTCGTCCAGTTCCCGCTACCGGCGTTGGCAGTTTTGTCTTCCAGCTGGGAGTTGGTGGCCTTTTCGATGTAGCCGATCTCAGCTCTGGCTGTGGCAATCACTCGCTCAATAGCGGTCATGGGTCATTCCTCCTCGGGGGCGGTATGGTCTTCCTTGCCCTCACCGGAAGGTAGCGCAGTAGGCGCCGCGTCCGCCCCGGGTGTCGCGGTAGAGAGCATATCTTTCAGCTTTTTCAGTACATCAACGGCATAGGCGGTAAAGGCTGCCAGCATAGCCAGCGATACCGCTGTCATCAGGTTTACGGTCTGCCCATCGACCTCCACTACCATCAGATCGGGGTTGAGGTACCCGGCGAAGTAGACCGCGACCAGCGCCGCTGCCACAACTGCACTCTTGATGCAGCCGTTGCGGAACTTCGTCTGATCCCATTCCCCATCAATGATGGCATTGATGGAACCGAGGGCAATGTTCGCGGCGATCAGCAGCACAAGCCCTGCGGCCAGGCGGATGATCGTCATATCCAGCACGTTCATTGTGCGTCCTCCTTACTGCAAAAAGTCGTTGCTGTCCAAGCACCGGCGATATATCGTCTTGATCCGGTCACTGGTCAGCTCTGTTACATTGTTTTCGAACTCCGGGTGATCCTCGCAGTATCGTTCGTAGGCGGCGATGTCCCGGAGCGTTTGGTCGAAATGATCTTTGGTGTGGCGCTCGCCGTGGAGACATTCATCGCCGAAGCGTAGAATGCGCGCCCGGCAGTTGACGGCCTTTTCCTCGGCCATGCCAGACCGAACGCACTGCAGCTCGCTTTCGAGCTTTCCGACCTTCTCCAAGACCTCGCTGTTGATAGCGCGCCCGAAAGCCTTTGCTATTGCAGACCACGGATTGATTTTGATGGGGGCGAGCTGGAGCAGCGTCAGCAGCACAAACAGCGCACTTCCCCCACCAAACAAAATCTCCTTGAGCGTCATCTCTCAATCCTCCTCTGCGCGTGATAAGAAGGGCAGCCCCCGCAAAGGAGCTGCCCTCCGTATCAATGCCGTGGTCAGACGGTGACTTCGAGATCTGCCAGGATCTCCTCGACCTGCTTCCGAATCAGGCTCGGAACCTGGTCGATGGTCTTCTTGCCCTTGACGATCAGGGTCGCGTAGACAACTGCCATAACTGCTACCTCCTTTCCCATCAGAATGTATAAAAGAAGGAGCCGAAGGCTTTTCATAAGCCCTCAGCTCCATTCTTGCTATTTTCGAGGATTTCCCGGACGGCTGCTTGCAGCGGGTCGGGAACTTCCTCAATCGTCTTTTTCCCTTTGCGGATCAGGTCTGCGTAGACCTTCACCATGTAATTGCTCGCCATCGGTTACTCGCCTCCTGTTGTAGATGTCACGGCGACGATCTGTTCGTAGACATCGCATAGCGCCATCTGCGTATCGGTGACCTGCCCCTCAAGGCTCGTCACCTTTTCCGTCAATGCCGCCTTGTCGGTCTCCAGGTCGGCTACCTGCTGCTGCAGGGAGGGGATCGTCTTGCCCTCCGCCTCGTGCAGTTTGGCTTGCGCCAGATAACCGGCATAGTTGCCGAGGATGTCTTCACTCAGGCCGTCGTACATATTCAGCTCCAGGTGATATTCGTCGTACACCCACCCGCTGATGGTCAGCTCGTCACGCTTTTCCTCAAACGGCTCGGCGTTCTCATAGAAGCGTACCAGGGCTACCCCCGGCTTATTAGGCTGCTCCTCCAGCGAGAATGCGTTGCTGGGCGCGTTGTCGCCTCTTACTCTCATTTCGCACGACCTCCTTCAGATGTTTTACTCCAATCGGGTCAATGTACTTCACCCGAATTGTATGGCTATTGCAGTGCTTCAGTTGCCCGGCGCGGCTCAGTAGCCCGGAGGCCTGGGCGAACATGATAGGCTTTCCGGCGTCAAGCCGCTTTTTGACGCGGCGGCATTGCCGGGTGAAACGCAGGAAATTCCGCTTGCGCAGAATGACATGAGTGCGGGAAAAGCGGTAGCCGACCGCGCTCACCATGCGCTTTGCCGTGGGATAGATCTGCCAGTTTGCTTTCATGGACAGGCCGAGCCGCTGCTGCATGAATGCGGCGATCAGCTTCCGTGCCTTGTGCAGCTGCTTCTTATTCGGCCCGAGCAGGGTGATGTTGTCCATGTAGCGGGTCATATACTTCACGCCCGGCAGCGTCATGATGTACTGGTCCAGAGGCTCCAGATAAAAGTTCGCCAGCCATTGGCAGATGTAATACCCGATAGCCAGCCCGCCGCCGCAGGATTCGATGATGGAATAGACCGTCCGCAGAAAGCGCTTGTCCTTGATCTTCCGCGCCAGCGCCCAGATCAGCCGCTTGCCGGAGATGCTGGGGTAATACTGTGCGACGTCCAGCTCCGCGGCGTACTTCGTCCCCTTCGGGTCGTTGCGGAGCGCGCCGCGGATCTTCTTGTGGATTCGCTTTCCACCACGTCCGGGAATCGACGCGCAGGACCACGGGTGCATCCCGCGCATAAGCACCGGTTTCATGGCCGTCACCAGCATCCACTGGATCACGCCGTCCGGCCAGAACGGGACCATCTTGATCTTTCGGAACTTCTCGCTGCTCTCGTCGTAGATCTCACGCACTTTCGGCGCGGATGGCACAAAGCTATCCGTTGCAACAAGCTCGTAGGTCTTTTCGACGTATCCGTCAAGGTCCGCCAGTACGCGGGCGATGTCTCGCCTGTTCCGACGTCCCTTAGCCGCCTCCTGTATGACGCTGCGGATAAAGTCCCGGTCAACCATCTTGTCGTAGAGATAGCCGACTCGTTTCGGCATAGGATTTTCCCTCCGTCCTTGTTTGCCTGCGAGATTGTTCGAGCCGAAGCCTACTAAACCTCGTCCTATGCGGCAATATTTTCACCAAGCGGTGAGGGAAAGCCCGCGCCAGTCAAAAAGAAAAACAAGTAGTCGCGCGCCGACGTTGGAGTTCGTGTCGGAAGACGAGTTGTTCGCGTTGAAGTAGAAAAGGCCGGCATTGCCGCCGTTGTTCCAGTTGCCACCGACGTGGAGGACACGCCAGCCAGAGTTGTAGTTGGCGTAGAAATCAAGCCCTCGGCGCATGGCGCAGACAGTCCCGGAGATAATTATACCTCCGGCCTGCCACGCATACGGAAAAACGGGAGAAAATAACAGAATACGTTATTTTCAAAAATCGTGTCGACGGGGCTTCGCCCCGTACCCCATTCAGCTTTTGGGCTTGCGCTCATGCCGACAGCTGGTGCAGGCGGGAAAGCTCCGGGGGCTGCGGCCCCCGGTCCCCCATTAGGGGTGGAAAAGGAGTCGCGCGCCGACGCCGGAGCTCGTGTCGGAAGACGAGCTGTTCGCGTTGAAGTAGAAAAGGCCGGCACCGCCGCCGTCGTACCAGTGGCCACCGACGCGGAGGACACGCCAGCCAGAGTTGTAGTAGGCGTAGTCCGGAATGTAGGTCGTCTCGCTGCCGCCGACCGCCGTGGGATAGAACGCCCAGGGCATGGCAGCCGCTACGCCGATGGCGCTAATGTAGCCGTTGTTTTGGATTTTAGTGCCAATGTTCGTGTAATTGTTTGCGGTGTCATCTGCATAGCTCGCAGGGTTCAGGCAGACATAAACGGTACCATCAGAGAAGTTGATGCCGTCGATCCACTCGAAGACATTGCCGTAGGGATTCTCGATGTGCCGGTACTGGACGGCGGTCTTTCCGTCCGTCCCAGCTGCGCGTCCGGTATGGTAAGTCATGCTGTCCGTGCCGCCGGAAGAAATGGCAGAGCTGTTGCCGTCGACATAGCCGCGCCCGATTTTGCTCTGGCTGTCCCAGTCTGAGAACTCCACCAAGTATAGCAGCCAAACGGCGCACCAGGACGCGAAGTCATACTCGCTCCACTTACTACCCTTTCCTCTGGCACCGGAACGAGCCGTTGCGCGGGTCAGGTTGACCAGCGGCGCAGCGCCGGTCTTGGAATAATGGCCGGAGATCGTGTTGTAGCGGCCGACATACTTGCCGGAGCCGGGGTGCTTGGTGAATCCGCTCTTGGCCTTATCCGCGATGTAGAAGTACCGTTTCTTGTTGGCGGCATCGTCGATAATACGGAAGTAATACTCGGGGATGAAGACAACGGTATCGTAGCTGCTTCGAGAGAAGCCGCTCTGCCCCTTCTTGTAGCTTACGGCATTGTTGATGATGTTGTACTCGTCCATGCCGCTCCACGGGAGATAGTTGTCGAAGGGAGAGCTGCCGGCGCCGGTACCGACCGCAGGCGCGGGATTCGTGGTGATGTCGACATTGACCAGTCCGTTCGGATCGGTGGCCTTCTTCAGCCGTGTCAGAGCCGTCGACTGCGCACTGTAATTCCAGCAGACACCGAAGACCTTGACATAGGACAGCTCCAGCGTATAGCCGGTGTAGGAGCTGCAAGCTACGCTGCCGGTGGCCGTCTCGCCGTTCTTGGTGGCGGTGACGCTCCACGTGCCGGTGTTCGGCAGGTAGAACTTTGCCGTTCCGCTGCTGGTGGCCGTGAGCGTGGTGGACCCGTTGACCGCCTTGACCGTAGAGCCGCTGTCGATGGTAACGGTGAGGGTGCAGAACTTCACCGTTACGGTGTAACTGCCGCCGGAGGTCGACACCGACGCGGACGCCGTGGACGAGGATACCCCGCTCTTGGTAGCCGTCACGGAATAGGTGCCGGCATAGTTGACGGTCAGCGCACACTTGCCGTTGCTGCCGCAGGTGCCGGTATACTGCTTCGTGCCAAGCGTGGCGGTCACGACAGCGTCGGATTCCGCCGTTACGGTCAGCGTAGCCGCGAAGTAGCTCAGCGTCACCGCGTACTGCTTGACCTGATCCACGACCACGGTCTCGGTGGCGGTGGTCTGCCCGTTCAGCGTGGCATACAGCGACCATGTACCGTAGCCAGGGAGGTCAAAAACGCATTTACCGCCGACGCTGGTGCCGGTCAGAGTAGTCTCGCCGTTCGTACAGGTGATAGCCGATCCGGTGGCAACAGAGACCTCCAGCTGTGGAGCCACGCCGCCGCCCTTGGGCTTTTCCCATGTATATACGCCGGTCTGATCGTTGGCTGCCGTGCAGTAGAAGGTCTGCATGGTGTCAGTGTTCAGATACGACTGGCCGACCGAGCCCTTCGTGCTGGAGGTCGGATCGGTCTTGCCGGTGAGTGGCTTGCTTCCGTCCAGCCCCTTAGAGAGCGTTTCGAGGTCGCCGGAAACGCCGTCAAGGAAGGTGTCGAGCGATTCGCCGTTATAGGTCAGATCGGCTGCGTCGCTGGCGCCGGACAGCTTCCACTGATACTTGCCGCTGCTGTCCTTGCCGTTGCAGACGTATTCCTTGCCCGTAGCGCTGTCATAGTAGTGCTGCCCTGCGGTACCCTCGGTCGTGTCTGCCGGCGCTCCTGATCCTGTTGCAAGTGGATAACCGTAGTCCTTTCCGGCGACTGCCGCAGAGATATTCCCGTTCCCGTCGCCCAGCAGCAGACCCTTGACCATGATCTTGTCCTGCTTGGTCTTTACCGCTTCGGTGATGGCGTCGGACATATCGCCCTGCGTGACGCAGGCGCTGGTGTCGACCGTCACCGTCCATGTGCCGGTATTCGAGCAGGAGATCAGCGCGTAAAAGGTGTAGACGAAATCCGGCGATTCTGTCTTGCTGGGGATGGGAACGCCCTGCTCCAGCTGGAACAAGGCAATCATGGTAGAGCTGCCGCCCTCCACGCTGGCCCACACGCCGTACTGATTGAGCGTATAGGCCGTGTTTGGCGCGGCGATGCGGAGCTTCAGACGAATACCGGAAGATACCTTTTCGCCTCCCAGCAGGCTTGCCGTCTGCTTCTGACTGACAAGGGCGGTCTGCGCCATCATAGCAGCTGCCGCGACGGTACCCTGACCTGCAGCTGCGCTGTCGAAGTTCAGAGCTTTTTCATTCACCCACTCATTGAGCAGGCTGTTTCCGGCGTTGGTGATGACGCCGTTCCATGTTGCCATAGTAGGACACCTCCGTTTTAGTATCGAATGGCGGTCGCGCTGTCGACCAGCTCGCAGCCGATGCAGGCCGCGCCGAAATACTCTGTTGCCAGTCCTCCGGCGTCGTAGTATTCCACCTCGTCAAGCACCGACCGCAGATTTTTATAAAAGGCAACGCGGTCGATCACGCGCTGGTGCCGGTCGGGGTCAACGTCCTCATAGGTGGCGTCGATCAGCAGCTTGAAGTGGTACGGCTTTCCGCCGTATTCCCACCATTCGCTGACCTGCGTATCGGGGTAGATGGCGGAGATCGCCAGCACGACCGCCGCCTTGGTGCCGAGCCTGCGGTGAACATTCCATGAGTCTTTCAGCGTCCGGCGCTTTTCCTCCAGGGTGTAGTTGGCGTCCCACCAGTCAACCTTGAAGTCGTTCGCCAGAATGTCCAGCAGCTCGTTCGGGAGCCGGTCGATCTGTGAGTAGATCGACACGCGCTCGATCTCGCCTACGCGGGCAGCCAGCACCTCGGCAACGGCAGAGGCAAGTGCCGCCATGTTGTCGTCATTGGCAAGGACTGCCGGCAAGGAGGCCAGCAGGTTTTCCTTCGTGATGCCGTGCGCCTTATTCATCCTCATAGCCCCCATTCGTGGCCGCGATGGTCCCGACCGACGCAACCTGCGGCGTCGTGTCGTCGGAGCCGTCCCGCAGCGTGGTAAAGACCGGGCTGGTCAGCGCCACGCGCTTGATGCCGGTCTGCATGAGCTTTCCGATCAGCACGGAGGGGTTGATGTCGCGCCCCAGCTTCCCGCACTGCCATGTGACGAACTCAGCCACGGCCTTGTCGACCGCAGCCTTGATCTCTGTGGAGCTGAGGGTGCTGTCCTTCGGCACATAGTAGGTGAAGGTGATATTGTAGCTCACCTTCTGCGGGTCCTTGACAGAGACCTTGTCCGTCAGCGGCCGCACCGTGTCATCGTTGCAGGCGGCGAGGACAGCATTTTTGATCTCCGTGGTAGCGATGGTGCCGTCATCCATGAGGACATAGAGATCCACAGCTCCGTCACTGGGGCTGTTCGCCACCACGTCGGCGATCTTGGTGCTGACCTGCTTGGCAAAGTAGATATACCCGCCCTTGGCTCCGGCGCAGCTGTAAGCGTCCTGACTGGCGCGCATCAGCTCATAGAACTCGTCGTCAGTGGCCTGGTCTGCGCCGTCATCGCTGGCGGTGAGATTTTCGCAGTGCTCACAGTAGTCGAACAGGTCAACGAAGGTGTTGATCTGTCCCACTGCGTAGCCGTTGCCGACCGCACCAACAGTCTGGCAGCGGATCTGAACATCGGCATAGGTTTCGCCGATGGATACATAGGCATCCGCGACCGTCTCCCATGTCAGCGTACCGCTGGCGTCGGTGACGCGCGTACCGGCAGGAATGAGGATCGCCGTGGTCTGTGCCTCGGAGATATGGAAGCGCTCGGTGCAGACCGCAGCCTGCGCCGCCGGGCGCTGCGTGACATAGAACAGCTCGGCCAGCGCGTCCAGATTTTCCCCTTCCGCGCGGCTTGGGATATTCTGATTGCCTGTGTAATTGTTCAGCCCGCGCTCCTGGATCACCACGGCGGCCACGAATTGGATAAACAGCTTTTCGGGGCTGGCGGGCTTCACGCTGACGCCGGTGATTTTTTCGTAAATGGAGATCAGCAGCGATTCCACCGCTTCGGTGTCGGTAGAAACGAACTGATATCCCGTATTTCTCTCACTCATTGATGATGTTCACCTCCACGGTAGGGATCAGCCTGCCCGGGGCGTTTCTGTCGGCCGCAAAGGTCACATTCACCACCTCGGCGCGGGGCTCATATTCTTCCACTGCCTCTTTGACCTCGGAATACATCATAGGCATAGCTACCGGCAGAGGCTTATCCACGAACTTCTGAGGAAGACCGAAGCCGCGATACAACGGACAGGTCCCCTGCCGCGTGGAAAGGATAATGGCGATATTCTGCAAGACGGAGCGGACGGTGTCAGTCTCGTTGAGCTGCACCGCGCCGATGTCAGATGCGGTCACCTTGTAGCTCATGGCAGCTTTACCCCCTCAGATACTCTTGCAGGCTGACGGACACGGTGGCGCTGGTGACGTTGCCGCGTCCGTCATAGGTTTTCATCTTCATTTTGTGATCAAGCACGGACCAGCGATATTTCCCGTAGCCCTTGTTGCCGATCACCAGCGGGACGGCGATGCCGCCGCGCTCATAGTTCCACAGCTTCACGACCTCGGCGATAGGATCAACGCCGAGGTAAGCGGAGAGAACGATGTCGAAGGTCATCTTGTCGGGGTCAAGGCCGGTGAACTCCGTAAGGGCGTGTGTGCCGTGCCGCTGATGGGTCGCGTACCGGGCAGACCCAGACCAGGTGACATTATTGATCGTTTCGATCGTGCGGTCAGACACCGTGAAAACGATGTCGCCCAGACAGCCGACCATTCCCATGCTCAAAAACCTCCTAACACAAAACCGTCCCCGTTGAATACCGGAAGGTATAGGCAGAGGACGCGGTCATTCACCTTCGGCATCCAGTAGGTCAGATGCGAGCCGGGCAGGTGGTCGTGGTCGGGGAATTCGCTGGCTGTGCCGCCGCCGGTGAAGGTGTCCGTGATCTCATGCGTGTGCTTTGCGTCCGGCTTTATGTAGAAATTCGCTCCGTAGTGCTGGAGCACATAGAGCCAGTCCGAAATGATGCCTGTGTCCTTGAACTTGACACGAGCCCTGCGCTTTGCGCTGTCGACAGCCGTTACCGTGCCGGTCTGAACGAGCCTCGAAAGGATATTCTGCAGTTCGTCCATCAATATCCCTCCAATGTCTTGCGCAGCTTGACCTGCGTGGTATAGCCGGACGAGCCGACCGAGTGCGAAGCCTGCTCCACAATGTATTTCCCGTCCCACGCACCCCAGCCGGTGAGCTTGGCTGTGACGCCGGCCACGATATCCGGATTGCCGGGCAGCGTAAAGGTCGCGGTCTTTGCGTACTTGTTGTGCAGCCGGAGATATTTTTCGGCCTTGGTCTTGGCCTCGGCCACGCTTGCCACCTTCGCGGTGATCTCCAGCTGCTGGTTGTTCTTGGCCTTGTCGTTGTAGTCCTCGACCTTGACGGTGGCCTCGATACACTTTCCTGTGCCGGGGTCCGTGTAGCTGACGCGGCAGGAAGCGTACTGCGTTCCGGCCGTTCCCGCGTTCAGCTTGTGCTTGGTGTAGCTGCCGCTGCCGCGGACGATGGTCAGCACGGGGGATTTCTTCTCGTAATCCTCCTGGTCGAAAAGTACGATCAGGTTATTGGTGGCTTTCAAAGAAATGCCCGCCTCGTGGCACAGCTGGGAGAGAAAGGAGATGTCGCTCTGCTTGCACTGCTCTACGCGGGAATAGGACGGGTCTTTTGTCGTGAGGAACATACAGGCCATTCCGTTGGCAGCGGCCATCTCGTTTGCGATGCCGGAAAGCGTGTAGGCCTCCCATGCCTTGGATTTCTCCGTCTGGCGGATCTGCACGCTGTACGGAAGAGCTGTCGCCTTGATGGTGATGGTGTTCGGCGGGCCGGAGGCATCAACGCTGTCCAACTCAAACTGTCCGCAGTCCAGCACCTTATCCCTGCCGCCGCCCGTCCAGTTCTCCCGGACGAACACGGCGCTGATCTTGAAGCCGGCGCCGGAAGCAGGGGCAGGAGCGGCGGCAGAAGCATCGCCGCCCCCGCCGCCGGATTCCTTGATGTACGATGCGCTGACATAGGCGGTTTTGCCGTTATAGCTGACCTTCGCCCAGCCGTTTTCGATGCCCTCGACCTGCAGCTCCGCGCCGCAGACCAGAGCGCCGTATTTGCCGTAGCTGGTGCTGGGGCCAGAGCGGACATTCAAGCCGCTTTTGGCGGTGACCTTGTAGGACTTTGCCGCACCATCGGTCTTGGCCTTGGAGGACGCGGACAAGCTCCCTGCGGAGGCTGCTGCGTCGATGGCATCGGCCAGCCACTTTTTGAGCCATATATCATCGCGGTCCTGAAGCTTCAGCTGCAGATCGTCGGTGCCGTCCGCCTCCTTGTCGGTGTAGGTGGCCGACAGGAAATAGGGGCGCATACTGCCGGTGATGTCCGCGCCCTGGAAAAATATCTGCGCCGTGACGCGGCGCGCCTGATTCGGGCTGCTCATCCGACCACCTGCTTCCACGGGGGCAGGGCATCGCCGACATCCTCAGCAGGGTCGGGCAGCTTCAGCACGATCCCGGCCGGAAAGGTGTAGTACCCGAGATACTGCGGATTGAGATTCATCAGCCGGTCGGTGTACGCTTCGCTCCCCAGCTGGGAGAAGGCGATGCTGTCCCACATATCACCTTGAATGGTGGTATAAGTATTGCTCATGTGAAACTCACCCTCCTCCGGTCATACTCGGCTTCTTCAATCACTTCAAGGACGCGCTCGGCGAACTCGTCTCCATACTCGCGCAGAGCTTCCACCGTCTCGGACGATGCGCTGCCGTTGATCTGAAACACGATCTGCAGCTCCACCGATCCGGCGCCGGAGCCTGCGCCCGGCTCTGCCGAAAGCGCGCCGTCGCCATGGATGGCGTGCAGTGCCTCCAGCAGCTGCGGGGCGAAGGTGATGGCCTGGATCTCCATGCTCTCGCGCATGGCGGCGGTCTCCTCGGCGGTCATGACCTGCTCGCCGCCGTTGAAGTAGACCAGCTCCGGGCCGTTTTCGCCGACGAGGGCAAAGCCGGGTGCGGCGGACTGCGTACCAACTGCGTAGCCGGGAATGCTGCCGGCTGTTCCGGTACCGGACGCGGACAGTGCGGCTCTGGCTGCGGCGGCGACGCGGTTGTAGGCAGCGGTCACCTGGGGCAGCATACCGACAGCTCCGTCGATAAAGCCCTGAATGGTGGCCTGCGCGCTTGCCTTGGCCTCGTCGCCAAGGTCCATCGCTTCAATGTCCTCAGCAAGCGCCGTCTGCAGCTCGTCCATGGTGGCCGTGAAGTCGGTCTTGAGGTCGGCTACGCTCCCCGCCGCGTTCTGCTGCTCCTGCTGCAGAGTCTTCCAGTTGGATACCATCGTGGCCAGCTGCTCGTCGGTAGCGCCTGCCATGCCGGCGATCGCGTTCACGCTGTCGGAACTACCGTCAGCAAAGGAGGCGATCATGTCGCTCAGCCCCTCGATGTCGGCGCTGCGGTCAGTCAGGGATTGCAGGTTGGCGTTGTAGTCCTGCCAGTAGGTGATCTGGCTCTCCAGCGCGGAATTGATGCTGCCTGCGCTGGTTGCAACGACCTTTGCGGCCTCGTCCCAAAGCTGATACTGTCCGGATATGCTTTCGTATGCCGCGCTGTACGCCTCGTTGTAGGACTCCACAAGGGCATTGATCTTTTCCTGCACGCCGGAGATGGCAGCCTGGAACTCACCAGCCTGTGCAGCAGCCTCCTCGGACGCGCCAGTGCCTTCGTTCATGGCGGCGGTCAGATTCTTGACCGCCTCTTCCGCGAGGGCGATCTCCGCCTCAGCCTCGGAAACGGCGTCTGCGTCCTCCTCCATCGCCTTGTTGTAATTCTTGATGGACTTCTCAGCCGCCCATATCTCGTTGTTGGTGTCGTAGATGGAGTTTTGCAGGTCGTAGTATTCCTGCGAGAGAAAAGCGGTCGCATCGGTGTAATAGCCGTACTGGTCGTAATAGGCATCCGCCTGCTTCTGCGCGTCTGCCCACAGCGCATCCATCTGCGCGTAGGTATCAGACAGCTTCTGCTGGGCGGCCTCCAAGCTGTACTGCGCCTTGGTGAGCCCGATGCTGTTTTCTTCTGCCTCGATCAGCACGGCGGAATACTGGGAGTACAGCTCGGTGAGCTGATCCTGATAGGCCTGCTGCATGGCATTCTGCTTCCACGCCTCGGTGTTGGCGCGGAGTGCTTCGGTGCCGCCGTTGATGGTGTCGGTTTCGAGGTCGATATAATCGGCCAGCTCCGGCACCACCTGGCAGAGCAGAGCCAGGGTGTTGTGGTACTGCCTGTGCTGCTCGTCGGTATTGAGCCCCGCCGCCTCCATCTCCTCCAGCTTGCCGATGTAGGTGTCTGCGACGCCTGCCGCCGCCATGGTGGAGGTAACAGTATCGTCATAGGTGGTCTTGGCCTCGTCCATCGCCTCCCGCATTCCTCGGGCGGCTTCGGTCAGCTCCTTCACACTGGGTACGGCGTCATTCGCCGCAGCGGTGGCCAGAGCAACGATGCCCGCCGTGATTGCGGCCACGGCAGCGGTAACGCCCATGATGACATTGACGCCGGGGATCGCCGCTGTGAGAATGGCACTGGCGGCTGCGGCGATCTTTGCAGCGACCGCATAGGCAGCCAGCGCGGCGACGACCGCGCCGATCACGCCTGCAAAGGCGGTGATGGCATTGACCAACGCCGGGTTCTTCTGAATGAACGCCGTAATGCTGTTGAGGACCTTCGTGCCGACGCCGTAAGCCTCGCTGAGCGCGGGAGTATAGGCGTCGCCGATGGCTACCTTGAGGTTGTTGTAGGCGTTCTGCATCATGGTCAACCGGCTCTGCGCGGTGGCGTAGCGCTTGTTGGCCTCGTTGGTGAGGGCGGTATTCTGCTGCCAGGCGGTATTTGCAGTGTTCACCGCGCCGGTCATCTGGTCTGCGGCAAGGCCCAGGGCTTTGAGCATATTGCTCTGCCGGATGCCGGTCAGACCCAGGTCTTCCAGCACGAGGACGGTGCTCTCGCCCTGCTCGTCCAGCTTGCCGAGCCCGCCGATGAAGGAAGTCAGGGCGCTCATGGCGTCGTTCTTCCACGCAGAAGAAAATTCTTCGGAGGACATACCGGCGATACGGGCGAACTCCGCGAGGTCGTCCCCGCCCTTTGCAACGGCCTTTTCAATGGCGTTGAGCGTCTGGGTCATGGCGGTACCGCCCGCCTCGGCTTCGATGCCGACAGAGGACATCGCCGCCGCCAGAGCCATGATCTCCGGCTCGGTCAGTCCGGCCAGCTTGCCCGCCGACGCCAGGCGCGTACCCATCGCCACGATCTCGGATTCCGTCGTGGCGAAGTTGTTGCCAAGGTCAACGATGACAGAGCCGAGCCGTCCGTAATTGTCCGTTGCCATGCCGGTAATGTTGGCGAAGCGTGCAAGGGCGGTTGCTGCCTCGTCAGCTGTCATGTTGGTGGCAGTGCCGAGCATGGTCATGATCTCGGTGAAGTCCAGCAGGGCGTCCTTTTGGATGCCGAGCTGCCCCGCGGCTTCGGCTACCGCCGCAATCTCCTCTGTGGTGGCGGGGATCTCCGTGGACAGCGCCTTGATGGAATCCGACATTGCCGCCAGTTCCTCGTCTGTGAGGTCTGTGGTCTTGGCGACGCCGGTAATGGCGCTCTCAAAGTCCATCGACGCCTGCGCGCAGCTGGCGAAGTATTCGTAGATTTCTTTCAGGGCGACGGCGATGCCTGCGGCCACGATGGCCTCGTGTACCTGATTAAAGGCCTGCCCCGCCTTGTCGCCGAAGGTCATAGCTTTATCGGCGGCCTCGCCCTGCTTCTTTTTCAGCGTGTCGATCTTGCCGGCAAGCTGCTCGGAGCTGTGGGAGAGGTCGTCGGTGTTGACGCCCGCCTCTTCCAAAGCCCCGCTCAACTCATTCAGCTTTGCCGTCTGCTTCTCCAGCGAGGCGGAGGTCTTGTCGATCTGAAGCTGCTTTGCCAGCAGCTTGTTCTTCATGTCGGCGGACTCGTTGCCGGTCTCCTCCATCTCCCGCTGGATATTGTCATATTGCTGCCGCAGCATTTCCAGCCGCTTCCGTGTCGCTTCCACGGCTGCCTGCTGCTTTTGGAATGCGGAAATATCCGCCTGTGTCTTGGAGAGGGCCTGGATTTCCTTCTGCATGGACACAATTTCCTGCTGAGCGGCCTTGAAGGTCTTGCTGTAACTGCCTCCAAGCTGCGCGTTCAGCTGGAATAGCATCTCATACTCTTTGCGGCCTGCCATAGACGGCCCTCCTTTCAGATTTATTTATTCTTGCGTCGCTCCCGCGCCTCCTTCACAAGCTGGTTGCTGACTTTGATCCACTTGCACAGGGACGGCAGGGGCAGCGACAGCCAGTAGGAAACGGGAGTCTGATTGGTTTTAGCCATCGTAAGACATTGCCTGCGGAGCCAGACGCCGCCGTCGCCGGTTACAGCTCCGATGCCAGCAAAAAAGAGCGAGCCTTTCCTCTGACGCGGTTGAACTCGAAGATGGGCAGGGCGCGCAGGGCGTCGTCGCCGATACGGCGGGGACGGCCGCTGGCGTCAATGATGGTGTTGGTGCAGGCTCGCGCCGCCATGCGCACCAGGAACTGGCCGGAGAAGGTAGGCGAGATGGTGGGCTTGCCGATGGCCTGAAGCTCGTCCTCGATGGCAAGAGCGTCATCGCCGGTCAGCCCCTCAAAGTCGAAGTTCAGCTCGTCAAAGGTCTGCCCCTCGTAGGTGAAGGGCCTTTTCAGCTTGAGAGTGTAGTTGCCTACGCTCTCCTTGGCCTGCGCCTCGGCGGCGGCGTACTCGTCGTGATCGACGGTGGAGAAAGCGTCGGCGGGAACAACGGTCTTGTTGATATCAGCCATGGTGATAACTCCTTTCAAATCTCAAAAAGATGCCCGGAGCGGATGTTCCGCCCCGGGCTTTTGTCAGGTCTCTTACATGCCGAGCGCCTTGCGGACGTCGGCCAGGTAGTCGGTGCCGTTGACATAGCAGATGAAGTTGAGCTGGTCGACCTCACGCACCTTCTTGCCGTCAATGTAGGTCGCCCAGTAGCGGACGGCGTACTCGCCGGAGCCGTTGGAGGGCGCGGCGGGGGCGACAGAGCCGCCCTTGTCACTCTTGGGAATGACCACAAGAATGTGCTTGACGGCGCGGACGACCACCTTGCCTGCCACAACATCTTCGTCCTGCTGCGCAACGCGCAGGTCGATGGTGTGACGGCGAGGCTCGGAGAGCTTCACGCTCTGATCGGTGACGGTGCGGAAGTTAAGGCCCAGCGTCATCGCGTCGAAGTGGCCGAGAATGACCGACTCCACATTGCCTGCGATGCCGGCGCCAGAGATGGACTGCGTCAGCGCGGTCAGGTCAGGCAGGGTCGCCTGTGCCATACCGACATATTCAACAGAGTCCTCGTAGACCTTGAAGTTGATAATGCTCTGATCCATGATTCAAACCTCCTTTTAGCCCTGCAGGGCGCTGGTGACATAGCTGGCGTCATACTCCAGCACGAAGTCGATCTCCTGAGCAGGAGAGGGCGGCGTCATGTAGACATGGAGCTTGATGATGCCGGCCATGAGGTTGGTCAGCGGGTTTTCGTTCTCCAGCATCTCCACGCGAGCGCCCAGAAGGTAGCCCATACCCACCAGACCGTTGAGCCAGATGTTGGCGGAATCGAGAACGGTGTCGATCAGACGGCGGGTCATAGGCTTGTCCAGCTTGCTCCAGAAGGTCTTGACGAGAGAGTTGCCGACCCAGCCGAACATACGGCTGACCGGGATAAAGTAATCCTTGACATCGGTGTTGGAGGGATAGCAGGCGGTGTAGTTGCCCCACGCCACCCAGCCGCTCATGAAGTTCAGCGCAGTATCCACGCCGATGCCGTTGAGGTAGTTGGCCTGCGCGAGCGTCAGGTTGACCTCGGTGCCGTCCTCCAGGCAGAGGCCGTCGCACTGCAGCCCCTTATTGGAGGGAGACTCGTAGGGGCAGCCGCCGTTGCCGGTGTCGATCTGCGCCATCAGCCCAGCCATCTGGGTAGACAGGTGGAACTTATAATCGCCCAGCTTCGCCATCGGCCAGAAGGCGATCTCGTCCTCGTCGGCGATGTTGGCGGCGTTCTTCTTGGTGAGAACATCGGAATAGGCACGCGCGCCGGAAGCACCGCAGTCGATGTCGATCAGCGCCTTGGCGCGGAACAGGCCGTTGATGTTGCCTGCCTTGGCGGTCATTGCAGCGGCCACGGTAGACTGCTGAGAATAGCCGGGGGCGCACAGCAGATCGGGGACGATGCCCAGCAGGGTCAGGCACAGCTCCACATTCTCCATCGCGGAGGCGATGTCAGATGCGGTGACGGTGGATGCCTTGACCTTGTTGTAGGCGATGTTTACCTGCTCGGCGTCATAGGCGCTGCCGGTAGACAGCAGCTCCACCACCAGATGCTCGCCGCTGTAATAGGCGTTATAGTCGGTGCCGGACACATAGGCAGAGCCGGTACCGCCGGCAGGCTTGATGACCAGAGTGAAATCGTTGATGGCCGCGATGGGAAGCTTTACCTTGTGCTCCGTCACCGCAACATCAGCCGCGGCAGACGCCTCCTTTGCGGTGGCGATATCCAGAACATTGCAGAAAATGACAGGCTGGCAGGCGAACAGCTTGAAGTGCGAATACATGAATTCGCAGAGCGTGTAGGTTGCCCAGTCGTCGGAGTAGCCCAGCTTCTCCACCGCCTCAGACCAGCTGGTGCAGAGAACAGGGGTGCCGGGGGCAGCAGGCTTATCCGCCGCCTGAACAGGAGCCAGACCGACCACGAAGGGGACGCCGGACTCCGCCACGACAGGGGTGCTGACGCTGGTAGCCTGCTGAGAGACATATACGCCGTGGTTCATTGAAATTTCCTCCTTACTTCATGCCCTTGGCCAGCTTGTGATAATTCACATACAGCAGGTTCCCAGGCGTTTTGACTTTGATGCGGTCGGCGGGGAGCGTTTCGTCGCTCACCACCAGCGACGCGATCAGCGGGTGCTGATCGATCACCGGGGCAAGGGAGTCAAGGACTTCCTTCCGGCCGCCGCGATAGATGGTGCCGCGCTGGATCACGCCCATCATGGTCGGACCGAGATAGACGCAGAAGCCGCCGGTGTCGGCGACCTTCTTCGGCGCGGCAGGCTTTTTCTTTGCCGTCTTTGGCGCGGCGGTCTGAGCCGCCGTGTCGATGATTTTTTCGCTCATAGGTTAACCTCTCTTTCCACAGGGGGAAGCTTCCATGTGGAGATCATTTCCCCCACGAAATAGGGGGCGGTGTCATCGGGATAGACCAGCGTTTCAAGCCCCGCCTCCAGGTCAAGGGTAAACTGCCCTCCGATCACGACCTGCCTGAGCATCGCAATGCGCAGCCGTTCCATGAGATTCAGCAGCATCAGCCCGCCCTCCTGCTCGTCATCGTTATAGACACAGCAGATAGACCGGACCTTGGCGCTGGAGGTCACACGCTGTCCTTGCGGCTGTTGATCCATGCCGGTAATGACCTGGTGCAGCACATAGGGAGCCTTCTTGGTGGCAGAAGTGCCGTCCGGCAGGCGCATCAGGTAGACCTTTGCAGGGCGGAAGATCTGCTCCGTGTCGCCCTTCTGCAAACGGGTCGGCATGATCAGGTCGGCGGTGACCTCCTCGGTAAAGGCCCGCAGGCGTTTCAGCAGAATGGTTCTTGTCATAAATCAGCCTCCCCATCCGTTCAGCACGCGCAGGATTTCATGCTCAACGCGCTTTTCGTAGGTGTCGCGGATCGTTTCGTCCATCTTCTCGATGACTTCTTCGTTCCGCATCATGTGTCCGGTAGACGGACCAAACTTCTGCTCCACAGGAAAGCGCGGAGAGCCGACGCGCTCGAAAACGGCAGTCGGGCCGAAAATGCGGGCCACGAATGCGTGTTGAAGCGTCGCAGCTCCGCCGTTGCGCTTTACCTGTGTCTGCACGGTGCCGTCCCGGCTGTATGTGGTGTTGAAGGTCAGCAGCGGGAGCACGGTGCCGGAGAAACTGATGCTCATACCCATCACGCCTCCCGCACCGCCTGTGATGTGGGTCTTGGAGTGAACTCTCCGCATGAATTCACCCTTGTTGATGGTGTACTCGGCGGCGGCGAACTGTCCGGCGCGGGTCTTGGCTGTATCTCCGGCGCGCCTCAACGCGGAGAACGCCGCTTTGTAAACGCCGCCGGGGATATTGTGCAGCAGCTTGTTCACGCGCTCCAGGCTGTCGTCGCCGACCTCGTTGACACGGATAAAGCTCATTCGTCCACCGCCTCCAATTCCACGCGCAGCATACCCATCTCACAGACCGAGGACGCGACATAGAACTCCCGGAAGAAGCCTCCGCCGCCCTCCTGGTCGTTGATCCTGATACGCTGCCCCCGCTCCGGCTGCACCCCGCCGAGATCGGACAGGGCGCAGTGGAGAACGGAGGAAACGATGTAAAGCCCCTGGGCATGGTCGCTCATCAGCTGGCGGCGGTCCTTCTCCTTCAGACCGGAGAGGACGATGGGAATATCCTCGTAGGTCGCCCCGTCATACTTGACGGTGCGCTTTTCCGCGAACTCGTCGCAGTTGAGGAACACGCCGAAGTTGTCGCGGGCGACCATATCCTTGAAGCCGCTCATACCACAGGCGCCTCCGGCGTCAGCACAGGGGGCGCTTCGCCGTCGTCCACGCCGTCGTCGTCCTCGGCGATCGCGTCCTCCAGCGGAACATCCGTAATGGCGGCGATCAGCTGCGCCTTGGTCTTGAGCTTAGCGGTGTCGATACCCATCTCCTTGGCCAGCTCCGTGAGCTTGGCGTTGGTCAGCGTTTTGAGCTGCTCGGGGTCAAGATGGGCGCTTTCCGCGCCCTCTGCGCCCTCGCCGCTGTTAGATGGGTCAGCGCCAGCCCCGCTACCGTCCTCGCCCGCAGGGGGCGTTGCAACAGCGGGAGAGAGCGTTTCCTCGGCGGGGCGAGCGACACGCAGGGCAAAAAGGCGCTGAGCCTCCTCTTCGGAGACCTCGCAGATACCGCCGCGGTCGATGGGAATGGGGTGCTTCGAGCCATCCGGCCTGTAGCCGTATGTACCGCAGATGATCTCAATTTTCGTCATAGCAGTCTCCTTTCCGCGCCGGGTCAGGACACAACTTCGGCCGCGTAGATGTACGGGCAGTAGTTGTGAGGAGCAGCCAGCGGACGCGCGCCCAGACGCAGCTTGCGGATGTCCGCCTCCTGGTTCAGAGAGAACTTCGGAACGCGGGCCGCGGCATGACTGGCAAAGGCGGTGGAGCCGTAGTCGATCTGGGTGATCTGGCCGTACATCAGATGGCCGCAGCCAGGGGCGGTGACCATCGCAGAGGTGGCGGGGAAATACTTCTGCTCGGTACCGTTGTTGTCGATGTAGGTTTCGTCTACGGAGATCAGGTTCAGCTTGAAGCCGCCGAAATTAAGCGTACCCATATAGACCACGCCATCGTAGCGGCTGAGCTCCTGATCGATGGTACCGATGATGATGCCGCTGTTGCGGTCGAGCAGCTTCTGCACCTTCTCCATGTCGAGGATCGCGTCGGCTACGTCAGAGCCGAGCACCAGGTCGGCCGCGCGCAGGCCGCGCTTGGAGAGCTTGCGGCACATGGCCTTCACATCGCCGAAGAAGTCGCCGCCCGTGGCGTTCCACTTGGTGGCCACGGTATAGGTGTGGTCGCTGGCGTCATCGAAGAACTTGACATACAGCTTCTCACCCTCGGTCTTGTCGTCGATGTAGGTCTGCATGGTGCAGGCGTTGTTGATCATGGTCTGCGCGCACATCCACTCCTCGCGGCGCACGATGCGGCGGTCCATGTCGGTCAGATCGTCCAGCTGCAGACGCGCCGCGCGCTGGGCGGGGGTGCTGTTGGCGTAGATCGCCTCGCCGAAGCCGCGCTTGGTCAGGTCATCCAGCGTCAGCAGACGGGACGGCGCGATGAAAGCGGGCTGGTACTCATGGATGGCATAGCCGATGCGGTCCATGGGGATGTCACCGGCGCGGGCGGAGACGAACGCCGCCATCTTGCGGTCGCCCTTGCGGTACTCGGTCAGCACCTTGTCGCAGGCGAAGATGTCGCGCTCCCCGGTGGGAAAGTAGCGGTCGCGGAAAAAGGTCTGCTGAGGAACGATCTCCTCGGCGATCGCCATCAGCACATAGGTGTCAAAGAAATTCAGTTCAGAAGCCATTGTTGATTCCCTCCTTAGTTGGCAGCGGCAGCAGCCTTGAAGACGATGCCGCGCATACGCAGGTTGTCCTTATCGCTCTCGGTGATGGTGTAGCTGGCCGAGACCGTCACCTTGCCGATGTCGAAGCAGCCGGCGGTGTAGACTGCCACCTTCTCGTCGGCGGCGGTGCCGACGTCGATGTCGTCGCACAGGATGCAGTCGGGGGTCAGGGTCTCGTTTTCCTTGGCCGTGCTGCCGAGAACGACCAGCTTGCCGTCGCCGGCCGTGCCGGAGGACTTGGCAAGAATGGTGCCGCGCTTGAGCGTGGCCGCAGCGGACAGCTTGCGGATAACGCCGCCGCGCACTTCGGGTGCGGGCTTGATGTCGGTGATCAGACCGTCAAAGGTCATCTCGCCGAGCTTTTCACTCAGATTGATCATGTTCTTAGCCCTCCTTCTTCTTGCCCAGCAGGTCAGCGACCATGCTCCGGGCGTTGGTCATGCGCGCCTCGGGGGTGTCGTTCTTCTCGCCGTCTTCGCCCTCGGGCGTTTCGACTGCGGGGGCAGGAGCGGCAGGAACGCCCTCGGCGCCGGATTCCTCGCTGTCGTCCTTCAGATCGGTCAGAAACTTCTTGCCCTGCTTGGCGGCGTTCTTGGCCGCTGCCATCAGCAGGTCGGCAGCAGAGCAGGGCTTGTCGCCGTACTTGGCCTGCTGCACGTCCGTCGCGTCGAGCAGACCGGAAATCTCGTCGATCTCCTGCATACGCGCACGCTCGGCCTTGATCGCGGTGTTGACCGCCTCAGTGTGATCGACGGAAGCACGGGCGTCGGCCTCCACCTGGGCGATCTCGTCCGGGTACTTCGCCCGGAGCTCTTCCTTAGTCATGGAAATTCCTCCTTCATCGCCGGTGACTTCCGGCTTGTTTTTATCTGTCTCAACCGGGGCGGAGGCCTCGGGTGTGACCGTGGGAATGTTGTCCGGCGCAAACATGCCGGGGGCAAGGTGCATCTGCCTCCCGTTCACGAACAGGCTGCGCCCGTCCGCGCTGGCGGCGATGCTGGTCGGCTCCGCGTCCTCGATCAATTCGTCCGCAAAGCCCTTGTCGATGGCCTCGCGGCCTGTCATATAGGTCGTGTCCGCCATCATGTGGGAGATCACCGTGGCTGACAGCCCGGTCTTGCGCGTGTAGACCTCCATCTGCATCTTGTCCCACGCCTCCTGCTGGGTAGCCTGTTCCCGTAGCTCGTCGGCGTTGTAGCCGCCCCACAGGAAGGTCCAGCATTTGTGGATCATGACGAGGCTGGAGGGATTGACCCTGACCGTATCGCAGGCGCACATGATAAGACTGCCGCCGCTCATGGCCACGCCGTCCACGATGCAGGTAAGCTTCGTGCCGTTCCGCGCCAGCTCCCGCAGGCGGTTGTGGATCATGTTGGATGCTCCGGCGTCGCCGCCGTAGCTGTTCATGCGGATAGTGATGGACGTGCAGCCGGAGATCTGCTTGAGGTCCTCCAAAAACTCGGAGAGCAGGATGTACTGCCCCTCGACGGGCTCGCCCCACCAGTTCGTGGGCTGCTCCTCGTAGATGTCTCCATACATGGTGATCTCGGCATCACTGCCGTCCACCGTGGCCATCGTATAGACCTTTTTCGAGATGCTGACGGCGGGAGACTTTCGCCCAGCTCTCTTTGCCGGAATACTCATGCGCTTTACCTCTTTTCTTTCCAGATATCGCTTGACGGAATGTAGGGACTGTTCAGCCACTCGCGGATTCCCGCGCGGCAGTTCTCGTTGCAGCGGCGCTCCATGTTCTTCGGGCAATAGGCGCAGTAGTCGCTTGCGTAGTTCCAGATGGCGAGCGCCATGCTCCGCACATTCAGGCTCTGCAGATGCTCGAAGTTAGTCTTCATCGCCGTCACCTTCTTTCGGCGATGCCGATACAACGGTGACCTTGTTGCCTCCTGCCTGTGTCAGCAGCTCGTTTTCACGCTGCAGCTGCTCCACGTTCTCCTCCCAGTCGCCGCCGCTCATTTCGCGGCTGACCTGCTCGTGGGTCTTGATGGCGTTGTCGATCAGCATGAGGGCGGCTTCTGCCTCCTTCTTGGGGTCAAGGCTGCCCTGCACGGGGCCGATCCAGCGCGCGCCGCACCATGCCTCCCGCACAAGGGGGTCCGTGAAGAAGCCGGGGGCGTTGATGCGCCCCAGAGCGACCGCTTCGGCCAGGAACATCTCATAGACCGGCTGGCAGAAGTCGTCCACAAACCACTTCCGGCGCATTTTGAATGCTTCCCACGCCTCCAACAGCGCGCCTCGGCTTGCGGAATAGGAGCTGTTGAACTCCTTGATCAGCACGTCGTAAGGCAGCTCTAAAGCTGCGCCGACCAGCTTACACAGCGTCTTGACAAAGGTCTCAAAGCCAGCGGTGGGGATGTTCGGATTGCCGAAGTTGACCTTTTCCCCGGGGGCGAGGTGCGTCACCGTACCCGGTCCCATCTCGTACTCGTTGTCATCATCGGAGATGTTGTTCGCCACCGGTCCGCCGTCCGCGTTGACCTCGGCGGGGACGCCGGCAATATCTCCTGCGCCGACCTCGTTGAAGGGTGTATCGGAGGGGTCGGTCTCCGTTTCGATCCATGCAGTGAAGAAGCTCTGCACCAGCGCCGCCATCAGCTCGGACTCCGTATAGCGCCGAAGCTGGAGCAGCGGCTCGATGACCTGCGCCAGATAGGGAACGCCGCGGTACTGGTCCGGGCGCTCACTGTCCATGATGTGGAGAATGTTCGGCAGGCCGGTCTTGGCGCCGTAGGCCTCAACACGCTGCCACTTCTGCGGCTCGCTGGTGATCTGGTGCGGGTAGGTGTTGCTGATGTGATAGGCGACCACGCGGCCGTTGCCATCCACCTCCACGCCGTCGTAGACCTTGTGGCCTGCGCCGGGCTTTCCCTCGGGGATCTTGCCCTCCACGAAGCCGCCGATGGTGACACCGCCGCCATATTCGCTTGGCGTGCAGGCGCGGTCCGCCTCCACGATGTGTAGCCGCAGGGTATAGGGGTTTAGCGGTGTTGCCGGGTATCGCTTGACCAGCGCGAACACGTCGCCGCTGAGCAGCCACGACTTCAAGGCGAGCTGCTGCAAACTCTCAAAGTTGTTCAGGCCCAGCGCGTCGCAGTTCTGCTTTTTCCCTGCCCACAGCCGGAATTCCATCTCCGCCGCGTGCTGCCACTTCTTCGCCGCCTCCGGGGAGATGCCCAGCACCTCGCGGTCCACGGACGCTTTGAGCGTCAGCCCCGTCCCGATGACCTTGGTGCGGTTGGTATTGATCGCCGCCGTAGCCACCGGCGCGGCCATGTAGAGCATTCGTGCCCTCTGCCGCAGGGTGGCGTTGTTGCGGTTGATGTCCTCATTGGGAGCGCCGCTGTCCGGAACAAATCCCTTGAGCGCCCGCCGCGTCAAGCTGGCCCCGGCTTCGCTGTACCCCTTCGCCTGCGGCGCGGCTGCGCGGCGGCGGTCTTTCTTGTTGCTCAATGCTTATCGCCTCCCGTTTTCGGAATAAAAAACAGGCCGCCCGGCGGCGAAAGGAGCAAACTCCGCCAGGCTGCCTGTGCAAAAAGCCCTTTCGGGCGCTTTGCCGGTATCATTTTCGTGACCTCACGAAAAAGGTCACCAGTCGCGTGGAACGATGCCGAAAGCCTTTCTCGGCTTGCGGCCGTTCAGCTCCGCTAAAAGCTCATCGACCTTCTTCTCCGCGTCCTCGATCTCGTCCTTCAGGTCGGGCAGGTCGAAGCGCGTCAGCTCGCGGTCGTCGATGACATAGCTTTTTACGCCGCCATCCACAAGAGCCAGATATGCGGCGCGCAGCTTTGAGAGGGCGCTCTGCCAGAAGTCCAGCCGCGCCCGCAGTTCAACTTTATCCATATCGGACACCTCACCAATCGTCGTAGTATTTCTTTCCGCTTCTGCGCTTCGGCCTCTGCTTGGCGGCGGGAGGCGGCATGACAGGCGTTGCAACAGGGGAAGGAGCGCGTTCGCCGCCCGCCTCCTTTAGCCGCCTGTCTATCTCGTCCAGGTTCTTAGGAAGCGCCTTGAACGCCGCCAGCGCATAGTTGCGGCAGTCCAGCGCCTCGTTGCGCTCGTGGCCGGGGATCTTCTTCCACTGCCACGGCTGCTTTTTGTTGGGGTCGTAGACCTTGACCTCGGAGAGCAGCCCTGTGAAGTAGCCGGAGCCGTAGTCATCCCGCTTGGGGAAGTGACAATATTTCGCGCCCGGCGTCTGTACGCGCAGGTTGTCCATGATGACCTCCTTGCCGGAGTCAACGCCGATCTGGTATTGCCAGCAGGTGCCGACCGCCGTCTGCTTGATGATGATCTTCTGCTTTTTCGGCGGCGCGGTGTAGGGCTTATCGCTGCCGGGCATACCCTTGATGCAGAACACCTTTTTGCCCAGCCGCTCCCGGCACTGCATACGGACCTCCTGCGTGAAGTGTCCGCCCTCGTCCACAAAGGACATTGACATTTTCAGCCCCACGCCGTTCTCAAAGCGCAGAACGCGGTCAAATACCAGCTCGTCCAGCTGCGCCCATACGGCATCGTCGTCGGGCCGTCCCATGATGATGCCTTTCTCAATGCCCCAGGTCTCACCAAAGTGGCCGTGGCCGACGATCTCATATTCCATGCGGTCGTCCTGGGTATCGACACCGGCCGTCAGAACAAGCACGCCCTCCGGCAGCTCAGCCGGGTATTCCTCCCGGCGCGCCATCAGACTGTCCTCGTCCTCCAGGTCTCCGCGATCCTCCCACAGCTCGCCGAAGCAGGTGTTGTAGACGACCTGCATCTTGCGGGTACTGCCGATGGCGTTCAGGTATTTCAGAATGATGGATTCCCAACTCGCCCACTGGCTGACAAAGGCGTTCAGCCAGAACGAGCGCGTGCCCTGCTCATAGGCGGCGGGGTTGTCCGCCTCCCATCTTGCCGGGGCGCGCTTCATTTCCGCCTCGGTGGAGATGCAGCCGCAGCCGGGGCAGGCATAGCAGACGCTGCGGACCTTGTAGGTCTTTTTCCCCGCGACGATGATCTCGTCGTGCTCAAAGCGGATGTCCGCCCATTGGATCTCGTGATACTCGCCGCAATGAGGGCAGCGGGATTTCCACCGCTCCATCGTGCCTGTTGCGTAGGCAGCTTCAATGGCGCTGGCGTTTTTGACGGTGGGCGTGGACACCTCGCCGCTTTTCGCGTTGTAGAATGTCGTCTGCCGCGCCATCGCCAGATCCCACGGGTCGCCCTCGTTACCGGCAGACAGCGCCCAGCGGTCGCGCTCGTCGCCCAGCACATAGCGGATAGGCTTTGACGCCAGAGCGTGGGCCTCGGTGGAGCCGCACATCGTGAGGATGCCTCCGGGGTAGGTCTTTTGCAAAATGGTGTTGCCGCTGTCACGGCTCTTGGGGTCGCTGACCTTCTTTCGCAGCGTGGGGCAGTCGCGGATCATCGGCGCGATGCGGAGCTTGGAATACTCCTTTGCGTCAATGGTGGTAGGGTGGACAAACAGGATCGAGCCGGGGTCCTGGTCGATCACATAGCCGATGCAGTTATTGAGAAATTCAGACTTGCCGACCTGGGACGCGGCCACCATGACGATGTGCCGTATCTTTGGGTCGGTCCATGCATTCATCGGCTCGCGGAGATAGGGGGTGCGTTCGGTGCGCCACGGTCCGGGCTCTGCGGCGCTCTCGGCCGACAGGCGGCGATTCTGCTCCGCCCATTCGGTCACGGTCAGGTCATCCGGCGGGAGCATACCGGCCATCGCCTTGGCGATGACCTTGTTCAGCCGGACGGCGGCGAGCCTACTCGTCATCGCTGTCACGCTCCGACCAGTCGCGCCGCTCTCTCACGCGCTCCTCGTATTTCTTGGGGTCGTAGTGATACCCGGCCAGCTCCCGCATGACCTTGCTGACCTCTTTGCGGATAACCTCGGACGCCTCGGCAGGCGTGGACACAGCCGCTACATCGACGGCCAGCCGCCCCGGCAGCGCATTGAGCGCGCCGCGAATGGTGTAGACCAGATCCTCCGTCAGCGCGGCAACGTCCTCCGCACGGTGCATGGTGCCTTTCAGCTCATCGGCCTCCAGCTTGGCGATGGTGGCCTTGGACGCCTTCATCGTCGTCTCCGCCACGCGGCGGGCCTTCTCCAGCTTCTTATCCTCTTCGTCCATCGGACCGTCGGACAGGAACTTAACATACCGCTGGACGGAATCGGCAAGGAGGAAGCGCCCCTTGCTGACCTTTTGCAGCTGACCGTCCTCCGCCATCTGGCGAATACGCCGTCCTGTGACGCCCAGGACGCAGGCCAGCTCTGTCGTGCTTACCTCCGTTTCCTCGGTAATGACATCAATAGCTTCAGACATGGCGCTCCTCCTTCCTTGCGCAGTCCAGCCGGCTTGACTGTCTGCATAAATTGTGATATGGTATCGATAGTGCAAAACCATATCGCCTGAGGGGCGCAAGACCTGACTGTTGCAGCAGCCGGGTCTTTTTTTATGTCCGAACGCGGGACTCACCAGAATTGCACTGGAGCACACAGGCTGGTACCAGCAGCTCTGTGCGAGACCCTTATCCCGCGTGTGGTCTTATATTTCATAGGAGGCCTTTATCTGGACTTCCTCCACATTCCTGCGGAGAAAGACGGATAAAGCGATGGGGGGATTGCGGCAGGTACCGCCACAGGTGCCGCGTTTGGCACCAAAAGCAACGCCAAAGCGGAACGGAAATGCCAAAATTTTGCCTTGGTAACTACGCTTTTTTCGGGGTCGGCGAGCCCGCGGCGTGTGGGGCGGGGGTCGTCACAGTACCTTTTGCCGTCGTCGCCTGTTGCAACGCATTTCCCCGCCCTCAGCGCGACGATGCCGAGAGGGGGAGGGAGCAACACAGCCAGACGCAGATACGCCGCTCTCGTGCGATGTATGCGCCTGGCTGTGGTATTGTGTTATAACTTCGTCAGCAATTCCGCATGGCTATACCCCTTAACGCCCTTGGTCATCATGCCGAGGAAGTCATCACGCGAGAAATCAGAGAGCCGGAATACTTCTTCGGGTTTCATTCCGAGCTGTTTGCCGATCTCCTGAACGGACTTGCCCTCGTCCAGCAGCCGCTTTACGATGGCTTTCATCGGCTCAAGCAGATGTGTACCACGAGCGCGGTTGTGTGTGACGGTGCCGTAAATATCCTCGGTCGCGTCATCATGCCGCACGATTACCACCGGCACCTTGCCTTTGAGCATGGTGTGCAGCGGCTCCTCTCCGGCCACGGTCCAGCGGTGAAAGCCGTCGATGATGGTGTAGTCGGGACGCACGACGATGGGAAGCGTCCAGCCATTGGTCATGATCGATTGCACCAGCAGCTTCAGATTCTCACGGTTGACCTTGTTGGGGTTGTAGTCATTGGGCTTGAGCTGCTCCCGGTCTACCCATTGCAGGGAGGATAACGGGGCGAACAGATCCGCGTCAGCCATTTGCCTCACCTCCCTTCCGGAAGCGCTTGGCGTAATCGGCGTAGGCGCAGGATATGTCCTGATAGATGGCGCGCAGGGTGCGGAGCTTGGGATCGCCAGCAGTCAGACCGCCGTACATTTTCTTGTAGTCGCGCGGCCGCGCCATTCCGTCCATCTGAATGAACATCTTGCGGTACTGCTTGGCGATCTTGCGCTTATGCTCCGTGTTGAAGAAGTCTCCCGGACGGACGAACAGCATCTCCTTCAGGAGCGCACGGTAGTCCTTGGTGTCCTCGCCCTCCAGCTCTCGGCGCTTCCTTGTGGTGCGGTGGAACATTTCGCTGTCCCAGTACAGCATGGCAAGGTAGGCGTTCGGCTCACGCCGGAGGACGCGCTCCATGAGCGATGGGTCATATTCGCCCAGGTGTACCAGCACTGGTACGGTATCAACAGAGAAGAACTGCGACACGCGCAGCTGATTCCGATTGACGCCGACCTGATACATCTGCAGGTAGACCTCGGGGACTTCGATGCGCTGATCTCGCAGGTACAGCCAGACGTCCGCCGTCTTCCAGTCGTAGATGGGATAGATGGTGTTCGTGCCAGTGATGCCCTTCGCGCCCATATTCAGTGCCGCCATGTATTGGAGCCGCTGAATGGACTCTGCCGCGCGGACGCCGGTGATCATGATGCCGTCCATCGTCACGCGGGGCAGGAAGGATTGATAGTTGTCGATCCTTGGCCGGAGCTGCGGGTGATTGCGGATGGCAAAGGGCGGCGGCTGCCGCACCCAGACATCGCGCTTGCGTCGATCCCAGCAGACGAAGGTTTCATCGCTGGACAGCTCATTGAGACAGCTGAAATGCTTGACCTCGATGCACCACCATTGAAACTTGGCGCCGGCAAGCAGGAACTTCTTTCGCCACGCCTTGGTCGTCGCTTCAATGGAATCGAAGATTGCCTCCTCGTCCACGAAAAGGACGGTCAACTGCGAGGGATTGATCTCTCCAGCCTGAATCAGCTTATAGGTCAGGTCGGCAAGAACAATGCTGTCCTTGCCGCCGGAAAACGAGAGGTATACGGGGACGCCGTTGGAAAATACATTCTTGATCCTCTGGCGCGCCGCAGTCACAACGTCGATGTCTGAGCTGATGCGCTTTACAGCCATATCCGCTCACCACATTTCGGGCAGAGGATAAACCTCTTGGCGGGCTCGGCGGAAGACGCCGTGCCGATCTGTGCGGGTGCGACTTCCTCAGCCTGCGCCGCAGCAGCTTCTTCCCGGGCGGCGTATTTCTCGCGCGTCTCGGTGATGGCCGCAGCCTGCTCCGGCTCAATGGTGCCGTACTCAAGCAGGGCGTCGCTGGCTTCGTCAGCCTCCATCACCATCGCACGGAGAAGATCCTCTTCGTAGCCGGGAATGTCCAGGTCATCTTTCAGCTCAAGGATAAAAGCGTCCAGCGCGGCCAGATCGTCAACGCCCAGGTCAAAGACGCGGTTATCGGCCAGCATGAGCTTTTTCTTCTCCGCCTCAGTCAGTCCGGACACGACATAGCAGTCCGCCTCTGTGCGGCCGAGGGACAGCAGCGTTTCGTATAAGCCGTTGCCGGCGAGAATAACGCCGTCCTCGTCGACCACGATGGGGCGGATCTGACCGAACATTTCGACAGAGCGTCGGAACTCCTTCAGCTGCTTGTCGGTGTGCATTCGGACATTCCGATCCGGTCGCCGCAGCTCGGTCAGAGGCTTCTTTATGACCTTCATGCCTGCACCCCCTTCAAGAAGGCGCGAGCGCTGTCGATCTTTTCAGCCGCCGCAAGGACGATGCTGGGGTCGATATCGTAGACCTCGCGCCAGCCGTTCTCGATGCTGCCCGTCCATTGGCGGGCGGGCCACGGGTGAGTGCCGCACAGATATCCGTTCTTCCAGCCGTAGATCGGCGGAAGCGTGAGCTGGTGGTAGTGAATATAGGCAAGGATGTGCTCATGCTTCCACGCAGCGAGCGGGCTGAATCGCGTAACACCTTTGCCATCGGTATAGATATTGCTGTTGCGACCGACATAATTGCCGTCCGCACGGCGGCGGCCGAGAATGATGACATCCAGCTCGTGCGCCTTGAAGTATTCACGCTGCGCTCGGTGCTGCACGATAGAAAACCATCGTCCGGCCGCGGCGGAGTCCTTGGGGAAAAGCATCTCTTGATGCTTCACCAGCCAGTCGATATCCTGATGCGTGTTGATGACTTCGCAGCCTGCCGGCTTATGCTCCTCGATCCACACGGCAAAGGCGGGGTATTCCAGGTCGCACACGCCGATCATACTATCGGTGACGCCGGCCGCTTCGCAGAGCTTGCCGAGGACAATGCTGTCCTTGCCGGCGCTCCATGCGTAGGCAGCACACTTCCCAGCCGTCACGGCCTTGATGTCCGCCACGGTCGCGGCAGTAAGTTCGTCCAGCTCTGCGCGGGAAACGGCTTCTTCGATAGTTGCAACGGCTTCCAGCCATGCACTGTTGTCGATCCTCTGCTTCCTTCCAAGGCTCATGCTCTCACCGCCTTTCTCGAGGCGATAACAGCGACAAGACCGCTGGACAGGACGGTCGTCAGACTGCCTGCCGCTTTCACAGCCGGAATGCCGGCGAGATTGCCGTAGGCGAAGATCGGAAGCCCGACACACAGCGCAGTCAGCACACCGGCAAAAACGCCCTTGCCCGTCAGCTTCTTACCGAGCAGCGTCATGACCGTCGGCAGCAGCGTCGAAGCGCGGAGCGTTCCGTAGAACAGGAACAGGTATGTCACCGTCAGGCCGGGAATGTTGGCGATGGCGATAGCCACGATCAGCAGGCAAAGCATTGTGCGGCGCGAAGTCTGCACCGTGTCCTTCCCAATGCCGAGCCAGTCTGTCGTGAGCGACGCCGCCGCGCAAAGGTTGCTATCCACCGTGGAGAGCAGGCCGGAGATAATCATAAACAGGAACGGGACCAGCACCCATGTCGGAAGCAGCGAGGAAACGAATTCAAAGTTGACCATGCCTGTGTCGCTGGCCACAAAGCCGGAGCCTGCGGCGAGGAAGCCAACCGTTCCCATGCAGATCGGAACGAGCGCAAACAAAAGCGCACCGGCAAAAAACGATCTGCCGATGCGGTCGCGCCTGATTGCGAAAGCTCGCTGCCAGAAGCACTGATCCCCGAATGGGCCGGAGATCAGACCGACAGCCATCGGCAGACCGTAGCCCAGCAAGACTTCGATGCCCGTGGAGGAGGTGAGCGAGGTATATTCTCCGGAGACAGCACCGAGCCCTGCCCGTACCGTGTCAAAGCCGCCGGTCATGCGAAGGCTCAGAACGACCAGCAGAGCGCCACCCATGAGAATAATGCCCAGCTGGACGACATCGGTGATGATGGAGGCTTTCAGCCCGGAGAAGCGGGAGTAGGAATATGCGATAGCTGCCAGGGCGAGCGTCATGCTCCAGAATGGTAGCCCCGTAATGAGAGCCAGCGTCTTTCCCCCGGCGAGCAGCTGCACCGCCGTTGAAAGAACGGCCAGCGCGCCGAGCTGGAAGGAGTAGACGCCCTTGACCTTGCCGGAGCGATAGCGCTCCGCCATGTAGCCGGTCAAGGTGATGCCCTCCGGGTACTGCTCCCGAATCCTTTTTGCAAAGGGGATAAACAGGATCAGGCACAGCACATTCGGTACCGTAAACCAGAACATCCCCGGGATGCCGCGAGTATAGGCCATCTCCGAGGAAGTGAACAGTGAGGGAGCCCAAATCCAAGTGGCGGCGATGCTCATGGCGGCAATCGCCGAGCCGATGCGCCGGTCCGCCACATGGAAGCCCTCTGCGTCGGTCGTCTTTCGGGTGAACATCAGCGTGACGCCGATCATCAGCACCGCATAGACGGCCAGAATGACAATTCCGAACATTTTGGAAATCTCCTTTTATGATGTCACCGCTGCCCTCTGCTGGCGAACATCGGACCCGGCGCATGACCGGCGCGCAAGGAGTAACGCGCAGGCCTCAACCTCCTTCCCAAACGAATGACGGCCACCCCGAGAGGGATGGCCGCCTGGCTTATGTAGGATTTTACGAGTCTAATCCTAATACATGGTGCGGGGAATATCAAGAAACGAGTTGCAACAGCGAAGAACAGCTTTTAACTACCGAGGTAGCGGTAACACACCATCTTTACCGAATCCTCCGAATTGCGGCCTCCTATGACCGCTGCGACCTCTTTCCATGCGAGCCCTCTCAGGAAGCGCAGCCGGAAGATCAGGCGCGTCTGGTCATCGTCGATGCCTTGAATGAACGGCATGATCTGCCCCTCGCTGGCCTTGACCTCTTCCTCCAGAAAGCCGACACGCGCATCCATATCCACGATCTCAGCTGCGAGGTCGCCGACCTTATCCTTTATGCCGGGAGTATGCGGCATACCTGTGAGGGCAGCCGCGCCGGGGCAAGCCGCGTCACGCAAGGACTGTAGCATCTCCCTTGCCCTTGCCAGTTTCTCTATCAGCTCAAAATGCTGATTCAATTCCGAAAGCGTCGTAATAGCTCACCCCAATCTGTTCTTACTTCCTCTTGCCACCCTGCTGGCTGACAGTCTCTCCAATCTGCATTTGCCGGTATGTTGGCTGCACTACCTCTACCGACACCACACGGGTATCTCCGTATCGCTCCAAATCTTGAGCAATCTGTTCCTTTATGCCAATGGCCTGCCCTGCCGGAGCGTTCACATGAACGGTGATAATGAGCATCATCGCACCGTCTGATAGGCGCGAGCTTTCTTGTTATAGGCCAGGTCGACCGGCGCACCACAGGAAAGGCAGTTGTAGGTGATACTGTCCTCTTCAATGTTCGTTCGATACTTGAAGCTCTTCCCGCACTTACAGCGGATGTGCGCCGACATGAGATCGTGCAGCGGCGTTTCTCCACCGCAGGCCGCACACCGATAAGACGAGATAGGCTGTTTGACACAAAAGCCTCGCAAATCTCCGCACTGTGCGCACCGAATAAGCAGAAACCCCTTGTATGTCTTCGGCGTGGTCTCCTCGACTTCTTCTCTATCAGGGATAGCCCAGGTCTCTTTCGGCCCGAACATAGTCTCCGCGCGGCTGGGCTTTGCACGAAGCGAAGTCGGCTCTGCTTTGTGTATCTCCGGCAGAGATGCCTTCGTTGCAGCCCCGCGCCACACAGGGCGGCAGTCTATGCCATTCCCGAGGCGGCAATGCCATCTGTTCGCGCCGCTGAATTCCTCTTTCTCTCCATGCTCGCAGTATTCGCAGTTGCCGTTCAGCCAAAGCAGAGCGGCAATATCGGTCGCGGCGGCGTTGATCGCCTCCTCCGCTCCCGCGAACTCCTGCACCAAGTCAAAAAGACGGCTGTAATCGTCGTACTGAATACGCCCGGTTTCGTTCAGCTCATTGACAAAATCGAGCAGGTTTTCAAATCGTTCCATAGAAACTCCTTTTCATTCCGGCACCACGCAACCGCAGGCCGTGCATTGGCCGTGAAAGTGTCCGTTGCTGCACGCCCAGGCTCTGGCCTTTTTTAGTGTTATGGGGCATATTTCAAGCATGATAATCCTCCAGCACATAGCACCAGCTCTGCGGCGGGCGGTCAAGTTCCCGCAGCTCAAATCCGTTTTTCATTGTCCGTAAGCCGATAAACTCACCCAGATCGCGCGGCGTATCATAAATGCGCAAGTCGGAAATATGCCAGCCGTAACAACGCCCCTTATCGCCGATATAAGCTATAATTTCTGCCTGAGATAAGCACGTCGCAGGGGAAAAGGCGGCATTTGTCGGACACCATAGCCTGCCGCCATCGTATGTGATCGGGACGATTCGCTCACAGGTAAACTCTCCAATGACCTTGCCATTCCCTTTGCTTGCACCATTTGGGTTCTCTAAGTAAGCAGACACCGCCATAAACGAGTATTTTTCTCTTGTTGGAGCGTCCAGAACCCAGAGCGCATCATACCCAGCCCTTTCCGCTGTGCAGTAGATGTAGCACTTAAACGGCGTTTCCAGTTTCGGTCGCGTCTTGCGTACCTCGATGGTCTTTTCGCCGGAAGCGATTAACTCGCACCATTTCGGACGAATGCTAATAAGCACACTTTTATCCATTTGCGCCCTCCAGCATGAGCTGCCCTGTCGCATACGCCTGATAGAGCGTCCTGCCGTTTCCGTCGGTGAGATATGGGAAGAACACTTCATCGACGGCTACATCACAGGATTCCACAAGGGCAAGCTGCGCCAGCACCCAGTCGCGGATATTCCTCCATGCCGTCCTTTCAGCCTGTGCGCGGTCAGCTTTGATCTTCTGCGCCGCGAACACTCGCAATGTCCCATCCACGGCCGCAGGGAGCCGAAAGCCCCTCGTACCGGCTACGGTCTCGATAGCGAACGTGACCGCTGTCGGCTTGCCGGATTCATAGTCCACCATGATTTTTGTCGCGCCAGCGCGGGCAAGCGCGCCCTGGATCTCGCCGAGGCTCGTGTAGATGTCCACGCCGCTGGTATAATTCTTAATTGCCATTTTGCTTTACCTCTTGAAATTGCCCGCCGCCCGGCAGCTCCCCCAGTGGGGAGCGAAGCCGGTGCCGGTGGCCTTGTGAGGATCTTCCGTGTACTCGCAGGAAATGACCTCGCCGTTAGGCGTGACGATCTTTTTACTGCCGGATCGGGGCTTTTCGATGTAATAGCGCGGGGTGGCGTCACACGGCATGGACTTCCCGCCGGGTGTTCTGATCCAGACGATAGCTGCGCCGCAGCCTTTGCAGGTAGATGCTCTCATTCGCTGGTCGCCTCCCCGAAAAGCTCATGTGTTCCGTCCTGGAGCGCCTTTTCATCGTCGGACATCTCGTAGCCCAGCTTGACGAGCAACGCATAGATGCGGTCCAACTTCTCGTTTTCCTCATGCTTCATGGTGTAGCTGTTCCAGTAGCTGCGGAAATAGCCCTCGGACTTTCCGTCACCCAGGCGCGCATAGATCATTCGCAGGAGCGTCTTTTCAGGTGTCTTGCCGATCGCGTCGGTCACGGCCTGGAGCGTAAATGCAGCATCGTCCTCGCCGTCCTCGTCATCTTCGGCAAGGGGCTCGGCGCCGGTAGCTTGCGCGATCTCCTCTTCAGTGAGCCAACCGGTATCGTCCCAGTATTCGGCGTAGGCCCACAGCGCTACGATGTCCACAAGGCGCTTTTTGATGGCAGCTGCGGAAACGGTAGCCACGAAGTCGGCGCGAAGCTCATAGGCGCGGGCGGTTGCTTCGGACAGCGCCTTTGCTGCGGCGTCCTTTCGCTCCTGTTTCATCTGCTCCTCGCGCTCTTTCGCTTCTTCCTCCGGGGTAAGGGCGGTGGGCTCATCCTTGACCATCAGCACAATATAACCCCATGTTTCGACGAAGAAGAAATACTCAATGGTATCGGCATCCTCCGGGCGATCCACTTTGACTTCTCCGTTGGTGTAGAAGCTATTGACTCTCTTATAGCCGGTCTTGTCGGTGATCTGCGTCGCAAAGGTACTCAGCTGCTCTACCCATAGGGCTTTGCGCGCCTCTGCTGCTTCATCATTGATGGCTTGTTTCAGCTTGTACTTGAAGTTCTCGGTGCCGATGTAATCAAGCATTTCATTCTTGCGCTCCGGGCTTTTCAGCTTGTCCAGCTCCATGTACTCGAAAAGGCTGACGCCGCGCTCCTCGGACTTCTTGAATTTGTCCTTATCCAGCTCCAGGAGCTTCACACGGCGCCGGACGGTGGTGGCGGAAAAACCGGACTTTTCCGCGATGTCCTCGACGGTATCGCCCATGTCAAGCATCATCTGGAAGCCCTGCGCCTGCTCATAGACCGTCAGATCAGACCGCTGCATATTCTCCGTGAGCATCGTACTCAGTTGCTCCCGCTCCGACATCTCGACCACGACGCAGGGAAGCTCCTCCAGACCGGCCAGCTTTGCGGCCGCAAGGCGGCGGTGTCCGATGATGACGCGGTAGCTTTCTCCGTCCCACTTCTTTGTGATTTCCCCGATCAGCGGAACAACGGTGAGGTTTTGGAGTACGCCGTTGACCTTGATGCTCTCGGCCAGCTCGGTCACATCGCCCAAATCTTTGCGGGGGTTATCAGGGTGCTGCCACAGCTTTTTAACCGGAATGTACTTGATTTCTGCCATAAAATGCTCCTTTCTTATGCCGAGCTTTGCCCCTCGGCTGGGACTGTTTATTATCTTCGGCTCATGCCGTTCACGCGGCACCAGTGCCGCTGGGCCTGCTTCTTCCTCGCGGTGCGGCAGGCCGCACAGAAGCGGTTTTCCTTGCGCTCGTAGAAGGTGCCGCCGCACCGTGCGCAATACTGAGGCTGAATACGCCGGAATGCTGTGCAGCTGTCGCAATCCGTACACCCTGCGGAGCATCCGCCAATGTCGTCCCAATTCATGCACATAAACCGCTGCCAGTAAGGATCATAGCCGAGATCGTTCATGCGCTTACGAAGGACCGTTGCCAGCGCGGATAGGTCGCGCCTGACCTGATGGCGGGTGCGGGAGATATAGAAGCCATGACGGACGTCCATTTCCGGCGCGCCGTGCCCCCACGCGCCATCACCGAGCATTTCCCGCACCTTGTCGGCGTTCTCGGTCAGATAATCGTTGTAGACCTTGGATCGGACGCACTTTTCGGAACGGCCGACCGCCTTGCCTATGGCAGCGTAGCTGTCGCCGTGGCGGATGCCGTCTGCCAGTATTTCAAAATCCTCGCTGGTCCATGTGCCACGCTTGCCAGTCAGTTCCATCGCAACGGGGCGATCCTTGATGCCGAGGTCACGGCAGCGGCGCGCGATCGCACCGTGAGAACGATGCATCATCTCGGAAATTTCCGCCCATGAGTACCTGTGCTTGCTGAGCAGCATCTTCAGCCGAGAGTCCTCGTCCTCGCCCCATGGGTCTTTCCTCTGAATGGCGTATGCCTCGAAGTCTTTCTTGCGCTGCTCGACTACCCACTCAGGCTCCTCACCAAGCGCCAACGGCTCCATCTTGGAAAAGTCGATGAAGCTGCGGTATCGCTCGGCCCATTCCCAGAATTCATCAATGTAGACCACCCGAAAGCTGCAGCGGTCAACCTTCTTCGTATGGACGGGTAGGCCCCTGTTTTCCACCCAGCTTTTCATCTTGTAGCCGTAGGAGCTGCTTCCTCCCGTCACTGCCAGCAGGAGTTGATTTAGAGTGACATACTCACCGGCCATCAGCACCGCGCCCAGGCCAAGACGCTGCGCTCTGACCTTGACGGCATTTGTTGTACGGTTGAGCTTCTTTGCGATGGCCGGGACAGAAATCTGCCCCCACTTTTCCATCAAATAATCTTCTTCCTCGGGCTTCCATGTCCGACTCCCGAGCGGCGGCTGCTGCCGCATTCCGTTTCCTCCCATCAAAATAGAGTGAGCTGGCCGGTTTTCGTTTCCGCCAGCGGTTGAGACTGTTCCGGCGGCGAGGCAGGCACCGGCGGATCTGCCGGTACCTGCTCGGCCGCGTTCCGAAACAGAAGATCCATTTGCGCCCCGATGCGGCGGTAATGCCAGACATCTCGGAAATACATCGGCGTGTACCAGACCTGTGGGCCGTCCTTTGGCAGCAGGCCGTGAGCATCATAACTGGTAGTCGGCCGCACGATGGAGTCATCAATGACAACATAGCCGGGGCAGCCGAGCAAGCTAAGTTGGATGTAACACATACACCCGGCAAGAAAGTCTATGTCCTGCGCCACGAACAACACCGAAGTCTGATAGTTGATGTGCTGTCTCCGGCACTCGTTGGCAAATGCGATCAGCAGCGCACCAGCGCCGCAGGCGGGATCGCTCACGGATATCCAACCCTGCTTTTCTATCCGCGCCGCCATATCGGGGCCATAGGTGATTGCGGACATCGCCCTGCAGATATCGTACGGAGTGAAGAATTGTCCTTTCCATTCGTTCCCAAGGCCGAGCGCCATAAAAAGCTCACCAAGGAAATCCTGCTCCTGGTCGCGTTCCAGTTCGGCTACAACCTCGAACAGCATATCCGCAAAGACTTCCAGCTCCTTAGTGGAATACTTCTCTGCGCGGCTGCGGTATATTCCCTCCCTGGCCTTGACTTGCGGGCCTCCCATCGTGTTGGCGATTGCAATGGCCGACATGATGATGAAGTCCTGCCAGATGTCCCAGCGGGAATACTTTCCGCTCAGCCCTTCTATGAAGCGGACAATATTCTTCTGGCTTTCCCCTCTGACGTGCCGCAGGGCGTTTCCCATGACTTAGCCCTCCTTGCCCGCCGCTTTCAGTTCTGCGGCTTCGCGCAGCTGCGGAGCGACTGACTTAACGGCGGCTTGATACCCGGCGTCATACCCGCGTTTCCACACGCGGCTGAGGTAGGCCGCAAGCGTCGCCTTGTCCATGTGCTTGATTGTCTTGTAATCCTCGCGGCGCATCTGACCGGCAAGCTGCAGATCGTGCGCGGTATGCTTATTGGCATTTACGGTCGGCATCAATCTTCACCGCCTTCCGTGTCGTCAGGCTCGTCGGTAGGGAGGACCTCGCGGCCATCGGAGCCATTATACGGACCGACGACACCCAGCTCCTCCAGTGCGTCAATCAAGACGCGCAGCCTTTGCGTAGCCAACGCTCATACGGCGTTGCAACAGCCCCACAGTCGCTTTATTCTCTGCCCGAACAATGGTAATGGCCTGCTGAATATCGGGGTCGTCCAGGTCAACCTCGGGGCCATCCTCGTCCTGCATATCCCCCTCGTCCTCCGGCTCCTCGTCGGTATCGCCAGCCTCGTCCTCGTCAATGACCGGCATGAGGCCGCTGCGCAATGCGTTCTTTTCCAGCACATCGCGGAAGAAATACTGCTGCCAGTAGGTAATCATCTTCACCAGAATGGACTCGATCTTGGTGCGGAGCGTCTTGCTGATGGTAAAGGTGCCGCCCGTTACCTTCGTGTCCAGACCGCCGTCCTCGAAGATCCAGGACATGGAGGCGTCGGGGCTGCGGTAGCCGACCTCCTCGACATTCTCCAGCATGGAAATCTGCGCGTCCATGCCCTGTACGGGCTTGATGGTAAAGATGATGGGGTATCTGTCTTTTTCAAAGCGATAGACGAGATCGTGCTCATCACACAGGCCCTGCATCTTCTTCTTTTGGGCTTCATACATGGAAATTTCGCTCATGGTGGTAACTCCTTTCAATTCAGTTGAGCAGGAGCAGCGTGCCATTCCACGCCGTCTGCACTTGATATTTCTCCAAGTCGGCCTCCGTCACATACTTGCGGCCGAAGTGGTCTTTCATGGTCTTCCAGATGTCCCAGGGGACGCAATAGACCATGCCGGAGCTGAAACCGGCGATGACAAAGCAGCGAGCGCCGAGCGCCTGATGCCTGTCCATATAGTCCTGCTGGCTCTGGAGGACGCGGCTCTGCTCCATTCGGTCGGCGGCGGTGAATTTCGCCTCGAACATGACCGTCCTGCCGCCCTTGATGGTGCCTTTATAGTCCGGCTGTGCCTGCTTTTCGTAGTAGGCGATGAACTTGCCATTGCCGAGATTTTTCGTGGGGTGCATCGGCTCCGGCGTCTTTTCGATGATCGCAAAGCCTTTCTGTGCGTAGTAGGCAAAGGAATCGTCGATGCGGCTCTCAAACTGCTTACCGCGGGCTTTTGCGATCTTGCCGAGCAGCTGGCGCTTCGGGTCTTTCTTCACAGTCATGAGAGATACCCTCCCAGCCATAGCCCGCCGGCGAGCATTCCCAGCCCGATGCAACCTTGCCGGAGTATCTGGCTCATGGGGATAAGGTCACAATCGCTGGCACCGGCAGTTCCGAGGACCAGAAGGAATCCGAGCGCGGCGATGATGCCGCAGGTTTGCCGAAATCTCTTTCGCGTCATGCTCGTTACCTCCAGATGTATTCGCGGCAGAAGATGTGATCTCCGATCTGCCCCCATACGCGGTCGTTCTCTCCATTGCGGGAGAAGAAAACCACGTCGGCGTCAAGGATCGTATCTCCATACAGAGCGCCGTTGATGGCGTCATACTGCGCTTGCGTCGGCGTCGCGGTGCTGACCGCGTAGATAGTGGAGAACTGCGGAACATCGCCTCCCTCTCCTTGGCGCAGCACATCGTGTACTGTGCCCGGGAAAGCGGAGTGCAGCACGCGGTTGAAAACGACTTCGACAACGGCCTGCTGCCCCTCGGCGCTCTGATTGCCGGCTTCGAGGAATACGACCGCAGCCAGTTCTGCCAGCTCCTCGTCAGTCATTTCGATGTTGACATACCGAGCTGCACGGGCGGGGCGATCTTCGGCCCTGGTAACTTGCTCAGCCTCGGTCATTTCTGCTTCTAAAAGCCGGACAGGTGCTGTCGTTGCTGGGTTTTCTAACTTGCCGGTCATTTGTGCCGACGCTGCGGTTTCCTCGCTGACACCGATGCGGAGAGCCACGATGCAGGCTAAAACTGCGAGCAGGCAGATAAGCGGCGCCGGCGAAGCCCTCCTTTTTCTTCTTCGTTTCATGTTTTCCCTCCTATCTGCTTCATGCCCGGCCCGACCGCTTTGCGCGGCCCACTGTTGAGCGCGCTTGTCTGCCGGATGATCGTTTCATATGCGGACTTGAAACCGTCGTAGTTGTAATACTCGTATGTCTTTACGGTGCCATCGCCAAAGGTGCGCTCTCCTGTTGCAATCAACCGAGAGGGGCCACCCATAGCCTCAATGACGCGCCTGATATCCGTTCCCTCCGGCAATCTTGCCACAGCCTCCTCTGGCGTTTTCCCAAGGTCCATATCGAGCTTGAGGTAATTCCACGCCTGGTCAATCCGCGCCCTCACTTCGGCCTGCACCTTTTCGGCTTTTTCTTTGAATTCTGCGATAGTCGGCGGGAATTTGCACTCGCGCACCAACTTTACAACAGCCTGCTGTCCCGTCCAGAAATCGATCTCCGGCAAGCAGGTCACCCACAGATTGATGGTAGGGCCGAGCTTTGCGATGCCGCCCTTGAAAACCTCTGCATTCGGATAGGCAAGGAGCATAACGGCGAATATCTCGCTCATTTCCTTGTGCGTCATAAGCTTTCCTCGCTGGCGTACATCTGGTGGAGCTGCTGCAGGTCGTCCATAGCGCTCCCGCTGGCGATCGGTCGGCTGCCGTTGCCGCCACGGATGCCCCAGCGTTCACGGCTGCACTTCCGAATGACAAGATTCCAGTCGCGCCACTTGTTCTTGTTGCCGTGCATTTGAGCGGACTCGTCTATGTAGTCGATGCAGCGCGTCAACTCTTCTTCGCCGAGGTCGTCGATCAGCCGGGCGTATTCCTCTTCGGTGAGCCGCACCCATCCATGCGCGCCGTGCTTATGGCGGGGGACCTCGGGGCGGTCATCTTCTGCAGCGTTATACTGCGCCGTTACGGTAGAGCGCTCGTTGTAGCGCGCTGCCAGGTACTCGCGGAAACGATCGTTCTTGACCTTGCGAATCTCGCCCAGCAGCGGCTTGTTAAGCTTTTCGGACGTCGACCAGTTGTATCGACACCAATTGAGAATCAGCAGCTCCTTGGTCTGCGCGCTGTACCGAATGACATTGTGCGCGCTATCCAGGCGTTTCAGCAGGCGTTCCACGGAATCGTTGTTGTACCCTGTCTCGTTGGCAATTTGCTTGATGCTGACCTCGTAACAGCCGCAGAGATTGGTGTGCGGATTGGTCATGCAGTAGAGATAGATGTACCGATCCTCGGGCGTAAAGTCATCGACGACCTTGCTGTCCGTCCAAAAGTCCATGCTGATATTCCGATAGCTCGCCATAGTGTTCACCTCCTTCGGTGGGCTGTCGCCCGGTTTCCCGGGCGACCATATCAGAACGGAAGCTCGCCGTCGTCCTCACTGACTTCCGCAAAGTCATCGCCGTAATCCGACGCAGGATAGCCTCCGGAGGCCGCGCCATAGGAGGAGCCGCCCGGCGCACCGTAGCTCGGCCCCTGCTGGGGGTAACCTCCCTGCGGAGCATAACCACCTTGCGGATAACCGCTGCCGTCACCGTCGCGTTTGGAATCCCCGAAGTAAACATTGTCGGCTACAATCTCGGCGGACCGACGCTTGTTGCCATTGTTGTCCTGCCAGTCGCGGATCTGCAGCCGCCCCTCGACGACCGCCATGCGTCCCTTGCTGAAATATTTGCAGACGAATTCAGCGGTCTGGCGCCAGGCAACGATGTCGATGAAATCTGTTTCCTTTTCCCCGGACTGGCTTTTGAAATCGCGGTCGCAGGCGACGGAGAAGCTGGTCACAGAAAGACCGGACTGCGTACGGCGCAGTTCCGGGTCACGGGTCAGTCGGCCCATGACAACAATCTTATTCAGCATCGTTTCCCGCCTCCGGTGCTCCCTCGGCATTGAGGGCAGCCGCCGACACTTTCAGCCATGCCGCTTTTCTTGCCTCCTGAATGGCGGCGAGAACTCTGTCGACATTGTAGCTGTTCTCTCCCTTGATGGTCGCTTCCAGCACATCACGCTCCGTTTCGGCGCGGATCAGCTCCTCGTAGCGATCCTGCGGAACGAGGACAAAGCCGGGGTCAAGCATCAGGTCAGCGACCAGCTCAGCGGGGGTCTTTTTGGTATCTTCCATAACGGTCTCCTTTCGTTTCTTTCTCAATGATTTCGATGGCCTTGCGGCACTGGCCGACATCAAACATTCCGATGTGGGTCTTCTCCACGGGCAAGCCCATCTTCTGGGCAAGCCACGCATAGGCCGCGTTGCGATGACCGCGAAAGCGGCCATACTTCCACAGAGGGTCAAATGCGGCGTGTGCAGCCTTTTTCCAGTTCCGCAGTTCCGCATTGGCAAGACGGCCGAGGGGCTTATCCGTCCCCTTATGCACACCGACATATGCCATGCAGTTCCGGCAGAGATAGATTTTGCCGTAGCTCTTGCCGTAGATGACCTTGCTGTCGACATACTCAGTCTCTCGACCGCAGTAGTCACAATAAACTTTGCGCAATGAATTCGTCCTCCTCTTCGCCAAAGAAGCCCTCGGAGGCATCTTTGGCTGGATATCGTGTCTGAAGCTCTTTTTCAAACAAGGCAATGTACTTTTGAGCAATCCTTTCGAAACATTCATCATAGAATGGGAAGTTTCGCTGGAGCATCGCAATGCAGTTGCGAATATGGCGGTCATCCATCTTCCGAATGCTGATGGTCGTTCCGTTTGCAGAAATCCAAGTCTTTGCACCGAGAGCCCCATACAGGCGGCACATATCGTTTCGCCGTTCTTCTCCTTCTACCGCTTCGTTAATCAGCATTTCAATCATTAGGTCTTCGCCGTAGCTCACCGTCCCCATTCCTCCTTGTATCTGGCGATCTGCTCGGGGGTGTCGGTTTCGATGCCGACCTCCTGACACTCGGAAATGATGCCGTCCAGAAAGACGCTCATTTCTTTCGTGGAATATTCGCTGGTGCCTTTGATCGCCCGGTAATGAATGAACTTCTTCCCCTCGACATAACCGACGCCAGTTTCGGCGTAGTGCCGCGCCACCAGCGCGGGAGGGACGCCCTCCCGCAGAGAAAACAGTACCTTGCACTCGTTTCCGGCCTCGTCGGTGTATGTCTCGCCGGTGCCGTAGCGTCGGAGCATTTCCTCGTAAACGGAGTCCTTGTCCGACTTCACCGCGACGGCCAGTTTCTCAATCAGCGACCATGCGTAGTTGTTCGCGTTGAGGCTTCGGGGGATGACGCGCCTTTTGATGGAGAATGTGATCTCCTGATCGCCGAGCGCGTCCCACAGCTTCTTGCAGCTCTCTCTGGTCGTGATGGTCAGCACGCTTTCCCCGGTGCGGGAGAACGACCAGTCTTTCAGCTTGCCGTTCATAGCGTCGCCCACTTCTCCTGGTATATCTGCATCAGATCCACCGCCCGGAGCCAGTCGAAGAAGTCGGAAATGACAGGGAAGATACTGGGAGCGTCCTCACGGAAGTATGTTTCCGGCCATACATCGCGCCCGTTGCTGGCAAGATAGGTGAACTGCCGCGCTTCAGGAACCAGCTCGAAGTAGGTGGGGTGCTGTGTGCTGGAAAAGAACTTGCCGGTGTCGTAGCTCTTGGTGAATTTGATGTCGATGATCTCCCCGGCTTTCAGGCAGTCCAGACGGCCATACAGAAGCAGGCTCATACCGCCGACCTCCACAATCTTCTTGGCTTTGTACTGGAGGATGCCACCGGCGCACCGGCGAGCGACCTTTTCTGCGGCGGCATACCACGGATCGTTGGGATCGGCGCGGCCGTTGATGATGTCCGTCACCATATCCTCGAACTTGATGCCGTTCTGCATGGCCTCCGTGGTCGGCGTCGGCTCACGGCGCAGCGTCTGCATGAATTCGCCCATCGGATCGCGCTCTGTCGTCATGTCCTCGTAGGGGTTTTCTTTCATGGTGTAGAGCCAGGACGCCAACAGGGAATGGGTCATCAGGTAGCGTCCCATTTACTCCGCCTCCTTTGCCTCCTCGGGCGCGGGCGTGTATTTCTTCAAAACCTTGTCGAAGAACAGGCCGCATTCCTTGATCTTTTTGTTCCAGAGAACGCCCAGCTCCTTGTTGGAAGTCAGTGCGTGCTTAATGGCCTGATATTTCGGCATGGCAGCGTTGGCGGTGTCTGCATCGACAATGTCGGCGATGATGGCCGTGCCCTCAACCATCGCGGCCTCGTATGCCGCCTGATCGACTGCGTTCTGCTCGACCTCGGCGGTGGCCTTGGCGTTGTACTCGGCGAACAGCTTCGTCAGGAAGTCGTTAGGGCTGGTCGGGCCGAGTGCGGGGATTTTGCGAATGCCAGAGATACCGCGCGTCCCCTTGGCGAAATACCTCTCGCAGTTGGAGAAGCCGATGGTGCGGTCATTGCCGTAGATTTCTACGAAGCCGCCCAGGTCCATAGGCTCCCAGACGTTGTTTTTCGTCTGGCCCTCGACCTTGATGCGGAGGCGGGTGTTGTCGCCGTCCTTTTCCTCCGTGGCGTGGAACACGATGACGATGTTCTTCTGCAGCTCATAGAAGCAGTAGTCCATCAGCCGGACGAATTCCTTGCCGACAAAGCCGTAGCCTTTGAGGGAGAGGCTGCCGTCGCGCTGGCCATACTTTGGGTCTTTCTTGATAGCCCACAGGGACATGAGGGAAATGAGCTTGCCGCCGGTGTCGAAGACAAGGGTATCAAAGTCCTGAAGATTGATCGGGGTGAGGTCGCCCAGGATTTCGTCATAGCTCTGGGGCTGGATGTACGGCTTGCGGTAGCGCGGCTCGATGCGGTCGATACCGAAGTCAACGTCGATGTGCAGGGGATTGGGGGCGGACAGCGCCAGAGTGGATTTTCCGATGCCGGGATAACCGGCGATCAGCATGCGGATTTTCTTCGCGCCCTCCTGGATGTCGTTCGGGTTTCTAATCATGGTGATAGCTCCTTTCAGTTGGTAGCGGCTTCGCGCCGCAGAGTGATGATTTCATGGCACCGGAAACCGAAATTGCTTTCCCGGTACATTTCGGTCAGCTTGAACTTCTCCTCGTCATAGATGCTGGAGCAATTCACTAAGCCCTCGGTCTTATCGGGGTGATAGGCGCGGAATGCAGCACAGGCCGCGTGAGCGTCCGGGGCTTCGACCTCAGTCCAGCCGCCGAAAAACGGCTGGCCGTCCGTGCCGTAGGTAAAATAGAACTTTGCCATTATCGCGCCTCGCTTTCCCACTTGATACCGCCGCCGCTCAGACTGACGGCCATTGCGCCGAGGAATTTGACGTCGTCCTCGTCAAGCCCGATAAAGTCTCTCTCGCCAGGCGTGGTGAAGCCTTCTTTGAGAATCACGATGTTTCCGACAATGGGATTTCCGTGGCGCACGGTATCGTAGAGAATGCAGCCGAACAAATTGAGCGGCAGACCGTGCAGCAGTCCTTCCTCGTTGACGACCATGCAGAACGGATCGGGCAGGCCCTTCGGGTGTACGACCTCGATCCATCCGCCGACAGCCTTTCCGATGGTCTCATAGGCAGGCTCGCCGAACTCCCTGACCTGCATCTTGTTTTCGGTAGTGATAACCAGTCCTTTCATCAATGCTCCTTTCCGGGGAAGCACTCCGGCTCCTCCCATGCGTCGGACTGCTTGATGCAGATATCGCAGCCGACGATATTCAAATCTTTGTCTCTGAAAATTTCCTCGCACTCTTCACCACAGACGGGGCAAATCGGGAAGGTCGGCTCCTTGCCGTCCGGGTAGCCGGTGCGCTCCATGTTTTGGATAACGGGGTGGTCTGGCAGATCGTAGTTCATTCGGTTTCACCTGCCTCTGCGATGTAGCGGCGGACGGTGGCGGTCAGCCAGTCCTGTGTGGTGGCGTAGCCCTCAGCCTCTATCAGCCGTTGCAACGCCTCGTAGTCGGCGGTTTCAAGCCTTGCCGAGATACGACAGGTCAGCCGGTGTGCGTCCTTTTTGGCCGTCTTGCGGCTCTCTGCCAGCTCCGGCGCGAAGTGCGCGTAGAGCGCCGCCATCGCGTCCGGTCGCAGGCTCACGCCGTAGGCTTCTCCGTTCTCGCACTTGCTTTGAACGGTTTTGTCGTACTTGGGGTAGATGGCTTGTACCACCGCGACCATATCCTTGGCCGGTATCTGCTTGGAAAGCCGGAGCTCTCTCAGCTCTTCAGCCACGGTCGCACCTCCTCTGTTCTTGACGCGGCTCGACCCGGCTGGTAAACTGTGTACGGGTATCCATTTGCCCGAGTCCGTTCCCGTTGCGCCGGGGCGGGCTCTTTTTTTGTTTCTGCGCGGCAATCACAGGCCTCGCCGGGGTCGTTATTACTGCCGCAGTAAGGGCAAGTCCGGTAATATGCCATCTTCATCACTCCTTTCGAATTGCTGCGGCCTCGGCCGCTTTCATTGTGGCAACCTGTTCGTCCAGCCATTCCGCATTGCCGGGAACAGCTAAAAATGCTTTGAAACACTCCAGCGTCTTTGCTGCAAGGTGCATACGGACGTGCTCGGGGATCAGCGATGTGTCGATTTTGATTTCATCGGTCAGCTCGCCTTCGAGGGATATTCGGCGGTCATCATGGCTGGCGCTTCCGGGCAAAGTGCTCACCTCCTTACGTACTGTTTAGCCGATTAAACACCCTTGGTAAAAAAAATACGGTCTACGGTGGTATCGAGCGCCTGCGCAAGTTTGACCAGCGTCTTCGAGGTTGTCGTTCGGTCGATGCCATTTTCAAGGGCAGAAATAGTCCCACGGCTTACTCCGCTCTTCTCTGCCAGCTCTTCCTGCGTCATTTTCATGGCTTCGCGCAGTTCCTTAATCTTGTAGCCCATGCCGTTTCCTCCTTTCTTGGTTGACGGAAGTGTTCAACCGATTACACAGACATACTACACTATGCACAAGAGCGTGTCAAGTGGGTTGCACAAAAAATGTTCAATAAATTTCACAGCCGCATTGACACCGGCCGCGCCTCAATGTATAATGTATTAAACAAATTTAGGGGGACATTCTCATGACGCTCAGTGATTTCGTGAAGGAATATCGCAAAGAACACGACTTGTCGCAGCGCCAGTTTGCGGCTATCTGCGGTCTGTCAAACGGCTATATTTCCATGCTGGAGAGAAACTTGAACCCTAAGACCGGACTTCCGCTAACGCCATCTCTGCCGGCTCTCAAAAAGATTTCCACAGCTATGGGGATGTCTCTGGGAGATCTTCTCACGGTCGTGGACGATATGCCCATCGATCTGCTGTCGGATATTTCCGAGGACTGCGCAAATGAATTGTCCGCCCTCACGAAAGAGGGCGGACCTATGGACGATATGGATATTGCGCTTACGACGCTTATTCTCCAACTTTCTCCCGAGAAGAAAGCGGAGGCTCTTCACTATCTTCAGTACCTCGCCAACCGGCAAGAAGGCTGATTGCCTCTCTCTTTCTGTCCTGGGCCAGTTTTTCCACAATCCGAAGTATTGCGGCTGCTTCTTTGCTCGAAGGCATCTAATCAACTCCAATCGTATATTCTTGCCGGTGGTGTATGTAAGGATTGTAACAGAAATGCACACGCTTTTGCTCGAAAAGAAATAAAATCACTTTTGACAAACAACGACATTTTGTTGCTGTATGATGGGAAATTGGAGGTAATTTTATGATCATCACGACCACACTATCTGTCGAAGGACGCACGGTCTGCGAATATCTCGGCATCGTATCGGCGGCGCAAGTCATGGTCATGCCCGGCGGGAACAAGGGTGTGCAGCGCGGCTGGCAGGCTGGTGTCGATGGAGCGACGGAAATCCTGTTGCAACAAGCGGCATCTCTTGGCGCGGATGCCGTTGTTGGGGTAAGCTACACACCTTTCGGTATGAATATCTGCGCGACCGGGACAGCTGTCCGCTTAATTTAAGTCCATATTCCGATACCCTATGGATAGGGTATCTATACCGTATCCATACCGTACCGATACCTCGCGTGCGCGCGTGCGTGTGCGCGCGATCGTGCGCGCACTGTCTCTGTACCTGTATCTGTATCTGAGACTGTATCTGTAATCTGTTTCTGATTCTGAATATCTACTACTGCAAATCTATCGTTAGAAGGGGGTGGCGCTGTTGCCGAGAAAACCTGCAAAGCACCCGGCGAAGCCGAAGCGGGGCAAGAAGCTGGAAATCGAAGAGCCGGGCGTTCTCTATGGCCGGTACAGTAGCCACAACCAGAAGGACATTTCCGTAGAGCAGCAGTTCGAAAAGGGCTACGAGCTGGCGGCGGAGTATGGCATCAGGATCATTGACACCTATGCCGACCGCGCCGTTTCTGGCCGCACCGACAAGCGCCGTGACTTCCAGCGCATGATGACTGACGCTGCAAAAGGGAAGTTCCGCTATGTAATCGCGTGGAAGTCTAACCGCATGGGGCGCAATATGCTGGAGGCTCTGATCAACGAAGCTCGGCTTCAGGATCTGGGCGTTCGCGTTCTCTATGTGGAGGAGGATTTCGACGATACTGCGGCTGGACGCTTCGCCGCCCGCTCGATGATGAATGTCAACCAGTTCTATTCCGAGAACATGGCCGAGGACATCAAGCGCGGCCTATATGACAACGCCGCGAATTGCATGGTGGCGAACGGCCATCTGCCCTACGGCTATAAAGCGGACGAAACGCTGCACTATGCCATCGACGAGCCGAAGGCTGCGGTTATCCGGGAGATATTCACTCGCGTTTCCTGCGGTGAGGCTTTCGTTGATATCATGGCCAGCCTGAATGCCCGGGGAATCAAGACCTCGTACGGTCGCCCGTGGGGGCGGTCGAGCTTTCAGAAGATCCTTTCCAACGAACGGTATCGCGGCATCTATATCTACGGCGATGTCCGCAAAGAGGGCGGCATCCCGAGGATTATCAGCGACGAGCTTTACTTCAAGGTCCAGGAGGTGATCACCACGAAGAAGAATCCGCAAGGGCGTCACCGCGTCAATGGTGACTATCTGCTTACCGGCAAGCTGTTCTGCGGACACTGCAAAAGTCCAATGACCGGCATCTCCGGCACCAGCCGCTCTGGCAACCTGCATTACTACTACGTCTGCCAGAAGCGTCGCACGGAAAAAACCTGCGAGAAGAAAAACCTGCGACGGGACGACATCGAGCTTCAGGTAGCAAAGGCGATCAAACGCCGCACACTGGATGATGATACGATCAACTGGATTGCCGACAGCGTGGTCGAGTATAGCCAGCATCAGGAAAGCGCAAGCGGGATCGGGCTTTTGGAGGACCAGCTGAAGGACACGCAGCGCAGTATCAAAAATCTCATGGCGGCGATAGAGCAGGGCATCATCACGCCTACCACAAAAGCCCGTCTCATGGAGTTGGAAAAGGAACAGTCGGACATTGATCGGAAAATCACAATGGCAAAAGCTGACGTCATTCCTGTCAACAGAGATCAGCTTGTAGGGTGGCTGAAAAAGTTGCAGGCCGGAGATGTCCACGATAAGAAATACCAAGCGGAGTTATTCGACACTTTCTTGATTGCAGTCTATGTCTACGACAACCCGGACGGTCAGGACTACATGAAGGTCGTATTCAACTACGCAGGAAGTAAAAACACGGTTGAGATCCCGCTGGATCCATCGGTTATCGACAATGTAGAAAATATCGAAACGGGCGCTGTTCGTTTAAGCTCTGCCCAGGTCCACCATTGCAGAGCCAGACGAACCAGCATGGTTCGTCTGGCTTTTTTATGCTCGAAGATCTGCATGGTCAGCGGTATTTTCGCGCTGCCCTATCCGGTGTCACACCGCCCGGTGGGCTTTTTCGCGCAAGGCGAAACCATGCTGCGTATTTTCCGTCTGAATGTGCAGGACTCTGTACCTGGGAGCGGTGGCAAGAATTAAGACTAATTCAGGTATCATTGGCTATTTTTTTTCGGCACAACCCTGCTATAATGTTTCCACACAACAATGCGTCTTTAGGAGAACAGAGCAAATGGCAAGCACAGAACCATCAATGACCGAACAGCATACATGCAGCGCGGCGGCTCTGCCGGAGGGAGCCTTTCTCCCGGCCGGACCGCAGTGCCCCGGACGCCATCCGGAAAGCGGCGCCGCAGGATCTGCAGGCGCTCTTTTCTGCGCCCGTGCGCTTGGGACACAAGCTGCCGCGGTGTGTAAATACGCGCAGGAGGGCTGCTGATATGGAGCTTTCTTCGTTGTTCCTCGCGGGAAAAGGGAGCGCCCTGACCTCCTTCTTCTCGACGGCATTTCTCGTCGTGTTCCTGCCGTTTTGTCTCGTGGTGTACAGTCTCATGCCGCGGCGCGGGAAAAAATACTTCCTGCTCGCCGCCGACTGCGCCTTTTTCTGGCTGATCAGCGGCAAGCTGCTCGTGTACCTGCTTCTGACGGCGCTTTCGATGCACTACTTCGGACTGTGGCTGGACAAAATACAGTCGGAGACGAAGCTTCTGCTCGCGCAGACGGAAAAAGCCGAGCGCAAGACCGTGCGCAAGCGGCAGCAGGCCGTGCAGCACCGGATCCTTTTGCTGGCCGTCATTCTGCACATCGGCGTCCTGTTCGCGCTCAAGTATTCCGGCTTTGCCGCGACGAATGTCAACACACTCCTGGCGCACCTGCATATTCCCGTGCAGCTGGCGATCCCGAAGTATGTGATGCCGATCGGTATCTCCTTTTTCACGCTGCAGGCGCTGTCCTACATCGTGGACGTGCAGCGCGGCGTCACAAAAGCGGACACGAATCTGCTGCGCCTGACGCTGTTCATCAGCTTCTTCCCGCAGATCGTGGAAGGGCCGATCTGCCGCTACGACCAGACCGCGCAGCAGCTCTGGGACGCAAAGCCAATCACCTACGAGAACCTGACGCTCGGTCTGCAGCGCATTGCCTACGGCATGATGAAAAAGATCATCATCGCCGACCGGCTCAACCCGCTCGTGAGGAATGTCTTTAATAACTACACCGACTTTGACGGCGGCGTGATCGCACTGGCCGCCGTGTGCTACACCGTGCAGCTGTACATGGACTTTTCGGGCTCGATGGACGCCGTCACCGGCACGGCGCAGATTCTCGGCGTCACAATGCCGGAAAACTTCCGACAACCGTTTTTCTCCAAGACGATCTCGGAATTCTGGAAGCGCTGGCACATCACGCTCGGCACCTGGTTCAAGGACTATGTATTCTACCCGGTCGTCACGCTCAAGCCGCTGGAAAAGCTCACTTCCGCCGCCCGCAAACGCCTCGGCAACCACTACGGTCCGCTGCTGGCGAGCGCCGTCGCGCTCTTTTGCGTGTGGTTCTGCAACGGTCTCTGGCACGGTGCCGCGTGGAGCTATCTCTTTTTCGGCATGTACCACTTCGTGCTGATCCTCGGCGGCAACATCATCGCCCCGCCGGTGCGGGTCGTCAACGCACGGCTGCACATCCGCGCCGAGAGCTTCCCGTACCGTCTGCTGCAGATGCTGCGCACGACGGTGCTGGTCATCATCGGCGAGCTGTTTTTCCGTGCAAACGGCCTGCGCGCAGGTATGCAGATGTTCCGCACCATGGTCACCGGATTTGCATTCCCCGTCTTTGACGATGCGCTCTTCAAGGCGCTCGGTATTGATAAGTTTGACCTCATGATCGTTGCTGTGACGCTGCTGATCGTGTTCGTCGTGAGCGTGATCAACGAAAAAGGCAAGTCCGTGCGCACGCTGCTGGCGCAGCGCCCTGCTGCGGTACGCTGGGCGGTCTTCTACGCGCTCATTTTGTTCATCATCGTTTTCGGAGCATACGGAAAGGGCTACATTCCCGTCGACCCCATGTATGCGAACTTTTAGGAGGCACGCATGTCCCGTTTTCTCAAACATACGCTCAGATGCGTCGTTTTTCTCGCTGTGCTGGCGCTTTTGCTGACCGGCGTGTCGCAGCTGGTGCGGCCAAAAAACAACACCCGCAGCGACGGCATCCATGACCCCGCGGCCAACGGCATCCTCGGAGAACCGGACAACACGATCGACCTGCTCATCCTTGGTGACAGTGAGAGCTATTCCGCCTTCATCCCGATGCAGCTGTGGCAGCAATACGGTTACACGGCCTACTGCTGCGGCACATCCAGACAGACACTGTACTATTCGGAAGCGTTCTTGCACAAAGCCTTCCAGAAGCAGTCGCCCAAGCTTGTGATCCTGGAGACCGATGTGATCTACATCGACTTTTCGTACGGCAGCATGCTGCTGCAGGAGGCCGGCGACCTCTTCCCTGTGTTTTCCTACCACGACCGGTGGAAATCTCTGAAGGCAAATGACTGGCGTATGACCGTCAATTACACCCACACCGAAAATGCCAAAGGGTATCAGCTGCGCTGCAACGCCGCTCCGGCGGACGCCAGCAATTATATGACGCCATCGGATGCCTACGCTCCCATCCCGAAGCGAAACCGCGCCTATGTTGAGCGCATCAAGGCCTTCTGTGACGAAAACGGCGCGCAGCTGCTGCTCGTCAGTGCGCCCAGCACGCTCAACTGGAACATGGCGCGTCACAACAGCACGCAGGCATTTGCCGATGCGCTGGGCATCGGCTTCCTCGATCTCAACACCGCACACGAGCAGGTTGCGATCGACTGGAACACGGACACCCGCGACAAGGGTGACCACCTGAATTATTTCGGTGCGCAGAAGGCCACAAACGTACTCGGTGCGTATCTTGCCGATACCGGTCTGCTCCCGAGCCATAAGGATGACCCGGCCTACGCCGACTGGAACAAGCAGTCGGACGCCTTCAGCCGGACGGTCACCGATGCGCTCGCAAAAACGTAACGACACCTCCGTTTCAGACAGAAAAAAGCCTGCGGTTTCCTCGGAAACCGCAGGTTTTTTCTTTTTTGCTGCGCCTCACGCGCCGCCGTTTGCGCCGGAGAAGGTGCAGAACTTTCCCTCGCGCGCGTATTTGCGCAGGACGCCGGCCATGGCCGCAAGGTCGGCGGGCTTGGTCGCCAGAAGCTCATGCCGGGTCTTGGCCAGCTCCTCCGGCGTCACGCCCTTGAGCGCGCGCACGCACTGACTCTCGCACACGCCGGCGGGATCGAGCAAGGGATCGGTCGTATTGACCGCGCCGATGATGATGTCGTCGAGCGGCATGCCCTGCGCCGCGAAATCCTCGATGAAATCGGCAACGTTGGAAAACACCGCGCGCGTATTGTCGAGGTTCGGATCACGATAGGAGTAGCAGAAGATGTCGCCGCTGCGGCGCACGTTCATGCCCGTGCCGTAAGCACCGCCCTGCACGCGCACCATGTTCCACAGATAGCCATAGCTCACGAGCGAGGACAGCACCGGGCACGCGCCGGAATAGCTGCTGCCGAGGGCGTAGAGGTTGTGTCCCAGCGCGCAGAAGCCCACATCCGCCGGGATCTCGACCGCACAGGCGGCCGCGTCATAGCGCTTGTGTGCAGCCGTCGCGCCGGGCGCGCCCTGCGGCAGCGCGGCGATCAGCCGGGCAAGCACACCGGCATCGAGCGCGCCGGAATAGCCCGCGAAGAGGCGGCTCGTGACAAACACCTTTTCGGTGAGTGCGGCAAGCGCGGTGCTCACCTGCGCGCCGTTTTGCGCAAAGCCGGCGGCCAGCGCCGCAAACCAGCGCACAAAGGTCTCACCCTCGAGCGTCTCCCTGAGCGCAGCACCGGCCGAAAACGCCGACAGCGACTTGGTGACGGCGAAGGTGTGGCCGTTCGAGATGAGCGACTGGCGCATGAAGTAGTCGTTTTGCATGACGGTCTCGCCGATGCGGTCTGTCTCGTCATAGCGCCCCTGCGTGAGCAGCTCGCGCAGAAGCTGCACCGCCTCGGCCGCGTTTTCCTCGAGCATGCTTGCCGACACGAGCAGGTACGGGTGCACGTGCTCGGTGTCGCCCTGCTTCTGCAAGCAGTCCACGCGCAAAAACAGCGAGCCCAGCAGCGCCTTGACGCGGTTTTGCAGCACGTCCGCAGGGCAGGTCTCCGTGCGCAGCTCACCGAAGCAGGTGCTCAGCACGTTGAGCATACACAGCTCCTCGTCCGTGAGGTCGGAGACGTCAAAGTACAGGTTGAGGTACACGATGCCGTTCGTATCGCCCGAGACGTGCAGCGTCCGCACGCCGTTGACCTCACCCGGCTGCGTCTGCACAGGGGCGACCGTCTGCGGCACATCCTCGAGGCGCAGGTGCGGCAGGCTCATGAGCGCCTGCGCGCTGTCCTCGCTCTGCTGCCACTGCTGCATCCGCCGGAAGGCCGCATACGCCTCGCTGCGCTGATCGGCATCCCACGCGGCGGTGGCGGCGGCGAGCCGCTCGGATTCACGGCGGGCGTCATCCTCCCCCTTCGTGAGCGACGGCAGCACATAGAGGGTGCACAGGTCGCCGCTCGAGCCGAGCAGGTCAGACAGCAGACGCTCAAAATAGCCCGCATGGATCTTTTCGCGCAGCGCGTCGAACACGGCGGCGTTGTCGATATACGCCAGCGGATCGCCGCCGTAGAGCCAGCTGTCAAATGCGCGGCAGGCAAGCTCCACGCCGTAGGGCTCAGTGATCTCGCGGTTGGTGAAGGCAAAGCGCTCGAGCGACGCCGAGAGCGCCTCGCGGTCGAGCCCGGCGGCGAGCATATCGCGCGTGACCTCCGCCGCAAGGGTCTTGACCTTGTCAAAGGCGTCTCTGGTCGTGTTGCGCACGATGAGCGCAGCGCTCGGCTGATAAATACCGTCGGAGATCTCAAGCGTCACGTCCTGCGCAAGACCGCGCTCAAGGAATGCGCGCTTGAGCGGCGCCTCATTCGAGCCGGTGAGATAGTCCGAGAGGATCTTGGCTGCATAGACCGTCTCCACATCGTCATAGCGGCACAGGAGTCTGGAGAGACTCATGTGGCAGAGCGTCTCCTCGCCGGGCATCGCCTCATAGTACACCGTGGCCTCGCCCGTGCGGGGCTGCTGCACCGTGAAGTCAAAATCCGGGGCGCGGTATGTGTACTGCGACAGGTACTCCGCGTCGATATAGGCAAGCACGCGCTCAGCGTCCATGTGGCCGTCGAGGAAGATGCGCGCGTTTGACGGGTGGTAAAAGCGCTTGTGCGCGGCAATAAACTGCGCATAGCTCAGCTCGGGGATGTGCTCCGGCTTGCCGCCGCTCGAAAACCCGTAGCAGGTGTCGGGATACAGCAGCCGGTCCGTCCCCTCGCCGATGACGCGCTCGACATCGGCATAGGCGCCCTTCATCTCGCTGAAGACGACGCCGTTGTAGTGCGGCTGCGCCTGCTCGCCGTCAAACTCGTAGTGCCAGCCTTCCTGCATGAAGATCTCCGGCTTTTCGTAGATGTTCGGGCAGAACACGCCATCGAGATACACGCGCATGAGGTTGAACAGATCCTGCTCGCTGCGGCTGGAGACCGGGAAGATGGTCTTGTCGCTGTAGGTCATGGCGTTGAGGAAGGTCTGCATCGAGCCCTGCAGCAGGGACACGAACGGCTCCTTGACGGGAAACCGCTTCGAGCCGTTGAGCACACTGTGCTCCAGGATGTGGAACACGCCGGTGTCATCCTCCGGCAGGGTCTTGAAGCCGATGCAGAAGGTCTTGTTCTCGTCGTCGCGGTCGAAGTACAGGAGCTCCGCTCCGCACTTCTTGTGCCGCATGGTGTACAGCGTCGCCGCCTTGGAGGCGACGTACTGCTTCTTTTCCAGCTCAAAGCCGCAGCAGATATCGCCGGGCTGAGCGTCGGTAAGCTTCACATTTTCTCTGATCATGGTTCCCTCGCTGACATCAAAGTGATTTGCTGAACATTTGATAGTATGCATTGCTCGCGCGCAGCTCATCCGGCGTGCCGGCGGCTTCGACCGTGCCGTCGCGCATGACGATGACGTAGTCGGCGCGCTTGGCCGCCTCATAGCTGTGCGCGATCATGACGGTTGTGGGATCCTTCATGAGCCGGTCCATCGCCACGGTGACGAGCGCGGTGCTCGTGGCGTCGAGGTTGCTCGTCGCCTCGTCGGGTAGGAGGCCGTCTGCGCTGCGCAGTATGGCGCGCGCAATGCCAAACCCTTTCAAATGAAAATGATGCGTTTTGGTCTTTGCCAAACGCGTGACAAATGCAGCATCATTTTAACGCATTCTTTGCGCAATTTCAATAGTCGGGGGCCGCCCTCCGGCCGCCGTTTTCTGCACATTTCCATCAGGATCCTACAGAAACCATATTTTTCTGGGCATTTTCCTGCTGCACACAAAAAAGCAAGGCTTCCCGGATCCGGGAAGCCTTGCTCGGCTCGTCAACCCCCGCAGCATCCCGCTGCAGGAGATTCAGGTTTGTGGTCATGTGCCGCGGTTACTTTTTTGGCTTGTGCGCGCACGCTCTGCCGCACTGCGCGCAGTTGCCGGTGCAGTTTCCGCAGCAGCAGCCGCCCTTTTTCATCGTGCGCCGCCAGACGCGCCACGCGATCACGGCGCACATCGCAACGATGGCCAGCAGGATATAATCGAGCGGACCCATCACACCAGCCCCGCGATCGCATACGCCGCGCACGCCACGATCCACGCGACCGTGCACTGCAAAAGGACGACGCCGACCGTCTTGAGCCGGGAATCCAGCTCGCGCCGGATGGTCGCAACGGCGGCCACACACGGCGTGTACAGCAGCGTAAACACGAGGAAGCTCACCGCCGCGCGCGCACTCAGCAGCGACGAGATCGCCGCGCCGCCGAGCAGCACCTGCAGTGTGCTCACAACGGACTCCTTGGCGATGAAGCCGGAGATGAGCGCCGTGGCGCAGCGCCAGTCACCGAAGCCGAGCGGCCGGAAGATCGGTGCGATCCAGCGGCCGATGAGCGCGAGCAGGCTCGCGGCGCTGTCGGCCACGACGTTCAGGCGCGTGTCAAAGCTCTGCAAGAACCAGATGATGATCGTTGCGAGGAAGATGACCGTGAACGCGCGCTGGAGGAAATCCTTTGCCTTCTCCCAGAGCAGCAGCGCCACGCTCTTGAGTCCGGGCATGCGGTAGTTCGGCAGCTCCATGACAAACGGCACGGGCTTGCCGCGAAAGGCTGTCTTGTTCATGATGAGCGCCGCAAGGATGCCGATGAGGATGCCGAGCGCATACAACCCCAGCATGACGAGCGCACGGTAGCGCGGGAAAAACGCCGCGGTGAAAAACGCATAGATCGAGATCTTCGCCGAGCAGCTCATGTACGGCGTGAGCAGGATGGTCATTTTCCGGTCGCGGTCGGACGAGACGGTACGCGTGGCCATGATGGCCGGCACCGAACAGCCGAAGCCGATGAGCATCGGCACGATGCTGCGCCCGGACAGCCCGATCTTGCGCAGGGGCTTGTCCATGACGAAGGCCACGCGCGCCATGTAGCCGGTGTCCTCCAGAATGGACAGGAAGAAAAACAGCGTCACGATGATCGGCAGGAACACGAGCACGCTGCCGACACCGGCAAACACGCCGTCAATAATGAGGCTGTGCACGACGGGGTTGATGCCGTAGGCCGTGAGCGCCGCGTCCACGACGCCGGTCAGCGCGTCGATGCCGAGCTGCAGCAGGTCGGACAGCCACTTGCCGACGACGTTGAAGGTGAGATAAAACGTGAGCAGCATGACGAGCAGAAATGTCGGCATGGCGGTATATTTGCCCGTGAGGATGCGGTCGATCTTCATCGAGCGCGCGTGCTCCTTGCTCTCGTGGCACTTGACCACGGAAGCGGCCACAACGGCCTCGATGAACGTATAGCGCATATCGGCCAGCGCCGCATTGCGGTCGAGCCCGGTCTCGTTTTCCATCTGCACGATGCAGTGCTCGAGCAGCTCGCGCTCGTTCTCGTCGAGATCGAGCACCTGCGCCAGATCATCGCCGCCCTCAATGAGCTTGGCCGCGCAAAAGCGCGCCGGCACGCCGATGCGGTCGGCATGGTCGGCGATGATGTGCACGACCGCATGGATGCAGCGGTGCACGGCGGAATCGTCCGAGCAGAAGTCCGTCACCTTCGGCAGCGTGCGGCTGCGCGCGACGCTCAGCGCCTGATCCACAAGCTCGGACACGCCCTCCCCCTTCGCCGCCGAGATCGGCACGACGGGGATGCCCAGCGCATCGCTCATCTTCTGCACGTCGATCGCGCCGCCGTTGGCGCGCACCTCGTCCATCATGTTCAGCGCCAGCACCATCGGCACGCGCAGCTCAAGCAGCTGCAGCGTGAGATAGAGGTTGCGCTCGATGTTCGTGGCGTCAACGATGTTGATGATGCCGTCCGGCTTTTCATTGATGATGAAATCGCGCGAGACGATCTCCTCCTGCGTGTACGGACGCAGCGAGTAAATGCCCGGCAGGTCGACAACGGAGCAGCCCTTCTCATCGCGCATCTCGCCCATTTTCTGGTCGACGGTCACACCCGGGAAATTGCCCACGTGCTGGTTCGAGCCCGTGAGGGCGTTGAACAGCGTCGTCTTGCCGCAGTTCTGGTTGCCGACAAGTGCAAAGATCATGCCGACACCCCCTCGACCTCGATCTTCTCCGCCTCTTCGATGCGCAGCGTCAGCTCGTACCCGCGCACGCGGATCTCGATCGGGTCGCCCATCGGCGCCACCTTTTGCAGCGTGACGCGTGTGCAGGGCGTGAGCCCCATGTCCAGCAGGCGGCAGCGCAGCGGGCCGTCCCCACCGACCGCCGTGATGACGCCTGAAGAACCGATTTTCAGTTTATCCAATGTCATTGCTTTTGCCTTTCCGTATAGATTGCATTCCCTTTACGATAAAATAGGTGTAGCACGCGGCAGCGGGGTTTGTCAAGTATATGACAGGAATTTCCGCACTTTTTACGGAATTTTCGCGAAAAAATGTGTGCGCGCCAACCAAAAATCCCGGAGCGGCATTGCCGCTCCGGGATGTCCCGTTTTGGGGCTTTGGAGGTTGTGCGCCCGCGCCGTGATTACGGCGTTTCGCCTTCTGCGGGCGTTTGCACCGTTTCGGGCTTCACCGTTTCAACCGGCTGCGCGCTGGGTGCAGGGGAAGCGCTCGGCTCCTCGGGTGAGGCACTGGGCTCGACCGGAGCGCTCGGCGCACTCGGTACATCCGGTGCATCCGGCTCATCCGGCTCGTCCGGCGTCAGCGGGAGCACCTGCATCATGTACTCCGCCATCATCATCGCAAACTGCTCGCGCGTCGCCGCGCCCTGCGGATCGAGCAGCGCCTCGCGGCCGACTGCGACACCGGAGATCAGGCCCTCGGCGACCGCCCATGTCATGGGCTCCTTCGCGAAATTGGAAACCTTGCCCATGTCTGCAAAGGCCGACAGATCACCATACACATTCATGTCACAGCCCTTGAACGCTGCGTACTCATACAGGATCTTTGCGACCTGCTCGCGCGTTGCATCGCCGTCCGGGTCAAACTTGCCGTCGCCGATGCCGGCCACGATCTTGTTCTCCGCCGCCCAGATCACCGCGTTGGTGTACCATCTGTTGTCCGCAACGTCACGGAACGGATTCTCCCCGGTGACGGCGGGCTCACCCTCGAGCGTATAAAGGATCTTGACGATCATTGCGCGGGAAAGCTTGGTCATGGGCTCAAAGGTCGTCGCGCTCGTGCCGAAGAAGAGCTTGTGCGCAACGACATAGTCGATCGCGCCGTGTGACCAGTAGTCGGTCGACGGCATGTCGCTGAAGATGTGGCCCGGGCAATGCTGATCGCCGGAGCACGGGATGCGCAGCGGATCCTGCCGCTCACAGACCGTGCAGTAGCCGCCGACATAGTGATGCCTTGCCGGGATGCGCTTTGAGCCTTCCAGCGTCGTGCCGCACACAGCGCAGACGATGCCGCCCGCCGTGCCATCCTCCGTGCAGGTCGCCGGAACGATCTCCGTCGCCTTCGGCGTATGCGGCTTCATCGGAACCTCTGCCTGCGCAACGAGCGTCTCGCCGCAGACGGAGCAGTGCTTGCCTTCCGTCAGGCCGGTCTGCGTGCAGGTCGCATCCTTCGCCGGGTCGATCGCTTCCTTGTGACCGAGCGCCGGGATGCTCTCGTACATGATGTTGCCGTTTTCACAGGTGTAGGTACGCACGCCGCTCTCGGTGCAGGTTGGCTCCTTGGTCACGACGCCGTCGTCCCACGTATCGTTGAACTCTGCGCTCATCTTTGCGATGCGCGCGCTCAGCCACGTGTTGAGATCCTTGACGGTGTCGCCGTAGGTCGTTCCGTCGGGCCAGAAGTGATTGTCCGAGCTCGGCTTGCCGACGCGGACCAGCGGCCACTGGCGGTAGTTCATCGCGGCGCTGGCCGAGATGTGATCGTAATACCCCTGAACCTTGCCGTTGTCGCCGACAAGCGCCTGCGCCTGTGCAAGGAAGGTGTTGTGATAGTAGTTGTTCACCGCAGCGCGGAAGCCGGGGATCTTGGTGAGTGCCTGGACAAGATAGCGGCCGTTGATGAAGGTGTTGTCCGACGTGATCACGCCGGACCAGCCGCCGCCGCCGGTCAGCTCCATGTCCCAGACGGGGCCGGCGTACATGAGGCCGTCCACGTCCTTATAGAAGAAGAACGAGGAGTAGAACGCATCGGAGTTGCCGGAAAGGTACTGGATCAGGTAAGCCTGAACCAGCGAGTTCAGATCGCAGTACTCATAGTAGTACTTGCCGGTCTGCGCGTTGTAGCCGGTATAGTTGCCGTCGGCATCCTGCGCGTAGACGGCGTCTTCAAACTCCTGATAGTACTCGCTGATGTAGGCCATAGCGTCCTTGCCGCACCACTCGGGGCTCTTGACATTCATCGCGGAGCCCTTGCCGGTGATGAAACCGCTGGCCTCGTCATACTTCGGATTGTAGCTGTCGTCGAGCTTCGTGCCGTTGAGCTCCAGCAGGTAGCCGCCGGTGATGTTCTCCGGCTCGGTCAGGCCGGTGGTGTACTGGTAAGTCTGGCCGTACTTGTTCTCGGCCAGTGCCGTGGAAGCGTTCTCACCGTAGCCGGGGTTGCACGCCTCGTAGGCTTTTTCCATGTCAGTGATGTTGACACCCGTCTTGTTGACGGAGTTTTTCTCACTGACGAGGTATGTGCCGCGATACACGCCGTCGTAGTACAGATCCACCCAGTCGGTGCTGGCCGTGTACGGCATGCCGAGCGACTTGGCAAGATCCTTGAACATCTTGTCGCGCATGAGCGTTGCGTCGTGGGAGCCGGCGAGCAGCGTCCATGTCTTGACCTTCTCGCCGCAGGCGATCAGGTCGGACTTGCCGTCGAGTTTGATCTGGTAGGACTTCTTCTCGGCGTTGGTGAAGGTGGTGTTGCCGCGCGCCTTGAGCTGCGTGAGCGCACCGTCATACACGGTCTTGCCGTCCTTGTCTACGACGAGCAGCTTGCCGGTCGCGATGTTGGACTTGCTGGCATCGACAAAGTCTCTGCCCTGTGTGGCCGGATCGTCACTCGTGATGTAGAGCGCGTTGATATTGGCCGACTGTGCAATGTGCACGACCGCAGCCTTCTGGCCATTGACGAGAACCGCAAGATCGTACAGGCCGTCCTGCGCATCCGCCAGCTTGGTGACGTTCACGGCAGCACCGTCGAGCGTCTGCGTGCCCTTCGTGCCCTGCAGCTCGATCTTGAGTGCGTCGCTGTTCTGCGTCGTGACCGTCAGGGCAAGCTTGCTCAGCTTCGCACTGGCCGGCAGGAACAGATACTGATCCGCACCGGACTGCATGCCGGAGATCGTCTGTCCGTCGACCGTCGCACAGATGTCCTTGAACTGTTCGGACGGCGCGAACTGGTCGGCGTTGAGTGTCGTTGCGCTGACGACATTGGAATAATGCTGAGAATTGAACCATGTGTCGCCGACCTTCGTGCAGCCGTATACGCGGAAGCTGTACGCCGTCGACGGGTTCAGGCCCGTGGCCACGCAGCTGGTCTGCGAGGTCACTTCCAAGACCTCCCAGGTGCTTCCGCCGTCGCTGCTGATCTCCACGCGGTAGTTCTCAGCACCGGGAGCCGGATTCCAGCCGACGGTCAGACGCTTCTGACCGACATCCGTCACCGCAACACCGGAGACGACCGGCGGAACGATCTCATACTGTGCGGACACGATGCCATAGTAATCGCCCATGCCGCGGATCGTCACGACGCCATAGCCGACCTTGGTGTTGTTGGAATAGGAAACATAGCCGTCAACACCCGCGTCGCTGGTCTTGACTGTCAGCTTCTGTCCCTCGTAGGTGGCCTCCACATAGCACGGTGTGCTGCCGCCCTTATAGGTGGCCGGCCATGTCTTGACCGTTGCCTTGGAGATATCCCTGCCTACGAAGCCGCACTTCGTGCAGACATGGTTGTCATCCCACTTATGGCCCTCCGGCCAGAGAGATGCACTGTGATGAACGGCGCCGCAGGTCTTGCAGGTGGTCTCCAGCCAACCGTACTGCGTGCAGGTACGGGTGTCGACCGTCTCAGTCACGTGGGCGATGCCGTCATCGCCGAAGTGGTACATCTTCTCGCCGATCTGCTGCCAGCCGGTGACATAGTCGCCGGCCAGGAAGTACATCTGCTTTTCGGTGCCCTCGACGGTCATCCAGCCGGTGTACTGCGCGTCCTTGACGTCGATCAGCTTGCCGCAGACCGCACAGGCAGACTTGCCATTCTGGTAGGTCGTCAGCTGGTGGCCCTTCGAGCAGCGGGACTGCAGCGTCGTGGAATCGACCACACGGCCGTCCTTGCTGTCGTAAGCGGTGATCGTCATTTCCTTGCCGTTGGCCGTGACGTACAGGATCAGGCCCTCGTAAGCCTGCTCCTTGTAGGCAAACGAGAAATCGGAAGTCATCGCATAGTTGACGTTTTTGGACTTCTCGCCCAGATCGCCGCAAATGAAATAGGTCACGCCGTTTTCGGTAACGGCCGCGCCGTCCTTGGCCATGATGCGCGCATAAGAGTGGTCATGGCCGGAGAAGACCACGTCAATGCCGGCAGCCTCTGCCGCGGCCGGGATCTGCTCATGGAACCGCTCGCTGCCGCCCTTGGCGTTCGTGTAATACGGCGGCTGGTGGATGGACAGGACCTTCCACATGCAGGTGCTCTGCGCCGCGTCCTGCTTGAGCCATTCGCAGGCTGCGCTCAGGTCGGCGCCGTTGTTGATGACGGCGACGTAGACATCGCCGTACTCCATGGAGTAGTAGTCCTTGCTCGGAAGCTGAAGGATATTGCTGGCAGTGCTGCCGCTGAAGTCGCCGTAGTACTCATGGTTGCCGAGCGTGTGGATGAAGTCCACGTTCGGGAACGTGTGGTTAAACGCCTCCTGCATCTCGGCCCACATGGCGTAGTTGGTGCCGTTGTCGACATAGTCGCCCGTCTGGAGGCCGAAATCGACCTGCTTGTCCTTGACGAGATCACCGAGCGCGTCGAGAATCGCGATGCTCTCGGCATCCGCCTCACGGTCGCCGGACATCTGCGTGTCGCCCATGACGACGAAGGCCGTGGTGTCCTGCTGCGCCGCGTTCGTGCGGAAGGTGTGCAGCTCAGACCATGTGCTGCCGTCGCCGACCTGGAACTCATAGTCCGTGCCGGCCGTCAGGCCCGTAAGCTGAATGGTGTTGATATAAGCCGCATCCTTGGAGGTGGAGAAACCGGTGAGCGTAGAGGTGCCATCGGCCGTCTGCCAGGCATCCGTGCCCTTGACGCGGTACTGCACGACCGCCTTGCCGCCCGTGCTGAGGCCGGACAGCCAGCTGATGTTCTGGTTCGTGCTGCTGCCCTGAACGGCGTTGAGATGGACGGCGGTATACTCCGTGCCGGCAGCGTCTGCCAGAACGGTGACCTTCGTCGCCTCGGCGACACCCTTCGGACCGACAGCCGTGAGCACGCAGACCGTGCCGGCGTCCTTGGTCTTCATGGCATCGGTCTCGAGCAGGCCGTTGGCATCGGTCTTGCCGATCTCCGCACCGTCGAGCGACACGGTCACACCGGCGGCGGGACTGCCGTCCTTTTCATAGACCGCGATCACGCTGGACATACCGACCGCCTGCGGGCCGGGCTGGATGCTGTAGTATGCCGACAGCGGCAGACGCACCGCCGCCTGGGCCGCCGTATAGGCCTCGCCGTTCGCCGCGGTGAGCGCGATGTTGGACACCGTGTACGTGAACTGGTTGACCGTCGTGTCCAGACCGGCGTCAATCTTGAAGGTCAGTGTGGCCAGCTCGCCCTCGACCGGTGCCGCCGACTCAAGGTGCAGCGTCAGCATGGCCTTCTTAAAGCCGGTCTTGGTATACACCAGTTTGCCGGTCACGCCGTTGGCATAGGTCACCGTCGGCTGACCGATGTCATCGTTGAGGTTGAGCATCGTGATGTCCGCGGAGCGGACCTTGCCATCCGCCGTGACCGTCAGCGTATAGTCGCTGCCGAGCGGGACGAAGTCCGAGCCGCTGACGCTGACCGTGGCCGTGTCCTGCATATCGCCGGCAACGACAAAGGCCGTGGTCTTTTCGACCGTGTTGCCGAACGCATCGGACACGGAGACCGTCATGGTGTGCTTACCGTTCTGGAGCGTCAGACGGACGGTCGCATTCGTGTCGGAATTGTCCGACGGGAGCTCCTCGCCGTCGATCTTGATGACCGTTGCCTTGGCATTGATGCCGGAGCGGTTCTGACCGTCCACATCGTCATACGAAGCGACCGCTTCGATTGCATTGGCGTTGATGACGGTGGAGCCGTCGTCCGCAAGCGTCTGGCCGTTGATCGTCATGTCGTGGATGACCGGGTTGTCCAGGTCATCGAGGTTTGTGCCATAGACGGCGCGATAGTTATCGAAGTAGATGGTGCCGTTGCGCCGCCCAGCGCCCGCATGTCCCATCATATCGTCGACCTTTGCTGGCTGATAGGACAGCCAGAACACACCTGCGCCAGGGATGATGCTCAGCGGGTGCTCATCATCCTGATATTGCCAAATGTCTTGAATATTTGCCGAGCAGTACATCCACCCGGTCCAGTCAATGATCGTGGAGCGCTCGCCATTTGCGCCCTTATGCGAGAGAATGTAGTTTTTAGCTTTATAGTCGCTGCCATTCCAGAACATAATGTCGGCATAGAGCGAATAACACGGCGTGTTTTCCGGTGCATAGATCCAGACGCCGATCTCCGTGGGCGTGCCCTCGATCTTGATTTGGTCGCCGCAGTAGCGAACATAGAAGTTGGAGTTTTTCGACCCGTCATAAGACTCATAGTCATAGTTCAGCTCCATGGCATAGTCGCCGAAGCGCACCTGACCGCCCTCGGCCGCCGTCGTCATCTTCAGGTCGCCGCAGAGATATTGCGTGATAGAGGCGTTCGGCCACAGGTAATAGCTATAGCCGTTGGCGCGGAAGATGTCCGAAGCCGGAACGTCGCTGTCCCAGTTGCCCGTGAAGCGGTAGGGTGCAGAGAGCTCCGCCGTCGTCGGGTTGTCCGAGTAGGTACCATGGGTCGTGACAGTGATCGGCGACACATTGCCGATGTAGCCGTGGTCGGGATTCATGCCGTTATCCACGTAATCGTATTTGCCCCAGTGGTAGTGCGCGCAGGTCTGGCGCTGGCCGTTGATGGGCTCAAAGTCCATGAGCGTCACCGGCAGCTTGCCGATCTCCACACCGACCTCCGCCGACTTGGAGCGATCGTTTGCGTAAGTAACCGTGACGGTCGCGTTCATCGTGCCGCTGCCGGTACCGGCCACGAACGTGTTGCCGTCCATGTGGCCGACGTCATTATCCGGCACACCAGCCGTCTTGGACTTGATCGTCCATTTGAAGTCACCGGGCTTATAGGCGATGTCCACACCGTCACATTTGGCAACAAGGCCGAGATCGGATGTCGCGCCAAAGTCGAGCGACACGGATGCGCTGCTGAAATACAGGTCCGTGATGTCCGCGATCTTCACGCTCGTCGTGCCCTTGACGGTGCCGTCCACAAGCAGACGCGCCGTCACATCACCCTTATAGTTCTTCGCGGGCGTGAACAGACCGTTGGCGTCGATCGTGCCGCTCTTGGCGTCCGCGACCGTCCAGGTCACGTTCTCCGGGAGCGCGGCCTCGCCGCCGTTTTTATCCACGCCGATGGCCGAGAACTGGATCTGGCTGTTGGGCGTGTAGACCGTGTTGTTCGGGGAAAGGGAGGCATGATCGAACACGCCGTCACTCTCCGCCGTGGAGACCAGCAGCAGGGCGCTGGCGACCGTGCGCTCCACACCGTCGGACGGGCGGTTGCGGACCTGAAGCTCCGTGGTACCCTCGCGCTTGGTGGCGCAGGTGGCGGAACCGCCGCCGTCGAGGAAGATCGCATTCACCACGCCCTGCGCATACAGGAACGAAATCTCCTCATCGATCGTCATGCCGACCGAGTACGGGCTCTGGCGGCCGTCGGCCAAAAAGGTCACGACCGTGCCGTCCGCCTTGATGCCGATGCAGTTGCGCGGCATGAGGTCCGGATTCCCGTTGTAGCAGGGCTGTCCATCCTTGATCAGATAAAACGGGCCGGAAATCGCTTCCAGAACGTCGGAGCAGTCCGCCCCGGCGTCGCGAATGGCAAAGGTTCCGTCCTTCAAAACCGCAAAATACGGCTCGTTGGCAACACCGTTATTCTTCTGAATGAGGTTGCCCTCCATGATGAGGTAACCGAGCGGCTGCAGCGTCTGCATGTTGTAGTAGTCGCCGTTCATGGCCATGATGACGTTGCCGCCGGTGGCCTTAGTATAGTTAGCAGCCTGCATCGTGGTCTTTTCCATGCTCCAGGCCAGATTGGCCGCCTTGTCCTTGCGGGACGCGGGCGTGCTGCCTTCTGTATAGTAACCGTTGTACGAGGCCTTGAATGTCGCCTTCGCACCCGGTGCAATCGTCGTCATAAAACCGGCGATCTGTGCATTGCCTTCCTTCGTATTCAGGAAGATGTCAGATTCCGTCACGCCGTCAATCAGCGTGTAATCCGTCTGACTCACAAGGATCTTACCGCTGGCAGGTTCGACGGGGTCTACGGTGTTCGCAGCCAGCGCCTGCGGGGCAATGAGCGTCAGCGTCATCAGGACGGCCAACACAAAAGCCCACGCTCTGTTCGCGAATCGGGTCACTTTCACGACTCACATCAGCTCCTTTTCTGTAGTTTCCTCTCTAAATTTGTCAGCTCGATGTGTGAAAAAAGAAGAGATGAGGTTTTCCCATCTCTTCTTTGTGCTTTGGGGTCTATGATTTGTCTATTAGCAACCGAAGTCCTGATAGAAAAACATGTAATTTTCAGTGAGTTCCTTACTTCGCGAACGCGTTGTACAGGAACTCAACAGCCTCGGCACGGTTGCAGACCTTGTCCGGGCTGAACGTGGTAGCGCTGGTGCCGACAGTCAGACCGTTGGCCCATGCCCACTGCACTTCGTTGTAGTACCATGCGCTGGCCGGAACGTCAACAAACGGCATATTGTCCGTTGCGCCGTCCGACAGCAGGCGCACGAGGAAGCAGACCATCTCGGCACGGGTGCATTCCTTAGCCGGGCTGAAAGTCGTGCTGGTCGTGCCGGCAACGATGCCCGCCTCATAGGCCCACAGGAGCGCATCCTCGTACCAGGCAGCGTCCGGGACGTCGGTGAACGGAACAGCCTTGATGGTCGCGGCCGGCTTGCCGGCGGCGTTCCACAGGAACTCGACCATCTGCGCGCGGTTGCAGGCTTCAAGCGGCGCAAACATCGTCGGGGTCATACCGACAGTCACACCGTTCTTGACGGCCCACATCACGGCGTCATAGTACCATGCGCCCTCTGCCACATCGTCGAACTTCATTTCAGGCTGGCTCGGCTGGGACGGCTGGCTCGGCTGACTCGGCTGAGACGGCTGGCTCGGCTGAGAAGGCTGGCTCGGCTGAGAAGGCTGGCTCGGCTGGGACGGCTGGCTCGGCTGGCTCGGCTGGGACGGCTGGCTCGGGGTGGACGGCGCGGTCGTGCCGGACGGTGCCGACGGCATCGACGGGGCGGACGGGGCCACGCCCGCAAGAGCAGTCGTGGCGAGCAGGCAGACTGCCACCAAAAGCGTCAATACGACTGTCAGGATTTTTTTCTTGGACATGCTTTTTTCCTCCGTTTAAAAATAATTGCAAATTCCTGTCATTGGATGCTGGAATTCCATGCTTCCAGACGAGTTAGAATTCAACACTGTCATCGTATCACAAGGTCTTCCATATTTCAAGCCCATTTCGGACAAAACATCCGGTTTTTGTAGCGTTTTGTGCATGCGGGTATCCCTCCGCCGCAGCCCGGCGCTCTCAAGCCCCCCGCATAGCCCAGAACACGCGCACCGCCACTCCTGCCGATTTGGTTTGACACACGGATGCGCATACACTTATAATAAACCACGGCATCGTCCAAGCACGCCGCAGCGATGCCGTTTTGATGCCGGAACGATGTAATTTTGACCCGAAGGAGGCGGTAGCATGATCCAGATCCTGATCGTAGACGACGAAAAGCCGATCTGCGACCTGATCCAGATGAGCCTGACCCGTGCGGGCTACCGGTGCACGTGCGTGTACGACGGGCTGGCCGCAGCGGACATTCTCGAGCACAATGTCTTTGACCTCATCCTGCTCGATGTGATGCTGCCGAACGCCGACGGCTTTGAGCTCATGGAATACATCCGCCCGCTGGGTATCCCGGTCATTTTCCTGACCGCGCGCGGCTCGGTCGACGACCGGGTGCGCGGCCTGCGCATGGGCGCGGAGGATTACATCGTCAAGCCCTTCGAGGTGCTCGAGCTGCTTGCGCGCGTGGACGTTGTGCTGCGGCGCTACAACAAGACCGACGCCGTCATCGAGATCGGCGGGCTGCGCATCGACACGCGCGCCATGCAGGTCTGGCGCGGCGCGGAGGAGATCGCGCTCACGCACAAGGAATATGACCTGCTGCTGTTTTTTGCCCGCAACCCCGGCACCGCGCTCTACCGCGAGACGATCTATGAGCACGTCTGGGGCGGCGAGTACAGCTACGGCAGCAAGACCGTGGATCTGCACATCCAGCGGCTACGCAAAAAGGTCGGCTGGGAAAACCGGCTGCTGGCCGTAAACAAGGTCGGCTACCGGCTGGAGGTGTGAGCGGATGAGATTTCGCGCAAAGCTCACGATCGCCATGGTGCTGCTGCTGTCGCTGACGTACGGCATCGGCGGCAGCCTCATGATCGCGCAGTCGTTTTCCGCGTCGATCGACCGCGAGCGCGACACCGCCGTGCAGACCTACCGCATGATCGTGGACGTGCTGGATCTGCTCGGCGACAATGCCTCGCCCGGCACGGCGGCCAACACGGTTGCGCTCGTGCTGCACAAGCTCGGCAGCGGCGGGTCGAGCACGGCAGCGCGCATCCGATTCGGCGCACAGATGACCACAACGGGCGACACCGCGCTGCTCGACGCCGCGCCGGAGCCGTCCGACGGCGGCGACGGGCTCACGCGCATCGTGCGCACCGGCAACGGCCGGCACTACCTCATGCTCGGCGCCACGGCCGACGGCACGACCGTCCAGCTCGCGTTCGACGTGACGGAGGCCTACACCGTGCGTCAGACGCAGCAGCGCGCCTACCACACGACGTTCGTGATCCTCATCGCCATCGGCGCGGCCGTAGCGTGGGTCACGTCCTATCTGCTGACGCGCCCGCTCGGCACGCTTTCCCGCGCGTCGCGGGAGCTGGCGCGCGGCAACCTCAGCTACCGGGCGCCCGTGCGCTCGCGCGACGAGGTGGGGCAGCTGGCATCCGACTTCAACCGTATGGCCGGGCAGCTCGAGCAGAACGTCAACCGCATTCAGGAGACCATGGCGCTGCAGGAGCGGTTCATGGCCGACTTCTCGCACGAGATGAAAACACCGATGACCTCCATCATCGGCTATGCTGACCTGCTGCGCAGTCAGGTGCTCACGCCCGACGAACAGATGGACGCGGCAAACTATATCTTCTCCGAGGGCAAGCGGCTCGAAGCGCTGGGGCTGAAACTGCTGGACATGCTCTCGCTCGACCAGTCGAAGCTCCAGCTCGTACCCGCGAGCCCGGCCGACCTCGTGGCAGGGCTTCTGGAGCACCTCAAGCGCGTGTACGCCCAGAAGGGCATCGCCCTGCAGTACCGCACGGCGGAGGGCATGTGCTTTCTGGAGCCGGACCTATTTAAAACCCTGCTCGTCAACCTCATGGACAACGCCCGCAAGGCGCTCGACAACGGCGGCTACATCTATGTCTGGCAGGAGATGCTGCCCGACGGCTGCCGCGTGCGCGTGCTCGATAACGGCCGCGGCATCCCGCCGGAGGCGCTCACGCACCTGACGGAGGCGTTTTACCGCGTGGACAAGTCGCGCTCGCGCGCACAGGGCGGCGCGGGCCTCGGCCTGTCGCTGTGCAACGAGATCGTGCAGCTGCACGGCGGCACGATGCAGTTTGAAAGCCGCGTCGGCAACGGCACGGTCGTGACCGTGGAGCTGAAAGGAGGCCGCATATGAAGCCGTGGATGCGCACCGCACTGGCGGTCGTGCTCGTGCTGGCGATCGCGGCGGGCGGATTTTTCCTGCCAAACCTTGTGGCCGCGCGGCTCGACCGCGCGGATCAGGACACGGCGTTTTCCCTCAGCACCGGCGACGAGCAGGGTCCGGCCACCGTTTTGCGCCGGAAACTGACCGACGGCATGCAGAACCTGTTTTACGGCGCAGAAGATCCCGTCGAGCTCGACGAGAGCGCCGCGGCGCACACGCTGGCCGAGATGACGCAGTACGCGCAGGACCTTCTGGGCGCGCTGGAAAAGGACAGTGCGCTGTTCGGCGGCGGCTTTTCCGTGGAGGAGGGCGCGACCGTCCAGTACGCGAGCTACGGCAGCGGCTTCGTCCTCTGGGGCATCGCGCTGAGCAATCCGCGCGGCGACACGGCGTCCTTCCTGCTCGACGATGCGACCGGCTGCGTGCTGGCGCTCAGTTATACATTTTCCGACAGCTTTGCCTTCCAGATCCGGCAGAACGACCTGTGGGATTACCTGCTGCGCGTGTTTGAAATCCGCGTCGGCGCCACGGTCGCGGCCGCGCTCGGCGTGCCGTACGACGAGGTGCAGATCCCGATGCCGGAAGCGGCGAAAAAAATGCTCGGTCTGCGCGCAAGCGGTGGAAACACCGTTCCCCTGCAGCTGCTCAACGCCGGAAACGAGGGCAGTTACAACGACGGCATGGACAGCAGCATCACCGACTACCTGCAGTTTTATGACCCGGACGCCGACATGGCCTTTTCCCTGCCGGCATGGCGCGTGGAAAATACTTTGTATTTCAACGCCCAATGATGCCGATTTGATGCCAAAGCGTTGCCGGACGGATCACAGTCTCCGCTAAGATGGGGTCATACCCGCTTCGCGGAGACTTTTTTTCGTCAGGAGATGCTCATTATGCAGATACATGACCTTCCGCGCATCGGCGTGCTCAGCGCAGACGCCGCCGCCACCGCGCAGTTTCTGCGCCGCATACAGGCACTGGATGCAGAGACTGCCGCCCTCCTGCCGCTGAGTCCAACTGCCGTGCCCGACTGCGAGCCGTATCTGTGCGGTGCGAGCACGCACGCGCCGCTGCAAAAGCTGAGCGAGGCGGCCGAGATCCTGACCGCGTCCGGCTGCACGGTCATCGCCGTGCCGGACAGTGCGGGCATTTTCTGCGCTCAGCTCACGGCAGCGGCCGGCGTCCCGGTACTGAGCACGGCGGACGCGGCAATGCCGCAGCTGGTCGGTGCGCTGCGGCAGCGCGTGAGCATACTGTGTACGCCCGGCGTGCGCGCCGCCAACACCTACGGGCTCACGGCGCAGCGCTACGGTCTGCAGTGCTGCTATCCGGACGCACCGGTGCAGGCGCTGCTCGGCTGTGTCCGGCCGGAAAAGGCGTGCAGTGAGCAGGTGCTGCGCTCGATCATCGAGCTGGAGCTTGCGCGCGGGTGCGACGGCGTCGTGCTCGACAGTGCGCAGCTTTGCGCCGCGTTCGCGCACTTCGGTCTCGCCGCGCGCTATCCGCAGGTGTTTGACGGCATGGAGCTGCTGGCGCAGGCCGCGCTGCAGCAGAGCACCGCGGCATCCGACGCCCGCCGCGCATAAGATAGCAAACGGCTGCGCGCCCCACTCGGGGCGCGCAGCCGCAGTTTATCCGACCGTGAACGTCTCCTGCGTGTCGATGTGTCCGTCATGATCCGTGCCCGGCGGGTTGTCGGGCATATCATAGACATAGGTCAGCATGCCGCCGTCATACGTCAGCGCCGTGACGGCATAGGTATCGGCATAGCCGACGCAGAACGCCCCGTCACGCCAGACGACACGCGTGCGCGTGACGGTATCCGCTCCATCCGAGAAACACAGCGCGTGGCACAGCAGTCCGCCGTCGCGGCAGACCTCATAGAGCGTGAGCGCCGCCTTCTCCCCCGCTGCGCGCGCAGCCCAGAACGCCGCCACCGCTTCCGGGTGCGTGACCGGGTCGGCTGCGTCCACGTGCACAGCCGTCAGCCCCGCCGCGCCAAGCTCCGCCACGGCCTGCGCGATCTGCGCGTCCGTGAGGTCGACACCCGCAGCCGTGCCGTCACCGACCGCCTGCACAATGGGCTGATACCGCTGCGCCGCCGCGACGGCGGGGTCGGTCTCTTTTCCGCAGCCCGTCAGCAGCGCCGCGCACAGCAGACACAATAAAATGCGTTTCATGCGCACACCTCCCGTCATGTCTTAAAAACAGTGTACACGAAACAGTTCGGCATTGCAAATTTCGCCGCATCTGCTATACTGGCGGCAGATATATGCCGTATGAAGCCACCGGGAGAGCGCTGCGGCCGCCGAAGGAGTCACACTCTCAGGCAAAAGGACCGGCGGCGGACGGAGCTCTGGAGAGACGATTTTGCACCGAAGAAGCAAGGCCGCACGGCCAATCTTTCAGGTAAAAGGACAGAGTGCACACCTGCTTGCCGGCAGGGGTGTACTCTTTTTTTGGAGGTCATGGCCATGCAAACGTTCCTCTTTCTGCTCGAGCTGGCCGGAACGGTCGCGTTCGCCGTCAGCGGCGCGGTGCTCGGCATCGAAAAGCACATGGACATTTTCGGCGTGGGGCTGCTGGGCATCACGACGGCCGTCGGTGGCGGCATCCTGCGCGATCTTGTCGTAGGGCTGACCCCGCCGCGCGCGTTCCAGGACCCGATGTACCTGCTCGTGGCGCTCGGCGTATCGGTCGTGCTGTTTTTCCCGTTTGTGCGCCGCCTCATCGGGCGCAGCAAGCGCGTGTTCGACGCGCTCATGCTGCTCATGGACGCGACCGGCCTCGGCATCTTCACGATCACGGGCATCAACACCGCCATCACCCTCGCCGACTGCACCGACCCGCTGCTGCTGGTCTTTGTCGGTCTGCTGACCGGCACGGGCGGCGGCGTGCTGCGCGACGTGCTCGCCGGGGATATGCCCTACATCCTGCGCAAGCACATCTACGCCTGTGCCTCCATCGTGGGCGGCATCCTCTACCTGCTCCTGCGGCAGGTGTGGCAGGGACCGGGCGCGATCCTGACCGGCGTACTCGTCGTGGTCGGCATCCGCTGCGCCGCGGCACACTTTGAGTGGAACCTGCCGCGCGCAAAAACCGTGTGGAAAAGCGACGAGTGATGTGCTAGGATAAAGAAAAGAGTTCGCAAGACCGGAGGTCATGACCATGGCAAACATCCCAGCGCGCGCATGCCCGCTCGCAAAAAAATGCGGCGGCTGTCAGCTGCAGAACCTGTCGTATGACGAGCAGCTGCATCTCAAACAGGCGACGGCCATCCGCCTGCTCGGCCGCTTCGGCCACGTGGAGGAGATCATCGGCATGAAAGATCCCTACCACTACCGCAACAAGGTGCAGGCCGCCTTCGGTGTCAACCGGCAGGGACAGATCATCTCGGGCGTGTATCAGTCGGCCTCGCACCGCATCGTCCCGGTCAGCGACTGCCTGATCGAGGATAAGGTCGCCGACCGGATCATCGTCACGATCCGCAAGCTGCTCAAGAGCTTCAAGATCCGCCCCTACGATGAGGACACCGGCCGCGGCACGCTGCGGCACGTGCTCGTGCGGCGCGGCCGGCGCAGCGGGGAGATCCTCGTCGTGCTCGTGACCGCGCACGGTATGCTGCCCGGCAAGCGCAACTTCGTGCGCGCGCTGCTGCAGCAGCATCCGGACATCACGACCGTGGTGCAGAACATCAACGCCGGGCAGACGAGTCTCGTGCTCGGGGCACACAGTGAGGTGCTCTACGGACCGGGATATATCCGCGAGCAGCTCGGTGATTTCACGTTCCGCATCTCGCCGCGCGCGTTTTATCAGATCAACCCCGTCCAGACGGAGGTGCTCTACCGCACGGCGCTCGAATACGCAGGGCTGACCGGCACGGAGACCGTCGTGGACGCTTACTGCGGCACCGGCACGATCGGCATTTTCGCCAGCCGGGATGCCGCGCGTGTGATCGGCGTGGAGAATAACCGTGACGCCGTGCGCGATGCGATCAGCAACGCCAAGGCCAACCGCGCGGACAATGTCCGCTTCTACACCGCTGATGCAAGCGACTTCCTGCAGGGCATGGCCAAGGCCGGCGAGCACGCCGACGTCGTCATCCTCGACCCGCCGCGCGCCGGCAGCGACGAGCGTTTCCTCTCCGCCGTCACGACCGTAGCGCCGGAGCGGGTGGTATACGTGTCGTGCAACCCGGAGACGCTCGCGCGCGACCTCGGCTATCTCACCCGCCACGGCTACCGCGTCGAGCGCATCCAGCCGGTCGATATGTTCCCGCACACGGAGCATATTGAGACGGTAGTATTATTGTCCAAACTCAAAGTCGACCATCATATCGAAATAGAACTTAAGATGGATGAGTTGGATTTAACGGCGGCGGAAAGTAAAGCAACCTACGATGAAATCAAAGCCTATGTTTTGAACAAGTACGGACTAAAAGTAAGCCAGCTTTATATCGCTCAGATAAAAAGAAAGTGTGGAATCATCGAAAGAAAAAATTATAACGTATCCAAAAAGGAAGATGCGAAAGTACCGCAGTGCCCGCCAGAGAAAGAGGCAGCGATTATGGACGCATTAAAGCATTTTCAAATGATTTGAAAAATTTTATAAATACGCCGTTTTCGGACGGCGCTCACTTCAAAAGGTGTTGCTTTCGGGCAGCGCCTTTTGTTTTGCCGGTCTGAGAGAAAAGGGGGTGAAAACATGGCCGAGCCGGGTGCATTGGATTACTTTTACGGAACGGAGGCAGAACAATATACCTTTTACCGGATTCCGAAGGTGTTGTTTACCGACCCCGGCTTCCGGCGTATAACAGCAGACGCGAAAATCCTGTACGGCTTGATGTTAGACCGCATGGGGCTGTCCATACGCAATGGCTGGCTGGACGAACAGGAGCGCGTGTTCATCTACTTCACATTGGAAGAAGCGATGGACGCGATGTGCTGCGGCCATAACAAGGCGGTGTCCCTGTTCACCGAGTTAGACAAGGTGGGCCTGATCGAGCGCAAGAAGCAGGGCCAGGGCCGCCCCACAAAAATCTACGTCAAGAACTTTATCCGGAAAGAGGAAGTCAAGACTTCCGAAAACCGGAAGTCTGCACTTCCCGAAACCGGAACTCTTGACTTCCGAAAATCGGACACAATCAATACTGATAAGAATAAGACTGATAGGAACGATACTGATCCATCTATCCATCCGGCGGCGCAGCCTTCGGAGGATAGACCGCCTACGGCGGCTGATACGATGGATACGATACGGGCCTATCGGGAGATTTTGAAGGAGAACATCGAGTATGACATTCTCCGGAAAAACCTGGGCTATGACTGCGACCTGCTGGATGAAATTCTGGACATTCTGGTAGACACGGTATGCAGCACCCGAAAAATGATCCGCATTGGAGGCGAGGACTACCCAAAGGAGGTTGTGAAAAGCAGGCTGCTGAAGCTGGACTCCGGCCACATCGAGTATGTGATCAGCAGCCTGCATGAGAATACGACGAAGGTGCGGAACATCCGCGCCTACCTGCTGACCTCCCTTTACAATGCGCCTACTACCATCAACAGTTACTACACCGCACTTGTCAATCACGATATGTACGGCAGCGGGTAACTGTTTTTTCATACTCAAACAAGGCTGGCGAGCCGGTCTTATCCGGCCCGCCCTTGGTTACCAATCTGCAAATGAACGGCACTGTGTCAAGAACGCGCACGGTGCGCGTTCATTTCATTCTTGACGCGGGGGCGTTTGTTTGCCACCCGGCACGAAGCCGGAGAAAGGAGCGACCCCATGAAGAAACCGTTTGCTTACATTTCTGCCGCCTGGAGCGGCCAGGAATTTACCGACACCGACCAGGCGGTGGTCTACTGCCGCAAGGTTTATCAGGCCGGGTTTACCCCGATCTGCCCTATCCTCTATCTGCCGCACTTCCTCAATGACTCCATCCCCGCCGAACACAAGGACGGGATTGACATGGCGCGGGAGCTGCTGCGGCGCAGCCATGTGTTGATTGTCTGCGGCGACGAGGTGGACGAAGCCGTAAAGAACGATATTGCTGTGGCGCAGCGGCTTGGTATTACGGCCACCACGCTGGACGGCATTTTGAAAATCCGGAGCCAGGGCCATGAAGAAGCCCGTTGATTTCTTTCACCGGCGACTGCGTTTCCTGCTGCACCGGCTGGTGGTGCCGCCTTAGTATTCTGCTTTCCATTTCCACCCTGCCGGAAAGGAGGATAGCCCATGCAGGAAGAATTGGAACAAAAATCTGTGGCGATCAGCATTAAAGCGGGAAAGCTGACCGCAAATCTCTTGAAGAAGGCCCTGGAAAAAGCCCTGGCAGAAATGACAAAAAGCCAGAAGAACCCGAAAATTTATAAGGGCAAGCAGAGTGTGAAGCACCTTGTCCGGCAGGGCGCAGGCGTTTCCAATATCGAGATCACAGATGGCAACATCAAGTCCTTTGAGCGTGTTGCCCGTAAATACGGCGTTGATTTCGCACTGAAAAAGGACACCACAAGCCAGCCTCCCCGCTATCTGGTCTTTTTCAAGTCACGGGACGCGGATGCGTTGACCGCTGCCTTTGCGGAATATTCCGGCAAGGTGGTAAAGCGCCAATCCCAGGAAAAGCCGTCGGTTCGCCGTCAGCTTACACAGCTTCAGGAGGTTGTCCGGAAAATGGCGCAGTCTCTCTCCCGCAACAAACAGCAGGAGGTGACGCGATGAAGAACCTGCCAAAAATCAATCCGTCAAAGGCACTCAAAGCCAGCCTTCCCTACCTGATTGCCGGTCTGCTCTGCACGAAGCTGGGGGAAGCCTACCGGCTGACTACCGGTGGCGATGTGATTGACCGGCTACTGGCAGCATTTACAAAGCTGGGGCTGGTATTTCAAAACCCGTTTCCCAGCCTTCATCCCTTTGACCTGCTGGTGGGCGCAGCGGCGGCTGTGCTGCTGCGTCTGGTGGTCTGGTCGAAGATCAAGAATGCGAAAAAGTATCGGCACGGAGAAGAATACGGCACGGCCCGATGGGGCAACGAAAAAGATATAGCGCCGTTCATCAACTCCGATTTCTCCCAAAATATCCTGTTGACCGATACGGAGCGGTTGACTCTTGGAAAGATTGCCGACCCGGAAAAGCGGAATGTCAATCTCAACGTCCTGGTGATCGGAGGCAGCGGCAGCGGAAAAACCCGCTACCACATCAAGCCCAATCTGCTTCAGATGAATGCCTCCTATGTCTGCTCCGATCCGAAAGGGACTGTCGTGGAGGAGGTAGGCCGTGCGCTGGTGCAGCAAGGTCACTATAAGCTGAAAATTCTGAACACCATCGACTTTGGCTGCTCGATGCACTATAACCCCTTCCACTATCTCCACAGTGAAACTGACATTCTCTCATTGGTGACGGTTATCATGGAAAACACACAAAGCAAGGAAGGCAAAGGCGGGGATGACTTCTGGAGCAAGGCCGAGGCCCTGTTGTATCAGGCGTTGATCGCCTACATCTACTATGAAGCCCCGGAAGAAGAAAAGAACATGACCACTCTGCTGGATATGCTCAATGCCTGCGAATGCCGGGAGGACGATGAAAACTTTAAGTCGGCGGTGGATCTGCTGTTTGAACAGTTGGAACAGCGCGACGCAAACCACTTTGCAGTCCGTCAATATAAGAAATTTAAGATGGCGGCCGGCAAAACTCTAAAGTCGATCCTGATTTCCTGCGGCGCAAGGCTGGCTCCCTTCGATATTCAGGCAGTACGGGAAATGATGGAGTACGATGAATTGGAACTGGAAAAGCTGGGTGAGGAAAAAATCGCCCTGTTTGCGGTGGTGTCCGACAGCGATCCCACGTTCAATTTCATCTCAGCGATGATGTACTCTCAGATGTTCAACGTCCTGTGCAACCGTGCCCTGACCGTCTATCATGGGCGGCTGCCGGTTCATGTGACCTGCCTGTTTGACGAGTTTGCCAATCAGAAAATTCCCAACTGGGAGCATTTGGTCAGCGTTATCCGTTCCCGGAATATCTCGGCGCATATCGTCCTCCAGACGTACAGCCAACTTAAAGGAATGTACCGGGACAATGCGGAAACCATTGCGGGCTGCTGCTCGTCGCTTTTGTTTCTTGGCGGCAAGGAGGAAAGCAGCCTAAAGATGGTGGCTACTATGCTTGGCAAGGAAACCATTGACACCTATAACACCAGCGACACGCGGGGGACTTCCCGCAGCTATGGCCTAAATTATCAAAAATTGGGAAAGGAATTAAAAAGCGTGGATGAACTGGCGGTTATGCCCTCCAGCCGCTGCATTTTGCAGGTGCAGGGCGTCCGGCCGTTCTATTCCCGCAAGTATGACCTGACCCGCCACCCGATGTATCGGTACACCGCCGATGCCAACCCGAAGTACACCTTAGATGTGAAGGGGTACTTAGCCCATCGGCTGAAAGTAAAGCCGGAGGATGAATTTGAGGTCTATGACCTGGGAGAAGCCGACTCGATTTCTGCGGCTTAACCGCCCACACCGTTTGCAGCGTATTTTCAAACGGCGTGGGCCTTTTTGTTTCTATCAATCTATTTTCACACTACAAGGAGGTTCCTATGGAATTCTTTACTACTGCTGTTTCTTCTCTGTCTACCGTCGTGACTGCCATCGGTGCCGGTGTCGGCGTGTGGGGCGTTATCAACCTTATGGAAGGTTACGGAGGGGATAATCCTGCCTCCAAAAGCCAGGGGGTCAAGCAACTGATGGCCGGAGGAGGGGTCATTCTCCTGGGCCTGAAGGTGGTTCCCCTGCTGTCTGGCCTGCTCGGTTAATGTATGGGTAACGGCCTATGGATTTTATCATCGACGCGATAACAGAATGGATTAAGGATTTCCTGATCGAAGCCATCACGGGAAACCTGTCGAATATGTTTGGTGATGTAAATACAAAGGTCGCTACTATCGCAGGGGAAGTTGGAAAGACGCCGGAGCAATGGAACTCCGGCGTCTTCTCTATGATTCACAGCCTGTCCGAGTCTGTAATCGTCCCCATCGCGGGCCTTGTAATTGCCGCAGTCCTGTCCTATGAACTGATCCGCATGGTCATAGACCGGAACAATATGCACGACTTTGATACGTTCATCTTTTTCAAATGGATCATCAAGGCCGGGATTGCGGCCTACGTCGTCAGCCATACATTCGACTTTATCATCGCCATCTTTGAGGTGGCACAGACAATGGTGCAGCAAAGCGCCGGGGTCATTGACGCAAACGCCAGCATAGATATTTCGTCGGCCCTGGCCTCCATCACCACCGAGCTGGAGGCAAAGGGCCTGGGCGAACTCTTTGCCCTGATGCTGGAAACCTGGGTGGTCAGCTTCGCCATGACGGTGATGGGCGCGCTCATTACCATCATTCTCTACGGCAGAATGATTGAAATATATATCTATGCCAGCGTAGGGCCGCTGCCTTTTGCCACCTTTGCCAACCATGAGTGGGGAAATATCGGCACCAACTACGTCCGGGGCCTGGTTGCCCTGGGACTGCAAGGCTTCTTAATCATGGTCATCACCGGGATTTATGCGATTTTGGTCAAAAGCCTGTCCCTGTCCGGCGGCGACCTGCACGGAGCTATCTGGACTTGCGTTGCCTATACCGTCCTGCTCTGTTTCAGCCTGTTCAAATCAGGCAGCGTAGCAAAAAGTATTCTGAACGCCCATTAAAGGAGGTGGACGAGTGAATGAACATGGAAAATATTCTGTAATCTACGCCGATCCACCCTGGCATTACCGAGTGTGGAGCAAAAAGGGCGCGGGCCGGTCTGCGGAAAGCCATTATTCCACCATGTCCCTGGAAGATATAAAGGCGCTGCCGGTTCATCGGCTGGCAGCAAAGGACTGTGCCCTGTTTCTTTGGGTGACGTTTCCTCTGCTGAAAGAGGCGTGGCCGGTGATGGATGCCTGGGGATTTTCCTATAAATCCGTCGCTTTCGTTTGGGTGAAGCAAAACCGGAAAGCGCCCACCCTGTTCACCGGCATGGGTTACTGGACGCGGGCAAACGCCGAGATCTGTTTGCTTGCCACCAGAGGGCATCCGAAACGTGCCAATGCCGGGGTACATCAGGTGATTTTGTCCCACATCGAGGAACACAGCAAGAAACCGGAGGAAGTCCGCAGCCGCATCGTCCGGCTGATGGGCGACGTTCCCAGGATTGAGCTTTTCGCCCGCAGCCGTGCGCCGGGATGGGATGTATGGGGAAATGAGGCCGCAGGCTCCATTCAGGGGTGGCCGCCATGCTGACATTGATCCCCCTGACACTGGCGCAGGCAAATGAATTTGTGGAAAAGCACCACCGGCACCATCGGCGTGTCCAGGGATATAAGTTCTCTATCGGCTGTGAAAGCTGCGGGGAATTGGTAGGCGTGGTGATTGCCGGAAGGCCCGTCAGCCGGTATTTGGATGACGGTTTTACATTGGAAGTGACACGCCTTTGTGCGCTCGGAGGCCGGAACGTGTGCAGCTTTCTTTATGCTGCCGCCGCCCGCGCTGCAAAGGCGATGGGCTACCGGAAAATCATTACCTACACATTGGATACGGAAAACGGTGCGAGTATCCGGGCAGCGGGATGGACTTGTGCCGGTCTTGCCGGTGGAAAACACTGGACAGGGCCGCGCAGGCCCAAAGTCCCCCAGGCTCCGGAACAGATGAAATATCGCTATGAAAAAATCTTACGGGAGGTGAGTTGATTGGCCCATGTGAACATCACAAAGGACTTGACTGAGGTGAAAAGCAAGGTTGTGTTCGGCCTGACGAAGCGGCAGCTCATCTTTTTTGCGCTGGCCGCACTGGTAGCCGTGCCAATCTACTTTTTGACCCGGAAAAGCCTGGGCAACGATATTGCTCTGGTTCTTCTGATTACCACGGCCCTGCCATTCTTCTTTTTCGCACTCTACGAAAAGAACGGGCAGCCGCCGGAAAAGATGCTGAAAAACTATATCCGCGTCCGGTTCCTGACGCAACAGACGCGTCCCTATCGGACAGACAACCGATTTGCCGCCCTGGAGCGGCAAGCCTATTTTGACGAGGAGGTGAAACAGCTTGTTTCCACTACTGAAAAGACGGGAAAGAAAACGGGCCGTGGGCTGGGGCGACGAGTTGATTATCCGTCCGGACACGCCGTTAAGTGCCGCACAGAAAAAGCAGCTCGCAAAGGCAATCCGACGGGCAAAGCGCGACGGTAAGATTGCCGCCACCGCCCAGCAGACCATTCCCTATGAGGAGATGTATGAGAATGGGGTGTGCAGCCTGGGGAACCGCCTTTACAGCAAAAGCATTGCGTTTGAGGATCGCAGCTATGCCGAAGCGTCCGACGATGATAAGGCGGTCATCTTTGAACTGTACTGCCGACTGGTCAACTATTTCGGCCCCACGGTGGCCTTTCAGCTTTCCGTGGTCTGCTATTATCCGGATATGGCGGAGTATCGGAAAATCCTGCGTATCCCGCCCACCGGCGACAGCTTTGACCCTATCCGTAAGGAATTTTCCGATATGCTGCTCACGAAAGCCAGCCTGTGCAAGACGGAACGCAGCCTGTGCCTGACCTTCACGGTGGAGGCCGAGGACGTAAAGCAGGCCGCGTCCCGCCTGGAGCAGATTCAGGCCGATGTACTGGAGCGGTTCAAAGGCATTGGAACCCAGGCCCATGGGATGGACGGTTATGAGCGGCTTTTGCTGCTGCATCACTGTCTGCACCTGGATGAGCCGCAGAAATTCAAATTCAACTGGGACTCGCTGGTGGGAACCGGCCTTTCCAGCAAAGACTATATTGCGCCCAGCTCCTTCTTGTTTAAGGAGGGCCGGTATTTCCGCGTTGGCCCGTCGGTCGGCGCGGTTTCCTTTTTACAGATCCAGGCCACAAAGCTGTATGACACGCTGCTGAACGCGCTTCTGAATATCGAAAGCAGCCAGATCGTCAGCATCCACGCAAAGGCGCTTGACCAGGGTGCTGCGCTGAAAACCGTGAAACGGAAATTGAGCGATTTGGACAAGGCAAAAATCGACGAACAGAAACGGGCGGTGCGCTCCGGCTTCGACATGGACATTCTCCCCCCTGACCTTGTGACCTTCGGGAAGGAGGCGGAAAAGCTGCTGGAGGATTTGCAGAACCACGATGAAAAGATGTTTATGGTCACAATCCTTCTGGTGCATACCGCGCCAACCAAACAGAAGCTGGAAAACATCATCTATTCGGTGAACGGCATCGCCAACGCCAACAACTGCAACCTGATCCGGCTGGACTATCAGCAGGAACAGGGTTTTGTATCGGCCCTGCCCCTGGGTGTGAACCAGGTGGAGATCCAGCGTGGCCTTACCACCAGCGGGACGGCAATCTTTTTGCCGTTCCGCTCCTGTGAGGTGTTCCAGCCGGGCGGCCTTTACTACGGTGTCAATACGCAGACGAAGCACATCATCCTGGCAGACCGGAAAACTCTCAAATGCCCCAACGGGATCGTGCTGGGCACACCGGGCAGCGGAAAATCCTTCTTTGCAAAGCGCGAGATGGCCAATGCCTTTTTTGCCACCAATGACCACATCCTGATTTTAGACCCGGAAAATGAATATACCGCCCTGACGGAGCAGCTTCACGGCCAAACGATCTACCTGGCCCCGGACAGCCACAGCTATTTGAACCCGATGGATTTGGACTTGTCCACCGATGTGGGTGAGTCGCCCATGCTCATGCAGGCGGATTTCCTGCTGTCACAGTGCGAGCTGATGATGGCCTCCTACGGCAATCCGCTTATGCCCATTGAAAAATCCCTGATTGACCGCTGTATCAGTCTGGTCTACCGGGATTACCTGAAGAACCCCAAGCCAGAAAATATGCCCGTCCTGGGCGACCTGTACCAATGCCTGCGGGAGCAGCACAATTCGCGGGCGGATGATCTGGCTACGGCGATGGAGATTTACGTCACCGGCAGCCTGTCTTATCTGAACCACCGGACAAACGTGGATTTGAATAACCGTATGGTCTGCTACAACATCAGCAAGCTGGGACAGGGCTTAAAAAAGCTGGTCATGTCCAACGTGCAGAAGCATATCTGGCAGCGTACTGCGGTCAACCGCTACGCCGGTGTCACCACCCGGATATTCTTAGATGAGTTCCACCTGCTCTTAAAGGAGCCGCAGACAGCGGCCTACACCGCTGAGATTTACAAGCGGTTCCGCAAGTGGAACGGGATTCCCACATCGCTGACGCAGAACGTCAAAGACCTTTTGGACAGCTCCGAGATTGAGAACATCCTGGAAAACAGCGATTTCGTGCTGATGTTAAATCAGGGTGCCAGCGACCGGAATATCCTGGCCCAGCGGCTTGGTATTTCGCCTCAGGAGCTTTCCCATGTAACCAACAGCAGCGAGGGCGAGGGCCTTCTGTTCTTCGGGGATAAGATCATTCCCTTTGAGGACAAATTCCCGCGTGATACACAGCTCTACCGGGTAATGACCACGAAGCCTTCCGACCTGGCGGCATAAGGGGGTGGCCCATGAAGCGAAAACGCAATATCTACGATGCAGATGATGCAGCCAAAAGCAAACGGCTGCATTTTTCAGCGGAGGAACGGGCTGCCCATGCGGAGAAAAAGGCGGAAATCCTGGGAGAAAAGCTGGAAAAAGCTGAAGCTAATCTTCCAAAGAAGCGCCGTGCCCGGATCAACCGGGAATTTGACGCTATGACCGGCAAGGTTCGGCACTCGCTGAGTTTTGAGGACGAGGTAAAACCGCGCAGCCGGAAAAACCCGGTGGCGCGGGCTGGCCTGAAAGCTGGCCGGACGGTGGATTTGGCGGCTCACAGTAAAATCCGGCAGGTGGAAAAGGAAAATGTAGGCACCGAAGCGGCCCACAAGACCGAGTTTGCAGCGGAAAATCTGGCGGCATGCGCGATCCGGAAAGGCTACCGCTCTGTAAAGGATGCGCCCTACCGCAAGGTGGAACGGCTGGAGGTCAAAAGTGCAAAGGCAACAGTCAATGCCAATTACCACGCCGCCGTCCGGGACAATCCAGAGCTGCAAAAGCATTCCCTGTCGGCCCTTTTTCAGAAGCGGAAACTAAAGCGTGAGTATGCCAAAGCCTACCGGGAAGCAAGAAAAACCGGGAGCCGCGGGGCTGCGGTGGCGAAAAAAGCGAAGGAGGCAGTCAGCAACGCAGGACAGGCTGCCGTTGCCCTGGTCAAGAACAATAAGGGCGTTTTGGTGATTGTCGGCGGGGTGGCCTTGCTGTTTATCCTGCTCTTTTCCTCCCTGTCCTCCTGCTCTGTGTCAATGGAAGGGGCGATGGGGGCCGTACTTGGAACCTCCTATACCTCCGAAGATCCCGACATTTTGCAAGTGGAGGACAACTATATCGCGCTGGAACAGGAGCTGGAACGCCGGATGGCCAACATCGAAAGCGAATTTCCCGGCTATGACGAGTACCAGTACGATGTGGACACCATTGGCCACGATCCCAATGAGCTGATTTCCTATCTGACTGCAAAATTCAATGCCTTCACCCCGGCTCAGGTACAGGCAGAATTAGAAGCCCTGTTCAACCAGCAATATACCCTTACCACCCGTGAGGAGGTGCAGATCCGTTACCGGACTGTGACCTGGACGGATGAGGAAGGCAACGAACATGAAAGCGAGGAGGCGTATGAGTATTACATTCTCCATGTGACCCTGCGGAACCATTCCCTGGGGACGGTGGCGGTGGAAAACCTGACCGAAGATGAAAAGGGCCGGTATGCCGCCATCCTGGAGTTAAAAGGCAACAAGCCCTATCTGTTCGGGGACAACATCTATGCGAACCCCTCTGAAGGGGAGCATTACGAAATTCCCGGCGAAGCCCTGTCCGACCCGTCTTTTGCCGCACTGATTACCGAAGCGGAAAAGTACCTGGGCTACCCCTACGTCTGGGGCGGCTCAAATCCGTCCACCAGCTTTGATTGCAGCGGATTTGTCTGCTGGGTCTTTACTAACAGCGGCGTTCACAACCTGCCCCGTACCACGGCGCAGGGCATTTACAATCAATGCGCGATTATCCCGTCCTCCGAAGCCAAACCGGGGGACATTATCTTTTTCACGGGAACCTATGACAGCGCAGGGCCAGTGTCCCATGTGGGGATTTATGTAGGCGACGGAATGATGATCCACTGTGGCTCACCCATCCAGTACGCCAATATCAACAGTTCCTATTGGCAGCAACACTTTTACGCATTTGGGCGGCTCTGACCGCCCGGAAAGGAGTTTTGATGAACCCGAAAATTCAGAAAATCGTGACCGAGATTGAAAAGGTCAAGGGCAAGATTGCGACCCAGCAGGCAAGGCTGCGGGAGCTGGAACAGCAGAAAACCGAACTGGAGAATACCGAGATCGTTGGTATGGTGCGCGGCCTGGAGGTCACGCCGGAGGAACTGGCCACCATCATTCAGGCTATTCGCAGCGGCAATACCGGCGGCCTGTCTGTGGCCGCACAAAATCCGGAGGAACAGGAGGAAATGGATGATGAAGAATAAACTGCGCTATTTCATGGTGCTGACTGCACTTGCGATGTGCTTTGGTACTTTTTCTGTTACCGCCTATGCACAGAGTAATGAACCGCAGGAGGAAACCGCGCCGGTGGAAGAAACCACAGAGCCGGAAGAAACTGCTACCCCGAACCCCTTCACGCCAAACGGAACCGGAACTGTCCTGGACAACGCCACCAGTGAGGACGAAAAGGAGTTTTATACCATCGTCACCGAAAATGAAAACGTCTTTTATCTGGTCATTGACAAGCAGCGTGATACGGAAAATGTCTACTTCCTCAATGCGGTCACGGAGTCCGACCTGATGGCCCTTGCCGAGCCGGACGCAGAGGAAACCGCCGAACCGGTGGAATCGGAGCCGGAACCCACACCCTCGCCAGAGCCGGAGGAACCTGCCGAGGTAATAGAGGAACCTGAACCGGAGCCTGTTCCGGAAACCGGAACCAGTCCGATTATGCTTGTTTTGATTGGCGTGGCGGTGCTTGCCGTAGGCGGCCTGGGCTACTACTTCAAGATTTATAAACCCAAACATGAATTGGACGATGCTGCCGATTTGGATGAATTTGAGTTTGCAGGGCCGGAAGAACCGACTATTCGGGAGGAAGATCTGGAAGAACCTGCGCCGGAACTGACTGCCGAGGAAGAAGCCGAACAGCGCCGGCTTTATGAGGAGGAGCAGGAGCTTCCGGACGAGGACGAGGATGCCCCTATTCAGTAACAATCCAGGGCTGGAACGGATGATGCAGCAGAAACCTGCCGGGCGGAGAGCGCCAAAACCTCCGGCGCTCCCGCCCGATCATCCCTGCTATGGCTGCAACTATGGCATGGGAAAGCGCTGTGTGGGTGTCTGCTACAAGGAGCTTTTATCTAAAAGGAGGAAACGCGAGTGAAATTAGTGGTTGCCGAGAAACCCAGTGTGGCCCAGAGTCTGGCTGCTGTGCTGGGGGCAAAACAGAAAAAACAGGGATATTTGGAGGGCGGCGGCTTTCTGGTAAGCTGGTGCGTCGGGCATCTGGTGGGGCTGGCCCCTGCCGATGCCTACGACCCGAAGTATTCCGAGTGGACGTATGAGGATTTACCGATTATCCCAAAGGAATGGCAGTTTACTGTTGATCCTGGGAAAAAGGAGCAATTCAAGGTGCTTTCTGACCTGATGAGCCGTGCCGACGTGGACAGCCTGGTGTGTGCCACCGACGCGGGCCGCGAAGGGGAATTGATTTTCCGGCTGGTGTATCAGCAGGCCGGGTGCCGCAAACCGATGGAGCGACTGTGGATTTCGTCGATGGAGGAGGACGCAATCAAAGCGGGATTTTCCGCTCTGCGCCCCAGCAGCGAGTATGACCTTCTCTATGCTGCGGCCCTCTGTCGGGCAAAGGCAGATTGGCTGGTGGGAATTACCGGAACCCGCCTATTCTCCACCCTTTACCGAAGGACGCTCAATGTGGGGCGCGTCATGACCCCTACCCTGGCCCTGGTAGTGGAACGGGAAACCGCGATTGACAGTTTCAAAAAGGAGAAGTTTTACACGGTGGAACTGGATTGCGGTTTTCCTGCCGCAAGCGACCGGATGGCAGATAAAAAGGCAGCGGAGAAACTGAAAGCTGCCTGTGCAGGCCAGACTGCCACTGTCCGAAGGGTGGAGAAAAAGCAGCGCAACGCCAGCCCGCCGAAGCTATATGACCTGACTTCCCTCCAAAGGGACGGAAACCGGCTGTTTGGCTACACTGCCCAGCAGGTGTTGGATTATGCCCAGGCCCTCTATGAAAAGAAGCTGTTGACCTATCCCCGTACCGATTCCAATTATCTGACAGAGGACACCGCCGCCACAGTGCCGGAGCTTTTGGAACAATCTGTTTCCAGCCTGCCGTTTTCTGTGGAGGTGGGGCCGACGGACATCTCCCGTGTAATAGACGCTTCAAAGGTCAGCGATCATCATGCGCTGCTGCCTACCATGCAGGTAAAGCAGGATGCGCTTGCCGCATTGCCTGCCGGGGAGCGCAACATCCTCACATTGGTCATCGTGCGGCTTTTATGCGCGGTCAGCGAAAAACAGGTTTACGAGGATACGGCTGTGGAGCTGGATTGCGGCGGTACTTCCTTTGCCGCAAAGGGGCGCGTAGTAACAAGCCCTGGCTGGAAGGCTGTGGAGCAAGCCTTCCTCTCCACGCTGAAGCAGAAGCCGGAAAAGGACGACCCGGAAGCGGCCGCGCTGCCCTCCATCACCGAGGGGCAGTCCCTTTCTGGCTGCAAGGCGGCGGTGCGTGAAGGAACCACCAGCCCGCCCAAACACTTCACGGAAGATCTGCTGCTTTCCGCGATGGAACACGCCAGCGCAGAGGAATTTGCAGAGATTAAGGATGTGGAGCGCACGGGCCTGGGAACCCCGGCTACCCGCGCCGGTGTGATCGAAAAGCTGGTGCGCGGCGGCTTTCTGGAACGCAAGGGCCGCCAGCTTCTTCCCACGAAAAAAGGCCATAACCTGATTGTGGTGCTGCCAGACAGCATCAAATCGGCCAAACTGACCGCAGAATGGGAGTCATCCTTAAAGGAGGTGGAGCGTGGGGAGCGTTCCGCAGACGATTTCCTCTCTGGGATTGAACGGATGACCGCCGATCTGGTGGAGAGCTACCGGGCAATCCAGGCAGATACCTCCCTCTTTGATAAACGGGAGCCGATTGGCAAGTGTCCCCGCTGCGGCAAGGATGTGGTGGAAAGCAAGCTGAGTTTTCTGTGTGTTGACCGTTCCTGCGGGTTTACCATGTGGAAGAACAGCCGCTTCTTTGCCGACAAGCATAAAGAACTGACTAAAACGGTGGCAAGCGCACTGTTGAAAAAGGGGCGTGTCAAAATGACCGGCCTATTCAGCGAGAAAAAGGGCGTGGCCTACGATGCCACCGTGGTACTCGACGATACCGGCAAGTATGTGAATTACAAGCTGGAATTTGACCAGAAGAAAGCAGGTGCAAAGTATGAGTGAGGAACGAAACCAATATGCCGTGGTGCCCTTTGACACTTTTGAGCGATACCTGGGGCCGCGCTATGAGAATATCCCCGGCGTGGAGTACATTTTGGAAAATGGGACGCTTCTCTACTTTATGGAGGAGGCCCCAGGCGTGTATGAATCTGGCGACCACACCGTTACTGGCGCACCAGCAGCTCCAAAGCTGTTTGTCCCCGTTTATGACGGGGATGAAATGCAGCCCCACGCCTTTGCCGAGGTCGGCCCCCGCGAACAGTTTGCTGCCATCACCGATTTTTCTGTGACCATCGGCCTGTCGGGGGTGAACCAGCGCAAGGAGCCGGGGTATGTGCTGGACAACGGCCTGGTGCTTCTGGAAAGCGAACGGGACAGCCAGGGCAACTATAAGGCCGGGGCCGGAATGGAGGGGATGTTTTTGCAGACCGGACGTATTTTTGAGCCGATCCGCTATCCGGATGGAGAAATCCTCGCCTTTCTGGAATGTCAGCCGGAGCGAACCCGCGCCAAAGACCGGGAGGCGGAAAAGACCAGCGATACCGTCAAAGCACTGGAACACAGGGAAGAAAAGAGACCCCAAAAGCCGCCGTCCCTGCGGGAGCAGCTCCGCCGGGCGCAGGAGGCGCGTCCCCTGCCTGGGGCCAGTGTGCCGGAAAGGGAACGGTGATCGGGATGGCCTTGCTGAAGGTAGAACAGGAAACCATCATTCTTTTTAACGAAGCAGAAACCACAGCCAGCGTTTATACCCATAACGCGGCCTTGCAGCGGGTGCTTCTGGAACTGTGCCAGACCCACCCGGCCCAGGTGCGGCAGACTGAGGATAACCGCTGCGGTGGGCTGACCTTTGAATTGCCTAAAAAGTGGGTGAAAATCTCACCGCCGCGGGCGCTCTCCGAAGCACAGAAACGGGTTTTGGACGAGATGAACCAGCGCAATCGGGAGCGCAGGCAATCAGCATAATCATTTGGGGCGGCATGGAGTGACTATGCCGCCCTTCTTTTTGAAAGGAGGCTCTTATGGCACAGAAATGGCAGACCATTTCGGAACTGGCTGCGGAAACCAGCCGGAAGGTCACACACTCGCCAGAAGAATGGTGCCGCTTTCTCACTACGGCGGCACGCTTTTATAAAGCCTACGATTTTGACGATCAGCTTTTGATTTACGCACAGAAGCCGAACGCGACGGCCTGCGCGGATATGCCTACCTGGAACAATAAAATGCGCCGGTGGGTTAATGCGGGCAGTACGGCTATCGCGCTGATCCGCAAAGGATACGGCGGCAAGCCTTATCTGGACTATGTGCATGATGTGGCTGACACCCATCCGGTGCGGGGCGGTAAAGACCCCTGGCTCTGGAAACTGACGGAGGAAAACCGTGAGCCGGTTATGGAACGGCTGCGCGACACTTTTGGGATTGACGGCTCCGGCGATTTGGGCGACCTTCTGATGGAGACAGCGGAAAAGCTGGTGCAGGAAAGCTACGGCGAATACCTGCCCGATCTACTTTATGAACGGGAGGACAGCTTTTTAGAAGAGCTGGACGATTTCAACGTGGAGGTGCTGTTCCGCAACACCCTACGGGCAAGCGTCCAGTACGCCGTCCTTTCCCGCTGCGGCCTGGATGTGAGCCGTTACCTGGACGCAGAGGATTTCCGTGAAATCACCAACTTCAATACCACCGCTGCCCTGGCCTGCCTGGGTACGGCGGTATCTCAAGGGAGCCGGGAGCTGCTTTTGGAGATTGGCGATACCATACGGAAAATAGAACGGGAAAAGGTCAAAAATTCTCTTGCAAAGTCTGGCGTGGGGCCGTATAATGATAAAGGAAACTTTAGCACATTAAAGCGCGAAAGGAGCGATAAGCATGGTGACATTGACATACAGCAAACAGAACGGGTATCAGGTTCCCAATCTCCAGATGGACGAGGTGGAGAACGAACCGCAGACCCTGGGCCGGTTCGGAAGAGCCAGGGAGAAATATCTGATGGAGCACCGCAAGGGACTTTACAATTCGATGCTGCTGACCGGCAGGCTGTGGGCGCATCTGACCGAGATCGACCGGACAGCCCAGGAGCAGATGGACAATCTGGTGGCAGAAATGGCGAAGGAACAGGGCGTGACCGAAGCATTGAAAGCCAGCAATCAGATGGAATGGGTGCAGCGGATGAACAACATCCGGCAGTCGGCGGAGGAGATCATCCGAAGCGACCTAATTTACAGTTAAATCCGGAAGAAACGGCAGGTGAACAGCCTGCTGTTTCCGCGTCCGTGGAGATGGAAACACCATTTTCCACCAAACCGGACTACCGGCAGCTCACCCTTTTTGACCTGCCGGAAATGCAGATACAGAAGATTTCCCACCAGGAAGCGGAGGCTGCGGCCTCCGCTTCTTCCCATTCCAGGCGCAGAACGCCAGAGAAGCCGAAGGATAACAAGCTGGAGGCGGCCAGCCGGAAATTGTTCGAGCAATCCGGCACGGTAGCCAATGAGCAGCTATCCTTTGACTTTATCGCGGCCGGGCGTGGACAGATAGAACCCCAAAACGGGGATGGCCAGGGTACAACCCCGCCCCCGCAGGTTCCCTCCCCGGAACCCACCGGCGCGGGCGCATCCGAAGCGGTCAAACTGTCCACAGAGTCCCCCGTTCCGTCCTCCCTTGTCCCGGATGTGCCGGAATACATGAAGTTAAAGGCAGATCATCCCGGTTCTATGGTGAGCGTTCGGGTTGGCGGCTATTTCCTTCTCTATGGGGAGGACGCAAAGCAGGCAGCCACAGACCTGGGACTAAAGACTGTGGTTCAGGACATTCCCGGTCTTGGGGAAACTACCGTCACCGGCACCAACCTGGGCTGGCCCCATCTGGCAAAGCAGTTGCAGCTTCATGGCCATAACGTCACCATTGGCGAGCCGCAGGACGGCCGGTATCAGGCTGTCAAAAATCTGGAAGTGGTTGACTTTATCCCTCTTGGGATGAAGCTGGAACAGGATGGGCGCACTTTTACCGTCGATCAGGTCGATTACGCTGCGGGCCGCGTTAGTCTGCGGGATGATACCTTTACGGTTGGAACCGGATTTCCCATTTTCCGCAGTGAGCCGGTAGCCGTGGTGCGGGAATGGGTGGAACACCAGCAGGAAAAAGACCTGGCCGTGGCAGCGCGTACAGAGGAAATGCTTGCTGGAGCTGCCGCTGCTTACGGACAGTCCCAGCTTGATACCGCAAAAGGGCTGATTTCCGATTTTTGCGAACGGGAATACGGCTCCGAGGTGGAATTTACCGACCTGCGGCATATCGGACTGGCCTGCACCACCACCGAGGACGAAAAGCACATCCTTCAGGTGGACGCGGATCTGGTGGATTATGCCGTCTGCTATCTGGTAGACGGGGTACAGATACATCAGGACAAATACGAAACCCTCTCAGACCTGATTGACCAGGAACTTTCCGTACTGGATTTTGACAGCCTCATCCGCACAGGAATGGACGCAATGCCGGAGGAACCACTGGATCAAGAGAAGGCAGTGCCACATAGCCGCTATTCTGTGATAGAAGCCAGTGACACGGATTCCTATGTCCCGGATGGTGGGCGATTTGCCATTTTGGATGAAGAAACACAGGACTATTACTATGACGAGGATAGCTGGGCAAAGGTTTTTCCCGATGCAGAATCTGCCGCTCAATTTATAAAAGAATTGGAGAAGGCAGATGCCGAAAAGCAGCAGCCTAATTTGACCGGTCAGCCGATTACCCGCGAGGGCGATACCCTGACAATCGGGAATGGCCCCGCTACCCATGAAGTTGATATTACTGTGTCCGATGAAGAATGGGAGCGAATCAAAGCAGTCATTCCGGAAAATACTGCCCAAAACTTCCACATCACCGATCCAGACCTGGGCGCAGGCGGGCAAAAGACAAAATACCAGAACAACGTGGCTGCAATCCGGCTCTTGAAGGACTTGGAGGCCCAGGGCCGCAGCGCGACGCCGGAGGAACAGGAAGTCCTATCCCGCTATGTTGGGTGGGGCGGCATTCCCCAGGCATTTGACGAAACCAATGAAAAGTGGGCTTCGGAATATGCAGAGTTAAAAACGATTCTGACCCCGGAGGAATACGCTTCTGCCCGTGGCTCTACCCTGAACGCACATTTTACCAGTCCCACCGTGATTGAGGGAATGTATCAGGCGTTGGAGCGGATGGGCGTTCATCCTGATACCGTCCTGGAGCCTGCGATGGGTGTGGGCAACTTCTTTGGACTATTGCCGGAGTCCATGCGAAACGCTACTCTGATGGGCGTGGAGCTGGACAGCATTACCGGGCGGTTGGTAAAACAGCTTTATCCCCAGGCCAACATCACTGTGGACGGCTTCGAGCGCGTCAACCTGCCGGACAATTCCATCGACCTGGCTGTGGGAAATGTGCCTTTTGGTAGCTACAAGCTGGCCGATCCCCGGTACGATAAGCAAAACCTTCTCATTCATGACTACTTTTTCGTGAAAACGCTGGATAAGGTACGGCCCGGAGGAATCGTGGCTTTTATCACCTCAAAAGGTACGCTGGATAAGCAGGATTCCACTGTGCGGGAATATCTGGCGCAACGGGCCGACCTCTTAGGCGCGGTACGTCTGCCTAACAACGCCTTTTCCCGGAACGCCGGTACGGATGTGACCACGGATATTTTATTCCTGCAAAAGCGGGCGCAGCCGCCGGAACAGATGCCGGATTGGGTGCATTTGGGACAGACCGCAGACGGTATCCCCATCAACCGATACTTTGAAACCCATCCGGATATGGTGCTGGGCACAATGGCGTGGGACAAAAGTATGTATGGGAACGATCGGGAAACTACCTGCGCTCCACTTCCTGGGATTGAGCTGGCCGACCAGTTGAGCGAAGCTTTTTCAAAACTTTCTCCGCCGGATCAGCAGCTTCTCTCCCAAAAGGGCGCGGTGGAAGTCCCGGAACTATTAGAACGAATGGAAACCGCCGATGTGGAAGCCCGGAATTTCAGCTACACGGAGGTAGGTGGAAAGCTCTACTTTGTGGAGGATGGCGAGCGGGTTCCGGTGGAGGTTCCCGCCACCACGGAAAAGCGTATCCGTGGTATGATCGGCCTGCGGGATGTGACCCGAAACCTCATTGAATTGCAGCTTTACGGCGGCACCGACGAGGAAATCCGGACAGCCCAGGAAAAATTGGGGAAAGCCTATGACGCTTACACCGCAGAATACGGCCTCTTAAACAGCACCGGCAATAAGCGGGCCTTTGAACAGGATTCGTCTTACTGCCTGCTGTGTTCCCTGGAAGTTCTGGACGAGGACGGGAACCTGGAACGCAAAGCGGATATGTTCACAAAGCGCACCATCAACCATCAGGTGACGATTGACCATGTGGACACCGCCAGCGAAGCACTGGCCGTTTCCATCGGGGAACGCGCCCGTGTGGATTTGGACTATATGGCCTCACTGTTAGGCACTCCCGGCGAAACCGACAGCATCATCCGCGACCTGAAAGGGGTGATTTATAAAAATCCGGAAGCCGGCGGCGGCCCGCTGAACGGATGGGAAACGGCAGACGAGTATTTATCCGGCAACGTCCGGAAGAAGCTGGCCGCTGCGCGGGCGGCGGCTGAGAATGACCCTGCATTTGCGGAAAATGTGGCCGCGCTGGAACAGGCGCAGCCCAAAGACCTTTCCGCTGCGGAGATTGATGTGCGGATCGGCGTTACCTGGATTGACCCGAAGTATTACACCCAATTCGTCCATGAACTCTTGAAACCACCCTTCTATCTCAAGAAGGACATACAGGTGCGCTATTCCCCGGCCACCGGCGAATGGAATGTGAGCGGAAAATCGCGGGACAGTCTGAACAATTCCCTGGCCTATGTGACCTACGGAACCAAACGGAGAAACGCCTACGCCATCATTGAGGACAGCCTGAACCTGCGGGACACCCGGATTTATGATACCGTCCACAATCCGGACGGCACTACCAGTCGTGTGTTCAATGCCAAAGAAACTATGCTGGCCCAGCAGAAGCAGGAACAGATCCGGGAAGCATTCAAGGATTGGATTTGGAAAGACCCGGCCCGACGTGCCGACCTGTGCCAGAAGTACAATGAACTCTATAACGCCATCCGGCCCCGCAGCTACAACGGGGAGCATATCCGGTTTTCCGGTATGAATCCGGAAATTTCCCTGCGGCCCCACCAGCGCAACGCGGTGGCCCGGATGCTTTACGGTGGGAACAGCCTGCTGGCCCATTGTGTGGGCGCAGGCAAGACCTTTGAGATTGTTGCGGCGGCGATGGAATCCAAACGCCTGGGGCTGGCAAAGAAAAGCCTTGTGGTGGTTCCCAACCACCTGACCGAGCAATGGGGCGCGGATTTTCTGCGGCTTTATCCCGGTGCCAATGTGCTGGTGGCTACCAAAAAGGATTTTGAACCGGCGAACCGGAAAAAGTTTTGCAGCCGGATTGCCACCGGCGATTATGACGCCGTGGTGATTGGGCACAGCCAGTTTGAAAAAATTCCCCTTTCGCCGGAGCGTCAGAAAGCCATCCTTCAGGAGCAGATCGACCAGGTGATCGACGGTATCCAGGAGGCAAAGGAGCAGAACGGCGAACGCTACACCATCAAGCAGTTGGAGAAATCCAGAAAGAACCTGGAAGCGCGGATGGCAAAGTTAAATGACCAGAGTCGCAAGGATGATGTGATTACCTTTGAGGAATTGGGCGTCGATAAGCTGTTTGTGGACGAAGCCCACGGATTCAAAAACTTGTTTCTGGCAACAAAAATGCGGAATGTGGCGGGAATCGGCCAGTCCGAAGCGCAGAAATCTTCCGATATGTTTGCGAAGTGCCGGTATCTGGATGAAATCACCGGCGGGCGCGGCGTAGTCTTTGCCACCGGCACCCCGGTCAGCAATTCGATGGTGGAACTTTACACCATGATGCGCTACCTGCAATACGACCTGCTAAAGTCCAGCGGCCTGGAGCATTTCGATAGCTGGGCGGCCAACTTTGGCGAAACCATCACTGCTTTGGAGATGGCCCCGGAAGGGACGGGCTTTCGCAGTAAGACCCGGTTTGCAAAGTTTTTCAATCTTCCGGAACTCATGGCCATGTGGCGGGAGGCTGCTGACATTCAGACGGCGGATATGCTGCGCCTGCCGGTTCCGGCGGCGGAAAAAATCACCGAAGTTACCACCCCCAGCGACTTCCAGCGGGATTTGGTGGCCGACCTGGGGGAGCGGGCCGAAGCGGTACGCAACCGGGAGGTGGAGCCGCGCGAGGACAATATGCTCAAAATTACCTCGGATGGCCGCAAGCTGGCCCTGGATCAGCGGCTGTCTGATCCGACGCTGCCGGACGATCCGGAAAGTAAGGTCAATGCCTGTGTCCGGAATGTGTTGCAGGTTTGGCGGGACACGGAGGAAATCAAGGGGACGCAGCTTGTATTCTGTGACCTGTCTACCCCAAAGGGGGATGGTTCCTTCAACGTCTACGACGATATGAAGCAAAAGCTGATGGCCCAGGGCGTACCGCCGGAGGAAATCGCCTTTATTCACGATGCAAAGACAGAGGCTCAGAAAGCGGAGCTTTTTGCAAAGGTGCGGAAAGGACAGGTGCGGGTGCTGCTTGGTTCCACGGCCAAAATGGGCGCGGGCACCAACGTACAGACGCGCCTTGCCGCGCTGCACCATCTGGATTGCCCCTGGCGGCCTGCCGACATTGAGCAGCGCGAAGGCCGCATTTTGCGTCAGGGCAACATGAATCAAACCGTGAAAATCTATAAATACGTCACGGAGAATACCTTTGACGCATATAACTGGAGCATTTTGGAGAACAAGCAGAAATTCATCGGCCAGTTGATGAGCGGCAAAAATCCATCCCGTTCCTGCGAGGATGTGGACGAGGCTGCTTTAAGCTATGCCGAAGTCAAGGCCCTGGCCTCCGGCGACCCGCGCATTATTGAAATGACCGATCTGGACAGCCAGGTGACAAAGTTAAAACTTCTGAAAGCTAACCACGAGGGACAGCGGTATATGCTGGAGGATCGGCTCATTCAGTTTTTCCCTAAAGCGATTAACGGCACAAAGGAACAGATCCAGGGGCTTGAGGGAGACTTGGCGGTTTTTCAGGCCCACCCCCAGCCGGATAAGGAGCATTTTTCTATCACAGTGGCAGGCCAGACCTATACAGAGCGAAAGGCCGCAGGTCAGGCCATCATCGATGCCTGCACGAAAATGACCGACGTTTCGCAGCGGGTGGAGCTTGGCGAATACCGTGGCTTCCCCATGACCCTGTGGGCCGATACAGCCACGCAGAAATTTCAAGTGACAATGAAGCAAAACCTATCCCATACCATTGAACTGGGCAGCGATCCGGTAGGCAACATCGCCCGTCTGGATAATGCCCTGGCAGCTATCGCAGAAAATCTGGAGCAACACAAAGGCAAGCTGGAAAATCTGACCGCGCAGATGGAGGAAGCAAAGCTGGAGGTGAAACGTCCCTTCCCCCAGGAACAGGAGCTGGCCGAAAAATCCGCCCGTCTGAATGTGCTGCGGATTGCCTTGAATATGGATGGAAAATCCACCGGCAAGCGGGAGCGGGACAAAGAGGAACTGGATGGAGGAAAGCCCTCCATCAAAGGAATGTTAAAACGCCTTGGGGTTGAATCGGCGGCGACCGCTTCTCCTCCGCAAAAGGGCAAGGATATGGAGGTGGCAATCTGATGAAACCACGCAGCGGGCGCACCATTCCCCTATATTTTAAGGTGTCGCCGCAAGAAAAGGCACTCATTGAAAAAAAGATGGCGCAGCTTGGTATCCATAACCAGCGGGCCTACTTACGGAAAATGGCGGTGGACGGGTACGCGGTGCAGGTGGATATGTCCGACTTCAAGACTCTTGTGTCCCTGCTGCGTAACTGCTCCAACAACCTAAACCAGATCGCCAAACGGGTGAACAGCACGGGAAATCTCTATCAGGAGGACGTAGCCGACCTGCAGGAGCGATACCGGGAGCTTTGGGGCGCAGTCAGTACCCTTTTGGGGAAATTGACGGATTTATAAATTGCAGCTTTACTTTCGCACTTTAACGTGATATAGTCAGCTTGTAAACCAGCTTCTAAGGAGGTCGCCCCTATGAGAATATTTTTGAAAATTTTACTGTTCCCTGTGGTTCTGGTGCTGACGGTTCTGGTGGCCTTCTGCCGCTTCTTCTGCCTGTTCTCCGGTATGATCCTCGGTATCGTGGCGGTGCTGCTGTTCCTGATCGGGCTGCTGGTGCTGTTCGCCGGGCGGGTGGACGGCTTCATCGGGTTTATGGTGTTGGCGTGGCTCGTTAGTCCCTACGGTCTGCCGTTGGTAGCATCCTGGCTGACGGATCGGGTGGCAGACTTCAACCAGATGTTAAAATCCATTTAATCTATGACCTGCGGGCGCGGCTCTTTCTGTGAGGGCCGCGCCCCTATTTTTTCTGGAAGGAGGGCCAGCAGATGGCAATTTCAAAAATCAAACCGCGCCACGCCAGCGAGGGCCGGAGTATTGCGGCGGTTCTGAAAGACCGGATTGACTATGACAAGAATCCGGATAAGACAAAAGGCGGGCTGCTGGTGTCCTCCTATCAGTGCGACCCGGATACCGCTTGGCAGGAATTTGCCCTAAGCAAGCAGATCTACGAAGCGGAAACCGGCCGGAAACGCACCCCGGAAAACGATGTGATCTCCTACCTGATTGTCCAGTCCTTTAAGCCTGGGGAAATCACGCCGGAGGACGCAAACAAGCTGGGGTATCAACTTGCTTTGGAGTTCACCGGCGGGCAGCACCAGTTCCTTGTCGCTACCCATGTGGATAAGAAACACATCCACTGTCACATCGAATTTAACAGCACCGCCCTGGACTGTTCTCACAAGTTCAATAACTACTGGAATACCTATCAGGCGATCCGGAAAATCAATGACCGCCTGAGCCGGGAGCATGGCCTTTCCGTGATTGAAAAGCCCAAAGAAAAAGGTAAGCATTATGCAGAGTGGGCGAACGCACGGCGCGGCACAAGCTGGAAGGACAAGCTGCGCCGGACGATTGACCGGGTACTGCCAACGGTGTCAAGCTATGAGGAATTTCTTGCAGCCATGCGCCGGGAAGGATATGAGATCCAGACCACCCGGAAGGCCCTGAGCTTTCGTCTGGCCAGCGAGGGACAGGAACGGTTTACCCGTGCCAAAACCCTGGGAGCCGACTATACGCAGGAGGCTATCCAAGAGCGCATTGGACAGCCGGTGAAGCGCCCGCGCCGGAGGGCTGCGCCGCTTCAAAAGAATGGCCGGGTCAATCTGCTTTTAGATATTCAAAGCCGCTTGCAGGGACGCGGGCCGGGCTATGAACGCTGGCTGAAAATCCATAACCTGAAGGAAGCGGCGAAAACGCTGAATTATCTGACTGAACATAACATCACGGACTATGAGTTGCTGGCAGCGCGGGTCGCTTCCGTATCCGAGAATTTTGATAAAATAACAGCTTCCATCAAGCAGTATGAACACCGGATGGAGCAGATCGCGGAGCTGAAAAAGCATATCATCAACTATGCGAAAACCCGTGATACCTATGTGGCCTACCGGAAAGCCAGCCCCAGGGAAAAGTCACGGTTCCAGGCGGCCCATGAAGCGGAGCTGCTTTTGCACGAAGCTGCCAAACGGGCCTTTGACGAGTTTGGAGAAAAGAAGCTGCCGACGGTCAAAACCTTACAGACGGAATACAGTGACCTGCTGGCAAAGAAAAAGGCCGCCTATGAAGATTATAAGCGGCTCCGGAAAGAGAACCAGGAATTGCAGACGGTAAAAGCCAATGTGGACGCGCTGTTAAGGATCGAGCAGGTGCAGGAGTACCAGCAGGAGAAAGAAAACAATCAGGAACAGGGCCGGTAAAACCGCTTTGCGGGTTTACCGCCTTGTCTGCCCAAAAGCAAAAGCCAGGGGCTGTGTCAAGGGTGCGCATTTATTTACCCTTGACGCGGCCTCCGGCTTTTGCTATGCCTCCGGCAGAGAAGCGTCCTTCTGGACGCGCAAGCCACCATGCTCCGCATGGTGTTCGGCCCGCACATTTTTGTCGGGCCGGGGGTTTGGGGAACTCCCCAACAAGCGGGAAAGGATATTCCTTTCCATTGCTTGCAAAAACACCCTTCTCCCTCGTTTTTCCCTCCAATACTACATTTGAGGGGTTCAAAATGGCCATGTGCAAGACTTAAATAGGTAGACTTACACTGCGTTTTGTGTTAATATAAAATGTAGTTAGTACAAGCTAACCGAAGAAAGGAGATGTTTTCCTAAATGCGGCTAATGGAAAACGCAGAAATTGTAAAGCCGGATGTTTTTGGAACCAAAGCAAAAATCATGGAAGAAAACGAAAATGAAACTAAATACCAAATGCAATGCGATACGCCAAACGGATTTATGCACTGCTACCATCTATTTCCCGGTATTGATTTAGCATATTCCACTTTTGAGGCTTCGTCATGCCGTATGAGAAATCGAGCGATGCCAAACATTTTGGAAATAGCATATTGTCGTGCCGGAAGATTTGAGTGTGAGTATAAGCATGGTTTTGTTACATATTTGGGCGAAGGAGATTTTGCTGTTAGCCTCCTATCTCCCGAACGAGAACCACCAGAATTTCCGATTGGATATTACGATGGAGTCGCGTTTATTATCGACTTAGATATAACCGGACTGATTTTTGAAAATGTTGTGGAGGGTGTTTCAATAAATCTGAAAGAATTGATAGACAAATTCTGTGTCGGACACTGTTGCTCGGTTATTAAGACACCTCCTAATCTTCGTCATGTGTTTCAAGAAATCTGCGAAGCACGAGATACAGTTCCTATGGGATACTTACGGTTAAAGGTATTGGAAAGTCTTTTTCTGCTTTCCCAGATGCTCCCACAAGAGAACTTTGAGACTGCTGCATACTATTCTGCCAACCAAATCAAAAAGGTCAAAGCACTAAAATGTGAGTTGGCAAACCAATTAGATAGCAGGGAAACATTGAAAAGTATCGCAGATAGATACGGAATGAGCCTTACTGCTTTGAAAGACTGCTTTAAGGCGGTCTACGGGAAACCGATTCACGCATTTCAGCGCGAATACAAAATGCAGACAGCTACCAAACTTTTGGTTACAACAAAGCTGTCAATAGCGGAAATAGCAGGAATGGTCGGATACGAAAATCCAAATAAATTTTCCGCTGCTTTTAAGGAAATTATAGGGCAGTCTCCCAGCGAATACAGAAAGAGCAGAAATTGATTGGCTTTTTGGATAGATTGAGGCTTCTTGGAGTGGAGCAATAATTGAATATGGGGTATTATAAGCTTTGTGGTTAGCGCTGTCTAACTACAAAGCTTATTTTTTTAGGAGGGAAACGAATGAGCAAGGCAACAAGGCGATTTATCGTCAATAAAGTCCTTGAAATGCTTATAACGCTCGTTGTTGTCACGCTGATTTCTTTCCTGCTTGTGCGCCTATCGCCCATTGATCCGGCAGAAGCGTATGCTCGCCGGTCATTTGCCGCATTTAGCTTTACGGATGAGCAGATGGAGGCGCTGCGGGAAGATATGGGCCTCAATGACCCGCTGCCCGTACAGTATGTGACTTGGGTACGGGATGCGCTCCATTTAGATTTTGGGGAATCCTTTGTAAGTGGGCAACCAGTGTTTGAGAAAGTCACAACGGCTATCGGCATTACCGTAACGATTGTGTTGATTTCAGCCGTTATTCAAGCAGTTTTTATTCTTCTGTTCGGCTGTCTTTGTTATCTGACAAGAAAAAGAATGATTGGCCATGTGCTGATTTTTCTGTGCATTGCAGGGGTGTCCATCCCATCCTTTTTCTTTGCCAGTTCCTACCTCGATATTTTTGCTGTCAAGCTCGGTTTGACATCGGTGGTAGGAAACACGGGACTGATGCGGTATCTCCCGGCAGCGGTCTGTATCGCCATTGGGTGTATCGCCCTGTTTTCACCCATGCTGGCGAATAACATCCAAAAAGAAATGGAGCAGGACAGCGCTTTCTATGCCCGTTGCAGAGGTTTATCTGAAGGGAAAATCCTGTTACGATATGCACTTCCCAGCGCGGTTGTAACACTTTTGCCCAGCTTCTGTCAGATGCTCGGACTTTGCATGGCCGGTTCTGCGATTGTAGAACGTGTGTTTTCCTTGCCGGGGCTTGGCTACTTAATCATTGACAGCGTGCTGTATCGGGATTCGCCAGTTATCCACGCAACAATTCTGTTCCTTGCGTTTTCGCTGGTAATGTTCAATATTCTTTCGGATATACTACGGCGGATTTTGCAACGGGATGCTTCTGCGAGAGAGGGGGCCAGACTATGAGCCGGACAAAACATATTCTCTCGTATGCAATTCCGATTGTAATATTGCTGTTTTTCCTGTTCGGATCTTTTTTTGCTCCTCACGATCCGACGGCCACAAATATTCGGGACAAATATCTACCCAGCAGCGCAGAATATCCGTTTGGGACAGACGATTTCGGCCGCTGCGAGTTTTCGCGTATCCTTGAAGGAGGGAAAACAACTTTAGGTATTGTGCTGGTCGGATCGGCCATAGTCATTTTGCTTGGTATCTTTTTTGGCATCTTACTGGCAAAGACAGGCCGCCGTAGAAATATTCTTGCAGAAAGTATTTTGAACGCAGTTACAGCGATACCGCCGGTGGCTTATCTGATTATCTTCATCGGTATTTGGGGGAACAGTATCCCCACCATGCTGGTGGCACTGACGGCATCTTTAATCCTTCGGATGATTAAGCTGGTCAAAACTTTGATTGAAGTTGAGTATGACAAAGCATACATCATGTGCGCGATTGCCTGCGGTGCAAGCAAGGCGCGGATCATGCTGGTACATATCCTTCCTAATATTATCCGGGATATTGTGCAATTTATTTGCCTCTCCTGCGCGGAAATGATTATTGCAATTTCTGGGTTCTCGTTCATCGGCCTTTCGCTGGGCGATGATGTGATTGATTGGGGCGTTATGCTTTCCGATGCCAGGGCTTTGGCAGGAACACATCCGCAGTTGCTTCTTTACCCGATCCTCTTTATCTTTATCAGCTCCCTATGCTTCAACTACTTGGGGAGGCTTTTGGAAAAGGAGGGTGCCTGATGCTTGAGATCAAAAATCTGACCGTGAAAGTGAAAAATGACGCACCGATTTTAACCGATGTTTCATTGTCTATTGACGAAGGAACTTGTATTGGACTAACTGGAGCCAGCGGCTCTGGAAAAACAACTTTGATTAAATCTATTATGGGAATGAACGGCGGCGATCTGGAAATCCCGCAGGGTCAAATTCTCCTGGATGGAGACAATTTGCTGACGCATAGTGCAAAGGAGCGCCGAATGCTTTGCGGAAAAACGATTGGATTTATTCCACAAAACCCAATGACAGCGTTTTTCCCACACGCAAAGATGGAGCGGCAGATCATTGAAACGCTCCGTATGCACACTGGTTTGGACAAAAAACAGGCCCATGCGCTTGCGGAAAATGTGCTGTGTCAAGTCAACCTGACCGATACAAAGCGAGTGCTGAGTGCATATCCTGGAGAATTATCCGGTGGTATGCTTCAGCGGATTGCTATGGCGCTGATTTTGGGGACGAAGCCTAAATATGTTTTGGCAGACGAACCGACAAGTGCCCTTGACGAAGCAAATCGGGATTTATTGCTGGAGTTACTGAGAGAATATCAGAAAACAGCAGCGATTTTGTTTATCTCCCATGATACTGAGGCAATGAAAGCCTTATGCCCTATCACTCATGTGATGGAACATGGAACAATTATTGAAACGCAGGCGACCGAGCAGTTATTCATCCACCCGCAGCAGCCGTGGACCAAACGCTTTGCCGAAGCAGCCTGTCACCGGGAGGAGGTGAACTGGAAATGGACCGCATTGAATTAAATAACCTCACCAGAACCTACTATGATGCGCAAGGGGAAACATTCTGTGCATTGGATCACGCCTCCCTGATATGGGAGCAGGGCCATAGCATCGCCATTATGGGAGAAAGCGGCAGTGGAAAAAGCACCCTGGCCCGATTGATGATTGGACTGGAACGCCCCTCTGAGGGACGAGTCCTTATCAATGGTGTTGATACCACAAAATGGGGTCTGCGGGAATGGAGAAAATATCGGGGCAAAATCCAGGCGGTATTTCAGGATGCTGGCGGAACGCTAAATCCATCATGGAGTACATCCAAAAATGTAGAGG
>ENA-OUOW01000033-OUOW01000033.1-human-gut-metagenome-genome-assembly--contig:-NODE-33-length-165677-cov-21.259549_pt1 | contig 165677 bp, 128 predicted proteins | sample MGYA00237938_ERZ548769 | MGnify/ENA primary metagenome ERZ548769 (study PRJEB26490, sample SAMN05356870) | human gut metagenome | biome: terrestrial biome; feature: human-associated habitat... | reverse complement strand
AGCATGCGGCTGTTAACCGCAGGGTCGTTGGTTCGAGTCCAACTTGGGGAGCCAAGAATACGGAGTACACTTTTGTGTGCTCCGTATTTTTTTCTTTTTATTGACTCGAACCAACGACAAGCTGCTCCAAATTTGCATTATTGCAAATTTGGTAGAAACAGTCCGGTGGAATGTTTCGTAGCAGGTTGCACAGCCTTTGGTGGTTGATTTTTACAGTTATTAACGGAGATATAGCGGGCCGATGTGGGCATCGACCCTACATTTTTATGTTTTTTATTGAACATGATTATAAAAAAGCGGGCGGATAATATCCGCCCCTACGGGTACAGGAACAATTTATGGGTGGTGTTCCCAGGAAAGTCCTCTGTAGGGGCGGCAATCTGCCGCCCGAAAGTTATAGAAACATAATTCTTCTGCCAACAGTACCATAATCCGGACGGTTGGTTGTCAACTGTGCTATTTCTGCTACATTTATTCCAAAATATCCAGGTTATAATCGCTTAGGAGTTCGTTGACTTCCATTAAGCCGGCCCCTTTATGTAGGCAATAGATGAATACGCTGTCCCGCGGGTTGCGGGCATACAGGTCACAAGCGCCGGCGATCTTCAACAGTTTGCGGGTTTCCAATACATTCAGTCCCATACCGATGGCAAGGGCAAGCATCTTGTCACGGGACGGGTGGGTCTTGTTGCCGTTGAAAATCTGGTAGGCATAGTTTTTGTCCATATTGCTGCGCTTGATGATATCGCTTTTGCGCAGTCCTTTTTCGTTAAGCAGCAGTTCCAGGTATTCAGCTAGGGACGCGAATTCCAGTTCGTCGATTTCTTCCGTAAAATACGCATGTATGGACTTTTTCTGTTTTAGGATCTCCATTAACTCTTCGGTGGTTTTTTTCATCATCTTCTCCTTATTATGGCAAAAATCGCCAAATGCCCTTGCATTTATGATATAATAGTAACACTTTAAAAGCAAGGTAATTTTTATGTATTATGAAATTTTAAAAGAAATGAACCCGCGCATGAAGCTGGCCATGGCCGACGGCAGCTTGTATGTGCTGAAGGAAATCGGGCTGGAAGATACGGAAATGTATCAAAAGCTGATCCGCCTGGATTGCAAGAACATTGTGCGCTTTTACGATACAGTGGCACAAGACGGTCGCTTTTATGCAGTAGAGGAATTCATCAACGGCGGCAGTACCCTGCGGGCGTATATGGATCGCCGGGGTCCGCTAAGCGATTTGGAAACCAAGAATATAGCGCTCCAGATCTGTAATGGGCTGAAGCAGGTGCACAAGCTGGGCATTGTTCACCGGGATATTAACCCAAACAATATTATGCTGGCGGCGGACGGCACGGTGAAGATCATCGACTTTGGCATTAGCCGCACCGTCAAGCGCAATCAGAGCTGCGATACGGAGATCCTGGGCACCCAGGGTTTTACCGCACCGGAGCAATTCGGCTTTCACCAAACCGGACCCAAAGCGGATATTTACTCTATGGGCGTGCTGATCAATGTAATGGCTACCGGCTGCCTGCCGGGTGTGCAGTTGGTTAACGGCTGGCTGTCTGAGATCGTTTTGAAATGCACCCAGATTGATGAAACTAATCGGTACAGAAATATGGACGATCTGATCCTGGACTTGGAGCGGCGCAGCAAGCTTCAGCGGCTTTTGCGCACCGTTCCCGGCTTTCGCAAGGGGATCTGGTGGCACCAGTTGATTGCCGTCTTGTACGATATCGCCCTGCTGTTTTTCCTGATTGTTGCGATGCCGACTGCGCATTCTCCGTTGGACGCCCTGTGCACCTTTGGCTTTTTCTTCTTCGGTTATGCCGTGCCGGTGCCCATCCTGACCAACTACCTGGACTGGACCCATAGGATCGCCCGGTTGCAAAATAAGACCAAATCCCAACGCATTTGGATCCAAATCAGCCTGACTGCCCTGGCTCAGGTACTGTCTGTGCTTTGTATTATAGCATCGCCGGCCACCTGAATGTTGTGCTGGCAGCACACCAAATCCCCTTTTTGCTGTTGTATAATGAGACCATCAAAGTAAAGGGGGTTTGCAAAATGGCAAACGATGCAGAGGTGCAACTGGCTGTTGACCAGGCAATGAAAGATCAAAAGAAACAGAAACGAAAGAAGAAGCTGATTATCTTTGGGGTGATCCTGGCGGTGATCGTGGTGATCGTCGTGGTGGCCAATCGGCCAAAGGACTACAACTTCGACCAACCGGCAGCACGAGTAACGGTAGACACGGTAATGACGGACTTCAAAAACGACGCCGCCAACGCCAGCGAAAAATACTCGGACAAGGTGATCGCCGTTACCGGTCAGGTGGGCACCATTCTGGACGAATATGTGACCCTGCGGGCTTATGATGACGACCTGTGGCTGTATAATGTGAATGTCTACATGGAGAACAACCAGGATCTGAAGAAGTTTAAGGTAGGCGACACGGTGACCATTGAGGGCGTGTGTGACGATACGGACCTGTTTGGTGATGTGGATGTGAAAAAGTGCGTGATCGCCGACCAGTTTGCCACCGTGCCGGACTATGACGGCGCCCAAAAGGTGAAAATCAACGATTTTGTAAAGCGCTACAAGGAAAACCAGGTGAAAGCCGACGAAAAGTACAAGGGCAAGACCGTGCAGTTCACCGCCAAGGTGACCCATGTGGCAGATGAGTACGCCGTGGTGGAGCCGTTCAATGCGGATGTGTGGGACTGGGACTGCGATGTGCAGATCTGCTTTGAGAATATGGACGACCTGAAGAAAGTAACCGAGGGCAAGATGGTCACTATCGTTGGTGAGTGCTACGGCCAGGCGGATATGTATACCGCCAAAATCTGCCGCGCCATTGTGAAGAAATAAGCGGTTGGTCGGATTCGTCATACAACCTAAGATACACTGTTCAAAGGCTCCCCTTAATGTAAGGGGTGACTCTCCGCAGTGCGGGGAGATGTGGCGCAGCGACAGAGGGGACGGCACCGGTTAGGTGCTGTCAACTTTGTTGACGGAGGGGATAAAACGCCCTGCGGTGTATGGACGCCAATATAAAAGGCGAGCGACAGGTTGCCAGCCGCTAATTCGAAAAAAGGATAGGCATACAAAGAAAGGCACAGCCATACGGCTGTGCCTTTTTGCTATGCGTATGCAGTTGGGGGTAGGTAGAGCTACACCACAAAACAAGGAACCGTTCCCTGTTCTATGTTTACCATTCCAATGGCCCTTTCTCTTTATATTTCCTTTAACAACTTTACATATTTTCCTTGGTGATCTTCACCTATAAATAGTATTTTGTCAAATCCGGAATCCGCATACAGTTTTAACGCCGAATAGTTATCTAAATCCACACCGATTGACATTTCGGAATACCCCATATCTTTTGCCTTATCGGTGGCGTATTCCACTAACCTTTTGCCAATTCCATTTCGTCTTTTCTCGGGTTTAACGATCAGATGAGAAACATAGATACGCCGCTTATCTATTGTATAGTCCGAATCATTCGTATCAAAAACCAAAGAAACTTCACCGATGAATTCATCATCTTCTTTATATACATAGGTGACGCGGCTGCCAGAAATGAGTTCGCCGTAGAATTGATTAGCCAACTTTTCTTGTTGTTTCATATTCCAGATATTGCCGCATTTTTCAAATTCGGCAGGAGATAATTCGATGATTTCAAAATTCATTGGAACACCTTTTTATAGAATAAGGGACAGACCTTGATTTTCTTCGCTTTGCATTTGTGCAAGTGCTTATTCCGCGTGTAGAATATGGGTATGGAGATACGCGGCGATGGCATCGGTATCGTTGGGGCCGATGGTTATATCGGCTGCGGCTTGCACAGCCGGGACGCCATTGCCCATAGCGACGCCGGTGCCGGCCAGCCGGAGCATTTCCAGGTCTGCAAAATCATCGCCAAAGGCGGTGATCCGGTCTATGGTCAGGCCGCAGGCGGCGCAGATGGGCGCCAGGGCATTGGCCTTGGTGGCAGTGGATTTGGTGATCTTGTGCCAGTTTTCTTCACCGGAAAAGCAGCGAATATCACAGTCCGGCAAAGCCGCTTGCAGCGCTTTGACTTGCTTATCGGTGGATACTTGGACACAGATCTTCAGCGCATACAGGGAAAAGTCCCGGAAATCCGACCAAATGCTTTTCGCCCAGGCCGGGTCCGGGGGCCGCTGGTTGCGGTCATAGTTCCAAAAATGGCCTTGCAGGGTATCTACGGTCATCTCCGTTTCTGCCCCGCAAATGCGGCGAATACAGGCGAATACCCGCTGGACTTCAACCGGGGCAAACCCGTCTTGATAGAGCGTTTTGCCCTGCACCTGGGCCAAGGCGCCGCAGCTGGTGACCAGCACTTCCGGCTGCACTTGGCGGGCGTACGCCTGTGCGCTGCCTGCGTAGCGAGCGGTGGCAATGCCAATGCCGCAGCCTGCTCGGCGGCAATCGTCCAGCGCCTGCAAATTGGCGGGAGAAATGGTCTTTTCCGGGCGCAGCAGGGTGCCGTCTAAATCAAAAAGCAGCAGTCTGTTCATTGAATGACCCCGCGGCGCTCTAATTCCGCCAGCAGTTTGGGCTGGATCTGCGGATAGGTCCATTGGGTGGGCAGATCGGCGGTGAGGACGATCTTTTCCATTTCGCTGTCTATGGGGCCAAAGGCGTGCACTTGGGCGGTGCAAAGCAGACCGTAGGTCTCTGCGCCGTCGAAATTGTCCGAATCCGTTACGGAATACACGCACACCGATTGCAGGTCAAAGGCGGTGGCGCCGGTCTCTTCCTGCAATTCCCGCCGGGCCGTGTCCAGGATCGGCTCACCCGGCTCCCGATGACCGCCGGGCATCTCAAAGGTGGTGCGGGCCTTATGCTTGCAAAAGACCCACTTGCCCTCTGCGCGGGCGGCGATCACGGCAAATTTCAGCTTTTCATCTTCCACTTGGTCATAGAATTTTACGATCATGGTTTACCTCCCGGTTGGGGTGAATGATCTTATCTATTGTTGAACAGTGAACCTTCCCCTGTTCTATGTTAATTTTTAACAGTAACAGCAAATATCAATAGCAGAAGTAACAGAAATATTGAAATCAAAAAACTATGTTTGCAGCCAGAGGCTTCCAGTAAATATAACAATTCCGACCACATAATCAGGCAGAAGATTTTATCATTAAATTTTGCCAGTATTTTGCAATTAAATACCAGCATGAGAAAATATGCTGCTGAAATGACTAGGGTCGTAATCATAAAACCGATTTCATAATTAAATAAGAGATAAATTATGATAGGAAATACAACACATAAGAAAGCTAAAACTTTATTACCAATAGATTTGACCATTTTTCCCTGCCTTTGTGAATTTCGTAGGGCGGGGGCTTGCTCCCGCCGTCATACTCTACCGCTATCATACCAAATGGGGCGGGGGATTGTCAATGGCGGTTGCGGGGGCGGGGCGGACGGTGTATAATGGGAACAGAACGCAAGGAGGTGGGCGGATGATACTGGCGTTTTGCATAGACGATCAAGGGGGCTTGGCCTTTAATCACCGGCGGCAGAGCCGGGACCGAGCGCTGGTGGCGGATCTGCTGGCGGCGGCCGGGGCGCGGCCGGTATTTTGCCTGCCCTATTCTGCCGGGCTGTTTGACCCGGGAACGGTGACGGTGGTGGATGCGCCGGGCGCTGTGTCTACCGATGGGATTTTATTCTTAGAAAATGCGGACCCGGCGGCGTATATTCCACATGCGGAGGAACTGCTCCTGTACCGCTGGAACCGGCTGTACCCGGCAGACTTGACCTTGAATGGCACGCCGGTGCAATGGGGCTACCGGCTGCAAGACACCACGGACTTTGCAGGCACCTCTCACGAAAAAATCACCAGAGAACGGTATGTGAAAAAAGAAAGGGCATAACATGGCTAAAGGCAAGAAAAAAACCACCCTATGGGTGGTACTGGCGGCGGTGATCCTGGCGATCTTCGCCCTGGGCAAGCTGGGCGGCAGCGAGCCGGGCACCACGGCACGGCAGATTACGGCGGCGGTGACGGAGACCACGGTACAGACCACGGCCGGCACCATGGCAAAGCAGACCGCCGGCACCGCAAAAGCCAAGACCGCTGCTAAGAAAAAGCAAACCGCGGCAAATGTACCCGCCTTTAGCGGAAAGCCCTATGTGGTGCTGGATGACAACCAACCGCGCTTTAGTGCCAAGGACAAAAAGCGCCGATCGGCCTATGAGTCCTATGCGCCGCTGGACAGTCTGGGGCGCTGTGGGGTGGCCTTTGCCTGCCTGTGCAAGGAGACTATGCCCACGGAAAAGCGAGGCGAGATCGGCCAAGTGCGGCCCAGCGGCTGGCACACGGTGAAATATGACACGGTGGACGGCAAGTACCTGTATAACCGCTGTCATCTGATCGGCTACCAGCTGTCTGCGGAGAATGCCAACACCCGCAATCTGATCACCGGCACCCGCTACCTGAACACCCAGGGTATGCTGCCCTTTGAGAACCTGGTGGCCGATTACATAAAGGAGACCGGCAACCATGTGCTGTACCGGGTGACCCCCATTTTCAGCGGCGACGATCTGGTGGCCAAGGGGGTGGAGATGGAGGCCTGGTCCGTGGAGGACCGGGGCGACGGCGTGTGCTTCCATGTGTATTGCTACAACAACCAGCCGGGAATTAAAATCGACTACGCTACCGGCGACAGCCACACCACAGACGGCCGTACCGGCACCACTCATTGTCAGAAATCCAATTAAAAAACACCCCAAACGGTGCCGTTGTGGCCGCTTGGGGTGTTGTTTTGATTGATTCTACTATATGAAGTCACTCATATAAGTCCTTGATATCTTTACAATCCTCTATTTTATCTAACCAATACATACCAGCCACTCTAGGCCATTGGTTTGTGTTATAGATCGTTGTTGCGTTTATATTGCCCATGTGGCAATGAAAGTGTCTAAATTGACCCAGAATTAACGATAATCTGTTATACGCACACCCATCGGGCTTTTCATATAAATCCGCATCGCTTAATGAGCTTAAATATTCCATGATTTTCTCTTGGATCGATTCAAAATAATCAATTAACAGCTCTCGTGATAATACCTTTTTATTATCATAATCATCAAGACTATTCAAATTTGGTTCATGAAAATCCGGTTCAGTATATACTTCCGGATTGATGTACCATTGATCCAAAGAATGTAAAGTATGGTACACATGTTTCCATATTGGCATATCGCATAAGATCGTATCCATATCACATGTCTTTAATGTGATCGAAAAATTATAAAACATCACTTTCGTATGCTCAATAATAGTATGGATTAAAACATCATTCATAGAGTATCTCCGATCTCAGAACAGGGGGACAGGCCTCTGCTTTTGCTGGCAAACTGAAAATTATATAATGCAATGTTTAAGTATCCGGTTCTTTATCTCTGCGTAGTAAATGATATGTTGAATTGTTTCTTTAACCTGTTCTGTTCCAATTTCTTTTTCATCATTCCCGCAGTCAATGCCTAAAACACGCTTAATATTATATTCTAACCACTCTAATCTGCCATTATTGCAGTCATATAATGTTTCCCAATCTACGGGCATTTCTCCACCGGCATTTTTATATCCTTGCAAAAAAGCTTGAAATAATTGAAAATCAATTTTGCAATTTTCATAACCCGACCAACACAACGCCAGTTCAAACAATTCCATAAACGGATTGTTATAAGCTAAACACTCTAAATCAATAATGCGATAATCATTCCCATTCCAGAGAACATTTTTGCAGTCCATATCGTTATGACAGATCGACACGATAGGGGGTAGTTTCTTTCGTGATAGATTGCCTTTATTTTGACTGTCTTGAATTACAGGCAAAGCGTCTTTCAGCATTGCGTACAACTGCGTATCGGTGTGTTTCATTTCCGCAAGATAGAAATTCCAATCAATAGACATTTCATAGAAAGCTTTATTTTCATGTTTTTTGTCTACACTATGGATTTCAGCAAGCACCTTTCCCATTTCTTTGCAGTGATCTGCTGTTATTTCGCTGCTTTTTAAGGCTTTTCCGGGAAAATAGTCAAACAGATAGAAATATTCGCCATCTATCTCCTGCATTTTTCTTCCACACAAAGGCAATGCAGGAAGAACCGGAATACCCTCTTGCTCCAGTAAAAGTTCTATCCGTTCAGCTTTTGCAAAATTATCCATAGCGGTTTCTCTTTGCATAACAAACGGATTTAGCAACTTCAGAACGAAAGTCCCTTGCTGTGTGTTAATCTTATACATCTTGTGCATAAAGCCGCCGCTCAAACGCACGGGTTCACCGACCATCTTCCAACCATATTTTTCTGTTATTTTTGTAAATATTGACACTTTGTCTCTCCGTAGGCAGGGGACGGTTCTCGGTTTTTTGGATTTACTGCTTTGCGTCTTGCTGCTTGTCCAGGTCAAACATTTCTTCCATGGTGTGCCAACCCAGCACAGCGCACTTCACTCTGGCGGGCATGTGGGCCACATCTTGCAGCGCTGCTGCCTCGTCCAGCTCCTCCATTTCCTCCTCGGTAATGGAGTCTTTGATCATCTTTAGGAACAGCTCCGCCAGGTGCAGGGCGTCCTCTTTCTTCTCGCCGATGATCAGGTCCAGCATAATATCCGCCGAGGCCTGGGAGATGGCACAGCCGTCGCCTACAAAAGCGCCGTCGGTGATCACGCCGTCCTCCACTTTCAGCTTTAGCACAATGTCGTCGCCGCAGCTGGGGTTGACCCCCTCCAGCACCAAGTTGGCGTCTGCCAAATCGTGCTTGTGCTCCGGGTGCAGGTTGTGCTCCGTTAAGATCTGGTTATAAAAATTTCTATTCTCCATAGCCCATTTGCCTCCTTAGGGACGCCACCGCGTCTAAAAATCGCTGTACTTCTTCTTCTGTATTGTAGAAGAACAGGCTGGCGCGGGCGGTGGACGGGGTGCCCAGGTGCTGCATCAGCGGCTGGGCGCAATGGTGCCCGGCACGAATGGCCACATCGGCCGCGTCCAAAATGGCGCTGATGTCGTGTGGGTGCACGCCGTCAACGGTAAAGGTCAAAATGCCGCAGTGATCCTCTGCCTTTTCCGCGCCGATCACATGCACATACGGTATGGCACGCAGCCCTTGCAGGGCAAAATCCGTCAGCGCCACCTCCTGGGCGTGCAGCTTGTCCCACCCAATGGCGGTCAGGTAGTCAATGGCGGCGGCCAGACCCACTGCACCGGCAGCGTTGACCGTGCCGGCTTCAAATTTATGGGGCAGGGGGGCGTAAGTCACCTTGTCCCTTGTTACATACTCGATCATCTCGCCGCCGGATAAGAAAGGCGGCATTTCTTCTAACAATTCTTCCTTGCCATACAGCACGCCGATGCCCATGGGGCCCATTAGCTTGTGACCGGAAAAGGCCACAAAATCCACGCCCAGCGCCTGCACATCAATCGGCATGTGGGGGGCGCTTTGGGCGGCGTCCATCACCACCACGGCGCCGTGCTTGTGGGCCAGGTCAATGATAGCTTCCATAGGATTGGTGCGGCCAAATACATTGGACACCTGCGCCACAGCCACCAGAGCGGTTTTGTCTGTGATCTTCGCTTCCAGCTCCGCCATAGGCAGGCTGCCGTCCGGCTGGCATTCCAGATAGCGCAGGGTGGCGCCGGTTTGCCGGGCAACCATCCGCCAGGGCAGCATATTGGAGTGGTGCTCCGCAATGCTCACCACGATCTCGTCCTCCGGGCCGATTCGGTGCAGGCCGTAGCTGTATGCCACCAGGTTCAGGCTCTCTGTGGCGTTGCGGGTAAAGATAATTTCGCTGTCGCTTTTGGCGTTCAGAAAACGGCGCACCGTCTCTCGGGCGGCGGCGTAGTCCTCCGTAGCGTCCATACCCAGTTGGTACAGACCCCGCAGGGGGTTGGCGTTGTGGGTCTCGTAAAATTTGCGCTGGGCGTCCAGCACGCAGTCCGGGCGCTGGCTGGTGGCGGCGTTATCCAGGTAGGCCACCTTGCTCTCCCGCAGCAGGGGAAAGTCCGCCCGGTAATTCATAATTTCTTGCTGGGTCATTGGGCATTCTCCTCCAAATAACGGTGCACCCGATCGGTGAGTCCCGGGTCGTTTGCCTTGGCGCAAAGCGCCTCCAGCTTGGAGCGGGTGATCAGCAGCTCGGCTTCTGCCCGGCTCAGCCCTCTGGAATTCATATAGAACAGAATGTCCTCGTCCAGCTGGCCGATGCTGGCTCCGTGGTTGCCCTCTACATCTTCCTCGGCGCACAGGATCAGGGGGATGGTACGGTTCACTACATCTTCGCCCAGCAGCAGCACATCTTCCTTTTCGTCGCCCTTAGAGCCGGCGGCGCCCTTTTGAAAGTCAATGGTGCCCCGGAACAGCTTGGCGCTGCGGTCTTGCAGCACCCCGTCTGCGTTCATATTGCTTACGGTGCGGCGCCCGGTTTGCAGGGCGTCATAGTTAAAGTCAAAGGTGCGATCCCCGGTGCCCAGGTAGCCGATGTCTGCCGTAAAGCGGCTGTCGTCTCCGTCCAGATGGGTCTTGCACCCGGCGTAGGTGGCTTTGCCGCCCAAAAACAACTGCACCAGCTGAAAGTCTGCACCGGCACCGCAGTGGGCGCCAATGTTGTTGACCACCGTGCAGTCCGTGCCCGGCAGACTCAACTGCACCAGCCGCACTTTGGCGCCGGGGGCCAGTTCTACCCGGGTCTCCAGGGCCAGGCAGGGGGCGTCCGCCGTGCTTTGCAGGTCCATCACCACAGTCAAGTGGCTGTTTGCCTCTGCGGTCAGCTCCACGCGGCGGGCGTTCTTGGCGCCGTCGGCGCACAGGGCCAGCCGGGCGGTGGTGTCGGTATTCGCTTTGGCGGTAATCCGGTCCGTCTCCAGGGAGGCAAAGGCCGCTTCCGCTTCTTGGCCCATACCGGTGGAAATCACTGTGGCAGGGGCCGGGGCGGCGGTGACTTCTGCGCCGCTCCAGTCCGCTTTGCAGGGGCCGTCCAGCGGGGGCAGGGTCACCGTGGTTTCGTTCATGTGCAGTCGGTTCCAGGTGGGGGACGGCAGGGGATTGACTACAAGGGTATTTTCTTTTGTCATACTGCTACCTCCCATCAGCCAATGCTGCCTTTCATCTCTAAGCGAATTAAGTTATTCATTTCAACGGCGTATTCCAGCGGCAGCTCCTTGGACACATCGTCTGCAAAGCCGCTGACGATCATGGCGCGGGCCTCTTCCTCGCTAAGCCCGCGGGACATGAGATAGAATACCGCGTCGTCGCTGATTCGGCCGATCTTGGCCTCGTGACCCACATCCGCGTCACGGGTGCGAATATCCATGGCGGGAATGGTGTCTGACCGGGAAATATCGTCCAGCATCAGGGACTGGCAAGACACGGTGGACTTGCTGCCCGGTGCGGTCTTTTGCACCTGCACGCTGCTGCGGAAGGTGCTGATGCCCCCGTCCTTGGAAATGGAGCGGGCGTTCATCACAGAGGTGGTCTCCGGCGCAGCGTGAACCACTTTAACGCCGGTGTCCAGGTTCTGCCCCGCCCCGGCAAAGGTAATGCCGGTGTACTCCATGCGGGCGCCCTTGCCCTTTAGAATACTCATGGGGTACAGGTAAGACACATGGGAGCCAAAGGAGCCGGACACCCACTCAATGGTGCCCCCCTCCTCTACCAGCGCCCGCTTGGTGTTCAGGTTGTACATATTCTTGGACCAGTTCTCAATGGTAGAGTAGCGCAGCTTGGCGTTCTTGCCAACGAACAGCTCCACGCACCCGGCGTGCAGGTTGGCTACATTGTACTTGGGTGCGGAGCAGCCCTCGATAAAGTGCAGGTACGCCCCCTCGTCTACGATGATCAGCGTGTGCTCAAACTGGCCGGCGCCCGGCGCATTCAGCCGAAAGTAGGATTGCAGCGGAATGGTCACGGACACCCCCGGCGGCACATACACAAAGGAACCGCCGGACCAAACGGCGCCGTGCAGGGCGGCGAATTTGTGGTCCGTGGGTTTTACCAGCTTCATAAAGTGCTTTTGGATCATCTCCGCATAAGGGCCGTGCATAGCGCTTTCCAGGTCTGTATAGACCACGCCCTGGGCGGCCACTTCCTCTCGCACATTGTGGTACACCAGCTCGGAGTCATACTGGGCGCCCACACCGGCAAGAGACTTGCGCTCTGCCTGGGGAATGCCCAGGCGCTCAAATGTATCTTTAATATCTTTGGGTACATCGGACCACTTGGCGCTCATTTTGGTATTGGGGCGCACATAGGTTACGATGTTGTCCATATCCAGTCCGTCAATGGGCGGGCCCCACTGGGGCACCCGGCTCTCATTGTAAACTTGCAGGGACTGGAGCCGAAACAGCTGCATCCATGCCGGATCGTTCTTCTCATCGCTGATCTTCTGTACGATCTCCGGGGTCAAGCCCGCTTGCAGCTTGTAGGCATCTTTTTCGTCGTCTTTTATGTCATAGACCGTGCGGTCAATGTCTGCCACATAGGTTTTTTCTTCCACAGGGAACACCTCTTTTACACCTGCTCGTAGGCTTCAAACCCACGGGCGTTGATCTCGTCCACCAGAGAGCCGTCGCCGGTCTTTACGATCCGTCCGTTGACTAAAATATGGGTGTAATCCACATGCAGGCTCTCCAAAATACGGGTGGAGTGGGTGATGATCAGCAGGGCGCCTTTTTGCTCTTTTTGATAGGCCTCCACGCCACGAGATACGGTGCGTACCGCGTCTACATCCAGGCCGGAGTCCGTCTCGTCCAGGATCGCCAGACTGGGGCGCAGCAACAGCATTTGCAGAATTTCCGCTTTTTTCTTCTCGCCGCCGGAGAAGCCCACATTTAGGTCCCGATCGCCGTAGGCCGGGTCCATTTGCAGCAGCTCCGCCGCCGCATTAAACTGTTTTTCAAAGGCAAACAGCTTCACCCGCTTGCCGGTGCGCTGCGCCAGGGTGCTGCGCACAAAGCTTTTCAGCGACAGGCCGGGCACCTCCAGGGGATTTTGGAAGGACAGGAACATACCCGCCTTGGCCCGCTGGTCGGCGGATAGCCCCTGCTGCTCCTTGCCGTGGAACAGAATGGAGCCGCCGGTTACCTTGTACTGGGGATTGCCCATCAGGGCGTAGCCCAGGGTGGACTTGCCGGCGCCGTTGGGGCCCATGAGCACATGGGTCTCACCCTCGTTTACCTGTAAATTCACGCCGTGCAGGATCTCTTTATCCTCTACGGCAACGGTCAAATTCTCAATATCCAGTAAGTGCTGGGACATGGTTTTGAACTTCCTTTCCGTGCACAAAAACCGTGCTTTTACTATTTTCTGCATAATAATATAATCCGTATTTCCTACTCTGTCAATAGGAATTAAAAAACTTGGGTTGCTTCGTACAAAAGGCACAAAAACAAGGGGGCAAAATTGTCTATTTTATACATATATAATGCAGGGGCTTTTTTACGCCCAGTCCACCCGGCGGCGCCGTTGCAGCAGATCAAGCGCAAATACCACAGCGCCTGCCAGCAGCAGCGCTGTCAGCGTGGTGCTGCCGATACCGGGGCGGGGCAGGGTCTCCGATATATTGGAGAATACCGCTGCCGGTTGGGGAAACAGGCGCAGCAGTCCCCGGCAGTAGCCGTCTGCCAAAAGTGCAGCCCCGGCGCGGCAGGCCAAAAAGGTGGGGTAGGGCAGCCCGAACCGCCCGGCCCAGCCCAGCAGCTGTAAGTGCACGCACAGCCCGCCAAAGGCCAGGAATGCCGCCGTTTGGGTCAAGGTGTAGCCGGTGCCGGTACACAGCCCGGCGGTGATCTCTACCAGCGGCAGCAGCCATTTGGGCACCGGCACCACAGCGCACAGAGCGGAGAAGAGAATGATGCAGGCAGAAAGGTGCAGCAGACTCTCCATGGCGCCTTTGGCGGCAGCGGGCAGCGCTTCTCCCGCAGACAAGGGCGGGGCAGGCGGTACTTCTTTGGCAGCGGGCGGGTCGCTGAGGGGGACAGTCACCGCCGCCACCGTTAGGTTAGCCAATATATTGGCGGCCAGCAGCAGCCACCCGGCAGCGCCGCTATGGAGCGCTGCCGCTCCCACAGCTGTGCAGATAAATCCCACCCCGCCGCACACATTAAAGCACAGCATACGCCGGGCGGTGGGGCGGTCGATCACGCCCCGATCCAGCAGTTCTCCGGTGAGCACCGCGCCGGTGGGATAGCCGCCGATTTGGCCAAACAGCAGCGCTCCGGCAGCCTGGGGCGGTAGGCGCAGTGCCTTGGCCGGTAAGGTCAGCGCCCGGCTGAGCAGTACCCCCGCCCGGGTGTTTTGGATCATTAAGAACAGCATCAGCAGCGGCAGCAGACTGGGCAGCACGGTGTTCTCTGCCAGCGCCAGCCCGGCCTTGGCGCCCGCCCGTGCCGGTGCGGCAAACACCAGCAGAATCGCCGCTGCTGCCAGCAGCAGTGCCAGCAGGGGCAGCGCTTTTTGGTTCTCTTTTTTCATATCATCACCAATAATTCCTATGCATAGTATGTACAGGTGATACAATGGAGCACATACCAAAAGAGAAAAAAAGGGCAAAAAATCGCCGGGCGTGCCCCTTGCCCGGGGACGAAAGCCAGTTGCCGGTGCATTACAGCGCCGGGGAGCCGCGGCTGGAGATCATCGGCGATCGGGTGCTGGTGGACGGGCTGCGCCGGGTGCTTAGTTACACCTCGGAGCGCCTGGTGCTGCAAGTGGGCAAGCGCCGGGTGACCCTGGTGGGGGCGGATCTTTGCCTGCTGGATTATTCGCCTTTGGGCGTGCAGGTGACCGGTACGCTGTTGGCTGTGGAGTTCGGCGACCTATGACCCGATTGTACTGGTATCTTCGCGGGTATGTGCAGTTTGTATTTACAGGCGGGTTTGCAGAGGATTTTATCAATGCGTTGGGGCAGCTGGGCATAACGCTGCCCGGCTTGCAGCGACAGGGGAGCGACCTGCGCGGTGTGTGCAGTGTGGGAACTTATATGCAGCTGCACAAGGCGGCGCGGCAGGCCGGCGGCCGGGTGCGTATTACTGCCCGGCGAGGGCTGCCCTTTTTTCTCCGACGACTGCGTGGGCGTTGGGGATTGCCGATGGGGGCGGTGGCTTTTGCACTGGTGCTGTGTGTACTCAGCGGGTTTATCTGGGATGTACAGGTGGTAGGCAATAACCGGGTGGGCACCGGCACACTGGAGACGTATTTGGCGCAGAATGGCGTGGCCGTGGGCAAGCCTTGGCAGGGGGCGGCGCGCAGTCGGCTGAACTATCGACTGCTGCGGGATTTTCCGGATCTGGCCTGGGCGCATATCAACAAGGTGGGCGCCACCGCCCGGCTGGAGGTGGCAGAGCGGGTAGATACCCCTAAGACGAAAAGCGACAAGGAGCAGAGCCAATGGGGCGCTGCCCGGCGAGAACTGCGCTGTACCGTTAGTCGGTTGCAGGTACACCGGGTGCAAACCGGGCGGCAGGTGTGCCGCGGGGTGTATTTTTACGGCTTGACGCTGGTGCCCATGGGTAAGGACGCACCGCCTATGACGGAGGTGACGGAGCAGCGCCGTCTGTTGCGCCTAAACGGTCGGGCGTTGCCTATGGGCAGCGTCACGCGCACCCGTACCGCTTACCGCCGAGTGGAGCAACGCCTAACGGTGCAGGCGGCCACGGCACTGGCTAAGGCAGCACTGGAGGAAAAACGGGCGCAGGAGCTGCCGGGCGCCACCATCATCAACGCCTGTGTGACGGTGGAGGTGACCCCGGATACGGTCACGGCTGTAGGCGCCTACACCGTGCAGGTGCAAAGCCTGCAAACCGATCGAGATCGGGCATGAAAACCGGCGGAAAAACTTGCCGATTTGGCCGTTATTTTTCATTTTTGGAAATTTGCCAAATTACGCAGCGGATACTTGCAAGCGCGCCACCCTTGTGATAGAATAAAAGCGCAAAAATCTATGAAACAGGAGGCGATGCTATGCAGATGACATTCCGCTGGTTTGGCAAGGAAAAGGACACGGTCTCTCTGGAGCAGATCCGTCAGATCCCCGGCGTGACCGGAGTGGTGCCTGCCTTGCACGACCTGCCCGCCGGTGCGCCGTGGACCATGGACCGAGTACAGGCCATGTATGACGAGATCACTGCTGCCGGGCTGACCATGGAGTGCATTGAGAGCGTCAATGTGCACGAGGATATTAAGATCGGACTGCCCAGCCGGGATCGGTATATTGAGAATTACAAAACTTCGATTCGCAATCTGTCCAAGGTTGGGGTCAAGGTGATCTGTTACAACTTTATGCCGGTGTTTGACTGGACCCGCACGGACCTGTATATGCCCCTGCCGGACGGTTCTACCTGCCTGAGCTATGACGGCAAGCAGGTGGAGGGCAAGTCCCCGGAGGATATGTTCCGTGAGATCGACGACAACTCTAACGGTTACGCCATGCCCGGCTGGGAGCCGGAGCGCATGGGCGAGATCAAAGAGCTGTTCGCAAAGTATAAAGATGTGACCGCCGAGGATCTGTGGGCCAACTTAAAGTATTTCTTGGAGGCGATTATGCCCGTTTGTGAGGCATGCGATGTAAAGATGGCCATTCACCCGGACGATCCGCCATGGGGTATCTTTGGCCTGCCGCGGATTATTACGGACAAGGCGGCGGTAGAGCGGCTGCTGACTATGGTGCCCAGCAAGTATAACGGCTTGACCCTGTGCACCGGTTCTTTAGGCGCCAGTCCCAAGAACGATATGGTGGAGATCATCCACGCTGCCGGGGAGCGAATCTACTTTGCCCACCTGCGCAATGTGGCGATCAATGACCGCTGGTTTAACGAGACGGCACACGAGAGCGCCTACGGCTCTTTGGATATGTATGAGATTGTAAAGGCCCTGCAAGAGGAGGGCTTTGACGGCTATGTGCGCCCGGACCATGGGCGTATGATCTGGGGCGAAGTCGCCCGACCCGGCTATGGTCTGTTTGACCGGGCACTGGGTGTGTCTTACCTGAACGGCTTGTGGGAAGCGGTAGAAAAATCCCGCAGGGCGTAAATAGAGAGGAAGTAGAAACCATGTTTAATCACGAGAACTTAAAGGGCCGCGTGGCCGTGGTCACCGGTGGCGGCGGCGTGCTGTGCGGCGGCTTTGCCAAAACCTTGGCGGCGCAGGGCTGCAAGGTGGCTGTGCTGGATCTGAACGAAGCGGCTGCTCAGGCAGTGGCCGACGAGATCAACGCCAACGGCGGACAGACGATTGCCGTGGGCTGCAATGTGTTGGAGCCGGCGTCTATGCGCGCCGCGCGGGATGTGATTGCCGAGAAGTTGGGCACCTGTGACATTCTGTTAAACGGTGCCGGCGGCAACAACCCCAAGGGCACCACCACCAAGGAGACTTTGGAAAAGATTGATCTGGCTCAGCAGGATCCGGAGGTCAAGACCTTCTTCGATCTGGACCCCCAGGGCATCAGCTTTGTATTTAATTTGAACTTTTTAGGCACCCTGATCCCCACGCAGATCTTTGCCAAGGATATGGCAGAGAAGGGCAAGGGCTGCATTGTGATGGTTACCTCTATGAATGCGTTTCGTCCGCTGACCAAAATTCCGGCGTACAGCGCTGCGAAGGCTGCGGTAAAGAACTTTACCGAGTGGATGGCCGTGCACTTTGCGGATATGGGTATTCGTGTTAACGCCATTGCGCCGGGCTTTTTCTCCACCAAGCAGAATGCGACCCTGCTGTGGAACCCGGACGGCACCCCCACTGCCCGCACCGGCAAGATTTTGGCTGCTACGCCGATGAATCGCTTTGGCGAGCCGGAGGAGCTGGCCGGCACGCTGCTGTTCCTTTGCGATGAGGCGTACAGCGGCTTTATTACCGGCGTGAACATTCCGGTGGACGGCGGCTTTAACGCCTATTCCGGTGTGTGATTGAAAAAAGTCCCCGAGTATTCGGGGATTTTTTGGGTGTGTGCACCCCTTTTGCGCAGACTATTTGTATAGAAAAGAGTGTTAAGATGAAGCCTTTTATGGACAAGGACTTTTTGCTGGATACCCCAACGGCCCGGCACCTGTACCACGACTACTGTGAGGCGCTGCCCATTTGTGACTATCACTGCCATTTAAGTCCCAAGGAGATCTATGAGAACGCCCAGCCCACGGACATTTCCGCCTTGTGGCTGTCCGGCGATCATTATAAGTGGCGGGCCATGCGCTCCTGCGGTGTGGACGAGCGGTACTGCACCGGCGATGCCAGCCCCAGAGAGAAGTTCCAAAAATTTGCCTACACCCTGCAATACGCCATTGGTAACCCGCTGTATCACTGGGCGCATATAGAATTGCAGATGTATTTTGGCATTGATACCCCTTTGTCTGCCGCCACGGCAGATGACATTTACGACCGCGCCAATGCGGCCATTGCTGCCGGGGATTTTCGCCCCCGCACACTGATTGAAAAGAGCAAGGTCAAAGTGCTGTGCACCACGGACGACCCGGCGGACGACCTGGCGTATCACAAGAAGATCGCCGCTCTGCCGGACTTTGACTGCAAGGTGTTGCCCACCTTCCGCCCGGATAAGGCACTGAACATTCAGGCACCGGACTTTGCGGACTATATGGACACTTTGGCCGCCGCAGCGGGTATGGAAATTCATACGGTGGACGATGTGATCGCCGCCCTGCGCAGTCGGGCAGAATACTTCCATTCTGTGGGCTGCCGGGTGTCTGATCAGGCCTTTGATGTGCCGCCCTACGCCCCCGCTGCACCGGAGCAGGTGCAGGCTGTCTTTGCCAAGGCACTGGCCGGTGCGCCGGTGACGGAGCAGGAGGCACAGATCTATAAAACCCCGGTGCTGCTGGCACTGGGCAAAATGTACCACGATCTGCACTGGACGATGGAAGTGCACATCGGTGCCATGCGTAACAACAACAGCCGAATGTTTCGCGCCCTGGGGCCGGACACCGGTTTTGACTCAGTGGATGACGGTCGAGTGGCACGGCCCCTGTCTCGCCTGCTGGACACCATGGACAGCACGGACAGCCTGCCCAAGACCATCCTGTTCAACCTGAACGACAAGGACAACACGGTGCTGGCCACCATGCTGGGTAACTTCCAGTCCACGGAGGCGGCGTCTAAAATTCAGTATGGACCGGCTTGGTGGTTCCTGGACACCATGGACGGTATGACCGCCCAGCTAAAGAGTCTGGGCAACCTGGGCGTGCTGGGCAAGTTTGTAGGTATGGAGACGGACTCCCGCTCCTTTACTTCCTACGGTCGCCACGCCTACTTCCGCCGCATTCTTTGTGCCCTGATCGGTCGCTGGGTGGAGCAAGGCTGGTACGCTAATGACGACGCGATGCTGAAAGAGATCGTACAGGGCATTAGCTACAATAACGCCATTGCCTATTTTGATTTTGCATAAGGAGAGATAAAAATGGATTTGAAATTAAGACCCAAGGAAGAATGTAAGTTCGACGAGATTTCGTTGGGCGAGATCATGCTGCGCCTGGACCCGGGCGAGGGACGGATCAAGACTTCCCGCACCTTCCGTGCCTGGGAGGGCGGCGGCGAGTATAATGTGGCCCGCGGGCTGCGCCGCTGCTTTGGAATGCGCACCGGCGTGGTCACTGCTTTTGCAGAGAACGAGGTGGGTTACCTGTTGGAGGATCTGATCCTCCAGGGCGGGGTAGATACCTCCCTGATCCGCTGGGTGCCCTTTGACGGCATCGGCCGCAGTGTGCGCAACGGACTGAACTTTGTGGAGCGGGGCTATGGTATTCGCGGCGCTGTCAGCACCTCTGACCGGGGCAACACCGCCATTTCTCAGCTGAAGCCCGGCGATGTGGATTGGGATTATATCTTTGGCACCCTGGGTGTGCGCTGGCTGCACACCGGCGGGATTTACGCCGCTTTGTCGGAGAATTCCGCTGCCGTGGTGCTGGAGGCAGTAAAGGCTGCCAAAAAGTACGGCACCGTGGTGTCTTACGACTTGAATTACCGCGCCTCTCTGTGGAAGGGCATCGGCGGCCAGGAAAAGGCACAGGAAGTGAACAAGGAGATCGCCAAGTATATTGATGTCATGATCGGCAATGAAGAGGACTTTACCGCTTGCCTTGGTTTGGAGGTTGAGGGCAACGACAAGGACTTGAAGAGCCTGAATATGGACGGCTATTACAAGATGATCGAGGCCGCCACCAAGGCGTACCCCAACTTTAAGGTGATCGCCACCACTCTGCGTACTGTAAAGACCGCCACCGTCAATGATTGGAAAGCCATTTGTTGGGCAGACGGCCAGATCTACAAGTCCATGGAGTTCCCGGGATTGGAAATTCTGGATCGTGTTGGCGGCGGCGATAGCTTTGCCTCCGGCTTGATCTACGGTTTGATGACCTTTGGCGACGCCCAGCAGGCGGTGAACTATGGCGTGGTTCACGGCGCATTGGCTATGACTACCCCCGGGGATACCAGCATGGCATCCCTCAAAGAGGTAGAAGCGAAAGTCCATGGTGCAGGCGCCAGAGTGCAGAGATAAGCAAAGATAACGTACCGGCGTGCAGCGCTCTTTGAGGGATGCCGCCGAAAGGGTTAGCGTATAAAAGTGAAAAAAATAAGCCCCGCAGCGGGCTTTGGAGGTATTGTATGTCTAAAGAAGCAGTTTTGAACAAAATTAAAGATGTTGGGATCGTGGCTGTGATCCGTGCGGAGTCTGTGGAGCAGGCTGCCAAGATTACAGACGCTTGCGTGGCCGGTGGCGTGACCACCGTGGAGCTGTGCTTCACCGTGCCCAATGCGGACCAGCTGATTTCCCAGATGGTAAAGAAGTACGAGGGTACGGATGTGACCATCGGCGCCGGTACGGTGCTGGATCCGGCCACTGCCCGGATCGCCATTCTCAACGGCGCCCAGTATATTGTGTCGCCCCACTTTGACCCGGAGATCATCGCTGTGTGCAACATTTATGATGTGCCGGCTATGGCAGGTGTGGGTACGGCCACCGAGGCCATTGCCGCTATGCGCTGCGGCGCCAGCGTGCTGAAGGTGTTCCCCGGCGATGTGCTTGGTCCCAAGTTCATTAAGTCCCTGCGCGGCCCGGTGCCCTATGCCCAGTGCATGCCCTCCGGCGGCGTGGATGTGGACAATGTAGGCGATTGGATTAAGGCAGGCGCCATTGCCGTTGGTGCCGGTTCTTCCCTGACCGCCGGTGCCAAGACCGGGGATTATGCCAAGATCACCGAGACCGGCAAGAAGTTTATTGAGAACATCAAAAAAGCCAGAGCGTAAGCGATAACAAACAGAAAATACCCCCGACTGGGTACGGATTTCGTACACAGTCGGGGGCTTTTTTATAACCGATTTGCCTCCCTTGCAAAGGGAGGTGGCAATGCCGTAGGCATTGACGGAGGGATTGCACTGTTATTCGTTTGCCGCAAGGAGGAAACCTTACTTTTTCCGCACCAGGGTCACGCAGAAGTCGTTATAATTCTTTACGGCGTATTCTTGCTGTCGGGTTTTATCCAGCTGGGGCACGGTGCCAAAGAAAATGTAGCAGTCGTCGGTCAGGTCGCGATTTTCCTCCACCTGCACATAGCGCCAGCTGCCGTCCTTGGTTACCGGGCGCAGGCGGGGCGCCACATTCGGGTTACCGGCACTCAGCCCGCCACGGGCGCGCAGTTCCGGCTCCAGTGGGGTCATTTGGTTGATTTTGTCGTCCGCATAAAAGCGCAGAAATACGCTCTCTCGCTCTCTAAAGTACGGGTCCTGGCTGTCTACCAGCAGAATTTCGCTGCTGCCACTGTCTCTGGCGGCGGTCAGCGCCTGTTCAAAGCTTTTGCCGTACAGGGCACTGTTGTGGGTGGCAAAGTTGCCAAAGGCAAAGCCGGTGAGTGCCAGGGACACGACGGCCAGCCCGGCCAGCAGGCGGGGCACCGCCGGGGAGGAAAAGCTCTCCAGCAGCCAGCACACCCCAAAGGCGGCCAAAATATGCAGCAGCGGATAAAAGGCTGCGTAGCGGTACATGGCGTTGGAGGCGTAGCTGACCACAATGGCGTACACCAAAAAGGCACCTAAAAAGCTGCCGATCACCACACGGGCGGTGGTGGTTTTGGCAAAGTCCGTATCGGCCTTGCGGTGCTTCTTGGGCCACAGGAACAGCAGCAGCCCTGCCAGCGCCAGAAGCCCTGCCACTGTGTGGCCAAAGGGGTAGTTGCTTACATTGCCGCTGAGGGTGGGATAGCGGGCGCTTTGGAGCAGCATTAAATCCGGTACCAGGATATTGTACAGCACGCCGCCCAGGTTGGAGAATGCTCGCTGAAAGACAGCGCCGGCAGACCCGGCAGAGCCAAAGATGGTGGTGCTGTTGCCCCTGGCGTAGCTGTCCATAGCCGTGATGGACAGCCCCAGGAAGTTGCAGTCCTTTAGCAGACCTGCCTGCACCAGTCCTAAGAGCAGAAACGGCAGAGCACACACAGCCAATACGGCTACGGACCACAGGGCGTAACGGAATTTCATTTTCTTTTTGATCAGCAGAGATAGATACAGGATCACCAGCAGCACCGGGATCAGAATGGCTGCTGCCATATAGGCGTACAGCCCCAGGGCGAAGCAGGCCATGGATAGGGTGTAAAACAGCAGCCGTGCCTTAGGCTTTTCCACCGCGTGCACCAAAAAGTACAGGGCAAACAGCAGCACAAAGGGCAGATAGGCGCAGTCCAGGGTCCAGGCGGATTGATACAGCCGCCACGGCTCGATCGCTGTCAGCAGAAGGACGGTATTTTGTACCGTGTACTGCCCGGGGAACAGCAGGCGCACCAGCCCTTTTAGGGCGAACAGACCGGCAAAGGCGGTCAGCGCCAAGGGCAGCCGAGCAATCCAAATTTGGTTGCCAAACAGGCGGATAAATGCCGCTGCAAGGTAGGTGGCCAGGGAGGACTGGCCGCCGTACAGCCAGGTGTCAAAATACACCGGCATACGCTGGCCGAAAATGTCTGTGCCCTCCCGCGCCAAACTGCGGGCGTTGAGAACCAGCATAGCCTCGTCCACATGCACATCGCCGTTGATCAGGTAAAGTATAAAAAAGAGGACCTGCAACACGGCGCCCAGCAGGATCAGCCCATTGGCTGTGCCGGGCGCAGACAGTGCGCGGGTCAACGCCCCCTTGCGGGGGGCAGAAGAAGCGGTTTGCATAAGCGTTCGTTCCTTAGGATTTGGTGTGTTCGTCCAGGGTCAGGTAGTAGGCGGGCATAAATTCTTTCCGGAAGTAGGCCACCTCCGGCAGGTCAATGGCCTCCACCTTGACCTCCTGGGCACGCAGAGCCATCTCAAACTCCCGGTTGCCCATACGGTCCTCCTCAATGCACTTGATCAGTGCGCTGATTTTGTCCGCCGCCTTCACCAGCTGCCACAGTTCTTTGTCCGCCGGGTCGGGGTGAAAGCAAGGGTCGTAATCCGGTCGGAATTCCTCCGGCAGCATGGCCAGCAGACGATCCCCCGCCGTGGCCTCAATCTCTTTATAGGCACGGCGAATGGTGTCGTTATAATATTTTACCGGGGTCGGCATATCGCCGGTGATCACCTCGGTGGTGTCGTGGTACAGCGCCAGCAGTGCGCACCGCTCCGCGTTGTAGCTGCGGCCGAATTTCTTGTTGCCGATCAGCGCCAGCGCATGGGCAATCACCGCTACGGTGTGAGAGTGCTCGGCAATGTTTTCCTTGCCGGTATTGTTCATCAGTGCCCAACGGTCAATCAGCTTCATGCGCTCTACCATGGCAAAGAAGTTGCTGCTCATGCGTCCGCCTCCGGCAGGGGCATACCCAGCTCCTCCAGCTGTACGGCGTCGATCTCTGCCGGGCAGCCGCTCATCAGCTCGCTGGCGTTCTGCACCTTGGGGAATGCGGTCACATCCCGCAGGGAGTCTGCACCGCAGATGAGCATAGCCAGTCGATCCAGCCCAATGCCCATACCACCGTGGGGCGGTGCGGCGTATTGATAGGCCTCTACCAGGAAGCCGAATTTGGCGTCGATCTCCTCCTTGCTCAGCCCCAGAAGTTCAAACATTTTGTTTTGCAGCTGGCAGTCGGTGATACGCATGGAGCCGGAGGACAGCTCAATGCCGTTGAGAACCAGGTCAAAGGCCTTGGCACGCACCCGAGCCTTGTCCGTATCCAGGTACGGCAGGCACTCCTCCATAGGCATGGTGAAGGGGTGGTGCATGGCGATCCATTCGCCGGTTTCTTCGTCCTGTTCAAAGAAGGGCATTTCCGTGATCCACAGGAAGTTCCATTTGCCCTTGGGAATGATGTCCAGCTCCTTGGCCACCATCAGGCGCAGAGCGCCCAGAATAGGCAGTGCCTTGGAGGTTTTGTCAGAGATGATAAAGACGCAGTCGCCTTTTTCTGCCCCCAGGCGGGTGAGCAGAGCGTCCAGCTCGCCCGCTTTTAAGAATTTGTTAAAGGAGCAGGTGGGGGTCTCGTCTGCCCAGCGTACATAGGCCAGGCCACCAGCGCCGATCCCGCGGGCGTGCTCTGTTAATTTGTCAATCTTCTTACGGGTATAGGCAGCAGCGGCGTTCTTTGCTACAATGCAACGCACGGTGCCACCGGCGGCAATGGCGTTTTGGAACACCACAAAGTCCGTCCCCTTGGCCCAGTCGGTGATGTCCTCAATGCACATATCGAATCGGGTGTCCGGTTTATCGGAGCCGTAGCGAGCCATGGCGTCCGCGTAAGTCATGCGAGGCAGGGGAGCGGCAATGTCCACGCCTACGGTCTGCGCCATCAGGGTCTGAATAAAGCCTTCGGCCATCTGCATAATGTCCTCGCAGTCCACAAAGCTCATTTCCAAGTCGATTTGGGTAAACTCCGGCTGCCGGTCGGCGCGCAGGTCCTCATCTCTAAAGCAGCGGGCCAGCTGAATGTAACGGTCCAGCCCGGCGATCATGCACAGCTGTTTGTAGATTTGGGGGCTTTGGGGCAGGGCATAGAACTTGCCCTTGTGTACCCGGGACGGCACCACATAGTCCCGGGCGCCTTCCGGGGTGGATTTGATCAGCATGGGGGTCTCGATCTCTACAAAATCGTGGCCGTAGAAGTATTCCCGGGCAATCTTGGCGATTTTGTGGCGCATGAGCAGGTTCCGGGTGAGCCGCTCGTTGCGCAGGTGCAGGTAGCGATATTTCAGCGTGGTCTCGTCGCCGACTTTATCTGCGTTGGCGATTTCAAAGGGCGGGGTCTGCGCCTTGGAAAGCACGCGCAGGTCTGTGACCGCCAGCTCAATCTCGCCGGTTTTCAACTCTTTGTTGACGCTTTCCCGCTTTTGCAGGGTGCCGGTAGCAGCCAGCACATACTCGCTGCGTACGCTCTGCGCTTTGGCAAAAATCTCTCGATCGGTGGCGTCGTTAAAGCTCAGCTGCAAAATACCGGTGCGGTCCCGCAGGTCAATAAAGATCAGGTTGCCCAGGTCCCGCTGGCGCTGTGCCCAGCCGTAAACGGTCACTTCCTGCCCGATCTGCTCGGTGGTGAAGTTGCCGCAGTAGTCTGTTCGTTTCATTCCCGTTAAAGTATCCATTATTCCGTTTCTCCTGTTTGAAAAAGGCTTGTAAAGTCAAAGGCTTCGCCGTTGATCTCCAGATCTGCCAGTTGCGCCTGCATGCTGACGCTGTAAAATCCGTTGACAAAGGTAGAAAGCGCTACTTCCGTTTCCTCCCCGGTGTCCATAGCTTTTAGCTGCACCCGGTCGGTATCCACTTCGTTGTCGCCCAACACCACGGTGTAGCGGGCGCCCAGCTTGTTGGCATATTTCATTTGGGCACGCAGGGAGCGCTGGTTCAGATCCATCAGCACCGCAAAGCCCTCGCCGCGCATATCCCCGGCCAGCTCCAGCGCCTTGCCGGTGGCCTTGTCGCCCAGGGCGATGATAAACAGGTCTGCTTTTTCCGGCTCCGGGTAAGCACAGCCCTGTGCCTCCATCAGCAGTTGCAGCCGCTCCAGTCCAAGGGCGAAGCCCAGGGACGGGGTCTTTTGGCCGCCCAGTTCGTCAATCAGGCCGTCGTAGCGCCCGCCGCCGCACACGGTGCCCTGGGCACCAATGGAGTCGGACACGAATTCAAATACCGTCTTGGTGTAATAGTCCAGCCCGCGGACAATGCGGGGGTTTACGGTGTAGTCGATATTTTGCGCTTTTAAGTAAGACTGTACTTTATCAAAGTGTTCCCGGCACTCGTCGCACAGATAGTCGGTCACTGCCGGGGCGTCCTTGGCGATCTCCTGACATACCGGGCTTTTGCAGTCCAAAATGCGCATGGGGTTGCGCTCCAGCCGACCCTGGCAGGTGTCGCACAGTTCGTCTTTGCGGGCAGCAAAGTAGCTGCGCAGGGCGTCATAATATTTGGCACGGCAAGTGGGGCAGCCGATGGAGTTGATCTCCAATCGCAGTCCGGTGACCCCCAGCCGGTCAAAGATCGCGGAAGCCAAGGCGATTAGTTCAGCGTCTGCCAGGGGGGATTGGGTGCCGAAGCACTCCACACCGAATTGGTGGAACTCCCGCAGGCGACCGGCCTGGGGCTTCTCATACCGGTAGCAGCTGTCCAGATAATAGACCTTTTGGGGCAGAGCCTCGTTGCACAGCCCGTTCTCCAGGAATGCCCGGGCAGCACCGGCAGTTCCCTCCGGGCGCAGGGTAATGGAGCGGCCGCCCTTGTCGTCAAAGGTGTACATCTCTTTTTGCACCACATCGGTGGTGTCACCCACGCCCCGCTGGAACAGCTCCGTGTGCTCAAACACAGGGGTACGGATCTCTTTGTATCCAAAGTCGGCGGCCGTTTCCCGAGCCGTGGCTTCAATATACTGGATTTTGTAGGCGTCCTGAGGCAGAACGTCCTTGGTGCCCTTAATCGCTTTGGTAATCAGTGCCATAGTTCTTTCTCCGTTCGTGTAATACCAGCAAAATCGGGTGAGCTGGCTCACCCGTTGCGTTTTTAGTGATTGTATTTGGGGTTGACGATCTCTCGCCATTCAAAGTCGCCCCGCTCCACGCCGCGGATCAGCGCCTCTGCTGTGGCAATGTTAGTGGCAAAGGGAATGTTGTGCACATCACACAGCCGCAGCAGGTCGTTGTCGTTGGGTTCATGGGGTTTGGCGGTCAGCGGATCTCTAAAGAAGATCAGCAGGTCAATCTCGTTGCAGGCAATACGGCTGGCGATCTGCTGGCCGCCGCCTTGGCTGCCGCCTAAAAAACAGTTGATCTTCAGACCGGTAGCCTCTGCCACCAGCTTGCCGGTGGTGCCGGTGGCACACACCTCGTGGCGGCTGATAATGCCACAGTAGGCAATGCAAAACTGCACCAGCAGTTCTTTTTTGGCGTCATGTGCAATCAGTGCAATATTCATAATGCTCCTCCGTTTCTCTTAGGGGGTTAGGTGGTTAGGTGCGCGCGGGGCGCTGTAGGTTCAGCCGTTTCTATTCAACGGCGGTTGTTTTTTTGTTTTACGGTTCATCATACCATATTTTGGCGCTTTATTCAACAAAAAATACAGGTCAGTTCAGCAGGGCACCGGTTTTTTGATTGGTTTTTTCGTCCGTATTGTTCTGATACCAATATTTGATGATGGAAGAGGTGATCTCTGCGGTGGAAGTACCGCTGCCTGCCAACTCTACCACGGAGGCCACGGAGATCTCCGGATTGTCATAGGGGGCAAAGGTGATCAGAAAGCCGTTGTTCTTCTTTACACCGTTGACGAACACCTGCGATGTACCGGTCTTGGCGGCGACTTCGGTGCGCAGCTGGTTGAAGATTAGCGAGGGTGCACCTTGCGTTGCCACCAGGCGCATACCGCTCTTCACGGCAGTAAGGGTGGATTTGTGCAGATCCAGGCTCTCCTCTATCTTGGGCTGGGTCTCGGTGACAGTGCCGCTGCTGTTGTCAATCAGGCTCTGTACCAGGTGCAGCTGGTAGCGGGTGCCGCCGTTGGCCACAGTGGCGCAGTAGTTACTCAACTGTAAGGGCGTAAACAGGTTGTCAGACTGGCCGATACCTGCCTGAATGGTATCACCGCTTTGCCACACGCCGCCGGCAGCTTCGCGCTCCTCCGGCCCGGCCAGGGTACCGGCAGACTCGGCGATCTCCACGCCGGTCTTTTGTCCCAGGCCAAAGGCACTGGCGTACTCGTTCATCTTGGTAATGCCCAGGCGCTTGGCACAGTTGTAAAAGAAGATGTTACAGCTGTCGCGCAGGGCGGTCTCCACATTCTCGCCGCCGTGGGCGTTTTTGTACAGGCACTGGAAGGTCTGGTCATAATAGCGAAACAGACCGCCGCAGTTGAAGATGGTGCTGCGGGTGATGGCGCCCTCCTCCAGGGAGGCCACTGCCATCATGGGCTTAAAGGTAGAGCCGGGGGCGTAGGTGCCCAGGGCAAAGCGGCTCCACAAGGGCCGCCGCCGGTTGGTGGCCAGCTGCTCGTATTTGTCATAGTAATCCGCCAGGTCGAAGGTGGGATAACTGGCGGATGCCAGTACCGCACCGGTGTTTACATCCTGCACCACCACGGCGCCGGCGGAGTTATACAGGTCCGTTTTGTCGCAGACCTTTTTCAGCTCTTTTTGGGCCAGGGTTTGCAGGTCACGGTCAATGGTCAGTACCACCGTGTTGCCCTGTACCGGGGCTTTGGTGATCTCCTCGGTCACATGGCCGTCCTTGTCTACGGTAATGGTCTTTTCGCCGGGGGTGCCCCGCAGCGCACTCTCCATGGCGCTTTCAATCCCGCTTTCGCCGATCTGGTCGTGAATGCCGTAGCCTTTGCCTTTCAGCTGGGTGTACTCCTCTGCGTTGATCTTGCGCACGGTGCCCAGAATGTGGGGCGCCAGGGTGGAGTCCGTATATTCCCGGTGGGTCACCACCTGTACATCGGCACCCAGGTAACGGTCCTTGTCCTCTTTAATGGCGGCTACCGTCTCGCTGCTCACCTGGTCGGCGATCACTACCGGGGTGCTGATGGAGAATTGCAGCCGGGTCAGCTCGTAGCGCAGGTTGCCGATTTGCAGGGCGGTCTTGGTGTCGTATTGCTCCAGACCGTACTTCTCCACCATAGCGTCATAGCAGTTTTGTGCTGTGGCGTAGGGTTGCAGGTTGAACATATCCGCACTTTTCATAGTGGCAATGTCTGTCTTTTTACCGGAAAAGACGATTTTGCCGCTTTTCAGCTTTAAGGGCAGGTTTTGGGTGTATTCCTCGCCGTTTTTCTGAAACAGCGCAATGAGATTTTGCAAAATGGCGTTGCGCTTGTCGTTTTCCGTAGCGGCAGGGAAGTAGGCAGCGTCCAGAATAATGGAGTTGGTCTCTCGGTTGGTGACCAGGGCGTTGCCGTTGCGGTCCACGATCTCGCCTCGGGCGGCCTCAATGGCGACCTTGTAGGTCTTGACCGTATTGTTTTGGGCGGCGTAGTATTCGTGATCCCGAACCTGGATTTTATATAGCGTGGCGGAGAAGCCGATGATCATCACTGCCACCAGCAGCAGGGCAATGACCGAACGGGTGCTTTTGTATCGACTTTGCATCGGCTTTTCTCCTTTCGTTTTTTATAGGATGCCCATTATTGCAGGGCCTTGCGGTTCAGCCGCTGGCGCAGGGGTCGCAGCAGGAACCAAAGAATGGGGGCAACCACCGCTGTGTACAGGGCACAGGGTAGGTAAAAGGTGAACAGGGTGTTTGTGCCGCCGTCCACGCCCTTAATGAGAATAAAGCACAGCCAGTACAGCAGACCGTACAGGAAGGGCGCCGGCAGAGCAAACAGCATGTGGGTCACAAAGGTGCTGCGAATATAGCGCTCCATCACCGCGGACACGCCAAAGCACAGCAGCATAAAGAACAGGGCGTTGAACCCGGCGGATTTGGCCGCGTGCAGGTCCCACACGCACCCGGCAAACAGTCCCAGCAGTGCGGCGGGCAGCTCCCGCTCGCCCATGACCAGCAACAGGGTCACCGGCAGCAGCAAAAAGCAGCGGGCGCTGCCAATTTGCCAAAACAGGCCGGGGGTATTCTGTAACAGGCCGGCGACGGCGATTACCAAACAGTAGACCGTGTATTTCACCGTCTTTTGATGTGTTGTCAGTTCCATTACTTGCCTCCCTTAGCGGGGGTGAAGCCGGTGAGCACCAGGCAGTCGGTAATATTGGCAATATCCGTGCCGGGCTTGACAATGGCGTAGGTACTGATGTTGGTGGTCTCGTCCGCCACCTCCTCCACCGTGCCGATGATCAGGCCCTTGGGCAGTTTAGAGCTGATGCCTGCGCTGGCAATGATGGAGCCGTAGGTAATGTCCGTAGAGGTGCTCAGGTTCTCAAACTTGCAGCAGCCGTCCGCCGCCAGCTTGGCGTCGCCGGTTACATAGCTGACCTCGCCGGAGTTGATGTCATAGGCAGAGACGGAGAAGTCCGGGTCCAGCACCGTGGTGACAATGCTGTATGTGGGATAGGCTTTCTTCACAATGCCGATTAGGTAGCGGCCGTAGAGCACCGCATCGTTCTCCTTGACGCCGTTGACGGTGCCTTTGCTGATGGTAAAGCTGAGATACGGATCTGCGCTGTCCCGGCCTACCACATCGGCAGCCACATACTGAAAACCGCTGTTCTCGTTTTTCAGCTCCAGTGCCTCTTTGTACTCCTCATTCTGGCTCTTGATATTTTTATAATCCGCCAGCTGCTCCTGCATTTCGCCCAGTTGGCGTTGCAGCTCGTCAATCTTCTTTTCGTATTCGGTATTGCCCTTGGCGTTGCCGGAGAGGGTGGCCAGCCCGTCGCTGATCTTCTCCGCAGCCCAGTGGGCGGGGGCAAAGACGGTACCCAGTACGCCGCTTTGGGCGGTCTCGCCGTGGCCGGTGGCTGCCGCAATGAGCATACCCAGCACCAGGAGTGCTGCCAGTATGCCTACGGTCTTCACCGGGCGGCTTTTCCAAAATGCTTTCATTATCTCGCCCTTCTCAGTTTGATGGAGGTGCCGATAGCCACGCAGTCGGTGGGGGCGTCCGGAATGTGAATTTTGATTTTCGTTTCCTGCTCGATCAGGTCCGCCAGCCCCCGCAGGGTGCTGGAGCCGCCGGTCAGGTAAATGCCCCGGTCCATAATGTCCGCTGCCAGCTCCGGCAGGGTCACCTCCAGGGTCTCCTTAATGGCACGGATGATCTCCTGCACCGGCTCGGTCAAGATTTCCCGTACCTGGGCGCTTGTGATCTCCATGGCGCCGGGCAGGCCGTTCGTCAGGTTGCGTCCCCGCACTTCCATAGCGCCCTCGCCGTCATAGGGTGCGGCAGAGCCGATCTTCAGCTTGATCTCCTCCGCCATGGGCTCGCCGATAAGCAGGTTGTGGTGCTTTTTGATATAGTCGATGATGGCCTCGTCCATGGCCTCGCCGCCTACTTTAATGCTCTTGCAGGCTGCAATGCCGCCCAGGCTCAGCACCGCCACATCGGTGGTACCGCCGCCGATGTCTACGATCATGGAGCCGGTAGGCTCATACACCGGCAGACCGGCGCCCAGCGCTGCGGCCATGGGCTCGTCGATCAGCTCCACATCCTGCGCACCGGCGCTGCGTACTGCGTCCTCCACCGCACGGCGCTCTACCTCGGTGACCCCGGAGGGCACGCTGATGACCACCCGGGTCTTGGAAAACATGGAACGCTTGTCCGAGCGGAAAATAAAGCTGTGCAGCATATCCGCGGTCATATCAAAGTCGGCGATGACGCCGTTTTTCAGCGGTCGTACGGCCACAATGGAGCCGGGGGTGCGGCCGATCATCTGCTTGGCCTGGGTGCCGGTGGCAACCACCCGCTTGGTCTTTACATCTACGGCTACCACGCTGGGCTCCCGCACAATAATGCGGCCCTTGCGGTCGCAGATCATGGTGGTGGCAGTACCCAAGTCGATACCGATATCTCTTGACAAAATCATATGTATTCTCTCACTTTCAAAAACAGGGGGCAGTGCCGCCGCCCGCTGTATAAACTTTCAGCGATAATATTATATATTAAATATAAAGGGAACACAACACCCAAACGCCAAAAAATCGAAAATTCATAACTTGGTCATTTTTCGGGTGGGTGTCGGTGGGTGCTGCCGCATTTTTGGCAAAAAAAGACCGCCGCTCCGGCGTACCGGGGCGACGGCTTTTTCACTTGTTTTTATACCTGCTCGCGGGCGATCAGATTGATCTGGTTGGAGTAGACGGTTTGCAGCTTGCCGTTTTGGTCGTAGTAATTTACATACCCTCTGGCCGCCCAGTTGTAGCGGTTGGAGAGTTTCTTTATATTCACCACATAGGTCTCCTCCAGGCTGTCTGTGTTGAAGTTGCTGGCCAGCATTTTGTTGTTTAGCAGCAGGGTAAAGTCGGTGGGGTCAAAGTCGGCGGCGTCTTTGTAGTAGAACGCTACGCCCACGGACTGAATATCCAGGTAATCCGGCCACCCGGCAGCCATTACAAAGGAGCCAACATTGTTCTTTTCGTCCAGTTTGTAGTACAGATCCAGCACCGGTACCCCGTCCTTAGCCGGGGAGGGGGTGGGCAGAGAGGTGTCGTCCGCCGTGTAGGTGGGCAGCAGGGTCACATTTTGGCCGCTGCGCAGCTTTTCCAGCACGGTGCGCTCGTCACAATCCCAGCCGGTGGGGGTGTAGCCGTAGCGATAGGGCACCTCCGGCAGCAGATCTGCCAGACTGTCCGTTGCCGCCCATTTCGCCGTGGTGCGGGTAACGGTGGCGCTGATCCAGCCGCTTTCGGTGGCAAAGGTCAGGGTGGAGCTGCCGGTCTTTACGCACACCGCTTGCAGCTGCCCATTGGTGGTGGCGGTAAAGTGGTAGGTGGTGTTGCGGCTCATATAGCGGTGATTGATCTTGTCATACCAACCCACAAAGGTGTAGCCGTCATAGGGCAGTGCCACCAGGGTTACGTCGGCACCCTTTAAGGGCTTGTAGCCACCACAGCCGCCGGTTTGATCGCCTACTGTAGCGGCGCAGGTGCCGTTCAGGGCAGTGACGGTCAGGTCGAAGTACGGCGCCAGTTTATAAATGGCAGTAAGCACCGCCGTGGTGCCTGCGTCGATCTGCGCCTGGGTCACATCGCCAGTCAGGTAGGGGGTGTAGGTGTCCACTTCCTTTTGCAGGGCAGCCAGGCTCTCGGCCGAATATTGCGCCTCTTTGCAGGCGGCAGCCAGGGACAACGCCGCTTCCAGCGCACTGCGGTCCACCTCTGCTTTGGGCGGACTCACTGTTTTGCTCTTAAAGGTGATCTTTTGGTCCGCGCCCCGCACATAGCTTAGATACACGGTATTGCTCACCGGGCAGGCGGTGAGGGTAGACACCGGGCTGTCAATGCGTTCGCCCTCCTGGGTAAAGGTGCCGTTGTCGTAGCGGTACAGCAGCAGGTTGCCGCTCTCCGTGTTGGGGCTGGCCACCAGGTACAGGGCGCCGCCCAGGGTGGTCCATGCGGTTTCGCCGCAGGTGATGCCGCTGTCCGGGCCGAGTGTCCAGTTGCTACCGTCATAGATGGCGGTTTGCAGGGTGGAGCCACCCAAAGACAGGTACAGCTTGCCGCCGCTGCTGATCACATCGTAAAAGTTGCCCTTTACCGTATCGTCAGAGAATTTTTCAAAAGCGGTGCCGTTCCATTTAAGTGCGGTGATCACGCTGTTACCGGAGCGATACAGCAGGCAGGGACCGCCGTAGTCCACCAGCTTGGGCTGGCCGATAAAAGTGCCGGTTACATAGGTGCCAAGGTCAGTGGCGGTGGTGCCGTCCACCTGCATCAGCAGCAGGTCGTTGTAGTACATATAGCCCACCTGCCGGTTGGTGATGCAGGCCATATAAAGCTTGCCGCCGATTACCCGCAGGCTAACCCCGGTGCCGGCGTTATCCACCGTGCGTACCGCTTGCCAGCTGCCCCCGGCGGTTAGGTCGTAGCGCATCAGTCGGGCGGCACCGTTGGTGTCGTTAAAGGCCATATACAGGTTGTTGCCCTGCCGTGCCAGTTGGAATTCGCTGGCAAAGCTCTCGCTGATCTCCGGCGAAAAGTCCGTCCAGGCACCGTTTTCATACTTGCGGGAGCGGATCTTTTTGTTCTCTGCCGCTACGGTGTACAGGGCGCCGTCTACCTCTGTCATGGTTACGCCGTAGGTCATGTTTCCGGTGGCGGCATAGTTCAGATCCTGCCACAGGTCATAGTCGCTTTTTTGCGGAATTTCCACTTCCAGGGTGGCCTGCTGTTTGTTTGCGGATACGGCAATGTTCTTCAGCACAATGCCGGAGTTGCTGCCGTCGCTGAAGGTCAGGGCCCCGTCTGCCAGGGTGGCGCTCATATTCGCAGAGCCGATGGTGCTGCGGGTTTCGCCGGTGCTGTCGTCCTTGTAGGGCAGGTAGGCGTGGCTCACATCCAGTATCTCGTTGCCGGTGTAGCCCGGTTGGCCGGACTGGGGCCGGAACACATAAATGCCCGTGTAGCCCCGCAGGTTGGTCAGCCCGTCCACATTCAGGTTCACCCGGTAAACGATCACCCCGGTGCCGCCGATGCGGCAGTCCAGGGAGTCCTTCTCCGTGTAGTTAATGGGGGGCTTTTTGCGGTATTCTACCACAAAGATTTCGTGGTCGTTTAAGGGCGATTTCAGGATAAAGGCCTGGTTTCCGTCAGCGTTGGCCTGGTCATCCAGGGTTAGGGTGCTGTTTTGGGTTACCGTATCTATGTGGATCCAGTGGGTAAAATACATCCGCTCGTAGGCCAAGGGGTACTGGGGCGAGCCGGGGATTACTCCGCCCATTACGGACCAGCTGTACACCGGCCGGTCGTTGCCGGAATTGCGGTACAGGTCCGGGTAGCCAAAGGTGTGCAGGTACTCGTGGGCCAGCAGACTGCTGCCCTCGGAGCGCAGTCGGTCGGTGCCAAACACATTGTAGCCGACCACCGGCTTGTTATTGATCTTGGCAGAGCCGGAGTAGTCGCTTTTGTGGGCTACCAGTGTGGCAGAGGAGGAGGCTTTGCTGGATTGGCTGGCCTTTAGAATCACCATCACATTGTCCACATAGCCGTCTCCGTCCAGATCCACGGCTTTGTCTGCAATAGAGGGCATTTGACGGATCAGGCTCTCTATGATTTGGGTGTCCAAATTTTGAACCAGGGCGTCGCTTTCCTTCACCGGTACTTGCAGGGCGTGCACCGTGGTGCCGTCGTACTGGGGAATGGTGTTTTTCATTTGCAGCTGACCGTAGGAAATGCTGCTCAGATAGTTCTTCAGCGAGCGGCCAAAGCTGCCGTCGATATAGCCTACCAGTTCCCCGGTGTATTGGTCAAAATAGGCGTCTGCCGCCGCCTGCGTGTCGTCTGCAAAGTAGCCGAACAGCACAATGTTGGCCTTGTTGACCGTTTTGTTGCCGGCGGTCTTGGCCTGGGCACTGATGGGTAGTGCCGTGCATAGCAGAATCATGGTCAGCAGCAGCGCCAAACCCCGCTTGATCTTGTTCATTTTTTTAGCACCTCTTCGCGCCAAAAAATGGCATAATTCCTACCCGAATCATACCATATTTTCTATTGTCAAGTCAATGCGCTTTTCGCGTTGACAATAAAAAACAGACACCGGAATTTCCGGTGCCTGTTTATGTGCAGTATGAATGTGGGCTTGAATCCTGTAAAAGAAAAAAGACGGCGTAAACAAACGCCGTCTTGGTGGTTGCGGAGGTAGGACCGAGATTGCGCACTCGCTACGAAACAGTCCCCCGGACTGTTTCTCCCAAATTTGCTGCTCGTTACACTCGCCAAATTTGGAGCCTCCTCGTCGTCACAAGTTCCATATCGCTCCAAACCACTTTTGTTTATGCGTAAGGCAAAAGTGATTTGTCGCTTATTCCACTGCTCCTCCTCTCCCCAAAAAGGCTTTCGCCTTTCCGGGGACCCCGATGTAGGTTCGAGTCCAAATTTCGAGTCCAAATAAATAATAAAAAACAGACACCGTTTGGTGTCTGTTTTGGTGGTTGCGGAGGTAGGACTCGAACCTACGACCTCCGGGTTATGAGCCCGACGAGCTTCCAACTGCTCTACTCCGCGATATGGTCGGTGCACTTTCTTAGTGCTATATCATTATAGCAGATATTTTCATTTTGTCAACACCTAAATTTTGGCAAAGGAAAAATTGAGGGCGACCTGGGCAATGAAAAAGCAGCGGGCCACTGAAAACCCACTGCTCTCCCATCATCTGCCGATGATAACCTTAACCTGTGCTTAAGCACAAAAATATAATACTATATTCCGGCCAAAAAGGCAAGCGAATTGCAGATATTTAACGAATTTATTTATGGTGTATCATTACAGTGGGTATAAATTTAGCTGTGCAGCGGTAGAAAAAGGCACAAAATGCCCCGATAAAATCCAAAAATAGGCAAAAAACAACCCTGCCGCATGGCAGGGTTGCAAGCGATTTTAACTTATTTTACGCGGCTGATCTCGCCATGCTTTGCCAGATACTCGTCGCTGGCCGGGAAGTGGTTCTTGTAAGTGATGCTTACCACGGCGCTCTTGTCGTGCAGAATGGCTACATTCGCGTGGGACACATCTACGGTAACTTCCATATCATAGTCGGCCTCTACGATCATGCCGGTCTTGGTGTCGATTTTCACAACGCCGGTGCCACCCTTATAATATACCTTGCAGTTATCGGCAGTGGTGCCCTCAGACCAGGACAGCGGCTTAATGCTGTCTACAACAGAGTCGATGCCGCCCAGTGTATTGAAGAAGCGACCCTGAGAGTCCTGACCCTTGTGGCTCATTTCAGCCATCTTAGGCTGGATCTTCATGGTGATGGTGCCGTCGCCGTTGTCCTCAACTACGACAGCCAGCACATCATCGGCAGTCAGAGAAGAGGTGACTAAGCTGTTGCCCTTCTCGTCCACATCGTCCTTCTGCACTTTGCCGGCGGTGGGAGGCAGGGCAGAGGTGCCTGAGTGAAAAATGCCGCCTACGATACCGGGTACCATGCTATTGATGGTTTTGTTCTCGTTACCGTCGATGATGACACTGTTAATCTTTAAGTCCTCATCGCCGATAAAGGCGCTCCAAGTCTGCTTGCCGTCCGGGGTATTGAACTCGGCGGTCTCAGCCTTGGTCTTGTTGTAGGCCTCTACATAGTACTTGACTGCGTCCTCAGCGGTGTCCATTTTAATACCGCCGTAAGTGCCGGCCTGAAACTCGCCGATTACGGACTTGTCCTCAGTAGCGGCGGCGTCGGCAGCTACGGGTGCGGTCTTGGCGGCAGAAAATACCACCTTAACGGCAAAGACAACCAAAACTGCGACCAGCGCAATCAGAAGGATGCGGATGACAACATCCAGTTTGGATTTGCGTTTCACATTCATAATAAAAAATCCCCTTTCTACAGTATAATAACCGATAGGAACATAATTTTCAACTGCTTTTTTCAAATCCGTCCAAAAAAAGTAGAAAATTCCGTTTTCGGTTGACTTTTTACAGGGAATTCAGTACACTTACAATTAGCAAGTAGTACCTAAAAATACAAAATTCAGAGATACTACCTTGCAGAAGGGGGATTTTAATTATGGCGGAGACGCTGCAAAAAACCAAGAAGAAAGCCGGGCGGAAAAAACACCGTGCCGGTCGCATTGTGCTGGCGGTACTGGGGGTACTGATCCTGGCCATTGTGATTACGGATGTGGTGGTGTGCCACCATCGGTCGGACCCGAGCCAAATTCAAACGTACGACACCCAAAACCCGTATGTTTTGGAACAGACCGACATTTCCGGCCACCGCAGCGGCGGCGGGATCGAACCGGAGGAGACTCTGCGTGCCTTTAAGAATTGCGCCGAGAACCCGGACTTCTCCATTGATGTGTTTGAGTTTGACCTGCATGTCACCAAGGACGATGTGCTGGTGCTGCTTCATGACGACACGGTGGACCGCACCTCGGACAGCCAGCAGGTGTTTGGCGAGAAGGATGTGCGCCCGGAGAACAAGACGTATGACGAACTGCGCCAGTTGAATATGGGCGCGCAGTTTGAGACGGAAAGCGGCGAAAAGCCCTATGCGAACCTGCACGGGGATCAGGTGCCGGACGATCTGCGCATTTTGCGGGTGGAGGACGCGCTGGACTACCTGATCGCACAGGGCAAGGGCGAATATAAGTATATTATCGAGATTAAAAACAGCGGCGATTTGGGCACCCACGGTGTGGACCTGCTCTATAATATTATGAAAGAGCGCGGAATTATCGACCGGGTGATCTTCGGCACCTTCCATAAGGAAGTGAGCGCCTATGTGGACGCCACTTATAAGGATATGACCCGCAGCACTTCCATTGCCGAGGTGGCGGAATTCTGGGCTGCAGCCCTGCGCAATGACGAGAATTACACGCCGCCCTGCAAGGTGCTGCAAATTCCCTATTGCGCGCCGTACAAGAACCTGGGCTTCAACCTGGGCACAGCCACGGTAATCAATTATGCCCACGCCCATGATATGGCCGTGCAGTATTGGACAGTGAACGACCCGGAGGACATGGCCTACCTGGTGGATTTGGGCGCCGATTGCATTATGTCCGATTACCCGGATAAGCTTTATGATACCATGCAGGATAAGGCGTGATACTGCGTATTCAATATTGTTGAGAACAAGTTGATAAATTATAGTTTGGCACAACTGATAGAGGCATCTTCTCTTAGGAGAGGATGCCTCAGTTCTTAACGCTAAATTTTAAAGGTTATGACAGCTTTGTCCAGGTCTCAAGAACCGGCTGCTTTGCATCTTCCGGGTACAAAATGACATAAAGGCGGTCATTTCTGGAGGACTGGATGGCAAGAAAGTTGTCGTATGTTTCACCATAGGCATACAGGCAATGATCGGTGACATCGGCGGTGGTGAATCCTTCTTCTCCGTGATTTACCATGATACCGCCTTGAACCGTTTTGCTTGATTCACTCATTTCATAAAAAGAGACCAGTTGATAGATATCCATGTTTTTGGCCAGATAGGGCGAATTCCATTGCGTATTGAGTAGATTGCGAGAAATGGATGACGGCTTTTTGGTCGGATTCATTTGGTCGGATTTTACTAAAATGCCTGTGCTTAAACCATTCAAATCCAGTCGAATCAGCAGAATATCCGTATCGGGATAGGCGTTTTTGACCGTGAATTTGCAGTTGTGTTTGTTGTAGAATTCCACTGTGTTTTTGTCGAGAACTTTGTATTTTGCTTTCTCTATCTCCGAGTCTCCCGGCGCATCAGCAGAACTTGTGATCTGAACCTGATTATTTTTGCTGAATTTGTATGTGGAAACCAGTCCGAGTGAGTCGGGTAAGTAAAGTGACCAAGAGCAACCGGAGAGTTTCTGCACGATGGGGGCTGTTGATTGTGTTGCAGTTGATTTGGTCGTGGAAGTGGCGTTCTTAGTTGTGGCTTTTCCTCCATCTTCAATTAACTTCTTGTTTTTTGTTCCGCGGCAAAGCACCTCGTTGCGCGCACAGATTCCTTCATATTCTTCCTTTTTTCCATACTTTCCGTTCTCGTTCTGCGCTTTTTTTAGTGCCTGTATGGCGGTTTTTCCACTTGCAAGCGAATCAAACACAGATGTTACCATATTGCCGTCATAGTTAACGGTGGTGATAAAATAATTGGAGTAGACAACAGCTGCGCCTTTTTGAATCAGTATGTCGGAGAGGTAAGCATCATAACCGGATAGGCAAGTGGCAAGATAAAAGAAGGCGCCGTTAAAGCTTCCGTCTGCATAATAATCTTTGAAAAAGTCGCCGGTAAGCATGGCTCTGCCGGAAGAACTGGCGATAATTCGTTGTCCATCACAGTATTTTCGGAATTCCTTGCTTTTCTTCAGACTTTTATAAGTGATATTTAATGAAAGACAGGCGTGCTGCTGTTTTGTCCAACAACCGTGACCGTCCCACAGGATAATTTTGGCACCACTGAGATTTTTTAGGGTGGACAGATTCACCTGCTCGTCATCAAGATTATCACCGGCATTAAAGCGAAAGCTGTCCTTTTTGGCTATTTTTTTGGCGGTCGTATCGTATGCGTCATTCTTAATATCACTGTTATAAAAGGGTTGGGTGGTAACGATGCGACTACCTTTTCCCCCGGCTTTCATACCATCAATTGTTGGAGTATAGACGATAACATCACCGCCGTTAGCCAGTGTGCAGACAACACATAGGGTATCTGGTTCATAGGAAACATCTGAAAAAACGCCTAGGTTTTTCATTTTGTTGGCGTATGCGAATTCTTTTTGCAACAAAGCGGGTAACGCATTCTCATTTTTATCATGCGAATTCCAATAGCTGTTTTCAATTTGCGTAAACTGTTCAGTTACAATATCAAAATCCGTTGCTACATTGGCTGTGGTTTCTTTGCTCTTTTGAGAATAGATCAATGGTATAGATATGGTGGTTGCCAATACGCACACGGCAAGAAGAATGAGCAGGCTGATAATTATGTATTTCTTCTTGTTCTTTTTTTGTGGTGTTTGGTTATTGTTGGCCGGATTTGGTTGCATACAGATTCTCCTTTTATTATGATTTTTCCATTTACAGCAGTATATGCTTTTTTTGGTGAATTTTCTATATGCCAATAGAGTACACTTAATAGTTTGAAACGAAGTGAAAAAGAAAAGGAACGGCATTGCCGTTCCTTTTTGCTATACACGATGGATTACAGTACCTTATCCAGGAAGGTGGTTAGGCGCTCGGCCTTGGGGTGGTCGAATATATTCGTGGGGGTGCCTTCTTCCAGCACCTTGCCGTCATCCATAAACAGCACCCGGCTGGCAACCTCCTTGGCAAAGCCCATCTCGTGGGTGACCACCACCATGGTCATACCGTCGTTGGCCAGTTCTTTCATCAGATCCAGCACCTCGCCAACCATTTCCGGGTCCAGGGCGGAGGTGGGCTCATCAAAGAGCATCACCTTAGGGTTCATGGCCAGGGAGCGCACGATGGCGATTCGCTGCTTTTGGCCGCCGGAAAGCATGGAGGGATAAGCGTCTGCCTTATCCCGCAGGCCGATCCGATCCAGCAGGCGCAGGGCGTTCTCGTTGGCCTCCTCCTTGTTCATCAGCTTCAGCTGAATGGGGGCCAGGGTAATGTTGCCCAGCACGGTCTTGTTGTTAAACAGGTTAAAGTGCTGAAACACCATGCCCATACTGCGGCGCACCCGGTTGATGTCCGTCTTTTTATCCGTAATGCACTGGCCGTCAAACCAGATTTGACCGGAGGTGGGGGTTTCCAGCAAATTCAGGCACCGCAAAAAGGTGCTCTTGCCAGAGCCGGAGGGGCCGATCACAACGATCTTTTCGCCCTTTTCGATGTTTTCGTCTATGCCTTTCAGCACTTCCAGCTTACCAAAGCTTTTGTGCAGGTCAGATACTTTTATCACTTTTTCTCAGGCTCCTTTCCATCAACTTAATGCCCAGGGTGATTACCAGTACGATCACAATGTAGATCAGAGCCATCACCAGGTAGGGGATCATAAATTCGTAGCTGTTGGAGCCAATGCGGTTAAACGCAACATACAGGTCCATAGCGCCTACGAAGCTGACCACCGAGGTCTCTTTGATCAGCGAGATAAACTCGTTGCCCAGGGTGGGCAGAATATTCTTGACTGCTTGGGGAATCACAATCTTCATCATGGTGGTGGCGTAGCTCAGACCAATGGCCCGGCCGCCCTCCATCTGCCCACTGTCTACGGACAGAATACCGGCGCGCATGATTTCGGAGATATAGGCGGCGGAGTTCATACCGAAGACCACCACGGCTACGGCCACGGAGTTCATGTGCAGATTCATCAGTGGCATCAGCACATAGTAGAATACCAGCAGCTGTACCACAATGGGGGTGCCTCGGAACAGGCCCACATACAGCCCGGACAGACCGTTAAAGAACTTGGCCACCGGATTGGTGCGGGGAATCACCCGGGTGGTGGCGATCACGGTGCCGAAAACGATACCGATCAGCAAGCCCAGCATGGCGATCTCCGCCGTATTGCGCAGGCCAAGCAGTACCGTCTTGTAGCCGTCGTGATGAATAAAGTAGTCAAGGAAAACCTGAACTTTGTTGCTAAAATTATCCATAAGTTGCGTCCCTGCCGCCAAGGCGGCTTCTTGTCAAAAAATGCCCCACCCCCGTGCGGGGGTGAGGTGCGGATTCGTCTTTGTTTATTTGACCTGATTATGCCACATTGTTGATGGCGGTGGTGATGGCAGCTGCCGGTGCGGCATCTACGATCACATAATTCAGGTTGCCGTTGATCAGGTCCTGCATAGCCAGAGAAGCGTTGTCATAGCCAACGAACTGTGCCTTCAAACCGGCAAAGCCCATATCCTCGCTGCCCTGTACATAGGACTGACCGGTGGTGCCGTTCTGGCCGCCGATCTTCACGTTGCTGTCCAGGCCGTTCAGGATCTTTTCCACATCTTCCTTGGTTTTGCAAGCGTCAAAGGTGGTGTCGTCGCCCTTTACAACCACTTTCTGAGAAGCGGAATAGTAAGAGTCGGTAAAGTCTACCTGCTTTGCGCGGGTCTCGTTGACGGTCAAGCCGGCCATAGCGATGTCGCACTTCTGCTGCTGCACGGAGGTAACCACGGCCTCAAACTTCATGTCCTTGATTACCAGCTCTTTGCCCAGGCTGTCTGCCAGTGCTTTGGCAATCTCCATGTCAATGCCGTAGAAGGTGTCGCCCTTCTTGTACTCAAAAGGCTCAAACTCGGCGTTGGTAGCAACCACCAGCTGATCCTTGGCGCTGTCCTCGGTGGCGCTGGTCACGCCTGCCGGCTCACCGCTGCCAAAGTAGTGATTGCAGATTTCGTCCAGCTTGCCGTTTTCTTTGAGCTCTTTGATGAAAGCGTTGGCCTTCTCTTTCAGCTCCGGCTGCTTTTTGTCCACGCCAAAGGCGTATTCCTCGTCAGACAGTGCAATGTCGATTACCTTGACCTTCTGGGTCTTGGCGGCCTCTGTGGTGCCCTTGCCATCGTTGCCGCTGTTAGAAGAGCAAGCGGCGAAAGACGCAGCCACAAACAGGACAGCCAGCACCAGGGCAATGACTTTGTTAAACTTCTTCATTGTTTTGTACCTATCCTTTCAAAAAATTGCCGTACAGATACTTATAAATATACGGTTTATCGTGGTTCACTGTAGCACATTCCCGTGGAAAATGCAAGAGCTTTCCATAGATTATACGCATAAATATGCAGTCTTTGCATAGCGAATGTATAGGCGCACAAAAAGGGGCGAAAAACAATACGCTTTTTTGTGCAATGTAGCATAAATCCGCTGCCGTTGACGAACGCCTGCCGGGGCGCTATAATAAGTAATAAATCACGCCCGCCCGGCAAGGGGGGCTAAATAAGAGAGGTACAGTGTGATGATGACAAATATTCCTGAGCTGAAGCTGGGGCTGGTGAGCGTGTCCCGAGACTGCTTCCCCATGGCACTGTCCGTTGGACGGCGAGACGCATTGGCGGCAGCCTATGCCAAGTACGGCATGCTGCACAACTGCCCGGTGTGTATAGAGAGCGAGACGGATGTGGCGCCGGCTTTAGCAGACTTAAAGGCTGCCGGGGTCAACGCCTTGGTGATCTTTCTGGGCAACTTCGGTCCGGAGACGGCAGAGACCACTCTGGCCAAGCAGTTTGACGGCCCGGTGATGTTTTGCGCAGCGGCGGAGGAGAGCGGCGACAGCCTGCTGGACGGCCGCGGCGACGCCTACTGCGGTATGCTCAATGCGTCCTATAATTTGAACTTGCGTGGCGTGCAGGCGTATATTCCCCAGTACCCGGTGGGTACGGCAGCGGACTGTGCCGCCATGATCCGGGACTTTGTGCCGGTGGCAACGGCGCTGCTGGCACTGTCTGATTTGAAGATCATTTCCTTCGGTCCCCGTCCCCAGGATTTTTTGGCCTGCAACGCGCCTATCGCGCCCCTGCACCGGCTGGGCATTGAGATTGAGGAGAACAGCGAGCTGGATCTGTACGCTGCGTTCCACGCCCACGCCGGAGACGCCCGCATTCCCGATGTGGTAGCGGAGATGGAGGAAGAGCTGGGCGAGGGCAATAAGAAGCCGGAGATCCTGGCCAAGCTGGCGCAGTACGAGCTGACTCTGCTGGACTGGGTGGAGACCCACAAGGGCGCGCGCAAGTATGTGGCCATTGCCGGCAAGTGCTGGCCTGCATTCCAGACGGAGTTCCAGTTTGTGCCCTGTTATGTAAACAGCCGCCTGACCGCCAAGGGCATTCCCGTGTCCTGCGAGGTGGATATTTACGGCGTGCTGTCCGAGTTTATCGGCACCTGCGTCAGTCGGGACGCGGTGACTCTGCTGGATATTAACAACAGCGTGCCGGCCGATCTGTATGCGGAGAAGATCAAGAATGCGTATCCGTACAGCCTAACCGATACTTTTATGGGCTTCCACTGCGGCAACACCCCGGTTTGCAAGCTGTCCACCTGCGAGATGAAGTACCAGAAAATCATGGCGCGCACCCTGCCGGTGGAGTACACCAACGGCACCCTGGAGGGGGATATTGCCCCCGGTCCCATCACCTTCTTCCGGCTCCAGTCCACGGCGGATTGCCGGCTGCGAGGCTATGTGGCAGAGGGCGAGGTGCTGCCGGTACCTACCCGCTCCTTTGGCGGCATCGGCGTGTTTGCCATTCCCCAAATGGGTCGGTTCTATCGCCATGTGCTCATTGAAAAGAACTTCCCCCACCATGGGGCAGTGGCTTTTGGCCATTACGGCAAGGCCATCTTTGATGTGCTGCGGTGCCTGGGTGTTACCGATGTGGGCTTTAATCAGCCCCAGGGTATGCTCTATCCTACGGAAAATCCTTTTGCGTAAATCCGGATCACCCATTGCCCGGCTCTGCGGAGCCGGGCTTTTTTGCACCTTTTTGGGGTCAAAATGTGGATTTTTGCCCCCGGGGTTGACAAATGGAAAAATTGGATTATAATAACAATTAGCACTCGAAGCCAAAGAGTGCTAATTCTGAAATAACAAAGGTGATTTGAATGAGAAAAAAGCAATTCAAGGCAGAGTCTAAAAAGCTGCTGGATATGATGATCAACTCCATTTATACCCATAAGGAGATCTTTTTGCGGGAGCTGATCTCCAACGCCTCCGACGCGCTGGACAAGCTGTACTTCCGCTCTTTGACGGACGACACGGTGGGTATGAACCGCAGCGATTTTCACATTCGCCTGGCGGTGGACAAGGATGCCCGCACCCTGACCGTGACAGACAACGGCATCGGTATGACCGGCGAAGAACTGGAGCAGAATCTGGGCACCATCGCCAAGTCCGGTTCCCTGAACTTTAAGCAGGAGAACGACACCAAGGCTGCCGACGATGTAGAAGTGATCGGCCAGTTCGGCGTTGGGTTCTACTCTGCCTTTATGGTGGCGGACAAGGTGACCGTGGAGTCTAAGGCCTTTGGGGCAGATACAGCCAACTGCTGGACCTCTACCGGCGCAGACGGCTACACCTTAGAGCCTTGCGACAAGGCGGATTGCGGTACGGTGATCACTCTGCACTTGAAAGAGAACACCGAGGAAGAAAATTACGACGAGTTCCTGGAGCCGTACCGGATTCAGGGCCTGGTGAAGAAATACAGCGATTATATCCGCTATCCCATTATCATGCAGATGAGCCACCAGGTGCCGAACCCGGACAAAGAGGGCGAGACCGTGACAGAGGTGGCGGACGAGACCTTAAATTCTATGGTGCCTCTGTGGCGTAAGGCCAAAAGCGAGCTGAAGCCGGAGGACTACAATGCGTTTTACAAGCAGCGCTTTGGCGACTATGAGGACCCGGTGGATGTGATGCACTTTAAGACCGAGGGTCAAGCCACTTTTGACGCCCTGCTGTATATCCCTAAGAACCCGCCTTTTGACTACTACACCAAGGAGTTTGAAAAAGGGCTGGCGCTATACTCCAACGGTGTGCTGATCATGGAGAAGTGCCCGGATCTGCTGCCGGATCACTTTAGCTTTGTGCGCGGGCTCATTGACAGTGCAGACCTGAGCCTGAATATTTCTCGTGAGATGCTCCAGCACGATCATCAGCTGAAGATCATTGCCAAGGCCATTAACCGCAAGATCAAGAATGAGCTGACCCGCATGCTGAAGAATGAGCGGGAGAAGTACGAGGCATTCTTTAAGACCTTTGGCGTGCAGCTGAAATTCGGCGTGTATGCCAACTACGGCGCCGAGAAGGACGACCTGAAAGACCTGCTGCTGTTCAGATCCTCTGCCGGGGAGGGTATGATGACCCTGAAAGAGTATGTGGACGGTATGGCCGAGGGGCAGGATACCATTTATTATGCCTGTGGCGACACAGCGGAGAAGATCGCTTTGCTGCCCCAGACGGACGCGGTACTGAGCAAGGGTTACCAAGTGCTGTACCTGACGGACGATGTAGATGAGTTTGCCCTGCAAATGCTCATGGAGTACGATGGCAAGAAGTTCGCTAACATTACGAAGGACGACCTGAATTTGGAAAGCGAAGATGAAAAGAAAGCCATGGAGCAAAAGAATGCCGACGCCAAGGGTTTGCTGGACACGATGAAAGAGGCGTTGGGCGAGGAAGTCAGCGCCGTGAAATTCTCCGGCAACTTAGGCAGCCACGCAGTGTGCCTGTCGGCAGAGGGTTACCTGTCCATGGAGATGGAAAAAGTGCTCAGCAGTATGCCCGGCGGCGGTCAAGGCGCCAAGGCCCAGCTGGTGCTGGAGATCAACGATAAGCACCCGCTGGCAGAGAAGTTGTTCGCCCTCTTAAAGGACGATCCGGAAACGCTGAAGAAATACACCAAGATCCTGTACGATCAGGCGCGGCTCATCAGCGGGCTGGATGTGCAGAACCCCACAGCGCTGGCAGACAGCATTGTGGATATGATGTTATAATCCATATAAAAAACGAAGAACGGCACCGCTTGCAGTTGCAGGCAGTGCCGTTCTTTTTTGTTCAGTCTGTTGTGCGTACCCACACGGCCATTTGGTCCTCTTTACCGTTTAGTCTGCGGCAGAAGGGGACGAACCGCAGGGTGCAGGGCACGGCCTTTGGCGGGGCTGTGGTGTACAGATGATCGCCGCCTTGCAGACAGGTGCCCGCGGCCAGTAGGCAGCCGTCCCGATAGACGATCGGTGATTTGGAGTCCAAAGCAAGGGCGTGGATAGAGGGAGCACCTTGGGTCTCCAGCGCATAGATCAGCCCGCCCCGGCTGAGCGCTACTCGTCCGGCATTGGCGCCTACCCGAGCGTCACTGTACAACAGTCGAACCGTGGGGGTAAAGCAAAAGCGCAGGGTGGTGGGGGCTGTGATTTGTTGCACATAGTAGCCGTCTTTCGCCGTAACAGGTTGGCCGTCCAGGGTAGGACATTTGCACCAGTCCGGCAGACGCAGCCGTAGAGTAAAGGGTCGCTTTAGCTGCGTGATCTTTACGGTGAAGTCACCGCTTTCCGGTAGGGCAGAGATGATTTGCAGCTGCCCAAAAGGCGCGTCCACCTGCGCACCCAAGGGCAGCTCAATAGCCAGGGTGCTGTCGTCTGCATAAAACCCGTATTGTCCGATCCCGGCAGTGACCCGCGCCACATTGGGTGGACAGCAGGCGCAGTCAAACCAGTTTTGGCGGCGCAACGCCTGGCGTTTGCGCTCCGGTACGGTATCGTTCAGTACACGCTCCGCCTCCAGTGGATTGGCGTAGTAGAAGTGGCAGCCGTCGGTGCTCATGGCTCCGGCAATTGTGTTCCACAGGGCAAGTTCCGCTACGGCGCCGTACGCAGCGTGCGGGTGGCAACGGTACAGCCGCTGCGCAAAGAATACCAGCCCGGCAGAGGCGCAGCTTTCCCCATACGCCAGGTCGTTCGGCAGATAATAGGCCGGGCCAAAAGCCTCGCCCACAGCCGTCTGGCCCAGCGCACCGGTCACATACAGTTTGGTGCGACACAGATCTTGCCACAGCGTTTCGCAGGCGGCTTGCAGCGCCCGGTTCCCGGTATGCTCTGCCACGGCGGCAGCCCCGGCATATAGGTACACGCCTCGCACTGCATGGCCCACGGCAGTTGTCTGTGCGGTCAGCGGGCAGTGGGCCTGGTTATAAATATAGTCGCTGCCGTCGGTGTCAACGCCTCGTTCCCTGTCAAAAAACAGCGGTCGGGTGCCCCGCGTGCGAATAAAAAAGTCGGCTGTTTGCAAATAGTCCGCCTTGCCGGTGACCTCATACAGTTGTACCAGTGCCAGCTCTGCCAGCGGGTGGCCGGGATAGCCGGGGCGCTTTCCTCTGCCAAAGGTGCGGCAAATGCAGTCCGCTGCTCGGCAGGCAATATCCAATAGGTCCCGCTCTCCCTGCATGGTCCACCGGGCACAGGCAGCTTGGGCCAGATGGCCGAAGCAGTACAGCTCATGGTAGTCCTTTAAGTTGGTAAATCGGTTTTGCAGGCCGTTGATGGAATACAGGGTGTCCAAATAGCCATCCGTCTCCTGGGCGGCGGCAATGATCTCCACCGCTTCCCGGCTCTTTTCAGTTAGGTACGCTCGGTTGCCGTAGGGTATGGCATAGGCGGCGGCCTCCAGCCATTTGTACAGGTCACTGTCCTGAAACACCCATCCCATAAAGGCGTTCTCTTGGCTGTTCTTGTCATCATAATACCATTTGTCCGTGGGGTAGGTGGGTCGAGGGCCACCGGCTTTTGCGGCGGCAATGGCATGAGCGGCCTTTTGGAAGTTGGCGATGCAGCTGTTCTTTGGCGCACCGGGCACCTGATCGTGCAGCACCTGCCATTGGTAGGGCAGTACGATGTCAGCTACTGTGCGGATCCGGGGCGCCCAAAAGGGGTCGGTTACGGTGATGTGTTTGGGGCTGATAGGTTCCATAAGCCTGCTCCTTGGGTAAAAAAATAGGCCTGTTTTTGTACAGGCCTATTATAGCATATTTTGTTTTAAGCGGCAATGTGGCCGGCGTTTGCAGTGGTGGTGGAAACCAGGCGGCGGGCGGTGGCGTCTTGCCGTGCCAGCCGGGCGCGGCGGCGCTGTCTGCGGGCATAGGCGGCTTTTTTGGCAGCCAATTTCTTTTCCCTGCGGGTGATCACCAGCCCCAGCACGGTGATATACAGCACAAATTCGGCGGCGAACACCAGCTTCATTTGGGTGGGGTCCAGCCAGTCCATCAGCCGGAAGGGCAGGCTCAGCAGGGCGTAGCCCACCACCAGGGCGGTCAGGCTTAGCAGGGCAGATGTGATCAGGTGTTTTACAGTGTATTTTTTCATGGCGTTGTACCTCCTTCAAATTGCAACTTCATTGTAGCAATTCCAAAGGGTAGGCACAATGGGACTGGCAGCCAGAGTACCAAACTTGTCCCTGTTAGTAAACATCTTTACTTCGCTTTGCTTTCGCAGCTTCTTCCGCTTTGTACAGGGCGGCAGCCACGGCGTGGGCGGCTTCTTCCAGCCGATCGGCAGGCACGGCGGAGGGGGAGACCACCACTATATTTTTGCCGCTTTTCTCTTTTACAATATACAAGGCAAGCCCCGCCTGCTCAAAAGGGGCGCTGTCCGGTAGCATCGGCGTTTCAATCTGCACCTGCAGGCCGTTTTCACCCACGCGCACCGGATGGTCCGGCAGTGCCTTTGCCAGCAGGGCACACAGGGTCTTGGCTTTGCCGGTGTACAGACGGCGGATTTTTTTGGTGCGGGACTTCATATTCCCGTCCCGCAGGTAGGCGCACAGGGCGATCTGCTCCGTCTTGGACGCGGTTTGGGCAAAGGTGTCTTTCATTTGATGGTAGGCGGCGGCCAGCGCCGGGCTGAGCACCATAAAGCTGATGCGAATGCCCGGCAGCAGCAGGGCGGAGAAGGCGCCCATATACACCACATTGCCGCTGCCCAGGGCGTACAGCGAGGGGGTGGGGGTGCTGCTGTACAGAAAGTCGTTTTCAAAGTCGTCCTCGATCACCACCGCGCCGGTATCTGCCGAGTGGGCGCACAGCTCCAGCCGCCGCTGAATGGGCATCACATCTCCCTGCCGGTTCATGTGGGAGGGAGATACATAGATAATGTCTGCGTCCTTGTACCGGGTGCGCACAGCGTAGCCGTGGGCGGCAAACACGGTGCTGCCCTGTACAAAGCTGCCGTCCGGGAAGGACACGGTGCGTCGCCCTTTCAGCAGCACGCAGAGGATCTCCAGCAGCATTTGCACCCCGGCGCCTACCACAATATGTTCCGGCGCAGTGACCACATTGCGCCGCTCCCGCACATAGTCTGCCAAGGCGCACCGCAAGTCGTACTCTCCCTGCGGCTCGCTGTAAGTGAGCAGCCGCTGCCGCTGGCGCAAGGCGCTCTTAATGTAGCGCTGCCATAGGGAGAAGTCAAAGCTGGACAGATCGGCGCTGTTGCCGGTGAGATCCAGCCGAGGCGGTGTCTGCACCTGGGGGCGGGGCATGGGAGCCGCCGGTGCCTTTGGCCCCCCGGCAACAAAATAGCCGCTTTGGGGCTTGGCGTAAATATAGCCTTCCGCCGCCAATTGAAAGTAAGCATTCTGCACGGTGGTGCGGCTGATCCGGTAAAGCTCCGCCGCCCGGCGAATAGAGGGCATACGATCCCCTCGGCGCAGTCGCCCGTCGGCGATCATTTCCTTAAACATGGTGTAGGCTTGGGTGTATTTTAGCATAACTGTACCTTAAAAAATCAGGGTTTTTGTGTCTTTTATTCCTGTCAAAATTAGTATATACTATAGATAACAGAAAAGCAAGGGGGCGAGAGCTTGAAAAACTGCGTGGTCTTTAACGACCTTTCCGGCTACGGCAACTGCTCGCTGATGGCGGCCGTTCCGGTGCTGACTGTCATGGGCGTGCGGGTGCACCCGGTGCCTACGGCGGTGCTTACCCGCCAAACCGGCTATGACCGTTACTCTATGGAGGATTTGACCGGCTTTATGCCCCAATTTACTGCGGACTGGCAAGAGGTACAGCCGGACGGCATCATCACCGGCTTTCTCAGCAATCCGGCCCAGGGGGACTGCATTGCGGACTTTCTGGCTGTCCACCGCACGGCGGATACGCTCCTGGTGGTGGACCCGATCATGGCGGACGACGGCAGCCTGTACGATGGGTTTGATGAAGCACGGTGTAATGCGGTGCGCCGCCTGGCAGCGCAGGCAGATGTGCTCACGCCCAATGTAAACGAACTGGCGCTGCTGTGCGGGGCGGAGTATACCGAGGATCCGGCGGCGGTGCGGCAAATGGGTGCCCGCTTGGCAGAGGATCACCGGGTGGTGGCGGTCACCGGCTATCGGCAGGGAACGGAGATCCACACCCTGGTGTTTGCAGGCGGGGACTGCACAGACTTGGCAGCGCCCTTGCACCCCGGTTCCTTTAGCGGCACCGGCGATCTGTTTGTTTCTGTATTCACCGGCGGCTTGCTTCGTGGCCGGGCGCCGGCACAGGCAGCCAAACAGGCAGTGGATTTTCTCAGCCACGCCATCGCCGTTACCCACAGTACAGACCCCCGGGACGGCGTAGATTTTGAAAAGATTATGGAGGATCTGTTATGAACAAGACGGTAAAAAAGATTTCATTCACGGCGCTGTTCGCCGCCATGGTGTTCGGCCTGACCATGCTGCACATTCCCATCGGTGCCGGCGGCTATATTCATGTGGGCGACGCCATGATTTATCTCAGTGGGCTGCTGCTGGGGCCTTGGGCGTTCCTGGCTGCTTCCATCGGCGCTGCGTTTTCTGATCTTGCCAGTGGGGTTGCCACCTATGCCATTCCCTCTGCCATCATCAAATTCCTTATTGCAATTCCCTTTGTTGCATTATATAATAAGAGCAATAAATTGCTGACGGTGTGGACGGCGCTGTGCACCATTCTGTCCGGTGCCATTACTGTTGGCGGCTACTATGTGGCGGATCTGGTGCTGTACCGGGAGGGCGCCATCGCAGATATACCGGCCAATGCCATTCAGGCGGTAGGCAGCGCAGTGGTGTTTATTGTACTGGCGCTGGCGCTGGACAAGGCCGGAATTTACAAAAGATTGAAGGGTTATCTCAATGGCTGATATTGTTTATCGCTATTACGACGGTGTGTATCTGAATATTACAAATCAGTGCCCCTGTAACTGCGCGTTTTGCATTCGCTCTAAGGGCGACGCTGTGGGCGATGCGAAGGAAATGTGGTTTGACACGGAGCCTACCTGGGAGGAAATCAAGGCGGCGATTGACGCTTACGATTTTGCCCACACGGACGAGGCGGTGTTTTGTGGTTACGGCGAGCCCACCAATGCGCTGGACCACCTGCTGCAAGCGGCGGATTATCTGCGCACGGTGAACCCAAAGATTCACCTGCGGCTGAATACCAACGGCCTGTCGGACTTAATCAACGGCAAGCCCACCGCAGAGCTGCTGTGCCGTCATTTTGACAGCATTTCCGTGTCTCTCAACGAGCCTACGGCAGAGAAGTACGACAAAATTACCCGCAACTGCTACGGTGGCAAGGCGTTTGACGCCATGCTGCAGTTCACTCGGGAATGTGTGGCGCACTGCCCGGATGTGCGTATGACGGTGGTGGATGTGATTTCGCCGGAGGATATTGAGAAGTCGCGCCAAGTGTGCGAAAGCACCGGCGCCAAATTCCGTGTGCGCAGCTTTGCTGCCGGAAGATAAAAAGGAATAACCATTCGGTTTAGCTAAAGTGCTGTAACGACGATTTTAACGGAAGCGGAAGTCATCGTTACGGCATTTTTAATTTTTGGCAAATTTTGGTGTCACAATACAGGCAAAAAACGACTCTAAACAGGTGAACGCCCGAAAACGGGGCGGTTGTAAAGCAAAAAAAGACAAAAGCCTGATAAGGAGTGGGTGCGTATGAAAAAGACCATCGGAACAATTTTAGCGGTACTTTGTCTGGCTGCAGCATTGCTGCTGGGCAGCGGCACGGCGTTTGCACAGACGGCCGGGCAATGGACGCCCAGAGAACATCCCCAGGACACCATCGGCTGTGTAAACGGTGCGCAAAGCGATGAGATTATTGCCCAAGCAGATCGAGACCTGGGCGGCTGCAAATTCACCTACCGCGGCAAGGGGAAACTGACCGGATGGGAAGTGCCGTTGCTGGAGGAGGGCAAGGATTATAAAATTCTGTCGCAAAGCGGCCGCAGCATTACCATTGAGGCGTTAGACGAAGAGGGCTGTCTGCCCTATATCAATGCCAAGGTGCAGCAGCCGTCTGCTGTTGCCTCTACGGCTGCGGTAACCACTTCCGGCGCGGCTGCCGTACCGCCTGCAACGAAAAGAGAAACGGAAGCGCAGGCACAGATGCTTACGGAGAAACAGACGGAAAAGACACCGCAAATGGAAGCAGGCAGCACAAAAGCAGCCACGGAAGCGGTGGACGGCGAGAAAGAAAGCACCGCCAAGGGAAGCCGGCCGGTATTGCCTTTGGCTGCGCTGGGCGCTTGTGCTTTGGCTGCGGTTGCCCTTGTACTTTGGCAAAGAAAGCGGCGCCGATAAGAGAATAAGAAAAGAGAAAAGGGGGATAAGTCTATGACACAAGCAGAACGGGTGCGGCAGGCACAGGCCGGAGATGTAGACGCCTTTTGCGCCTTATATACCGCGTATCAGCAAAAACTGTTTCATTATGCCTATTACAAGCTGGGCAATGTGCAGGACGCTGAGGATGTGGTGCAGGATTGTATGCTTACGGCCTTTGAACAGCTGGGTATGCTGAAAAAGCCGGAGGCGTTCGGGTCGTGGCTATTTTCCATTTTATATCACGGTTGCGCCGGTGCGATTAAAGAGCAGATCACACGCCGCAACCAATCGGATATTGCGCAGTATACCAACAGCCTTGCCTGTGACCAAACCGCAGCGTTTGCGAGGGTCGAGCTGCAACAGGCGTTGGCTCTGCTTAGCGACACAGACCAAAATATTATTTTGCTGTCTGTGGTTGTTGGACTGAAAAGCAAGGAAGTGGCAAGGATTACCGGATTAACCGCTGTAAATGTTCGACAAAGACGAAGCAGAAGCCTGGCAAAAATGAAGCGCTATTTGTCGTAAAGGGAGTGCGTGCTATGAAACAAAAGGATTTTGACTTTATTCAGCATAAATTTGAGCAGGCGCAGCCGCCGCTGCCGGACGGCTTGCGTGCAGAATGCCTAAAGCAGCGCATTTTGAAAAAAGAGTCCCATAAGGTGATTGCAATGCCTAAGCGAACTTCACGGTACAAAGCATGGGCAGTAACGGCGGCTTGTTTGGTCATGGTGTGTACGGCTGCTGTGGGCGCAGGTGCAAGCTGGTACGGCGTGCCGGTAGACGGATTTCAAAGCGCGGCCCAGTTAACGGCTGTGACCGCTGCGATGACCCCTGTGGATACAGGAGAGGCCGGTTGCGCAGAGGCAACAACGGTTCTGACTAAACAGCAACCGGGGGTACAGCAAATGGCAAGGGTTCAAACGGAAAACGGATATATGTATTACGCATACAGCGCAAGCATGGCGGAAAAAGGGCGCAATTGCGTTTATGTGTTTGAAGCGGCGTCTAACCGACAGCAACCGCTGACGGTGATTGAAAATGTTGCCCCGGCGCAGGCAACGCTGCAAGGCGTGATAACCCACGGGGAGCGCTTAGCGGTTTTGGCCCGGGGCGAGAATTGCACCTATTTGCGTATTTATTCGATTGCAGAGCCAACAAAGCCGGTGCTGCTGTCTGCCATAGAGCAAAGCGGCGCTTGTGTGCAGGCCGGATTGGTGGGCGAAAACGTGTATGTGCTTTCTCATTTTGTTTTTGACCCAAAAGCGGAACAGTCGGTGCCTGCCTTGACGGTTAACGGCGAGATACACCGGGCGCTGCCGGAGCATATCGTGCGCCTTGCCGGTGCAAATCAGGCACAGTACACGGTTTTAGGCACGGTGGATGTGCAAACCGGTAAAGCGGCGGAGGATGTGGCGGCTGTGTTGGGCGGCGGCACAAAGGTGCAGCTGACAAAAAAAGCGGCTTATGTGGGCGCTTCTGCGGACGCAGACCGTACGGCGTACGGTGTAAAATGGAATTTGAAAAGCCAAAAATGTGCAAAAATCACGCGGCGAGAAGCCAAAACACTTTTTCAATTGCCCCATGAATTTGCGGCGGATTCTACTGAGCGTACCCTGTATGAGATGGGAGATGGTTGGCTGAGTATAGAGGAAAACTTAGAAACCGCTGCCCAAAGCCTTGCTCTGTATGATCGGGATTTTCATCTGCTGGATCGGTTGCAGCTGGAAGATGTGACCGTGTCGCACCGAGCCGCCATAGAGCAGGGGCAAAGGGTGTTTGCCCTGCCGTCTTATACGGCGGATGCGCAGCAACGGTACTATGGTGCTACGGTGTTTGAAGTTCGGCAAAACAAAATTGTGCTGCTGAAAACGGTGCAAAATCCGCACCCGGAGGCAATGTATCCGGGGGATTGTGTGCTGACGGATTCGTATGTGTATTGCTTTGATTTTTGTGAAAGCAGGGACGGTGTGTGCGCCAAGCGGTTTGCACACGCATATCGATAAGTAAAAAAGAGACTGCGGAAAAATTCGCAGTCTCTCTTTTTATCTGTGTGCCCTTGCACATTGGCGGCAAAGGGGCATAGAATGGTCTATCCGTGTGCTTGAACAGCAGGCACATAAAGTTGAATGCAAAAAGGAGAGACTTTGATGACCCCTGTTTTACAGACTGCCGTAGGGCTGGCCATTCCGTTTGTGGGCACGGCGCTGGGCGCAGCCGCAGTGTTTCTTTTCAAATCCAATATTCCGCCCCGGGTGCAAAAGATTTTGTTGGGCTTTGCTTCCGGCGTGATGCTGGCAGCCTCCGTTTGGTCGTTGCTGCTGCCTGCTTTGGAGCTGTCCGGCAACTGGCTGCCGGTTGTGGTCGGCTTTCTCGTGGGGATCGGGTTCCTTTTGGGACTGGATCAGCTTACGGCGCGGCTGCATTTAGAGCCAAAGCCGGGCACGGCAGGCGCCAATTCTTTTTTGCTGGTGTTGGCGGTGACTTTGCATAATGTGCCGGAGGGTATGGCGGTGGGCGTGGCGTTTGCCGGTATGCTGGCAGGTGACGGGGCCATTACGCCGGCGGACGCCTTTGCCCTTGCGGTCGGAATCGCATTGCAAAATATTCCGGAGGGCACCATTGTGGCGGCGCCGCTGCGCAGCGACGGTTGCTCTCGCAGTCGTTCCTTTGTGTATGGGGTACTATCCGGTGCCGTAGAGCCGGTGGGTGCGGTGCTGACCATATTGCTCACCGCCCTGCTGCGTCCGGTGCTGCCGTTTTTGTTAGCTTTTGCCGCCGGGGCGATGGTGTATGTGGTGCTGGAGGAGTTGAACCCCCAGGCCCAAACCGGCCCCCACGGTCATACCGGCACCATGGGCGCTGCTGCCGGCTTTGCCTTGATGATGGCCATGGATGTGGCGCTGGGCTGAGTGGCCCTGGGGATAAAAAAGGCCGTCCGCTGCTTTGCGCAGCGGGCGGTTTTGCTTTTCTTTACGGTTTAGAACTGGTTTTGCCCCAGCTTTTCGGCAATTTTTTGCCCGGTGGGAGTGGTGGCCAGTCCGGCCTGTGAGGTCTCGCGCAGGCAGGCGGGCAGCTGGCAGCCGATCTCGTACATGGCGTCAATTATCTCGTCCGGGGGGATCACGCTTTGGACCCCCGCCAGTGCCATTTGGGCGGCCACCACCGCATTGGCGGCGCCGGCGGCGTTGCGCTTAATGCAGGGGGTCTCTACCAGCCCGGCTACCGGGTCGCACACCAGTCCCAGCATATTTTTCAGCGCCATAGCGGCGCCCTGGGCAATGGCGTCGTTGTCGCCACCTGCCAAATATACCAGACCACCGGCGGCCATGGCGGCTGCAGAGCCGATCTCTGCCTGGCAGCCCCCTTGGGCACCGCTGATGGAGGCGTTCTCGGCGATTACACTACCAATCCCGGCACTGACCAGCAGGGCACGCAGCAGTTCTTGGCGGGGCAGACCCTGTTGTTTCTGATAGGTGATGAGCACCGCAGGGATCACCCCGCAGCTGCCGGCAGTGGGGGCGGCTACAATGCGCTTCATACAGGCGTTGCTCTCTGCCACCTGCACCGCTGCGGCGATCACAGCGGATAGGTAGTCCCCCAACAGGGTATCGCCTTTTTGGTTATATTCTGCCAGCCGAGCGCCGTTTTGGCCGCCCATTTTGCCGGTGGTTACCGCTGTCGGGTCGTACTGGGTGATGGAGTCCTCCATGGCCTTTGCCATTTGGTCCATTTGGTCCAGCACGGCACTCTCCGGTAATTGGGTTTCCTTGGCCTGGGTGGTGAGCACGACCTGCCAAAAGGGGCACGCCCGGTCCCGGCAGCGGCGCAGGATCTCGTCTATTGAATGGTACGGCATGGCGTTTCCTCCAAACTCAGATAACTGACTTTTTTAATGCCCTCCAGGGCGCGAATGGCGGCAATGGTGGCGGCGGGTATCTCTTGGTCGCATTCGGCAATAAAGGCGGCCCGCTTGCCCCGCCCGGAGCGGTACAGCCGCATTTCCGCAATATTCACCTTTGCCTGTGCCAGTAAGGCGCTGATCTTGGCTACCATACCGGGCACATCGGTGTTGCTGACAATCAGGGTGGGGTAGTCGCCGCTTACGTTGGCCTCCAGCCCGTCGATCTCTGCAATATTGATGATAGAGCCGCCCAAGGACTGGCCGATCAGATCCAGCACCTTGCCGCTTTCGCCCACCAGGTGCAGCTGCACGGAGTTGGGGTGGGCGTTCTTTAGCTTGGCCTGCTCCAGCCGAAAACTCATGCCCCGAGCCTTGGCAACGGCAAAAGCCCGGGGGATCCGGGCGTCGTCCGGGTGCATACCGCACAGCCCGGCGATCAGTGCCAGGGGCGTGCCGTGGCCGCTGCCGGTGAGCCAAAAGGAGCCGTACAGTCCCAGGGTGGCGTTCTTAACCGGCTCCCCCAGCAGTTGGCGGGAGATGTAGCCGATCCGCACCGCACCGGCGGTGTGAGAGCTGGACGGCCCCACCATTACCGGCCCTAAAATCTCAAAAATATTCATCACTTTGTCCTCCCTTGCGGAGTGGATAAAAAAACAGGCAACGGAGCCTTGTGCACCGTTGCCCTTTCTTATTATAGCCGTCTTTGCCCCAACAGGCAAGCGCTTTTTTTATTCCTCCGTGTGCTTACGCTTGGCGGCGGTCAGCACCAGCAGCGCAGCACCGCACAGCAGTGCGCCGGCAGCAGCGCCGGTGTGGCCGGTGGAGGGGGATTTGGCTGTGCTCTTTTTGGCGGCCTTGGCGGATTTTGTAGTGGTCTCTGTCTGTTTGGTGGTAGTTTCTTTTGCCGTGGTGGGCTCTGTGGGGACCACCGGGTCGGTGGGCGCTGCGGGGTCCGTAGGCTGTACCGGGTCGGTGGGACCTTCCGGGTCCGTAGGTGGCTGGGGATCGGTGGGGCCTTCCGGTTCGGTGGGCGGCTCCGGCTCGCCGGTCCCGGGCACGGTGAGGGTCACCGTTTGCAGGCTTTGGTTGTCGCCCAAGGGGCCGGGATCAAAGAGAAAACCGGCTTCTTCCAGTTGGGCGGCGGTGTAAAAGGCCTTGACCGTCAGGGTGACGGTGGTATCTGCCTTGGCGGGCGTCACGGCGCCGGTGGTGGGGTCGATCACCTCCGGGTGGTCACTGGTCCAGCCGGTGACAATGCCGTAGTAGCTGAAGTCGTCGTCGCCGGTGGGCAGGTTTACCGGTTCGGTCACCCGGTCGGCTGCGGTGTTGTCGCCCAGCAGGGTTTGCAAATCGGCAGCCTTTTTGGCAGCCGCGTCCAGGCGCTCCTGGCGGCTGTATGTATGCATGGGCACCAGCACTGTCACTTCGCTTTCCTTGGTGCTTTGCAGGCAGGTGAGGGTCACGGAGACGGTCAGCTCTGCGCCGGTCTCGTCAAAGTTCAGCATATCCTCGGTAACGGCGTCGTAGTGGATCTTGCCGTTCTTGTCGATCACGGTGTAGTCCTCGTCCCACTCGTCGTTCTCTACCTTGTCCACCGTTACGGTGATCGGGTAGTCGGACTTCACTTTTTTGGCCAGGTATGCTTCAATGGCGCTCTGTACATTTACATCCTGATCGTCGGAGTCAATGTCTGCATAATGACCAAAGTCCGGGTCGCTGTGCACGCCGCTGTACTCGATCATCGCCAGTCCGTCGCCGGAGACGTTGAACAGAGCGTTGTCCGCCTGGGTCAGCAGCTTGTCTGCCGGGCTTTCCAGCTTAACGGTGATCACATAGTTGTTGTTTTTCAGCGCGGTGTCTGTGGCGTTAAAGGTCTTGTTGACGGTGGTGTAGCCCTCGGCGCTGACGGTGTAGCGGTACTGGCCGAAGATGATGGTATAGTACCCCTGTTCGTCCGGCAGGATCGGGTCGCCATAGGCGCCGGAAGCGCCGTTTTTGTACAACGCCACCGTGGCGTTTTGCGGGGTGGTGTTGAACCGCACCTTGTATTGGGTGTAGGTCAGCTGCACCGGGATCCGACGGCTCTCGCCGGCAGCAACGGTAAAGCTGCCGCTGGCGGTCTGGCTGCCGCTTTGGTAGGTGGCGGTGTAGGTGTAGTCACCGGCGGGCAGCAGGTAGTCGTAGGTGTCGTAGCCGTACTCGTCCTCCTGGCAGGGCATGGTCTTGCCATCCTTGTCCTGCACCTTTAGGGTGGCGTAGTCGGTGGCCTTGCCGGTGGCCAGGGTCACGGTAAAGGACACCTGGGTCTGGTCGTCCTGGGCTGCCGGGGTGTAGATGGCGCTGCCCAGGCAAAGCAGCAGGGCCAGCAGGCAGCAAAGGCTGCGGGTGATTTGTTTTTTCATTTTTCTCCTCCTTTTGCGGCACAAAAAAGCCGTGCCGATCTGGCGGCACGGATAGTATGGGTACGCAAAAAGAGCCTTGGAACGATCCCGTTCTAAAGCAAAACTGCACTTCCAACCTAAAGCACCGCAAACAACAGCTCGTGCGCGGCAGGTCTCCTGACTTATGCTTCATTCGCAAAAGCGGCCTTCTCACTCCCGGGGGAGCAATGGCTGCCGTTACCCAAACGGCGGTGCTTTCTTGTCGGCAAATACAGTAGAGGTTCGGGCTGCTCCGGATTCGCACCGGATTCCCTTTTCAGCCTTTGGCGGGGCGCGCAAAGGCACCAAACGCACGCTAAATTGTCTTTATGAGTATAGCATTTAGCGTGCGGCGTGTCAATGCTAATCTACCGGTGTTTCCCAGTGGGTGGCAGCGCAGCGATTGGTAAAGCAGGCGGGGGTTGACAAGGCAGACGGCTTTTGTTTATACTGAACCTGTGATTCAGTAATGAAAAGAGGAAGTCGGATGGATAAGCAGTCAAAAGCACCGGGCGTGTACCGGGTAATTTTATGCGCATTGGTTTTGGCGCTGGCACCGGTATTTTATGCGATTTGGCAGCCTTACAATACCTGCCTGTTACAGCTGCCGGCAGCGGGCGGGGTGTGGCAGCTGCTGACCCGCCTGCTTTACTATGTGCTGTTCTCTCTGCTGCTGGCGGGCATTTGCCGCAGCAGCTTGGGGCCGAAAACGGTGGCGCCCTTTGGAGCCAAGCCCTGGCTGCGCACCGTAGGCGGCGTGCTGACGGACAGATTGGTTCTCGATTTGGTGATTTATGGCGGGTCTTTTCTGTTGCCGGTTGACTTGGTGCGGCAGATTGGACAGTTGGCCTTTTTACTGTTTGCCTTTTGGTGGGCGGCCCGGTGCGCCGGGCTGACCGCTGCCGTGGATCGGGGCGGCCGGGTGTGGGTGGCTCTTATGGGAGTCCTCACCGGCGGCGTGTGGCTGGCGCTGCTGCTTTACGGCAGGGGCGTGACCGCGGCGTATGGAAAACAGGCGGTTTGGCTAGTGCAGGAGATGGTTACCGGTGTGCTGCTTTACGGTGTGCTTTGCGCCCGCTTTTCTTTACGGCGGGGCAACTGGACGACCGGCTTTCGGGGCTTTTGCATATTTGTCTTGCGCTTTGAGGCGGTGTTACTCGTTGCCGTTTTTCTGTGCGTTGCCAAGGTGATGGTTCTGCCCCAGGGCGCGGTGCAGTCTGTGTATATGGTAGACAGTAGCGTGACCCGGGTGGAGCGTATGGCCGGGTATAGGGATTTGTTGACCTTATTTCGTGAATCAAACGGGGTAGAGGACCTGTTTTGATTATATAAATTTGTGAGTGTTCCAAGATGATTTTGAAGGCGACGGACTGAACCAAAACATTCAGTTTGGCGACAATTATACCGGCAGCTTTGATTTGGATGAAAAGCGATATGCAAAAAGCGCCTTGCAGCAGCAGGGCGCTTTTTATTGCGTATAGGGATGTGCTTGTGATATAATGAGGACGAGAGGCGCTTCAATCGGTTTTGCAGAAGCAAAAAAAGCGCATTCTCTCTGGAAGGGGAAACACAAAAAATGAAAGCTATACTGAAAAAATGCCTGTGCCTGCTGCTGACGGCAGGGCTGCTGGCCTCGCTGGCTGCCTGCGCCGGACAAACGGACACAGCGGTGGTAAAAGACCTGTTTGGCGACCTGCAAAAGGTCAGTTACAGCAGCACCTACACATCGCTGAAGGACAATAAGACCAACAAGACAGACAGCTGGCGGCAGGGTATGGTCTCCGGAAACGGACTGCAAGGGTTCGTCACCAGCGGCGACCCATACAGCGATACCTTTATTTTCCAAAACATGCACTTCCTGCTGCCGAACAAAAACGCCCGCACCTGCCCGGACACGGCAAATGAGCTGGAGACGGTGCGCCAGCAGATCATTAAAGGGCAGGATATTACAGACAACGCCAGTTATGACGATGTGTACCGGTATCACCCGGGCGGCCAATTACGGATGGCGCAGACCAAGGCGCATGCCAAGGATTATGTGCGCTATACCGATTACGCCACCGGCCAAGTGGGCGTGCGCTATACGGACAAGAACGGCACCTGGCTGCGCCGCTCCATCACCTCCATGGCGGACGGCGTGGTGATCACCCGGCTGGACCCGTCCACGACGGGTACGGCACTGGACCTGACGCTCAGCTACGACGATCTGTCCACCCTGGCCAACTTTGGCAAAAGTGAAGAGGTGGACCTGCAATATAAAAAGGTCACGGCCCAGGACGGCAGCGCCCTGGGGCTGATCGCCCATTACCCGGATTATGAGAACAGCGAGCGCAAGACCGGCGGCTATGCCACTTTGACCTATGTGCTGCCGGTGGGCGGCACCCGGGAGCGGGTGACGCTGGACAAGCAGACCAAAGAGAGCCAGTTTGTTGGCGACAATACCGGGGTACGCATTACCGGCGCTGCCGGACTGGTGCTGCTGACCGTTAGCGACTACACCCTGGAGATGGGCAAGCTATCGGACTTTGCCGAGCAGACGGCGTATCCGCTGCTGGCAGATCTGCGCGCGCAGCTGGAGAAGGTGGCCGCCCGGTACAGCACCGACGGTGCCTTTGATTATGATGCCGCGCTGGCGGCGCATTTAAAGATGTACCAGCCCCAATTTGACGCGGTGACTTTGACCCTGAGTGATGAGAATATCCAGCCTAACGAGGCGCTGCTGAAAGCGCAAAAGGGCAAGAAAGAGATCAACGCGGCGCTGGCCCAGCGTACTTACTATGCCGGGCGGTACGCAGCCCTGTGTTGCGCCGGATATTCTACCGGGCGGCTTTACGGTATGTGGACCGGGGAGTGGAACACCGGTTGGGGCAGCAAGTACACCATGGACGCCAATGTGAACCTGCAAACGGCGGCGCTGAATAGCTCCAATATGAGCCGTGGCCCGCAAGGCTATGTGTACTTCCTGCTGCGCCAGATGCCGGATTGGGAGGAAAATGCCCGGGCCACCCACGGCTTTACAGACGCTATTCAGGCACCGGTGAATACGGACGGGGACAAGGCGGTGCTGACGGAGACCTGCTATCCCTACCCCTTCCGGTACTGGAACGCCGGGGCGTCCTGGATGCTGCGCCCGCTGTATGAGACCCTGCAAAGCTACGGCAATATTCAGATCCCCCTCAGCGACGAATTCAACTTGCAGGCGCTGCGCTCCGTTCTGTCTGCCACGGAAAAGGATCTGACCGATGCCCAGGTGGCAGCCATAGAGAGGCGGGGCTATCTGCGGCTGGAGGAGGATATTCTCTACCCGCTGCTGACCAAGGCCGCCAACTACTGGGCGCAGCTGCTGACCCCGGAATATTACACTTCGGCGGACGGCTCCATTCATTATGAAAAGGGAAAGACGGCGTTGGGCGAGGGCGAAAGTTACTGCATTGTGCCCAGCTACTCGCCGGAAAATAATCCGGATAATTATGCCAGCCCGTCAGACGCCAACTGCGCCATTGATATTGCTGCTTGCCGGGATAATGTGGAAATGCTGCTTTCCGTGATGAACGATGTGGCTCCCGGCGCGGACCAAAGTCGGTGGAAGCAGTTGAAAACGAACCTGCCGCCGTATCTGTATGACGATACCGGAGCGCTGAAGGAATGGGCTACGACTGCTTTTGAGGAGAATAACGAGCACCGGCACCTGAGTCACCTGTACTGTGCCTGGCCGCTGATGGAGACCCGGGGCAATGCCCGGCTGACCGCTGCCTGCAAGCAGGCGGTAGAGAACCGGAAAAGCGAGAATGAGGCATCCCACGCCCTGGTGCACCGCAGCCTGATCGCTGCCCGGCTGCAAGATCGCGCTGCCTTGACGGACGCACTGGTGAATTTGATGAACCATAAGATCCGGTACAACTCCCTGATGACCAACCATGACTATGACCGGGGCAGCTGCTACTGTACGGACTTTGCCATCGGCTATTTGGGCATTGTGCATGAGGCGCTGGTGTACTCCAATGCCGATGAGATCGAACTGCTGCCGGCGCTGCCGGAGAGCGGATTTGACAGGGGCACCCTCACCGGACTAAAGACCCGCAACCGGGCCACCGTTACCCGGCTGCAATGGGATCTGGCGGCCGGTACGGTGCAGGCGGTGCTCACCGCCGATGTGGACCGCACGCTGACCGTGCGCTGCGGCCAAACGGTACGCACCCTGCACTGCAAGGCCGGTGAGCCGGTGGAGGTGCAGTTCACTCTGGCGGATTGAGCGCCTACAATAAATGTAATTTGTCGGCAGACTTGTTTGGTCTGCCGGCGTGTTTTTGAGAGGTATGTGTATGTGGCCGATGCTTTATCCCATTATGATGATCGTCCTTTCCAATGTGATGTATAATATTTGCCAAAAGTCTACGCCCGGCAATGTGAATCCCTTTGCGGCGCTGACGGTGACCTATGGTATTGCGGCGGCGGTTAGCTTTGTGTTGCTGATGGTGACCACCAAGGGCAAGCATAGCGCAGCGGAATTTACCAAAATCAACTGGGCCACCCTGGTACTGGGCGTGGTGATCGTGGGACTGGAGTTGGGCTATATTTTGGCCTACCGCAATGGGTGGGAGATGCACCGGGTGTCTGTTACCGCCAACATTACCCTGGCGGTGCTGCTGGTGTTTGTGTCTGCCATTTTGTACAAAGAGCACATTACCCTGCGCCAGGTGCTGGGTATTGCGGTGTGCGCCGGTGGGTTGGTGCTCATCAGCTTGTAAATGGGTAAAAAAGGGCACGCAGTGCGAACTGCGTGCTCTTTTTATGTGTATCAAGTGTTTTGGCTGTCCGTCGCTGCCCGGCGGGCTTTCAGCTCCTGCTCCACCTGCGCTCGTTGGGCGGGGGTGTAGCGGATAAACAGCAGCGGGACAATATACAGCAGACTGGCAATGGCCGGGGTCAGAATCACCAGCGGCCAGATCCAGCGGTCAAAGGCGGCACTTTGGGTGCCCAGGTAGGTGGACGCCCCTTCAATGGGCTTGTAGTGCAGCAGGTGCAGCGCCAGGGTCGCCAGGCCGGCGGTAATACCGCTGGAGATCTTTGTAAACGAGGTCTGCATGGAGAAGGTGATGCCCTCGGTGCGCTTGCCGGTCTTCCACTCCATATAGTCGATGCTGTCGCAGAAGATGGCGGTTTGGGCAATGGCGGCGGCACCCAGGGGAATACCGCCCAGGCCGATCACCGCCATGGCAAACCACAAATTCTTGCCCTCAAAGCCAATAAAGTACGCGGCTATGCGCGCTAAAATATTGCAGGCCTGCATCACGATCAGCGCATTTACATAGCCGTGGCACCATTTTTTGATCTTATCTGCCGCCAGCATACCTAAAAAGCCCGGCAGACCGGTCATAATGTAGTAGATGGTGGACAGCCCCAACGCGCCGATCAGGCTGTTCTCGCCCAAAAAGTCCGCGGCAATCTCGTACTTGAAGAAGTAGGTCACCAAATTGACGCCAAAGCCCAGAGCGCCCAGTAGGTTGGCAAGGGTCACAAGCAGCAGCATTTTGTTCTTAAACAGCAAGGAAAAGCTCTCCCACAGGCTTTGCTGCTGCACCTCCTGCACCACATGGATCCGCTCCTGTGCCGCATAGCAGCGGTAGCTGAGCATGGAGCCGCCTAGCCCGAAAATCAGGGCAAACACCAGCGCCATCAGCGCCATACTTGCCCCGGTGGCGTTGGCGATCATCTCCAGTGCCATGGGAATGACGGTGCTGAATGCGCTATATACGCAGGAGCCGATGGTGCGTGCCCATTGGACGAACCGATCCCGCTCATTGGAATTGGGCGATACGGCGGCGGTAATGCCCCAGATGGACACATCCTGCACCGTGTAGGCCAGATCCCAACAAATATACATAATCACAAAGTAGCTGACCCGCAGCCACAACAGCTCTTCTTTGGTAGAGAACACCACAAACAGCAGCACGGTAAAGATCCCTACCGGCAGCGGGGTGTAGCGCAAAAACGGCCGCAGCTTTTCGCCGTTTTTGAAGGTGTGTTTATCAATAAAGGAGCCGACAATGGGATCGTTGACCCCGTCCCACACTTTCATTACGATCAGTAGTACGCTGACCACCAGTGCCGGGAACAGGGCAATATCCGTCATAAAATAAGTAAAGAATGACGCTCCAATTAGGGAATAGACCATATTTTGGCCACTGAGGCCCACCAAAAAGCCGGTTTGTTCCCGGCGGCCGATATACTTCTTTTCTTCCATATTGCTTCCCCCTATATGTTCCGGTTGCGTTTTCGATTTTTGGCAACACGATCCTAAGATATAGAGTAGCCTATCCCGGGTAAAAAAGAAAGCCTTTTTTGCAACTTCCATTGCAGAAAAGGATTTTTGTCTGTATTTATGCGACAATTTGGCGTGACTGCCGCTTAATCAGTGGCGGATCAGCCCCAGCACCAGGATTACGGCCACCAGTACCGGCAGCACATAGCACATATAGCCGCGCATCCAGCGCTGCACTTTCAGTCCCTTGCCGGTGTTGGCCTCTTTGGTAAAGCTCTTCCAGCCCCAGCCGTAGCGGGAGGTGCAGAAGAAAATAAAGATGAGAGAGCCCAGCGGCAGCAGCAGATTGCTCACCACAAAGTCCTCCAGATCCAGCACGCCGGTGCCCGGACCCAAAGGCTGGAACTTGGAGAGCACATTGAATCCTAATACGCAGGGCATACTCAGCAGGAGCATGAGAATGCCGTTGAACAGGCAGGCTTTTTTGCGGCTCCAGCCGGACAGATCCATGGTGCAGGACACAATGTTTTCAAACACGCCCAGCACGGTGGAAAAGGCGGCAAAGCTCATAAATACAAAGAACAGGCTGCCCCACACGCGCCCCAGGGGCATGTGGTTAAAGATATTAGGCAGGGTAATGAAGATCAGGCTGGGACCGCTGTCCGGTTGCACACCGTAGGCAAAGCAAGCGGGGAAAATGATCAGTCCGGAGCACAGAGCCACCAGCGTGTCCAGCGCCGCCACCCGGGCAGACTCGCCCATCAGTGCGCGCTCCTTGCCGATATAGCTGCCAAAGATGGCCATAGCGCCGATGCCCAGACTCAGGGTAAAGAACGCCTGGTTCATGGCCCCGGCCACCACATTGCCGATGCCCACTTTCTTCATCCGCGCCAAATCCGGCACCAGGTAAAAGCGCAGCCCCTGGCTGCCCCCGGCGGTGCACACACTGTTGATGGCCAGCACCACCATAATGACCAGCAGTGCCACCATCATCCACTTGGTAATGCGCTCCAGCCCCTTTTGCAGGCTAAAGGAGCACACCAAGAAGCCCAACACGACGATAATGCCCATAAACAGGGTCATGCGTAGCGGGTCGCCCAGCATTTGGCTGAATTGCGCCGCCACACCGTCGGTGTCGGCGCCTACGAACCGGCCGCCGGCGGTGCGGACAAAGTAGTCCAGCATCCACCCGGCCACGCTGGTGTAAAACATCATCAGAATATAGTTGCCGGCCATGGCAACATAGCCGTGCAGGTGCCACTTGCTGCCCTTCGGCTCCAATTGCTGGTACAGCCGGGCGGGGCTGCGCTGGCCGGCGCGACCCATGGCAAATTCCATGGTCATCACCGGTATGCCCAGGATCACTAAGAAAAACAGATAGATCAGTACAAAGGCACCGCCGCCGTATTGCCCCACCATGTATGGAAATTTCCACACATTGCCAATGCCGATGGCGCACCCGGCGCTCAGCAGAATAAAGCCCAGGCGGCTGCCCAGTTGTTCGCGTTGTTCCATAATTTTCATTTTCGGCAGATGTCTGCCGCCCTCTCGTTGATTTGCCGTACCATTTTACACGATTATGCGTCCGTTTGCAAGAGGGTTTCTTCTACTGCCCGGCGCACGGTGCCCGGCAGGCGGGTGCGCTTCAGCGCCCGGCGCAGTTCGTCCTTGGTTTTGGCGATTTTGAACAAACGGTAGCACTCGGTTTTGTGCGCATTGCTGCCCTGCCAGCGGCAAAAGATGTTCAGCACCCGCGCTTTGACCGGTACTGCCTTGCGGTAGGTAGCCCCTTGCAGGTGCAGTTGTGTCCCCACAGTAGGGTCATAGTCAGTAAGAATTACGGTAGCTTCGCCTGCGGCATTTTGGGTCACTTCCGCTTCTGCGCAGGTGAGGACGGACGGCTCCAGATCCTTGAATACCAAGGTTAGCCGTCGCTTTTTCGGCAGCACGGTGCAGTCGCCGGCGGTGGGCGCCACAGTCACCGTCAGTGTACTGCCTTGCAGCTGCTGGGTGATTTGGGTTTCGGCTTTGTGGGTGTCAAAATCCGTTTGGCCGTTGTCCTCATATAAGGTAAAGTCGCCGTCCCCGGCATAGAGCCACAGGGTCAGCGCCGCCGGGTTGCCACAGGCGTTGCCCGGGTCGTCGCTTAGCGGTAGGATGGCTCCGGCCTTGGCCAGCACCGGCATTTCCGTCAATTCTCGGTGAAGGGTCAGGCACAGGGGACCGGTGTAGACCGCCCCGGTGAATAGATCTGTCCACCGTCCCGGCGGGATCCAGGCGTTCACAGCGCCCATACCCAACTGCTTTTTTTGCGGAGAAGTGATGGGGTACACCAACAGCTGGCTGCCAAACAGGTAGCCGTTGCAGTAGGCTTTGTCGTAGACTTCCTCCGCCTCCGGGTAGGCATAGTACAGTGGCTCACACAGGGCCAGTCCCTCCCGGTGGGTGCGAGCGTCCATTGTGTAGAGGTAGGGAATTAGCCGATGGCGCAGGCGCAGCCAGTCTTTGGCAGCGGCGCACACATCCGGCCGATAGCGCCAAGGCTCCTTGCCCATCAGGTCGTTGGAGGTGGAGTGCAGCCGCAGAATGGGGCTGAATACCCCCAGTTGCAGCCAGCGCAGATACAGCTCCTCGTTGCGCTCGCCCAGGTAGTGGCCGCCGATGTCGTGGCTCCACCAGGTGTAGCCCACATTGGCTGCCGTAGCTGTAAAGTAGGGCTGAAAGTGCAGCACCCGCCAGCTTTGGGCGGTGTCGCCGGAAAAGCCCAGGGGATAGCGGTGGGCACCCGGGCCGCTGTAGCGGGACAGGATCAGCGGCAGCCGGCCGTTCTCTGCGTTATCCAAATAATGGTAGTGGTTCAGCGCCACCAGCGGGTCCAGCCCGGGCACATCGCTTTTTTTGCCCTGTTGCCAGTCCAACCACCAAAAGTCCACGCCCTCTTTTTCATAGGGCTTGTGGAGCACATCAAAGTAGGCGTTCCAAAAGGTATCGTTGCTGCACCGGAACGGAATATCCTGCTTGGATTTCGGGTCCAGCCCCATCGCCTTAGCCATGGCCGGGTACGGATCCTCAAAGGCGCGCACTCCGTCCGCCGGGTGCAGGTTGACGGTGGTGTGCAGCCCCATTTGGTGCAGATCCTGCAAAAAGGCCTTGTAGTCCGGGAACAGTTCTGTATTCCAGGAATAGCCTGTCCATCCGTCTTTGCCCTTATAGTGGGTGCCAAAGCGTTTGTTTGGGTCCGTCCAGTGCCAGTCCATATCCACGGTGGCTACCGTCAGCGGCACATTTTCCGCCGCAAAGCGCTTCATCAGCCCTAAGTATTCCTCCTGAGTGTAGGCGTGGTAGCGGCTCCACCACACGCCCAGGGCAAACCGGGGGATCAGGGGCACCGATCCGCTGATTTTATAAAAATCCTGTACCGCCACCCGGTAGTCGTGGCCGTAGGCAAACACATACACATCTTTGCCCTTTCTCTTGCGGGGGCAGAAACGGCCGTCCGCATCCAACAAAAAGCTGCGACTGTCGTCTAAGAGGCTCACCCCGTCCCGGGACACCAGGCCGTCCTGCAAAGGTACCGGCCCAAAGGTAGCGTCCAGGGTGCGGCAGGTGCCGTGCAGGTTGCCGAAGTTCAGGCAGTCCGCCGTTTTGCCGTTTGAAAAAGTTACCGTCTGCGGCGTGCCGGTGCGGGCGTGGACGGTGAGGGCGATCTCCGGTGTGGTTAGGGTGATCGTTCCCCGGTGCAGTGTCGCTTTGCACGGCGGCACATCAAAGGCTCGGAACCACACGGCAGTGCTGGCTCGGTCTTCAAATGCGCCGTCGGGGCAGTGCTCCACCCGGATCAGTCGCGGAGTCAGTACCGTCAGCCGGCAGTGACCGAAAATAAAAATCTGCTTCTCTTTGGCCGTACCCGCCGTGCGGGCACGCAGTGCTTCTTTTAACATAAAAAATCCCCCTGTCTTTCAAGCCTATTGTACCATATTCAGCGTCTAAAGCAATACCCGATTGTCCCCGGTTGACTTGCCGGGGAAAAACAGGTACAATGAGAGGGAGAAAAAGCCAAAACCGTACAGGGGGGAAAAGTATGGGATTTTTGGAAAATACGCTGGGGGACAGCCCCATTGTGGCAGCTGTAAAGGACGAGCCGGGGTTGGAGCGGTGCCTGAACAGTCCGTGCCGGGTGGTATTTGTGCTGTTTGGAGATTTGAATTCCGTGCCGCGGATTGTGGCCGAGCTGAAAACGGCGGGCAAAACGGTATTTGTGCACGCAGACCTGATCGAAGGTCTGTCTGCCCGGGAGGCGGCAGTGGATTATCTCATTCACGCAGCCCGGCCGGATGGGATTATTTCTACCCGGCTGCCGCTGTTGCGCTTTGCCAAGGCCAAGGGTCTGCGCACCATTTTGCGCTTTTTTCTGATTGATTCTATTGCAATGGAAAATATAGCCAAAATGAAGAACGAGCGCTGTGTGGATTTGATCGAAGTGCTGCCCGGGCTTATGCCAAAGGTGATTCATCGGGTGGCAGCCACCTGTGGCAAGCCCATTATCGCTGGGGGATTGGTGACGGAAAAGGCCGATGTGGTCAGCGCCCTGGAGGCGGGCGCACTGGCAGTGTCCTCCACCAATCCGGGGGTTTGGCAGATGTAAGATAATGCACAGATGTTCATTATCTTTTTTGCGTATTGCCAGCGGCAATTCTTTGTGTTATACTAAAATTACTTTAAGTGCATAACAGCCGAGAGATTTGAGTAACGGTAAAAGCACGGAGCAGAGCGCTCCGTCTTTTTTCGTTGCTTATTTTTTTGCCTGTTTTGCAAGAATAAGGGGGATATACAAATGTATGATGTAGCGATCATCGGCGGCGGTATTGCCGGGTGTGCCTGTGCTTATCGGCTGGCGCGCTGCCGGGTGCGGGTCATTCTGTTGGAGAAGGAGAATGACATCTGTATGGGTGCCACCCGCGCCAACAGCGCCATTATGCACGCCGGGTACGATCCGCACCCGGGCACGCTGATGGCCAAGCTGAATGTAAAAGGCAATGCCATGAGCCGGGAGATTTGCAAAAAGCTCCATGTGTCTTGGAAAGACACCGGCTCCCTGGTGGTGGCCTTGAACGATGAAGACATGGATACCTTGCAGGACCTGCTGGAGCGGGGGCGCGAGAACGGTGTGCCGGGGTTGGAGCTTTGGGACGCCGCGCAGGTGCGAGCCAAGGAGCCCAATGTAACGGAGACAGCCAAGGGTGCTTTGTGGGCGCCTACGGCAGCCATTGTCAATCCTTGGGAGTTTGGTTTGGCTATGGCCGAGGTGGCGGTGCAAAACGGTTGTGAACTGCGCCGTCGGTTCCCGGTGGAGAAGATTGAAAAGACAGCGGAGGGCTATGCCCTGTCCGACGGCAAAGACACGGTGGAGGCACGGTATGTGATCAACGCTGCCGGCGTGTATGCGGATCGGGTGAACAACCTGGTGGCGGCGCCGTCCTTTACCGTAGAGCCTACGGTAGGCGAGTATTACCTGCTGGATAAGTGCGAGGGCAACCGGGTGTCTACGGTGATTTTTCAGTGCCCGGGCAAAGAGGGCAAGGGCGTGCTGGTGGCGCCTACGGTGCACGGCAATTTGATCGTAGGACCAAATGCGGTGGTGCGCCGGGATCCGGACGATACATCTGACACCGCAGCGGGCCTGGCTGAGGTGCGCCAAAAAGCGGTGCGCACGGTGCCCGGCGTGGATTTTCGCCAGAATATCCGCAACTTTGCCGGTATGCGGGCCAATTCCACCGTGGATGATTTTATTATTGATTTTGCGGCGGCGCATTTCCTGAATGTGGCGGGCATTCGCTCTCCCGGGCTGACTTCTGCGCCGGCCATTGCCGATTATGCGGCGGAGTTGCTGGCCGCAGACGGACTGGATCTGACGGAGAAAGACAGCTACATAGACAGCCGGGAGAAAGTGCATTTCAACCGGTTGAGCGCTGCGGAACGCAAGGCGCTGATTGAGAAAAATCCTGCTTACGGGCGGGTGATCTGCCGATGTGAGACGGTGACGGAGGGCGAGATTTTAGATGCCATTCATTCGCCTATTCCGCCGGTATCCGTAGACGGCATTAAGCGCCGCACCGGCGCCGGTATGGGGCGCTGCCAGGGCGGTTTTTGCGGGCCGCGGGTGGTAGACCTGCTGGCACGGGAGCTGGGCGTGTCGCCGTTGACGATTTTGCAGGATCGGGACGGCAGCGAAATTCTTACTGCCTATACAAAAGGGGAGGTGCGTGCGTAATGTATGATCTGATCGTAATTGGCGGCGGACCTGCCGGTTTGGCAGCTGCCTATGCAGCCTGGAACAAAGGGCTGAAACACATTGCCATCTTAGAGCGGGACAAAGAGCTGGGCGGTATTCTCAACCAGTGTATCCATAACGGCTTTGGCCTGCATTACTTCAAAGAGCAGCTTACCGGTCCGGAGTACGCCTCTCGCTTTGCCGCCATGGTGGCGGACACCGGCGTGGAGGTATTCCTGGACACCATGGTGCTCCAGGTGACCCCGGAGAAGCAGGTGCACGCGGTAAGCAAGAAAGAGGGCTACCGGGTGCTGGAGGCCAAGAGCATTGTGCTGGCCATGGGGTGCAGAGAGCGCACCCGCGGCGCCATATCCATTCCCGGCACACGCCCGGCCGGCGTGCTCACTGCCGGTGCTGCCCAGCGGTATGTGAATATGGAGGGCTACATGGTGGGCAAGCGTGTGGTCATTCTCGGCTCCGGTGACATTGGGCTGATTATGGCTCGGCGTATGACCCTGGAGGGCGCCAAGGTGCTGGCCTGCGTAGAGGTAATGCCTTATTCCGGCGGGTTGCAGCGCAACATTGTGCAGTGCCTGGAGGATTTTGATATTCCGCTGTATCTGTCCCACACCATTACGGACATTCGAGGCAAAGCCCGGGTGGAACAGGTGGTCGTGTCCCAGGTGGACGACCAGCGCCGTCCCATTCCCGGTACGGAGATGACCTTTGACTGCGACACGGTGCTGTTGTCCGTGGGGCTGATCCCGGAGAATGAATTGACCCGGGACGCCGGAATCGTTATGGATCCACGCACCAACGGCGCGTTGGTGTATGAGAACCGGGAGACCTCGGTGCCCGGCATTTTTGCCTGCGGCAATGCGCTGCATGTGCATGATTTGGTAGACTTTGTGACCGCAGAGAGTATGGCTGCCGGCGCGGCGGCTGCGGATTATGTGCAGGCCGGCGAGCTGGATCGGGAGCGCACAGTGCAGGTGACCACCAATGCCCATATCGGTTATACGGTGCCCCAGCGTTTCCGTGCAGACAGTGACGGTGTGGAGTTCTACTTCCGGGTGCGGCGCGTGTTTAAGGAGAGCCGCATTCAGGTGACCTGCGGCGATCAGGTCATTGCGTCCTTTAAGCGGGAGCATATGGCTCCCGGCGAGATGGAGACCATTAAGATTCCTAAGGCGCTGCTGGCACGGATGGACGGCGACACCTTGCATATTGCAGCAGAGGAGGTACAGGCATGAAGGATTTGATTTGCATTATGTGCCCCAAGGGCTGCCACTTAAAGGTGGATGAGGAGCACGGTTATACGGTGACCGGCAATCGCTGTCCTCGGGGTGCGGAGTACGGTCACAATGAGCTGAAGAACCCCACCCGGGTAATCACCTCCACCGTGCGGCTGCGCAGCAAAAGCGCTTGCCGCCTGCCGGTAAAGACGGACGGCCAGATCCCCAAGTATATGATGGAGGAGGCCATGCGGCTTCTGGACAAAGTGGAGGTCACGGCGCCGGTGCATGTAGGCGATGTGGTGGTAGACAATATCTTCCGCACCGGGGTGCACTTTGTGGCCACCAAAACGGTAGAAGAATAAGCGTATTTCCTTGGCCCGCTTGCTCCGGTAAGCGGGCTGTTTTAATAGACAGGCGCTGCCGGGTGTCGTGTAAATTTCCAAAGTTGAAAACCCTGTCGTTTTTTGGTAAAATAGGGACAGAAGCAGGTGTGCCGCTTGTGGCTGCCGGCGGATAAGGGGGATTTTTTATGAAGTTGAAAACAGTGGCATTAGGCGCTGCCGCAGCGGGCTTGGTTGCGGCAGAAGCGGTCAATCTGTATAAGCAGGTGATGGGTCGTGGGGATCGCCCCAAGCGCCCCATGACCCGCCTGATGGAGATGAAGGACAAGGACGATTACGCTATGGCGGACGCCTGGCGCCAAAAGTACACCGATTGGGTCAACACCCAGCCGGTGGAGAACTGCACCATCACCTCTGACCGGGGTGACCTGCTGCGGGGGTATTATCTGCCGCCGAAGGGTGACTCCAAGGTGATTGTGTTCGGCTCCCACGGGTTCCATGCGGACCACACGGTGGACCCGCATACTTTTATTAAGCACTACCACGACCTGGGTTACGGTTTCTTTTGCTGCGACCATGTGGGCGCCGGTGCCTCCGGTGGCGAGTATGTGGGCTTTGATTACTATGAGAGCCAAGATATGCTCCGCTGGATCGAGTACCTGACTGCCCGCTTTGGGCAGGATATTACCGTGATACTCCATGGGGTGTCTATGGGCGCTGCCACCGTGTTGCAGCTGGCAGGCAGCCGCTGCCCGGATTGTGTCAAGCTGATTATCTCCGATTGCGCCTATACCAGTGCCAAGGACGAGTTTTCCTATGTGGCTCGGAATGCCGGGCTGCGCCACCCCCAGCCGGTGCTGTGGCTGTTCAATGAGATGAACAAGCGCCTGGCCGGGTTCGATTTGGAAAAGACAGATGTGCGCCAAAGCGTGCGAGAGGCCAAGGTGCCCATTCTCTTTATCCACGGTGCGCTGGACGATTTTGTACCCCCGGAGATGGTGTACGAACTCTATAACCTGTGTCCGGCGGATAAAAAGGAACTGAAAATTTTTGACAACGCCAAGCACGCCCAAAGCTGCCTGCTCAATGAGGAAGAATATCATCGGACCGTGGACGATTTTATCCGCCGACGGTTGCCCGCTACGATATAAAATAATATTCCGGGAGGAAATGTTGTGTCTGTAAAAAAAATAACCGTTACCGCGTTGGAGACGGCGCTGAAGGACATTATGCGCCAAACGCCCTTTGAGAAGATCACCGTGTCCGATATTACGAACCGGTGCCAGCTCAATCGTCAAACCTTTTATTATCATTTTGCAGACAAGTACGCCCTGCTGGGTCAGATTTATAAACAGGAGATTTTTGATCCCTTTACCGACGGTCTGACCTTTGAAAACTGGAATACCCATTTGTTGCAAATGTTTGAGACGATGGCGGCGGACGCGGCACTTTATAAGAATGCGGTGCTCCACGCAGACGATGAGTTTCGTCGATTCTTGTTTCAGAGTGCTGCGACGCTGTTTCGGGACGCAGTTGCTAAGTTGAACTTGCGCTCCGGTTTGCAGGTCAGTGAGGAGGAGCAACACTTTATTGCGGACTTTTTTGCCTACGGCATTACAGGCACGGTGCTGGATTGGGTGCGCGGCGGAATGCGCAAGACCCCGGATCAGTTGGCGGCGCAGTTGCGTCACTTGGCTGCCGATTGCCAAAAGGTGGCGGTAGAGCGGGCCAGCGGTACGCTGTAATAATCGCATAAAACAGAAAGAACCCCGGCGGTGCAGCACCGTCGGGGCTTTGTTTATGCCGTAAAAAGGAGCCTGCAATTGCTTACAGGCTCCTTGAAAGGGGTTTGAGGATTTATTTATTCAATACAGATTCCGGGCCGTTTGCCATCATCTCTTTGATTTTATGACGATCACGGTAGGCACTCAGCAGGGTGGTTGCCAGGGTGAATACCACCATAATGGCCACCAGGATCAGTACATCCTTGGTAACGCTGCCGTTCCATGTGCCGGCCAGTGCTTCCTTAAACAGGCGCACGGAGTAGGTCATGGGCATGAACGGATACAGCTTCTGGAAGAAGGTGGGGCAGGTCTCGATGGGGAAGGTGCCTGCGCAGGAGGTCAGCTGCAAGATCAGCAGCAGCAGCGCAACGAACTTGCCTGCGTCGCCCAAGTGTACCAGGCAGAACTGAATGATCGAGATAAAGGTCAGCGATACCAAACAGCAAGACAGGTACAGCATACCTAAGTTGGCAACTTTAATGCCAAGTGCGTGGTGGATTACGAATGCCAGCAGCACTGCCTGGAGCAGACCCAGCAGCATGAACACGAATGCACGCAGTACCACATGGTCGCTGTCTTTAGACAGAATACGAATTTTCTTTTGATAATCCAGGTAGATACCGAAGAAGATCATCAAACCGCCGACCCACATAGACAGACTCATAAAGTAAGGGGCGAATGCGGAGCCGTAGTTGTCTACCGGCTGCACATGCTGGGTGTCGGTGGATACCGGCTCCTCACTGTAATCGGCCAAGCCGTCCAGAGCCTTCAGCTGGTCGTTGGTGGTGGTCAGGTTTTCCTCCACACCGTCCTTGGCGGTGTCTGTGCCGGCCTTTAATGCGGCGGCACCGGTGTTCAGCTTGGCAGCACCGTTTTCCAGTTGAGAGGCACCGCCGTTCAGCTGGTTGATCCCGCTTTGCAGCTGGGAGGCACCGTTTTGAATGGTCGTCGTCTTGGTGTTGATTTGGTCAGAACCGTCTGCCAGCTGGGCAGTGGCGACTTTCAGTGCCTTTACGCCTGCCAGCAGATCGCCTGCGCCGCTGTCCAGTGCGGTTACGCCCTTGGCCAGGGTGCCGGAGGAGGACTGCAGTGTGTCGGTGCCGTCTGCCAACTGGCTTGCGCCGGTGGCTACGGCGGCTGCGCCTGCGTTCAGCGCATCATTGTTCTTTTCCAGGGTTTGCAGACCCTTTTGCAGTTTTGCAGTGCCAGTGTTTAGAGCCACAGCACCGTCGTCTAACATTTTGACACCGGCCTGTACCTGGCCGATACCCGCTTGCAGTTTGGCCATACTCTTGGCAGAGTCGGTCTCCAGCAGCTGCACGCCCTGCTTCATGGAGGCCAAACCGGCATTGATCTGGCTCTTGCCCTGCTTCAGCTTGGCAAGCTTCTCTCGATTTTCTGCGGTGTTGCACTGTTGCAGATACTGACCCACCTGCTGCTGCACAGCGGCGTTGCTAATGTAGGGATAAGCCCCGGTGAGCAGCTTTACGCTGGTCTCAAAGTTGGTGATCAGGTTGTCTACACCGGTGGTGTAGGCGGTCAGCTGGGTGGTCATCTGGTCCACGCCAGTCTCCAGCTTCTTCTCTGCGGCAGCCAGGTCGGTGGCGCCGTCTGCGGACTGGGTCTTCAGGTCGACCAAGCCGCTTTCCAGACCGGTAATGCCGGACTGGAGTTTGGCGATACCGTCCATCACATCGTCGCTGCCGGCAGAGGCGTTAGCCACGCCGTCGGTATATGCTTTCAGGTTGGTGCTTAGGGCAGCGGAACCGCCTGCCAACGCGTTGGCACCGTCGTTTAGCTTCTTTACGCCGCTTTTCAGGGCGGGTACATTGTCGTTTAACTGCTGGGTGCCGGCTTTCAAGGTGGCAGCGCCCTTTTGCAGCTTGGCGGCGCCGGTGTCTACCTGGGTGGCGCCGTCTGCCAGCTTGGCGGTACCGGCCTTAAATACAGACAGGCCGCTGACCAGATCTTTGCTGCCCTTTGCCAGCTTTTCCGTGCCTACATTCAGGCTGATGGTGGCGGTGGACAGCTGCTGGGTGCCGTTTTTTACGGAACCGGCGCCGTCAGACAGCTGCTGTAAGCCGTCTTTCAGGATCTCCAGCGCATCCGGCACGGAGTAGAGCTTATCTGTCAGGGTGGCGGTGATTTCCTTGTTTACCGCACCGTTGACGGTTTCTTTAATGGTGGGCATCATGCCGCTTTCCAAAATCTGGGAGGCTAAGTAGTTGCGCTTTTGGTTGGCAACATATTGGATTTGGGCGTGTTGCTTCTTGGTATTCTTGGAGGCCGTGGAGATGGAATCGGTCAAGTCTGCCGGAATCAGAACCTCGGCATAATACTTGTCGTTCATCAGACCGTCTTTTGCGTCTGCCTCACTGACAAAGTGGAAGTCCAGCGAGCCGTCTTCCTCTAAATTATCACAAATCTCTTTACCTACATTGCGGTCTTTGCCGTTGATTTTAGCGCCTTGGTCCAGATTGACCACCGCCACAGATACATCTTGCAAGCGGGAATACGGATCCCAGAATGCGCTCAGATAGAAGTAACTGTACATCAGCGGAATGATCAGCACGCCGATAATTACGGCGGCCTTGATGATGGTCTTTGCCATCGGCTTTTTTTGCTTCGTAGCCACAACTAAAACTCCTTTTCTATAAATTCTACACATAGTATATGACCGCGATAACGATTTGTAATTAGTTATTTATAACGAAATGTCTGAAAATTTGACAAGTGCCGTAAAATGTATAAAAACTATAAAAGCGCAAAAAACGGACAGCTGCCACGGCTGTCCGTTTCTTATATAAATATATATACCATATTATTCCGGGAAGTGCACGGTAATGGTTGTGCCTTGCCCCTCCACGCTGTCCAGCTCCACCGGTGCGTGGTGCACCTGGGCAATATGCTTGACGATGGCCAGCCCCAGCCCGGTCCCGCCGGTTTCTTTGCTGCGGCTTTTGTCCACTCGAAAGAAGCGTTCAAAGATACGCTCCCGGTACTTCTCCGGTATACCGATGCCGGTGTCGGCCACCTGTAAGGCGGTGCCGCCTTGCTCCGGGTGCAGGGTTACCGTAACACTGCCTTGGGGCTTGTTGTAGCGAATGGCGTTGTCGCACAGGTTGTAGAGCAGTTCCTCCAGTAGGCTTTTGTTGCCCTTAATGTAAATGGGCGCTTCCGGGGCCGCCAGGTGCAGGTCTACCGTTCGGCTTTGGGCGTTGATTTGCAGGGACTGCACGCAGTCCGACGCCAATTCCGTTAAATTCACTTCTTCAAAGAGGATCTCGCCGTCGTTCTCCTCCAGCTGGGACAGTTGAATAATATCCTCTGCCAAAGACACCAGCCGCAGCGCCTGCTTGCGAATGGTGTGGGCAAAGGGCTTTATGTCCTCCGGCCGAGCTATTCCGTTTTCGATCAGTTCAGCATAACCGGCAATGGAGGTCAGTGGGGTTTTCAGTTCGTGGGACACATTGGCGGTAAATTGCTTTTTTTGTTTTTCCAGCTGGCGCTTTTTTTCATTATTGGCCTGGATCTTCTCCACAAAGGGGCGCAGCTCTTTTTCGGTTTGTACCCGGTCAATGTGGTCGATGTGTTCGCCCAACTGTTCCAGCGGTTGAATAATTGCGCCGGTGATGGCGTAGCTGACCGGTACGGAAGCCCCCAGCACTGCCGCTAAAATGCCCAGTACATAGGGCAGTTCCTTGCGGATGATGGCGCCGGTCAAGGCACCGGTGTCGCCGTGAGCCACGGTCAGTGCCAGGGTGATGAGCACCACGGTGGCGATCACTGCCAGAGCGGTAAAGCAAAATACACGGAAAAAGACTTTCTTACGCATGATCAGTCACCGATCTTGTAGCCCACATTGCGAATGGTTTTAATGGCGTCTCCGGCGGTGCCCAGCTTTTTGCGCAGGGACTGGATATGTACATCCACCGTGCGGTTGCCGTGCTCAAAATCGTAGCCCCAAATTTTTTCCATCAGGGAGTCTCTGGTGAGCACAATGCCCCGGTTCTTCATCAGGTATTTGAGAATTTCGTATTCTTTATAGGTCAGCTCCACTTCGCTGCCGTCTACCTGCACGGTGTGTCGGCTCACGTCTATGCGAATGGTGCCGTAGTTCAGATCCTCTTTCTTTACCCGGTCGATGCGGCGCAGCAGCGCCTTTACCCGAGAGATCAGCTCCATCACCCCAAAGGGCTTGGTTATATAGTCGTCGGCGCCGGAGTCCAGCCCTTTAACTGCGTCGATCTCGCCGGTTTTGGCAGTCACCAGGATCACCGGCAGTTTGCTGTAAGCGGGGGTGGAGCGAATGGTCTCCAGCACTTTCAGTCCGTCTGTGCCCGGCAGCATAATGTCCAGCAGGATCAGATCCGGCAGGTGGCTCTCCATTTGGGCGAAGAAATCCCGGCTGTTCTCAAATCCCAGCGTTTCAAATCCGGCGCTCTTTAGCGCATAGCTTTCCAGCTCTCGAATACTGGCATCGTCCTCTACAATATAGATCTTTTGGCTCACACCGTCACCTCCTACTCCTTTTAGCATAGCAAAAATTCACCGTTAGTGCAATGCGTATTTGCGCAAATAATCCTCAAAACTTTCCATAAACCGGGCGTTCTCTTGGCTCTTTACGCTCTTTAAGTAGCGATGGGTCTGGTAGCTGCCCTGGCTCAGCTCAATAATGCACACAGCCAGATTGGAGCAGTGGTCCGCAATGCGCTCAAAGCTGTTAATGATGTCAAAGAACAGCATACCGGTCTCAATGGTGCATTCCCCGGCCTGCAAGCGCTTGGTGTGGCGGGCGCGCAGCTCTGCCTTTAAGTTGTCAATCACCTGCTCGAGTGGCTCAATGGTTTGGGCGGCAGCCACATCGTTCTCAATAAAGGCGTTGGTGGCCTTGGTGATGATCTCCTGCACGGCGCTGCTCATCACTTCCAGCTCCTTGGAGGCTTCCTTGGAGAAGTGGATTTTGTCCTCGTGCATGGTGCGCTTGGTTTTTAGAATATTCACTGCGTAGTCGCCGATCCGTTCAAAGTTGCCGATGGCGTGGGACAGCTTGCTCACCTGCATACTGTTCTCCAGGCTCAGCTGCATACTGCTGATCTTGACCAGGTAGGTCTCCAGTTCGTCCTCAAAGGCATCCAGCGCCTTTTCATTTTGGCGAATCGCCTCGCTGTCTTTCTTATTGTAGACCCGGATGAAGCCCAGGGACAGCAGGGTGTTTTTCTGGGCCAGGCGGGCCATATCGTTGGTGCGCTCCCGGCACTTCTCAATGGCAAAGGATGGGGACATCAAAAAGCGCTCCTCTACCAGTGCGTCGTTGTCTGCGGCAGCGGGCTGCGTCTTGTCTGCCTTGTCCCGCACGATCAGGCAGGACAGCTTTTCCAGCTGCTTGCCAAAGGGGAACAGCAGCACAGTGCAAAATACATTGAATGCGGTGTGAATGGCGGCAATGTCTGCGCCGTTCACCGCTTTGTCCAAAAAGGCAAAGTGGAAGATGGCATTGGCACCGTAGAACAGCGCCATACCGCACACCACGCCGATGATGTTAAAGGTTAAGTGAATGACAGCGGTGCGCTTGGCGTTTTTGTTGGTGCCGATACTGGAGATCAGCGCCGTGATGCAGGTACCAATATTCTGCCCCAAAATAATGGGAAATGCGGCGCCCACGGAGATGGCACCGGTGGCGGACAGTGCTTGCAGAATACCCACGGAAGCGGAAGAACTTTGAATGATGGCGGTGAGGATCATACCCACCAGCACGCCCAGAATGGGATTAGAAAACATGGTGAACACGCCGGTAAAGGCCGGATCGCTCTCCAGCGGTGCCACAGCTCCGCTCATAGCCTCCATGCCGAACATCAGGGTAGAGAAGCCCAGGAGAATGGAACCCAGTTCCTTCTTCTTCTCGCTTTTGCAGAACATATAGAGTACAATGCCGATCAGTGCCAGTATCGGGGAGAAGGTGCTGGGTTTCAGCATGGTCAAGAATACATTGCTGCTCTCAATGCCGGTGAGCGACAGCAGCCAGGAGGTGATACAGGTGCCGATATTGGCGCCCATAATAATGCCCACCACTTGGTTCAGTGCCATAATGCCGGAATTTACAAAGCCCACGGCCATCACGGTCACGGCGCTGGAGGACTGGATCACGGCGGTAACGCCGGCGCCCAGCAGCACGCCCTTAATGCGGTTGTTGGTCATTTTTTCCAGCACGGACTCGAATTTGCCGCCGCCCATTTTTTCCAGGCCGCTGCCCATCACATTCATGCCAAAGAGAAAGAGCGCCAGACCGCCGATCAGGCTTAAGAAGTTGAAAATTGTCATCGGATATACCCCGCTGTTTTCTGTTTTGTCTTGTTTTTTATTTCGTTCCCACTTAGCATATAGGAAGTCTGTTAAGTTTGAATTCGGCCAATGTTAAATTTGGGTTAAATGTTCTGCGACAAAAGACCGGATATTTTGTCGGAAAGTGCGCGAATTTGGCTGTAAACGGTGGTTGACGATTGGCGATGAGTATGGTATAGTCATAGTGTACTACTATGTATAGTACAGAGAACGAGAAAAAGGAGCGTGCACGGTTGTTTCATATAGATAATCGCAGTCGGGTGCCCATTCACCAGCAGCTGCAAGCGCAGATCGTGCGGTATGTGTCCATGGGGCTGTTGCTGCCGGACCAGCAGCTGCCGTCGGTGCGCGCCATGGCACAGCAACTGGGCATTAACCCTAACACGGTACAAAAGGCCTATGCCGCTCTGGAGATGAACGGCGTGCTTTATACAGTAGCCGGGCGGGGTGCCTTTATTTCGCCGGAGGAGGATCAGCTGTCCCAGTTTAAGAAGCTGGCGGCAGATCGCTTTGCCGCAGCGGTACAGGCAGCGGCAGACGCCGGCCTGACCCGGCAGGAGCTGGAGCAGATTGTAGAAGAACAGATGGAGAGGAGGGACCGAGATGATTGAAATTCAAGATGTGAGCAAGCAGTTTGACTGCGTTACCGCCTTGCGCCACTTGACGCTGAAGGTGCAGGACGGCTCCGTTTTTGGGCTGGTAGGTTCTAACGGCGCCGGTAAGTCCACGCTGCTGCGCATTTTGGCCGGTGTGTATCGGCCGGACAGCGGGCGGGTGCTCATTAACGGCCAGGCGCCTTTTGAGAACGAGCAGGTCAAGCGCAGCACTGTGTTTATCTCGGACTATCCGTATTTAGCTCCCACCGCCACCGTGCGGCGGCTGGCACGGCTGTACCGCAGCGTGTACCCCGGGTGGAGCGAGGACTACTTTGCCCGGATGGAAAAGCTGTTTCCCATTTCCTTTGACGCTCGGCTGGGCAAGATGAGTAAGGGTATGCAGCGCCAGGCGGCGATTCTGCTGGGGTTGTCCACCCAGCCTCGCTGTATCTTGTTTGACGAGATTTTTGACGGCCTGGATCCTGTGGTGCGGGAACTGGTGAAGAAGCTGCTGGTGGACTTTGTGGCGGAGAACGGCGCGTCTGTGATGATCGCCAGTCACAATTTGCGAGAGCTGGAGGATGTGTGCGACCATGTGGGGCTGCTCCATCGGGGTGGTGCCTTGTGCGAGGACGACCTGGATCGGCTGAAGTTGGGGATCACCCGCGTGCAGTTTGCATTGGCGGATCCGGCGGATTTTGAAACGGTGCGCGCCGGGCTGAATTTGCTCAAATGCAGCCAGCAGGGCAAGCTGTTTGAGATGACGGTGCGGGGCACGGAGACAGAGACTTTGGCGCTGGTGCAGCGGCTGCGTCCGCTGTTTTGCGAGACCCTGCCGATTACTCTGGAAGAATTATTTATCAGCGAAATGGAGGTGGCCGGTTATGACATCAACAAGGTCATCTAAGTGGGTGCTGTTTTCCGCTTTGCAGCGGGAGGGGCGCCGTATGTCTGTTTGGCTGGCATTGTTTCCGTTTTTAGGCTTCTTGTATGCTCTGTGCCACGGCCTTTTGCAGGCACTTATGAATCAGGATACCGACACTGTCGCCGCGCAGGATCAGACGGTGCGCATTTTTGGCAGTATAGCGCTGTTTTTGTCCGCCGCCACAATTATGGCGGGGGCGTTCTTTGCCATATCTGCTTTTCGCTTTCTGTACAGTCGGCGGCAAAGCGATTTCTATTTATCCCTGCCGGTGACTCGGCGCACTTTTTACTTTGTCAAGTGGGTGATAGGGGAATTGGTGCTTTTGCTGGCCTTTTGCGGCGCCGGGATCGGATGCTGGTTGTTGCCGCAGCTGATTCCTCGCAAGTGGCATGTTCAACTGGATGCCGGTTACGGCCTGCGGCTGCTGACAGTTGCCTTTGCAGCGGCGGCGGCCTTCTACTGTATTTGTTTGCTATGCGCCGTTACGGCAGGCAAGGTGTGGCAATACTGGACCCTGCTTATCGGTATCGGCGGCTGTTTGCCCCTGGGACTGATTTCTTATGCAGAGTTGTTTCCCGCTTTCCTGTCCGGGCTGAACCAGCAGCCGGTACGGATCGTGGCACTGGTCAGCCCTATCGCCTATGTGCCCTTTGGGGTGCAGGGAGTGTTTGATTTTCGCTATTTGCTGCTGGCGGCTTTGCTGGTGGGGGCAGTCAGCTTTTTTGCCGGACTGTTCTTTTATCGGCGGCGCTCCGGCGAGTGCGCGGAGCAGACCCTGTCCACACCGGTGGTCTATGTGCTGGCCACCACCGGGGCGGCGCTGAGCCTGGTGTGTTTGCCTATGCTGCTAACCTTGCAGGCGAATCAGTATGGCGTGTATGCGCTGCTGTGTGGTGCCGGTGTGGGCGTGATGACCCTGGTGTGTACCTTGGTGTACACCCGCAAGGTCGTTAATCCCACTGCCGCGGTGCTGTGCAGTACCTTAGTGGTGGTGACCGTTGGCACCGTGTGCCTTTTAGGCGTGCAAGGCAGCGACTACCGCAACAAGGTGCCGGCAGCAGAGGATGTGGCGCAGGTGACGGTGCAGCCTATGGTGCAGGACCCGCTGGTGGATCTGCCGGATTATATGTTGGAGCCGGGTACGCATTCGGTTTCTACCGATACGACGGAGTCGCAAGAGCTGGAGTCCAGCTATACTTTTACGGATCCGGCGTCTGTGGCTGCCATTGTGCAGCTGCATCGGGATTGCATTACCGCAGCAGAGACTGAGGCGCTGGGCGGCAGCGGCTTTAAGTCCAGTTTTCGATATAAATTAAAGAACGGCAAGGTGCTGACCCGGATCTATACCGCTTACGGGGATAAAGGCGCCAATGTGATCCGCTCCACCAAGGAATATAAGCAGCAACAGCCCTTTGTGAAGAACAGCGCCAAGGAGAACTTGCTGCTGGTGTCCTTAATCAGCACACAACGGGACGATTTGTACTGGAACCAGACCATGGAGGACAATCGGGGCGAGGTGCAGGTGGATCAGACCGCCTACTACGCTGCCATTCGGGCGGATTTTATGGAGCTGACCCGGACGGACTGGACCTATATGAATATGCAAGACGCGTCCTGGAGCACCGTGTCCTTTGCCATTTACCAGGTGCGCCCGGGCACGGACAGCAAGACCCGCCGCCAACTGCAAAAGATGGACCCGCAGGCCTTGCGTACCTATTATAACCGCTTTTACAGCACCCATACAGACAGTGATCCGCCCTGCCCGGTGGAGCGCTCGGTGGTGTATTTGCCCAATCAGTCCGGCGGGGCGAATCGCACCTTAAAGCTGCTGCAAAAAGACGGCTTTATCTATGGGGCGCAGACCACGCTGCCGTCTGCCGATCAGGTGGAGACTATGCTGGTATCGCCGATTTGTACGGTGACAGCTGATTATACCGAAGGGGACGGCTGCCTGCTGGGCGAGCCGGACAGTGAGGACGGCTATTACCTGACCCGCCCGGAGAGTCTGTTGGGCGGCCAGGTGGTGCGCAAGAACTTTGCGTCCCTTTATACCGATCCGTTCCGTACGGTAACGGACCGAAAAGCCATTGCCCGCACGCTTGCCGGTGTACAGCCGGGCGCTGACCAAATGGAACGGCTGAAAAAGGCAAAGCAGGGCTATGCCGTCAGCTTGATCACCAAGGACGGCAAGGCCACCAAGATGTATTTTGTGCCTACTGCCTATGGGTATGCGCAGGGGAAGCCTACAACGGACGCTGCAAGCGATCTGGCCTATGCGCTGGGATAATCAGTGCTTATAAAGTAAAGAGGAAAGGACCGTATCTCTCAGATACGGTCCTTTTTGCATTCTATGTATATCCGGTCAGGCCAAGGCGATCATGAAAGTGCCTACCACCACCAGTGCCAGCGCCAGTAGGCTGCGGCGGGTCTGCTTCTCTTTTAAGAAGATGGCGGACAGTGCCACGGCAAAGAGCATGGAGCACTTGTCGATGGGCACCACCACGCTGGCGCGGCCGGTTTGCAGCGCCCGGTAGTAGCACAGCCAGCTGGCGCCGGTGGTAATCCCGGACAGCACCAGGAGCACGGCGTCCCGGCGGGTCATCTTTTTCCAGTCGCCGCCCTCTTTCTTGCCCAGCACAATGGCCCAGGCAAAGATCAGCACCACCATGGTGCGCAGGGCGGTGGCCAGGGTGGAGTCCATATCCTGCACGCCCACCTTGCCCAGTATGGACTGCAGCGCGGCAAAGACGGCGCTGCCCGCGGCGTAAAACAGCCAGCCTCTTTCGCCCTTTTTGGCGTCGCCCTTTTCCAGCATTAGTGCTGTGCCGGCGATCATCACGGCGATCCCCAGCCCGGTGAGCCAGTGAAACGGCTCGCGGAAGAAGATCAGCGCCAGCAGAATGGTCAAAAAAGTGGAGGATTTATCCACCGCCACCACCTTGCTCAGGTTGCCGATGGATAGGGCCTTAAAGTAGCATAGCCAGGACAGTCCGGTGGCGGCGCCGGACAGGGCCAGGAACACCAGTGCCCGTGGGGTAATGGTGGAGACGGCGTTTTGGCACCCGACCACAAAGACCATCAGCCAGGAGAAGATCAGCACCACGCCGGTGCGAAAGGCAGTGGCAAAGTCCGAGGACACGGATTTGATCCCCGCCTTGGCCAGTACAGAGGTAGCGCCGGCAAAAAAGGCGCTGCCTACGGCAAATAAGATCCACATAAAGAGCCCCACCTCTTTCCATCAAAAAAGCCCCGCCGCCCGGTAAAGTACCGCAGCGCCGGGGCGTGCTTTTTGTTAAGATACAAAGGCGTAAATGCCAACGCCCAGCCCGCTGCAAGCCATCAGCAGCGCCAGAATAATGGCGGTCACCTTGACCCATTTTTGCTGCATATTCTCTCTACTTCCTTTCTGTTACGCCATCCAGGCGGCGCTTTCGTCTATGAGCTGCTGCCCCATTTTCTGGGCAACGGCTTTGTCTGCGGCTACGGCGGTCACATAGGTTTTGATCTTCGGCTCCGTGCCGGAGGGGCGCACGATCAGCTTGCAGCCGTTCTCCGCTTTGTATTCCAGCACATTGGATTTGGGCAGGTCAATGGGGGTGGATTTGCCGCTAACCAGATCGGTGGACAGGGAGCTTTGGTAGTCGCTGTGTTCCACCACCGGGCTGCCGCCCAGAGATTTCGGCGGATTTTGGCGCAGGTGGTTCATGATCCCGGCCATCTTTTCCATACCGGCCTCGCCCTCAAAGGTGTAGCTGACAACTGCGTTGTCATAGTAGCCGTAGTCGGCGTAAATTTTGTCCATTACATCGCCCAAACTCAGCCCTTGCAGCTTGTAGTAGGCGGCCATTTCGCAAATGAGCATACTGGCCACCACGGCGTCCTTATCCCGGGCATGGGTGCCGGCCAGATAGCCGTAGCTTTCCTCAAAGCCCATCACAAAGTCGTCTGCACGGCCCTGGGACTCCAGCTGCGTCACCACCTCGCCGATGTACTTAAATCCGGTGAGCAGGTTCTTAAAGGCGCAGCCGTAGCGGGCAGCAATGGCCTGAGCCAGATCGGTGGATACAAAGGACTTTACCGCCACGCTGTTTTGGCTCAGGGTGCCTTTTTGCTTTCGCATTTCCAGCAGGTAATTCAGCAGCATAGCGCCCACTTCGTTGCCGCTCATCAGCCGTACTTTGCCCCCTTGCATCACCGCAATGCCTACCCGGTCGCAGTCCGGATCGGTTGCCAGCAGCAGATCGGCGTGGATATTTTCGTTCATTTTCAGTGCCAGTTCAAAGGCCTGCTTAATCTCCGGGTTCGGGTAGGGGCAGGTGGGGAAGTTGCCGTCCGGCAGCTCCTGCTCCGGCACCACATACACATGGGGCACGCCGATCCGGTCAAGGATCGCCCGTACCGGCTTATTGCCGGTGCCGTTTAGGGGGGTGTAGATCACTTTCAGGTCTGCCTTTTGGCACACGCCCCGGTTCATACACTGGGTCTCTACCGCGTCCAAAAAGGCGGTCATCATCTTTTCGCCAATGTATTCCACGGTGCCGTCTGCCACAGCGGCGTCAAAGTTCGCTTTCTGAATGCCGGTGAAGTAGTCCACCTTTTCAATATAATGGTAAGTCTCCGCCGCCTCGTCGTCGGTCATTTGGTAGCCGTTTTTGTTGTAGCACTTGTAGCCGTTATACTTGGCCGGGTTGTGGGAGGCGGTGAGGATAATGCCGCTCTGGGCGCCCAGCTGCCGCACCGCAAAGGACAGGCAGGGGGTGGGCTCCAACTCTTCATAAAGATATACCTTAATGCCGTTGCCCGCCAGCACAGCAGCCGCCTCTTTGGAGAACAGGTCGCTCTTGATCCGGGAGTCATAGCCGATGGCCACGGACGGGTGGTCGTATTTGGCGTTCAGATAATCGGCCAGCCCTTGGGTGGCACGGCCTACGGTGTACACATTCATACGGTTTGTACCGGCGCCGATCACGCCTCGCAGCCCGGCGGTGCCGAACTCCAGTGAGCGGTAGAACCGATCGCGAATTTCCTCATCCTGTCCGGCGATGGCTTGCAGCTCTGCCTGCAGGTCCGGATCAGCGGTGGCCTTTTCCAGCCACTGGGTATAGAGTTCTGTGGTATTCATACTGTCACCTTTGCCTTTCTTTGACGATGGGTCTGTCTCTTTCTGCTCCTCATCACGCTATTATTTTAATCCCAATTTGCACCGGTGTCAATAAGCATTGTCAAACGGCTGTCGGTCGTGTATAATAAAAGCAGAAAATCAGGAGAAGAGGTCGTTATTATGTATGCGAAGGTGGAGAGCTTGGGTCTGAACGGGCTGGACGCTTTTTCCGTTACGGTAGAGGCAGATATCAGCACCGGCCTGCCCCGGTTTGACATTGTGGGTCTGCCGGATATGGCGGTGCGAGAGAGTCGCGAGCGGGTGCGGGCGACCATTAAGAACGGGGGCTACCAGTTCCCGGTGTCCCGTATGACGGTAAATATTGCCCCGGCAGATGTAAAGAAAGAGGGCGCCGTTTACGACCTGCCGGTGTTTGTGGCACTGATGAAAGCCAGCGGCCAAATTCACGGCAGCACCGACGGCTGTGCCTTTTTAGGCGAGCTGTCTCTGGACGGTGAAATCCGGCCCTGCACCGGGGTGCTGCCCATGGTTCTGTGCGCCCGGGAAAAAGGGCTGCACGCGGTGTTTGTTCCCGCTGCCAACCGGGACGAGGGCAGCATAGTGGAGGGCATAGATGTGTTGCCGGTGGCCCATGTGCGCCAGGTGCTGGATCACTTGCAGGGCAAGGCACCGGTAGAGCCTTGCTACCGGGCATTTTCCCCGGAGGAGGACACGCTGGAGTACCTGGACTTTGCAGATGTAAAGGGGCAGCAAAACGCCAAGCGGGCGCTGGAGATCGCAGCTGCCGGGGGACACAATTGCCTGATGATCGGCCCGCCGGGCACCGGCAAGTCTATGCTGGCCAAGCGGCTGCCGTCTATTTTGCCGGAAATGACCTTTGAGGAGCAGATCGAGACCACCAAGATTTATTCCATTGCCGGGGCACTGCCCAGCGGCACGCGGCTGATCAGCCACCGACCTTTTCGCAGTCCCCACCACACGGTATCGCCCCAGGGGCTTACCGGCGGCGGTGCGGTGCCCAAGCCCGGCGAGATTAGCCTGGCCCATAACGGAGTGCTGTTTATGGACGAGTTCCCGGAGTTTGACCGGCGCACGAAGGAGTCTCTGCGCCAGCCGTTGGAGGACGGTGTGATCACCATTTCCCGCGCCGGGGGCAGCCTAACCTATCCCTCTAATATTATGGTGGTGGCGGCGATGAACCCTTGCCCCTGCGGATTTTTGGGCCATCCCACCAAGGACTGCACTTGCAGCCAGGCGGCGGTGAACCGCTACCGGGACAAGGTCAGCGGTCCCATTTTGGATCGGATTGACCTGCATGTGGAGGTGCAGAGCGTGGACTATGCCCAGCTGGCAGATACCACCCGGGGCGAACCAAGCAGCGCCATTCGGCAGCGGGTGAACCGGGCACGCCAAATGCAGGCGCGGCGCTTTGCGGGCACCGGCATTACCTGCAATGCCAAAATGCCGCCCCAAATGACTAAGGACTGTTGCCGCCTGACGGAGGATGCCTCCGCCCTGCTGCAAATCAGCTTTGATAAATTAGGGTTGTCTGCCCGGGCGTATGACAAAATTTTACGCATTGCCCGCACCATTGCGGACCTGGAGCAGACAGAGGAAATTAACGGCGCCCACATCTCGGAGGCGCTGCAATACCGGGCGCTGGACCGGAAATACTGGAACCGATAAGAAAGGAGCGACTGGGATGGACGCAAGAATAGAAGAAACCATCAAAAACTTAAAAAGACGGGGCTTTGAGCCGTATTATTTGGAGAGCCGGGCACAGGTGCTGCCCCTGGTGCAAAAGCTGGTGCCTGCGGGCAGCAGCGTGTCCCATGGCGGGTCGGAGACCTTAAAGGAAGTGGGTGTGATCGACCTGCTCTCCGGTGGGGATTATCAATATATCAACCGGGCCGGACTGGAGGGCGAGGCGCTGCGCCAATGCTACCAGGATGCCTTTGGCTGTGACGCCTATTTCACTTCTTCCAACGCCATTACTACCGACGGCGTACTTTATAATGTGGATGGCAACTCCAACCGGGTGGCCTGCATTGTGTTTGGTCCCCGCCAGGTGATTATGATCGTGGGGCGCAACAAGATCGTAGATACCTTTGACCAGGCGGTAGAGCGGGTAAAGCGCATTGCTGCTCCCCGCAACACCCAGCGGCTCCATTGCAAGACCCCTTGCGCCGCTACCGGCCACTGCATCAGTCTGGATCAGGAGAATCCCGCCCTGTGCGACGGCTGCTTTAGCCCCCAGCGGGTGTGTTGCAACTATGTGACCACCGCCTTTGACCGCCACATCGGCCGCATTAAGGTGTTGATCGTGGACGAGGAACTGGGGTATTAAAACAAATGTACATACAAAAAGGGCCGTATCCCTTGTGGATACGGTCCTTTCTTTGTCTATGTACGATTATTTGCCTTCCGCGCGGCTCATAGCCAGCTGGAAGTCTTTCTGATGGGTGAAGATCTCGTGACGATAGGGGTTGATCTTGGTCTCCTTAGCTTTCTTCATAATGAAACCGAATACCACCACATTGACTGCCAGCGACAGTATAGAGATTACGCCCTGCGCTGTGGGGTTGGCAGCGGTGGGGTGCACCGCCGGGTTCATAAACCCGTCAGCATACACACTGGTGATCACGGCGAACTTGCCTTGATCCTGGAACAGCGGGAATACCTGGGCAAACATACACCAAATGGCCAGAGTGTAGGCACGGTTCTGGATCCAGCCGCCCTTGTTCCACAGTGCGTTGGCAAAGGTGGGCGCCAGCAGCAGAGCCAGGCCGCAGTACCAGGAGTGGGTGGGCAGGTTGTTGTAGGTGTACTCAAAGTTCCAAATATCGTAGGCCAGAATGTAGCACCAAGTCATATCCGGCCACAGCATATCTTGGTGGTTCTTAGAGGAGTAAATACCCCACCAGCCGGTCATACACAGAATGTTGATGATACCGGCCAGGCCGTTGAGGATATTCCACCAGCCGCCGAACAGCCACACATTTTCGCTGGAGAGCCACCAACCACCGGCAGCACCGCCGGCGCTGATGCCCTTAATGGCAGACTCAAAGTCGCTGGCCACAGCGATCAAAATGTTAATCGCCACAATTACAAAGGGGAACACCTTGAACCATTGGGTCTTGCCGATGCTCCACTTGTACTTAAGCATCATAAAGCCAATGCACCCTGCGGTGGCAGCATACAGTTTGGCATAATGGAACCAACTGTTCATGTGGACTACCGTATCGTTATTAACCGCCCAGTCAACACCCTTTGCGGCCGCCACATTGATGACGATAAAGTACACGCTCAGTGCAGCCGGAAGCACCAGGAAAAAGAAAATGCCGCCTGCCTTGGAGCGGCGGGCGATCTCGTTAGCCAGCACCAACCCGGTGAAGACCAATGCCCAGCCCAGCAGCTGCCACAGCGCAGTATCGCCGTAGATTTGGAATAACATAGTTATCTCCTCCTAAAAATAAATCATCTTGCGCCGCAGCGCAACCCTTCCGTGGGCGGTTTTCCGCCCGCTTCAATGTTCAGTTTAGTCCTGTTTTTATAGATTGTCAATCTTTTAACAAGCCCGGCTGCACATTTCTACATATTGGCAAAAACCGGGGCGGTTTTTTGTTGAAATTGAGTAGCAAAGATGATACAATGTCACTGGTATTACCAAGAACCACAGGAGGAGAACCTATGGAATTTGAAAAGCTGCAAACCGCCAGTTTGAAGGAATTGTTTATTTCGTCTGTGGAGGACAAGATTTTGTCCGGCGAGCTGCCCATCGGCGCGCAGCTGCCCACGGAGCGGGAGTTGGCGGAGATGATGGATGTAAGCCGGGGTGTAGTGAATAGCGGCATTGCGGAGATGGCGCACAAAGGTTTTTTAGAGGTACGGCCCCGGGTGGGCACCTTTGTGGCAGATTATCGCCGGGTAGGCAAGTCGGATATTTTTCTGTCCATTATGCACTATAACGGTGGTATTCTTCCGGAGCAGGAAATTCGCTCCCTGCTGGAGTTTAAAATCCTGATCGACTGTTTTTCCGTGCGCAAGCTCACTGCCCGCGCCATTACGGAGGCAGAGGTGCAAAAGCTGGAGGATTTTGTGGATCAAATGGCCGAGACGGATGACCCGCAGCGGGTGTCAGAGCTGGCTTATGCGTATAATCAGGAACTGAGTTTCCTTAGCGGCAACACTTTTGCGCCGCTGATCTATAATTCTTTTAAGACCGCCAATGTGCAGTTGGGCGCTCGATATGTGCAGCGTTATGGCAAGGCGTCCCTGTACCATTACCTGCAGCAACTGCTGGTGCAGCTGCTCAACGGCGATACCGCCCGGGCGGTGGCGCTGGTGGAGACGCACTTAACGGATATGATGACCGGCGAGCACCAGATTTACGAATAAGCATACACCAATACAGACGCAAAAAACAGGCTAAGCAATCTACATTGCTTAGCCTGTTTTGTATGTTGTTAGGAATTGTGAATACGATAGACTTTTACGCCGTGGTGGGGTACGGTGGCGTTAATGGTGTTGTCGTTGAACCACTCGTCGCTCCACAGCTCATGCACCTCGTACTTGCCCGGCGTTTTGCGGAAGTTCAGGTACGCATCGTCCGCCAGAGCGTTAATGTCGTAGGTGACCGTGCGGCGGGAGGTGCCCTTGTTAAACAGGCACAGGGCCACATCGCCGTTTTGCAGCGGGCGGGCCAGAATATCCAGCCCGGCCTGGCGGCGAATGCGCTTGCAGGGCTTGCACAGCGGGTCCTGGTCAATGTTGATCAGGTTTTTGTTGGTGACAATTTTTAAGGTGGGGTTCTCCCGCACCTGCTCGTTGTTGCCGTCTACAAACTTGCGCACATCGTTGCCAAGGATCAGCGGCGCGGCCATCATGCACCACAGGGAGAAGTGAGCCCTGTTCTCGTTCTCTGTCAGCTTGCCGTTGCCTACTTCCAGCATATCCGGGTCATTCCAGGCCCCGGGACCGGCATGGTCATACAGGCGTACATTGTGCTCATAAATCGTCTTAATGCTTAGCCACTTGGGCATGATATCCGGCGTGGTGCGCCACATATTGCCTGCCTTGGCTCCCCATTTGTAGGGATAAGCAAAGCCCCATTCGCAGATGGAATAGATGATGGGGCGCTCCTCCTCGCCGGTGATGACAGCCCATTCCTTGGTGGCCTCTTGCAGTTCTCGACCCATGCGGGCGTATTGCAGGTAAGAGGAGTCAGCCCGGGTAACCACCGGGTTGTAGAGCAACAGGTGGTTCTCGCCCGATTGCAGCTCAACTTTCAGCTGGATACGGCCGGTGGGGCTGGCGCCCTTGGTGGTGGGGAACAGCAGCTCATGTTCCTTGCCGTTGTTGACCCGAATGCGCAGGTAGCGCTGGTGGAAGCACAGAGATTTGTTATAGGCCAGGGTCAGGGCATAGGTGCCGCCTGCTTCTACGCTAAAGCGGAATCCGGCGGTGCCGGAGCCGTAACCGATCATACCGATGCCTTGACCGGAGGGCAGATCGCTGCACTTGACTACCCGGCCTTTGCCGGTAAATTCTGCTTCGCCGGGCAGCAGGATCAGTGCCGGTTCTGTGGTACCCGGCAGGTTCAGTTGCAGGTTTTCAATAATGGGCACATCACCCTTTAATACATGGTGATGACAAAAGTCATACTTGAAGAATTCGCAGCCCCAGCTGGCCAAGGTTTTGGCATCCAGCCGTTCGTGACCCAAACTGGCCGGTAGATCCTCGCAGGTGAGGGTTCCGTTAGAGGAGTACAGACCCACCTTAAAGCCTCGGTTGTTCAGTTGCTTGATCAGCGCCGGGATCCCCATAGAGAAGGTGCCCAAATCCCCTTGCAGGCGACCCATTTCGTCTCGCACGGAGCTGTGCCAGCAGTCGTCCAGGTTGATATAGTTGTAGCCCGCTTCCGCCAGACCGCTGGCCTCCATGGCCTCTGCCACCTCCAGAATCAGATCCTGATTGATGTTTTGGCGAAAGGTGTTCCAGCTGGACCAGCCCATAGGGGGCACGGTAGCGCCGCCGTAATTCGGTGCGTCCGTGGTGTCTATGGTCAGCTTAGAGGGGCGTGCAATCTTTTCCATGGCGCACAGCGGGCAGTTGCCGTTGACGCGGGTGATGATAAACCAGGCTACAAACCACACCAGTAAAATGGCTGCGATAGCCAGCAAAATAATACCAAAAATCATAACAATCCCATCTCCTTAAAGAATTCCAGTTCTTCCTTGGCAGCGGCGTAGGCATCGTCGCTGTCCAGTCCCCGGGCGGTGCGCACCATAAAGTCCTTGCGGTGCCGGGTGTTGTAAATCAGACGGTAGCACCAGGCGTACGGGGTCAGCCAGGGGTGGCCGTCTAAAAATCGAATATAGGGTATGTGGCGCATTTGGCTGTATGCCGGAAACGCCAGGCGCAGCTTGCTGCGCAGGGGGCTTGCTTTCTCGCCCTGCTCCATTTGGCGGCGGGCAATGACGGCGCTTTTGTTCCGGTCCGCGTTACCAAAGGCACCGTAGCTGACCAAAAACGATTCACAGTCCGCTGTGTCATCCACATAAGGCGTACCCACGCCGTACCAGCGATAACACACGGTGAGCACAATCTTGGCGAATTGTGCCAAACCGGCTTTTTCGCACAAGGTCAGTACCGCTTTTTCGTCGATCCGGCACCTTTGCAGCATCACGGCAAGATCCAGGATCAGCTTGATTCCGGCGCCGTAAAAGCGAAAGTGGTGGGCCAAGTGGGCGATTAGATAGGCAAAGTGGTAATTGTCCTCCAATTTGCCGCAGCAGCCCTCAAATTGGGCTTGATCCATGGCGTTTGCAAAGGCAGTCTCACACCGGGGATCATCGCTGATCAGTGCTGTGTGCACCTCCAGCAACACATCGCCCTTGCGATAGTCGTATACCGGGCCGTTCTGGGCGGTACAGGCAAAGCCGCTGCTCATTAGCGCTTTTTTGGCTGTCTGGCGGCTCGCCGGGTTAATGAGCAGGTCAATGTCGCCCATTAGACGGCACTCCGGCACCGGGTACAGCTCTTTTAAGATCGCGCCCTTAAAAAATACATGGGGGATGCCGGCGTCGCTGAGAACGCGGTACACCCGCTCTACACCCTGCTTTTGGTGCTCGTACAGGAACACGCTGCTAAAGAAGTGCTCGCTGAGTGCCAGTCGGCAGTCCTCCGGGATCACCTCAGTATTGGGTGCTTTGTTGCACACTGCGTACATCACAGCGATCAGATTATGCGCCTTGGCAATGCCGCACAGCTTGCGATAATCCATATCCGGGCGCAAGGTTACCGGCTCGTCCCGCAAAAAGGCGGCGGTCAGTTCAATTAAATAGGCAGTTTCAGCACACATGGATTCCATCGTTAAATAATGTTGTTTTGGTCTAGAAAATCGTGGGCGGCAATGAGAATACTCTTGTCATTGTCAAACCGCAGCAGCGACAGCGCCCGGTCATAGGTGAGCCAAATGTAGTCCTCAATTTCTTCCTTTTGCATGTGGATCACTGTGCTCGGGGTGGTGGCGGCAAAGATGGTTACCGTCTTTTCAACCCGATCCCGAATCCGATACTTGGACAGGCAGGAGAACCCCTCAATCAGCTTAACCCGCAGGCCCGTCTCCTCCTGCACCTCTCGTAGGGCGGTCTGCTCCTTGGTCTCGCCCCTTTCAATATGTCCTTTGGGGAAGCCCCAGTGGGCGGAGCGCTTGTTCTTGATCAGCAGGTAGCGCACCTCCCCCTTAATATCATGGAAGATGACCGCGCCGCAGCTGCTCTCGTAAAGGCATTCCAGCCGGTAGCCGGGAAAGTCCCGCTCCGGGTCCAGATATTCCAAAATGTCGTTGACAATGAATCGTGTGCTCTTGGGCGCCACAATCCAAATGGATTTCTTTTCTTTTTTGTTTCGGAGGACGGCTATCACACGCCCGTCAAAGTTACGCACAGGGTGGTGGATGCCCATAATGTAGGCAGTCTGGTCCTTTTCACCGTATACTGTGCCGTAGTTCAGCGGATACCGATAGCCCGTACCGTCCGTAGAGCCAATAGGCATAACGACCTTGACTCTGGCGTATTTACCGAGCAATTTGTATTCACCACCGAGATAAAAGTTACTATGCACTTATTATATATAAATTGCAAAAGCAATACAAGGCTTTCGCAAAGAAAATTCAAAAAGCCGTAAAACTTGGCGAAAAAAAGCAGCCCTCCGGGGCAGGTGAGAGCCTGCACCCAAAGGGCGTTCTATATTATATACATTATATACAGGAGCCTGTCCGGCGGCGGGTAACAAAAATGGCGTACCCGAAGGTACGCCATTTTCATTTAGGAATGGGGGATTAACCACCCAGCTGCTGAAGCAGGTTACACAGTTCGCCGATTACATCGTCGGTGTTGCCTTTCAGCATTTTCAGCACGGTGCCTACCACATCGGTAATGGAGCTGTTGTCAGATCCACCGATCAGGGAGCCTACCAAGCTGGCTACCGTGTTGTAGTTATCCTTGTAGTTGACAACTTCAACCAGGTACCGCAGCACGGCAATCAAAGTCTCAGAGGCGTCGCCCTTTACAAACACGCGCGTGCCGTAAGTGGCAGCCTGAGAAGCATCGGTCATCACCTTGCCGTGGCTTGCCAGCTGGAACCAGTCAATATCCATCAGTTCCAGACCCAGGGGTTTACCCTTGATCTTGATCATGCCAAGCACCTGATTCAGCAGGGGAACAATGTTGTCCACGCCGATGATGGGCTTCAGCATAGCGGTCAGATCGTACAGGTCAATGTTCAGATCCAACTTCAGGCCAACCTTAGCCAGTAAGCCATTCAGATCCACTTTGAAGGCCTTGAATACCTGAGTCAGTACGGTGTTCACATTCACGATGGGCTTCAAAGCATCCAGCAGAGCGGAAACCGGTGTAAACAGGTTCTCGATCAGCTGCAGCAGGCCGTCGTTGGCAATGAACAGTGCCAGGTTGGGCAGCATGGACATCAGGGTCTGCAGCGGTGCATTCAGAATGTCCTCTACCTTATCCCACAGGGAGTTGACAATATCCAACAGGATGTTGTCATAGGCCTTGCTGATGTCCTCTCTGTACTGATACTGGGTCTTAATGTTGTAGCAGCCGAATGCCTCCAGCAGCGGAACGACCACGGAAGAGTAGCCGTTGGAGCCGGGGATATGAACGATGTTGAAGATGCCCAGAGAAGCATCATTCAGCAGTACATCCAATACGCCGTAGAACGGACGCATTACAGCAGCCAGTGCATTAAAGAAGCTATCCTTATCCTTTACGCCCCACTTAAGAGCGGAGGTGTTGACCTTGGACCAGGAGGAGGCGGAGCCGATTACGGCAGCCGCATTCGCGTAGGTCTTGCCATAGGACTCATCGGTGAGCAGCTTGGCAACGGTCTTGGTAGAATAGTCAATGCCGGTCTGAGCCAGCAGGGCGGTCAGGTTGGTGGAGTCGTTGATCTTCACACCGTCCAGTGCCTTGCCGATGCCGGTGATCATGCCATTGATGGTGCTGTCCTTAAAGGCAGCGTCAGCGATCAGCTTGTTCAGATCAGCCAAGCTACCGATCAGGCCATCCAGCATAGGCGGAATGTTCTTCAAGAATTCTTGATCCACAGTGGAGGGATAAGAGAACTTGTAGTCCTTGGTCTGGTATTCGCTGTAATTCCAGAACGCGTTGGTGGGATTCTCCTGAAGCAGATAGAACAGCGCACGGATGATCTGGTCTGCGGAGGAGGTGCCGATCTGGTCAAGTACCGCGTTGATGATGGACTTGTAATCCTTGATCGCGTCGATACCGCCCAAAATGGACTTCAAACCGCTGATGTTCTTGGTCAGCAGGTTGGCTACATAGCGGAGCACGGCGATCAGCGTTTCGCCCTGGTTTGCAGTAACGTGCTTTCTATTATAATAGCCTTCGCTGTTCTTTGCAGCGCTCTTGACCGTGCTGACTGTGCCGTGGCTTGCCAGGGTACCCCAGTCGATCTTGGGCAACTGAATGTTGATTTTCTTAGACTTGAGCAGCTTGTTCACCAGCGGAACGATGGCGTTTTGGATGTCGCACTTGTTCAGGTTGTTCAGATTCAGGTGAATGTTCACACCCAGTGCGTCCTTAACCAGGTCGTTCAGTGACTTGCCGGCCAGAGCCTTGACAATGACCTCAACATCTACGCCGTTCTTCTTCAGTACCGGAAGGAGAGATGTTACCGGCGACAGAAGATTGTTGACGAGCTGTGCCAGGCCATTATTATCAATGTAGTATGCCACATTGGGCAGTACTGCGGTGAGGGTATCGAACGGAGCGTCCAGTACCTTGTTCAGGAAGCCTACGATGGGATTCAACACATCCGTCAGTACGCTGTCGGTAGACTTCTTAATGTCTGCCTTGTACTGCTTGTAGGTCTTCACGTTGGGGCACTCCAGTGCCTCCAGCAGCGGAACGATGGCACTTTCGTAACCATTGCCGCCATAGATGCGCAGGGACTTCACATCCTCGATCACTTTGTACAGGTTGATCTCCAGTACAGAGGTCTTGGAATACTTGTCAGAGCCCTTGATGCGAATGCGCAGGTTGCCATTCTTCAGCTGTACGGTGTCCTTAGAGGAACCGAAGTTCAGGTTCTTCACCAAATCGGTAAGGATCTGGCCAACGGCCAAGTCATCGCCTGCCAGCAGCAGAGACAGTACGCCGTTCAGCGGACGCAGGATCGCAGCCAGGCCGTTTACAAAGCCCTGCTGTGCCTTTGCGGAGCCATCGGTGAAGCCCCAGTTGATGTTGCCCAGCTTCTTCCAGCTCTTGGCTTTTTTGATCGCCTTAGCTGCGGAGGAGTAGGTCTTGCCGTAGCTGCCGTCCGTCAGGAGCTTAGCTACGCCCTTCTTGCTTACATCAATGCCGGCATAGCCCAGGTAATCCTTGTAAGGATCAATGGCGCCGTACAGTGCGGAAGCCAGTTTGGTCAGGTTGGCGTTGGTGAAGATCAGGGAGCTAACCAGGTCTTTCAGGTTATCCTGCTTCACCACATCCAGGCCGGCCAGCAGGCCGATCACGGAGGTGACCATGGTGTCCAGATCGCCAACAGCGTCGCTGGCGTCCTGTGCGGTCACACCGGCGGGATAATAGAAGCCGGTGGTCTTTTCCTGTACATACTGGAGGAAGGTCCAGTAAGCAGTGGTGGGATCTGTGGTCTTGGCGATCACAGCCTTGATGATGTTCAGCAGATCCTTCTTGGTCAGGCGGCTGATCATATCCAGCACTTGGCTTATGGAAGGATTGTCGATCACGACTTTCAGCAAATCAATGATCTGGCGAATTTGCAGTACATCAACCACCAGGTGGATCAGGTACTTCAGAACAGCCTCTGCATTCTTGCAGTTTGCAATGTCCTTAAACAGGGTGGTGGGCAGTTCAAAGCCGAAGTTAGCCAGCTGGCTGTTTACAGCGTTGATCACGGTCACATCGTTGATGCCCAAGCCGGCCTTGGTTGCGCTCTTCTTCAGCAGGCCGGTTACAAGGGCAATCGTCTGCTTATTCTGCGCGTTCTGATCCTTGTCGTCCGTATTGGTCTTAAAGATCAGGCCCAGTACCGCGGAGAACCATGCGTCGTTCTTTGCCATGGAGGGCATCAGGTTGGACACCTTTGCGCTCAGAATGTTGGATACGCCGTGGATCTCTTTGTACAGCGGGTAAATGGCGGCAGTCGCCACATTGTTCAGGTCCTTGTTCATCACAATGGACAGGCCCTTGATCAGGTTGGTCAGCACGGAGACAGGCTTGCTGTAGAAGCCGTCCAGCAGCTTGCTGATGGGGGTGATGATGGCCAGCAGGCCGGTTGCGCCGTCCTTTACGCTGCCCTTTGCATACACGCCCAGGCTAAAGCCCTGTGCTTTTTCCAGATCCTTAAAGATGGGGTACAGTACACCGTCATAGTAACCGGCATCCTTGGTCAGCACGCCGATCAGATCGGTGATGATGCCCAGGCTCTCGCCGAAGTTCTGGAAGAACTTGGTGTTGTTGCCTGCGCGGAAGCCCCAGTTGATCTTAATGTTGGTGGCGCCGGTCCAGCCGCTGGTGCTCTTGTCCAAGCGAATGGCGTTGTGCCAGGTAGGCAGGCTTGCCAGCTTCTTGGCGGCGGACTTGTTGGTCAGGTGATTGCTCACTGCGTGGGGAGAAATCAGACCCTTCAGTGCAGCAGCCAAAATGTTGTAGTGGTAAGCACCGGTCTTGCTGGTGTAGTACACCGGCTTGCCGGCCTTATTCTTCTTCTTGTACAGCTTCTGGTTGCCGTCGTAGAAAACATTCAGGCCCAGAGCGTCCTCGTTCACCAGATAGTAATCAATTACATTCTCCAGTGCAACATACATCTGAACCACCAGATTGGTCAGATGATCCTCAGTGTAAACCTTCTTGTCTGAGGTATCGGTGGACTTCTTGTCCCCGTCGTTCAGGAAGTTTAAGGTCTTATTGAGCATCTTCAGCATCGGGTTGGTGTTGTCGCTGCCCAGGATGTAAGAACCAAGGCTTACCAGACCGCACAGGATGCCGGGGGTGGTGTTCAGGTTGAAGTTGTTCAGTGTGGAGTTCTCCAGCACCTTGGACAGTGCGGAGTCCAGATTGGACAGCAGAGAAGCGCCGCTCTTACTGGAGGTCTTGGGTACCTTTGCCCACTTGGGCTGGGTCTGGATCTTTGCCATCTTGCCGTTCACTTTCGGGAAGCTCACGTCGATGGTGTTCTTGGTCTTTGTGTCCATGGCCTGGATCACATTCACCAGCTGACCGATGTTAGACAGCAGGAAGTAAGCACTTTCGGTGCTCAGACCAACAAACTTGGATTCCTTGTTGTATACGCCCATTACGAAAGAGGCCTTGTCGTTGTACTTCAGCTGGAATACACCGTTGAGTACATCGCTGATGGTGCTCTTTTCGCCCAGACCGCCCATAGCGCGGATCAGACCGGTGATGATGGGCAGGTTGGTGGTGATCTTGTTGTCGGTGGCGGTCACATCATTGAGCAGGTCAATGATGGCGTTGAACCAGTCGTTCACAAAGATGTTTACAAAGCAGTCCAGAATCTTGGCCGGCTTGCCGCCGTCTGCCAGGTTCTTAAAGTTAACCAAAGACTGGTTGTAGAAGAACGCTTTGTCGCCAACGGTATCGCTCTTAATCTTATAATCGCTATAAGACCAGTCGGAAGCCTTCTTGGTGTTGTCAGCGCTCTTTACATCATACTTGGCAATGAAGTTCTTGCCCATAATGTCCAGAATTCTGGGCAGGGCAACGAAGAGGTTGTTGACGCCGTGGTTGTAAACGGTGCCCTCTTCCTTGGTCATGGCGCCGCTCTTGGCGTCTTTTTCACCATAGGCAGCCACATACTGATCCACAGCAGCGGTGAAGAAGGTGGCCAGCTCGGACACAGCCTCATTCACGGCAGTGGCACCGTCGCCGGTGAGCTTCAGTGCATCGGCAATGCCGGATGCCTTGGCACCCTGCAGCGCCTTATCGGCTGCATAGATGTTCAGGATCACCGGGGTCTTGGTGTCATCGTACTTGCCGGTGGTGGGGTCACCATACACCTGGCTGACGATCACATCTTTGCCGTCGGCATCCTTGCCATACTCAACACCACTGATGTTGTAGTATGTAAAGTCGTAGTTCTTGTCGCCGATCAGCCAGTGCATCAGGGTGGGCAGAACCTTGTTCAGATCCCAGCTCAGGCCGCCGCCCAAACCGACGGGGCTGCCAACGCTCTGGCCGTATTGATCCATCAGACCGCTCAGCAAACCGCCCAGGAACCCGTTAAAGGGATCACCCTCCTGGTTGAATACCATGGGGAACAGCACTTCGTCAATCACAACGGTCAAAACAGGCAGCAACTGCATAATGGTTTCAACCGGGTGCTCGTACAGGTTCATCCATATATCGGTGAGCGCGCCCTTCAGGTCAACCTTGGACTCTACCAGCTTGTAGACCACTTCGTTCATAACTGCATTACCGGTGAGGGTCAGGCCTGCGATGGTTACGCCTTCCTGATCCTCAGGATCCAGCAGCACCATGTACTGATTGATGGCGTTGTTTACAGCAGCAACAGCGAAGGAATCCTTAAAGTCGTATTTCGCGAAAGAATACTTTCTGCAAGTATTAGAGATGGTCTTGGCATCGGTGATCTCAAAGTAGAAATCAACGGCCTCGTCAACGCTCTCTTTCAGTTCACCACTGTAGAAGGTCTTTAGCAGATCTTGGTTGATGGTGGCGATCACATCTTCGGGGGACATGCCGCCGACAGTTTTGTTCTCCATCAACGCTCTGCGGTAAATACCCTCGGTACGCGTATCCAGATCCTCGCTGCTCCAGTAGGTGGCCATTGCCGGCTTGGTTACAGGAGCGATGCCGTCCTTTGCATAGTCGCCGTTCAGGTAAGCCTGGAAGGTGTCACGGCTGGAACCGATTTTTGCGCTGCCGCCGGGCACATTCTTGTTCATGTCCGTACGCAGGGCTGCTACGGTAGCGTCATCCAGCTGCGCAGCATAGTACTCGCTAACAAAGGCGTTATCGCCGTTGTTGGCCAGTACGGCAGCACCGATCTTGCAAGCGGTTGCCAGTGCAGCATCGTCATCCTTGATGGCGTTGTAGTCCTTTTTGGCCAGCTTGCACAGATAAGCCTTGGCGGCCTCTGCCAGTTCACTGCTTGCCTTGTCGGTCTGATACTGGAGCAACACATACCAAATCGCTTCGCTCATGGTGCTGACTTTCTTCTTGCTGCCGGCTTCTTTGAAGTAGGCGGTGAAGGTGCCAAAGCACTTAGCTACATCCTTGAAATCGTCCAGAGCAATCAAGTCGTCTACTTTGTACGATTTGTCCTTGTAGGTAACGGTAGCTTTCTGGATGTCTTCCAGGGTGTCCAGGCTGCCTTCAGCAGTACCCAGCACCTCGAGCACTTTGTTCAGTGCGTCATAGGCAGCGCTCAGGTCTTCCTGCTGCTTAGCCTGTTTCTCAGGGAACTGCTCCAGCAGGGCGGACAGATCGCTCAGCGTGTCCTCGCACCATTTGGCCAGTTCTGCGTCGCTGGACGAAATGTTGTTGATGCAAAAAGAATACAGCTGATAAAAGCTCATCTTCGCATCTTTCTCGTCCAGGTAGGCATACGCCACATCGGAATACCCTTTCCGGTAACCGTCAATGATGTCTGCCTTATTCATGGGGCTGCTCAAAAGATTAAGCAGCGTGGGAGACACACCCATGATCAGATCACTGATCGAGGTGGTGTCGGTGACGGTCATCCCCAACTTCTCCTCAAGCGCCTTTTTGATACTCGGCTGATTGAGCAGTGCCGGAACATAGGTGTCTACCAGTTCCGTCAGTGCGTCAAAGGTGGAGTCTGCACTTGTGGAGTTCTTCCAGATGCCCTTGTCTTTGTCCGCTGCAAATGCAGTGAACCCGACAGAGCAGGTGGTGACCATCATTACTACAGCCAAAAATAGGCTGAGTAACTTTTTGCCCGTCTTCATAATTCATCTCTCCTTCTGATATGTTGACGAACTTGTCGTTTTGGATTCGCCTGGGCAGCGCACCCTTTTAGCGGAGGATGTGCTTGCAAGTTGCGTTAACAATTTGTTCACAATTCCTCTGCTAAAAGGGCGCAGGATACCCACGCGTACAACAAATACAGTATATTTATACCAAATATAGAACGGCAAGTCAATAGGTTTCCGAAAACTTTTTAACAAAATGTGAACGGGAGGGCAAAATTTCCCGATTTATAGCGAAATTCCGGCGCAACATTTTTTTGCGTACTTATATATCAAGCCGTGTTTGGCCCGGCCGATGGATCTGCGCTGCATTCTTATCTTGGATTTGCGTGGAGGATCAGGGCGCGTTTATCGTTATTGCTGCATTCGACATCTGTTGACAGAAATTCCACCGGTTTTGGAGGAAAAAATGTGGAAAATCCTGTGGAACTTGTGAAAGTTCCCCGCCGTTACGCCAAAAAAACGATGGTGTAAAGGGGCACACCTTTGCGTGTGAAAATCGCTCGTAAAGCACATGGCCTTTACAAGTCGAAACTTGCAAAATAATGGGCATTGTCTTTTAACTAAGCGATAAAATATGAACAAATTGTTAATTTCGTGTAAATTAAATTTGTCCGTTCGCACAAAAAACAGCCGCTCAAATTGTGCAACATTCCGAAAATCAGAAAAATTACCGCTCTTTATTGATTTTTGGTGACCGTCGTGTTTTAATAAGAATGCGATAAATGTGTTTCTATGCGCATTTTCATAATGTATGGCGTCTGGCTGCAATGCCTTCATCCTGAATATTGGATTGCCCGATGGTCAGAGGATGGGACGGCGCGTACACGCAACCATTTATTCGTAAGAATTACAAATTACTATGGAGGTAAAAATTAGTGAAAGCTAAAAAGTTTTCCCGCAAGTTGCTTGCGCTCTTTTTGGCGGTCTTGATGGCGATGAGCTGTTTCTCCGGTGCTATGGTCGCTTCCGCGGCTAATGCTTCGGCAAACACGAAGTACCATGACCAGGACTTGGACTTCAACTCACTGGGTTGGCCCATCCTTAATGATGAGCAGGCCTGCACAGCCCTTTTGGACTTTGTGGATCTGACTCTTGCTCAGGCAAACATCGCACCGATGAATATCGACCTGAGTGTTCTTGGTAGCATCACCATCAAACTGGGCAGCGTGGATGAGGTACTTAAAACTGTTCAAGATCTGGATTCTTTCCTGAACAGCAAGTCCGCACTGCTTCTGCTGGCCGGCGATGCCCGCTATGTAGATTTGAGCGCAGTTAACGGAATGTCCCGCAGCGCAACTTCCTCTACCGATATTGTACGCGGTATTGTGAAGCTGGTTCGGAACATTTCTTCCGACGGGGGTCCTGAAGGCGCCAACGGCAATATCGTAAAGAAATTGCTGCGCGGCGAGCTTGGCCTTGGTATCGTAAGCAGCTTCTTGGATGTTTACAAGACCATTGGTGACCTGATTGGTATGCCCAGCGGCTATCAGAGCAATATGGTATATAATATTGTTCAGCAGCTGGTTCTGGAGAATACCGGTTGGTTTACTGCAGAGGAGAAGGCTCAGATCCGGAACAATCCCAGTCTGGAGACCAGCAAGCTGGATTCCATCCTGCTTGATAAGCTCTCCACCCAGTTGCTCAGCAACATTACCGCACAGATTACATACGCCGACGGTACCAATTCTCAAGACAGATACGCAGAGTATCTGGAGAAGGGTTCCGCACCGTATATTGACACGACCAACCTGCATTATGTAACGCAGGAGGATCATGACAAGAACGGCGAGGCCATCGGTAATGTATATCTGTTCCGCTACAAGGATCAGAAGTTGGTGCTGAAGCCCACAGATACGCTGTTTGACTTTGGCTTCCAGGCCTTTGAGATGGCGTGGAACACCGCCTTGAAGGATACGCTGGGCCAGTTGAATTCCGGTGTGGGCGGTTACGACTACAATTACTATATGTGGTACACCGGTGCCACGACCCACAACACGGCTTGGGACTACAGCAATGTAGCCAACAACTACGGCGCTGCCGATGTGCAGGCTTGGGCCGCTTATGAGTGCCAAAAGGCTGCAAAGAACTTGAAGCCCGGCCAGACCCTTGGCGAAGAGTACAAGGATGCGGCTTCCTATCTGGCTTACATCAAGGCGGATCTGGAGAAGTACAACAGCCGTGACCTGGTGAAGTCTCCTACCTACACCTGGAGAGATATTGACTCCACCACCCTGTTCAACAAACTGCGTTTCAGCCCCATGTCTGTTTACTACTTTAAGCAGGCAACCGGCCCCCTGAACTGCAGCTTTGCTGAGACCGGTATGAAGAACATTGAGGCATTCATGGCAAATGATTACAGCAGCTACAGCTCCATGCTGGCAGCGCTGAATGATTTCCTGGTTGCCGCAGTAAAGGACTTCCTGCCGAGTTATGATGCCAGCGGTCTGACGAAGGTAAATTCCGAGGATCCCGGCAATGTAGCGCAGACCCTGGTTGGCAATATGCTGAAGGTGCTGCAGTTCATCTGTGATAAAACGGATGCGAACATTCTCGGCGCTTTCTATCATGAGAACGGCGAGGGCACTGCTCTGACCGAGGCCAATCTGGAGAGCGCGATGATTCCGTTTGCAATTTCTGCACTGCGGAATATCCCCGACTTCAAGAAGGGCATCCACAATGAGGACCTGGACGCTTGCGACGATGCAGAGGGCGTAGCTGCTCTGGCGTTGCAGCTGTATCTGGGTTATGTGCTGCCGGATCACGACTACTCTTCTCTGGTGCAGAAGGGCGCAGACGGTAAGTACGATGTAACCATTGACAATCTGCTGCTGATGGCTCGTGATGCTGTGGGTTATGTAATGAGCCCCTATATTATCATGCACGACAAGGACGGCAACCTGTGGAATCCGGAGACCGCTACTCTGAATGACGGCGTTTCTCTGTTTGATCTGCTGAATTCCGTTGTTGTTTACTATGCCGGCACCGACACCTTTAAGGACGGCGAGCATGGCAAGGGTATTGCCAATCTTCTGGGCGTTTGCGACACCAACGGCAATTGCCTGGTGAAGCTGTCCAACTCCCTGTGGGAGAACATCAATGTGATTGCCAACAAGCTGCTGCCTGTTGCAGGCGTGCTGCAGTATGGCGATTCTGCAAAGAAAGGCGCTTTGAATTCCGAAGAGCTGATCTACACCGATGTGATCCAGGGTATGCTGAATATTGGTGTGGCAGATGCCAACGGCCAGTATGGCGCAACCGGGTTTGTAACCCGTCTGCTGACCATGGTTTCCGCACCGCCCATCAAGAGCGAAGGCATTATCCGCACCGTTTACAATGTATTGGCTGATCTGGTGAACGTTGTATTTGGCGGCCGCTACGGCACAGCCCGTAATGTGGTTCCCGCTGCTGCGACCAACGATCATCCCTTCGACGATCTGCTGCAGAAGGATACCTTTGCCGGTACTTCCAGCAACAGCAGTTACGGCGTACTGGGTACCCTGGTATACAATGTGTATGAAGCCTCCGGCGGTGTAGGCGGCGACAGCGGCAAGACCGATACGATCCTGCCCGGCGCTATGTACACCGTACAGGCTGTGAACAGTCTGATCGGCGGCCTGATCACCACTTTGGCGGATCATAACATGAAGCTGGCTTCCGCTCGTGTGGCAGACAGCAACTTGACCCTCAGCTATGGCGGTAACACCACCACCACAACGCTGACGGTTACCAATAACTGCTACGGTCTGAACCGTGCAGTGAAGAACGCCGAGGGCAACTTCGTTGCTCGTGGCCGTTACAACATTGAGATCACGAATGTGGTTTCCGATAACAGTGCTTGCACCGTAGACTTCTCCAGCAAGACAGTTGTTCCTGAGAAGTCCGCTTCCTTCACTGTTACCAACGGCGGTTTTGATGAAGATACTGTAGTAACTTACACCGTTACTTACAACATTATCGACACCAACACCAACCAGGCCGTCTACACCGGCCTGACCTGCAAGACTTATCAGTTTGTGACTCCGCTGAAGAACTGGTCCGATTCTGTGTATCCGGGCGGTTCTCAGGACGGCAGATTCTCCAATGGTTCTTCCGGTAAGACCTCCGATGGTCAGGCTACCGTGAACAATACCGGTTACTTTGGTAACCCTTACCTGAACGCGAAGCCGTTCCGTGTAAGCTATCCTACCGATATTGTTCTGGCAAGCTCTAACCTGGATGCAGTGAAGAACTACAAGATTCGTCTTGGCTATGACCGTACCCTTGCCGGTTCTCCCGACAAGACTTTGGACGGCGTTTTTGCTTACAGCACCGGTTCTGTTAAGGATTCCTTTAGCAACAAGACCGTAACTGTGAACAATTCCAACATGATGGCTGCGTTTGATAAGTTCACCGGTGATGTGCTGAACTACGAAAAGGTAGACTACACCACCGATGGCGGTCAGACTTGGGTCAAGGGTGTTGCCGCAAGCCAGGTTCCCTCCAACGGCGTATCTCGTGTGAACCACGCTTACACGCTGAGCGAGCTGAACGGCGGCAAAGCGCTGGCTGCAGCTGTTAAGGATAGCAATGGTTATTACACCGCTGTTTATCTGAAGAGCGGCTCCGGCGACTTCGCTTACAGCAACTTGCTGGGCAAGGTTTCCGGCGCAACCGGCATTGACGGCCTGTACATCCAGACCGGTTCCGTGACTCTGTCTAAGGACAGCTCCTCTTCCCTGGATCTGTTCAAGTATGATGGTTCTACGGATATTTCTCAGGTATCCAAGAAAGAAGTGAAGTTGAGCTTCTTCTGCGACAAGAACCCGGCAACCGGTAGCTTGAAAGTAACTGTTGCTGACGATGGTAACCGTAGCCAGTTCAATAGTGCATACGATTCTTTGAATAGCTACATTAAGAACTACAGACCTTCTGACTTTAAGGATTACGACAAGGCCAGCGGCTCTTCCGCAACCTATGATGCGGCAACCGCTGCTTTGGCTGCCGGCTTTGAGGCCCGCCAGTCTCCGCTGAATCTGTCCACTGCCGGCACGCTGTCCAGTGCGTTCACGAAGACGCCTGTTACCTCTGAGGTGAAGACCGTGATCGGCGAGCCTGCAACCAAGCCCGTAACTTCCTTGGATCAGCTGCCTGCAGCTCTGGCTGCTTATGCAACGACTGACGGCAATTATTACTATGCTGACAGCGCTATGAGCCAGCCTTATTACACCACGGAGGCTCTGACCGATGCTGATGTAACGGTTCAGACTTCCACCAATGTTGGTGGTCAGGCTTACACCGTGGGTATGGATAAGACCGGCCAGGTTGTTGTGAAGAGCGGTTCTTCCTGGTACTTCCTGAACACCCCGGCTTATGCCACCGCATGGGATACCACCACTTATAAGGATGCTCCCTATGCGATCAACGGTGCTGAAAAGGAAGGCACCTTCAATCAGGCGAAGTTCGTTTACTACAATGCCAATGGCGTTGCCGTGAGCAAGGACTTCACTGTGAAGCACATGGTTACCGAGAAGTCCATTGTCAACAATGGTGAGGAAACCCGTGCACTTGCCATGCAGGCAAGAGACAAGATGCGCTATGCTGTGGATCAGTGTGCGCAGATGCTGAGCGTTACCGTTGCCGGTCAGATCTTCACGGATGTTTCTTCCATTCGTGACGGTATGACGGACGCCAACTTCGATCTGCCCGAGTACCAGAAGATGGTATCCGTGGCGAAGGATGCTGAAAAGATGTACGCTGCAGATATTTACCTGAAGAGTGACGAGTCCAAGACGGTGCTTGCCACCTGCGCTTGGAATCAGATCGACCAGACCATTGCTGACCTGGCAAACACCAACGGTAATGACGCTGCGGATTATACCTATGCATTCTCCACCAGCACTTCTTCTCTGCTGATTGAAGAGGCAGTTCGTATGTTTAGCCTGTACATGGGCACTGTGACCGAGCGCGGCTATATCGGCGACAAGGTGGAGGCTGAGGTTTCTCACGCCAGCGGCAGCGCTTACAGCGCAATGACCACCACCTGGACAGATTCCGGTAAGGTCGATGCAGATGGCAACGCCATCAAGAATGCTGCAATCGCCACCACCGCGACTTCCGCGAAGTACGGTGCTGTTGAGGGCGGCAAGCTGGTTAACAAGGGCGAGAAGGTTTACACCGACGAGTCCTGGACCAACTATGTGAACGCACTGGCTGCTGCTGTAGATGTTGCGACCACCGGTAACGGCGACTACGCCCATAAGGACGCTGCCACCTATGTTCCGGCTGATAAGGACAACTACACCGCCAACCTGTCTGCTTGCTTCACCGCTTACAAGAACCTGGTAGATGCAGAGAACTCTCTTGAAGAGGGCACTGCTCCCTCCGGCTTCGCTGTAACCGGTAAGGTACTTGCTCTGGCGAACACCAAGGGCGAGCTGGCAAGCGAAAAGTTCACCGTTATCGGTTGTGACGTTGTGATCAACGGCGAGACCGTGGCTACCACCGGTCAGGATGGTACTTTCACCATTCCGGCTCTGGCAAACGGTACTTACACCGCAACCCTGAACTATAAATATGGCTATGACCGTAATGTCACCATCACGGTGAAGGACGGTAATGTGGATCTGGGCAACCTGGGTATGCTTGTTTGCAACTTCAATAAGGATGGCTATGTCAATGCTTCTGACTATGCTACCTATTTGGCTGCTTCTAACACCAAGCTGGGTGCTGCGAAGTACAACGCTTCTTGCGACTTCAACCACGATGGCTATATCAATGCTACAGACTACGCTGTTTACTATGCATTCTCCAATGCAAGACTGAGCAACGCAATCTACGGCTAAATCCTAACTTAAAGTACCCTGGCGGTGCTTCGGCACCGCTTGGGTCACACTGATTTTGATTATGAAATTGAACAAACTGAAGAGAACACTTGCTGCTTTCTTATCGTTTGTATTGATTTTGACCTTAACCTCTATAACCCCGCTGGCTGCCCAGGGTACCTTGGGCACCGAGCAGCCCCACCTCTCCTGCACCTTTACGGACAGCGAGGGCCGGGCGGTAGACGGCAATGCACTGTCTGCCGGGGATTATACCGTATCCTTTACGCTTTCCGGTATGCAGTCCTTTGCCGTGATGCAGTACACCATGTCTTATGACGCGGCTGTGCTGACGGTCAACGGGCACAGTGATCTGCTGTCGGACCGTTTGCCGGATCAGCTGCGGGGCCTTGGCGCCGCCGGTGTGCTGGTGCAGAATGGGACCATCAACTTTGGTTTTATCACCAGGGTGGACCAGACCGCAACGACCACCGCCATTGATGCGGCGGGTCAGCTCCTTTTGAAGTTGCAGGTCACCGTTACTACGGAAGCGCCTGTGGACTTTGCAAAGATTGTGACCTTGGATACGGACCCGAACCAAACCTTCATTGAGGCAGATTATGCGGATTATGCCGATTATGGCACAGCTGATCAGGATTGCTATGCGCTGGTTACCGCCTTTGACGGCTATACCGCAACGTTGTATCCTATGACAGCGGATCTGTCACCGGCCACCGGCCATGCCGTTACCGGCAGGGTGCTGGCGCTGGCCAATACCAATGGGGATTTGGCGGGAGATACTTTTACAGTTCGCAACTGCGATGTAGTGATTGCAGATGAAGTGGTGGCAACCACCAATAATGACGGTTGCTTTACCATTCCCTCACTCCCGGCAGGGGAGTACACCGCTACATTGCGCTATGTCCGTGGTTATGATCGCACGGTTACCTTTACGGTAGCAGACAGCGATTTGAACTTAGGCGATTTAGGTATGGTTGTCTGCAACTTTAGCAAGGATGACTATATCAACGCCGCAGACTACGCAATTTACTATTCGTCCGCTAACGCGAAGCAAGGCGCAGCGAATTACAATAAGGATTGCGACTTTAACCATGATGGCTATGTGAATGCTACGGATTATGCAATCTATTATGCGTTTAGTAACTGTAATTTATCTAAGCTAAGTTATTGATAACGATTTAGGGAGGAAAAGAACGTATGCGTAAAAGCGCAAAGAAGCTTCTTTCCGGTGTGATGGCTGGTTTGATGGTAGTCTCCATGGCTCCCATCTCTGCACTGGCTGCTAACTCTTATGAGCCCGGCGATGTTGTTGCAAAAGAAGATTATGTAACAGCGGCTGATATTGCTCCTGAGGTAGATATCGTATGGACGGCTTACACCGGTCTGAACAAATCTTTTATCACGAATGGTGACGCAGAGTGGGAAAACTCTGCAAATAACGACACCTATGCAGATCTTTCTAAGGTTGACCTGACCGGTAAGACTGCTAACAAAACCGATTTCCCGGCTGCTGCAATCCGTAGCGGTAAATATTATGTAGCTGCTTCCTTCATCCTGAAGAACTACGGCGGCCAGTTTGGTGACTGCACCCTGTCCTTCGGTTGGGATGATGCTTTGACCATGGGTAAGAGAACCGCTAAGGGCTTCACCGCCGGCGACAGCGGTATGATGGTTCCCTCTTTTTCCAATGTATCTGATGCGGACGGCAACGCTTATCTGATCGATGCTGCATCAAAGTTCAATGACACTTATTATGCTCTGTCTATCGCTACTCCGCATCTGCCGGAGACCGGTTCCGTTGTGTATGTTGGCGACGACTACACTTTTGAGACCGATGGCCCCTTGGGCGGCGATGATGGGCTGGGCGTTAAATTACAGGGCCTGTACCTGGGTACTGTTGGTTTCCAGGTTGCTGAAGGCACTGTGATTTCCGACGACCTGCTGAAGTTTGGCGTGAATGATTGGCCGGCCAACGACCCCGGTCTGTGCAACCTGCACATGGGTTCCGTTGACCCCGATCGTATGTACACTGTAACCGGTATGACCGAGTATGAGGGCACCACTCCGGCTATGGGTACTCTGAAGATCGGTGGCACCAGCACGCCTGAGACCAAGTCTTACACCGTTAATTATGTGACCGAGGACGGCGCTTCTCTGGGCTCTGAGAAAGTGGAAGAGGGCAAGACCCCCGCTTCTGTACCGGCCCTGCCCACTAAGGCTCCCGATGCTGCCGGCCACTACAGCTATGCTTGGGATACCGATCCCACCACAGCGACCATCTCCGCAGACACCACCTTCACTGCTAAGCTGACCACCACGCCTCATACCGAGAGGAAGCTGGAAAGCAACTTTGTGGATGCCACCTGCGATAAGGACGGTTCTAAGACCGTGACCACCAGCTGCTCCGTGTGCGGCTATGTGATCAGCGTTGAGAATGTGGTTATCCCGGCTACGAAACACAACTGGGGCGAGTGGAAGCATGACGATGCTACCGCTAAGGCTGATTCCAAGCACACCCACATCTGCCTGAACGATGCGTCTCATACCGAGAGCGAAGCTTGTAACTTTATTTCTAAGGTAACTCAGCAGCAGACTGCTGATCAGCCTGAGATCACCACTTACACCTGTAAGGACTGTGGCTACTCCTACACTGAGGAGACCAAGCCCGCTCTGGGTCATACCCACAACTACGGTGCCCCCGTTGCTGATTACACCAGCGGTGAGGCCTTCGTTGAGGGTAAGGATTACACCCACACTGCAACCTGCACCGGCGAGGGTACCTGCAGCCAGCCTACTAAGACTGACAAGTGCACCTTCGATAATGGTGTGGAGACCAAGGCTGCTACCTGCACCGAGGACGGCGTGAAGACCTTCACCTGCACCGAGTGCGGCGGCACCTACACTGTAGCTATCCCGGCTACCGGCCACGCTTGGGGCCAGTGGAGCCATGACGCTGCAACTGCAGAGGCTGATGCCACCCATACCCGCGTTTGCGCCAATGACGCTTCTCACAAGGAAACCAAGGCCTGCGACTTCACCGCTAAGGTGACCCAGGAGGCAACTCTGGATCAGGCCGAGATCACCACTTACACCTGTAAGGACTGTGGCTACTCCTACACCAAGGAGACTGCTCCGGCTCTGGCTGGTGTGACCGTAACTGTAAATGCTGTGGAGAACGGCTCTGTAACCCTGGCTGGTCAGGATGTGACCGCCGGTGGTTCTAAGAAGTTCGCTGAGAACGGCACTTACACCCTGGTTGCTACTCCCAATGAGAACTGCACCTTCGTAGGCTGGCAGACTGGTAACAAGATCGTTTCCACCGATGCTACCTACACCACCGTGGCTATCGCTGACGTCACCTACACACCCGTGTTCGCTGAGTCCGCTAAGCCCGTTCAGTTCACCTTTGTTGATATGTTCAACAACGTGATCTCTTCTCAGTCTGTTGCTTCCGGCGCAGATGTGAAGATCCCGCAGGCGCCCACCTACACCGGCTACACCTTCACCGGTTGGTCCGCAGATGAGGCTACCATTAAGGCCGCTACCTCCTCCATGACTGTTTATGCACAGTATGAGAAGGACGCTGCCGCTACCTACACTGTAACCACTGATGCTGATGCTACCGTTGCTTACGGCAGCAACTCCGCACAGGGTACTCTGGCTGACGTTCCTTACGGCACCCAGGTAACCGTGTCTAAGGAAGGCGCTACCGCTTGGGCTATCGACGGCAAGATCGTTGCTTACGGCGACAGCTACACCTTCTATGTTGCTTCTGATGTAACTGTGAAGGCTGCTTCCGCTACCACCCAGGCTCCCGTTGTGGCTGCTGTTTCTGCCAACCAGGTTGCCGGTTCTTACAAGGTTGAGTTCGTTGCTACCCGCGCTATGGTGGATGGCTGCACTTACCTGAAGTCCGGTTTCGTGTATGGTAAGAACCTGGCTGATGCTGACCTGACTCTGGCCAACGTTGGCAAGAAGGGTTCCGCTGATAACTCCGGCGTTGTGAAGGCTGCTTATGCCAACAGCACCGAGGGCAGCACTCAGTTCATCCTGAGCTATGGTATCTCCGCTCAGACCGGCACTGCCTCCGCTAAGGCATTCTTGACCTACAGAGATCAGAATGGCAAAGTGCAGACCGTGTACTCTGACGTGATGAACCACACTTACGCTTAATCGCGTAGACCCCTATTTATCGCTCCTGCCGGCGGGCAACTGCCGGCAGCGATATAAGGCAATTTAGGAATAGGAGGAATGTCTTCATGAAAGAAGCTTATTCTAAGCCTGTTGTCGACGTCAAGGAATTTCAGCAGATCAATGTGATGACCGCAAGCGGTCCTGAAATTGTTGGTGGCGAAGACGACTAATTGCAATTAGTAAAATAATTGCTCGAGCGAAAAGAGCCGAGGGAGCAATCCCTCGGCTCGATTTTTTTTGCTTTACAGGTGCGGCCGGTCGGTTGCGCCGGGTCTGTATTGTACGAACCGACGGGGAGACCGTCGGCTTTTTTTGTTTTTTTATGGCAATGGGGTGGCACTTATGGTACAATGAAAGCAGACGAAACGAATTGGAGGCGGCGGTATGAAAAAGATGACAAAGCGTCTGGCGAGCTTGGTGCTGGCGTTGGTACTGGCCTGCTGTGCCCTGCCGGGGGTCACTTACGGTGCCACCACCTGGGTAGATCTGAACCAAAATTACCTGTTTCGTGCCCGGACGAACGCCTTTTCCTTTGGCACCGGTGAGACGGCAAACCTGACCTTTACGCCCCAGTACACGGCGAAATACACCTTAAAGCTGTACGGCCATGTGACAGGCGGGCGGAATATTCGTGCCAGCCTGACGAACCCGAACGGCGCGGTCACGGACTTTGAATACCCTAACCGTACCGGCTCTACCGTTAAGGATTACAGCCATCCGTACCTGACCGCTACCTTGGAGCAGGGCAAAACCTATACCTACTCGGTTCGGGGGTGGACGGCAACCAGCACCGGCGCAACGGTAGATGTGGACTTTACCAGCGGCGAAAGCGGCACCCTTTCCCAAGAGGTGGGGCTGCGGCTGTATCTGGACCAAACGGAATTTACCGCTTACAACCAGCAGGCGGTGCTGAATGCAATGAAGCTGCTGATTGTGGATCGCACCGGCGCCCACTTGGAATGGAAGTATAAGGATGCGATGGGCAGCCTGCTGGTGGGCGGCGCCGATGTGATCGTGGATCTGTCCGCTTGCGGTGCATGCGGCAAGAACACGGTGCAGGTGCACTATATGGGCTACACCGCCACGGCGGATTTTAATTTGGCCCACGACTATTCTGTGCTGCTGGAACGGGTGGCGGCTACGCCCACTGCCCGCGGTTATGACCTGCTGGGGTGCAGTCGGTGCAGCGCCACCACCCGGGCGAATTTTGTAGATTACGACGGCTTTTGCATTGCTACCCCCGGCGCGGATATGGGCGCGCTGCTGTTTAACGATACGGACGTGACTGCCGGCGGCCGGATTTATGTAGATCGGGGCAAGGACTGTACGCTGCTGGCTCTGCCCAATAGCGGCTGCCGTTTTGCCGGTTGGCAGCAGGGGAATAAGATTCTGTCCGGCGATGCCAGCTATACCTTTACCCCGGTGGCCAGCGCCACCTACACGCCGCTGTTTTTGGATAACAGCGACCGGCTGACCTTTTTGTTTATTGACCCGTTTTCCAATGTGCTGTCTTATCAGCAGGTGGACAGTGCCGCGGAGGTAAAGATCCCCACGCCGCCTACCTACACCGGCTATACTTTTGTCGGCTGGTCCTACACGCCGACGCAGATCCACAGCGCCACCGGCTCCTTGACCGTGCAGGCACTGTACCGCGCCGGTGGAGCCAAGCAGCTGACCATCACCGCCCCCGGCTGCACCTTGCAGTGCGGCAGCCAAACTGCCCGGAACAGTCTGACTGTTTCCTATGGGGCGCGGGTTACTGTGTCTGCGGCAGATGCCAAGGGCTTTTCAGCCGATGGGCGGGTGCTGGGTTATGGCAGCCGGTACAGCTTTTACGCCGTTGCCGATTTGGCGCTGGAGAAGCGCACCGATAATCTAACTCCGGTGCCCTCTGTGTCACTGCTCTCCGCCCAGTTGCAGTCGGATACCGGGCGGGTGATGTTTGCTGCCACCCGGTCCATGGCCGGGGAGGGGAACCGACTGGTGACCTCCGGCTTCCTGTACGGCAAGAATTTGGCAGACGATGACCTGGTGCTGGAGATGGCCGGTAAGCCGGGCACCGGTACGGACGCCGGTACGGTGCGCTGCGCTCAAAACCGCTCTACGGAGCCGGAAGGCCAGTTTGTACTGTACTATGGCATTTCCGCCCATGTGGGCACTGCCGCCGCGCGGGCGTACCTGACTTATACAGACGCAGACGGCACCCTGCACACGGTGTATTCCGACGTGCTGCGCTATACCTATTGACAGACTTTTCTTGTTTACAATCCGTCTGACCTGTGCTACAATAAGGGCAGCAAAGGAGTGCGATTATGAAAAAAACTATACGCCTGGGCAGTTTTCTGCTGGCGTTTCTACTGCTGGTGTGCACCCTGCCGGTGACGGCGTGGGCAGCGTCAACATCTTATGATTTAAGCCGTGCCTTGTTTCGTTCTGCTGAGACCCAAAAAAATGTAGTTTCCTATGCAAAAGGCGAAAAGGCCACGCTGACCTTTACCCCTCAGTACACGGCGGAGTATACTCTGAGCTTTTTTGTACACAATCCGAAGGGCGAAAGCGGACGCAATGCGCACGCAAGTTTGACTTGCCCGGGCGGAAAGGTGCAGGAAGGGGAGTATCCATACCGTCCCAACGCCAAGGATTATAGCAGACCTTATATAACCGCCACCTTGGAAAAGGGCAAAACATATACCTACCATGTTTGGGGCTGGTTGCCTACCAGTGAGGCTTCCGATGTAGATATTACATTTATCAGTGGTGCAAGCGGTGCGCTGACGGAGGAACTGGGGCTGCGTGCTTACTTGCAGGGCAAGACAGTGTTTAACGGCTATAATCCCCAAGCGGTGCTTAATGAATTGAAACTGCTGGTGGGATTTAAGAACGCCACCCAGCCTTTGGAATGGTGTTATAAAGATGCCGGCGGTGTGCTGAGCATTAACGGCGCCGATGTGATTGTGGATATGTCCGGCTGCGGCGCCGAGGGTATGAATACCATGGCGGTGTACTACCAGGGCTATCGCGCCGTGGCGAAATTTGAAATCCGCAGTCACGAGCATAATTACGAGGCGGGGGATTCGGTACTGCCCACCTGCACCACTGCGGGCTATACGCCCTACTTCTGCACCATTTGCGCAGATGAGGTGCACCGGGATATTGTCCCGGCGCTGGGTCATAATTACAAAGAAAGAAGTCGTGCCTTGACCAAGGCCACGACTTCTAAGGACGGCAAACGGACGGCAACTTATACTTGTACCCATACCGGCTGCAAGGCCACATACACCAAAACCTTGCAGACATACTATAAGGTCAATACGATCAAGCTGAATAAGACCGCTTACACCTATAACGGCAAGGTGCAAAAACCGTCTGTGACTGTAAAGGACAGCAAGGGCAAGGCCCTGAAAAACGGCGCGGATTATACCGTCAGCTATCCCAAGGGTATGAAGAATGTGGGCAAATACACCGTAAAAGTGACCCTCAAGGGCAATTACAGCGGCAGTAAGTCCATGACCTTTAACATTAACCCCAAGGGTACCAGCGTATCTAAAGTCACCGCTGCCAAGAAAGGCTTTAAGGTGACCTGGAAAAAGCAGGCGACGCAAACCACCGGCTACCAGGTGCAGTATAGTACCAGCAGCAAGTTTAAGAGCGCCAAGACGGTGACGATCAGCAAGAATAAGACCACTTCTAAGTCCGTGAGCAAGCTGTCTGCCAAGAAGAAGTATTATGTGCGGGTACGCACCTATAAAACCGTAAAAATCGGTGGCAAGAGCGTAAAGCTCTATTCCGGATGGAGTAAGGCCAAGAGCGTGACCACCAAGAAATAAAATGTATTTAGATGTTTGATCGACCGTAGGGGCGGCAATCTGCCGCCCGCAGTGCGGTGAGGGTACCGCACCCTACAAAGAATAGAGATAACCGTAGGGCGGGGGCTTGCTCCCGCCGAACAATCCCTCCGTCAACGCCTTGCGGCGTTGACACCACCTAACCGGTGCCCGTCCCCTCTGTCGCTGCGCGACATCTCCCCGCACAGCGGGGAGTCACCCTTTACACAAGGGAGGCTGATTATACACAATGCGGCTCCCCTTGTTTTTATCAAGGCGAGCAGTCGCATTTATGCGACTAAGGGGATAAAAGCGGGCAGATACGATCCGCCCCTACCGGTTCAATCGCATTTTCATAAAATAAACAAGCACCCGCATTCGTAAAGAATGTGGGTGCTTTGTCGTTCTGTCTGCTAAGCTGCACTAAATCTCGATGAATTCGTTAAACACGGCGGTCATTTTTTTGCTGACCTCCAGGTCGGTGTGCAGGCTGCCAAAGTACCAGTGCATATACTCCACCTGCTTCATCAGCTCTTGCAAGTAGGTGTTCAGCGGGGTAATGTGCACGCCTTTGTTGGTGTGCAGCTTTAAGAAGTCCTTGGCAATGGCCGGAGCCTCGTAGGTGAGCACATAGTTGACGGCGTACTTATACTCTCGCAGGTTGTCTTGGCCGTTTTTCAGGTCCTCGGCGGTGGGCAGCTCCGCTTTCCACCAGCTGACCCCGTCCTCTCGCATATCCTTGTCCTCGCTTTCGCCGCCGCCCATCACAAAGAAGGTCTTGTTCTCAAACATAAACATCTCGCCCCGCATTAAGTGGTAAATGTTGTCGGCGATCTTGTGGGTGTTGCCGCCTTTCCAGCGGTAGGGGGTATAGCTGTCCAGCATATCAAAATTCTCATGCGCGCCGTCTAAAAAGCAGATGGTGTACTTGCGCTTTTTCAGCCACTCCAGGTTGCGCTTTTCCTTAGGGTCGTTAGGGTTCCAAAGAAAGCCAAAGTCACCGCAGATGATGACAATATCTTTCTCCCCCAGGCGCTTGAGTTTAGGGTCTTTGAAGTGGGACAGATCCCCGTGGGTGTCGCCGGTAATGTAAATCATAATTCGCTCCGAAAAATTCAAAAAGTTTTTACGCATTTGGGCTTTTCAATTGGGCCCAAAGATGATAGACTAAGTATTATAATATCTTTAATTTGTTCAGGTGTCAAGTTCCATGAAAAAAACTGTCTCTTTCTTTTTATCTTTCGTTTTGCTGCTGTCCGCCGTGTTCTGCGTGCCGGGCTTTTCTGCCTCTGCCGCAGTGTATAAGCCGGACCGCAAGCTGTATTCTCAGGCCTATATGCTCCTTAGCCTGGATGATCCGTCCTTCCCTGTGGTGGCGGAGAAAAATGAAGACAAGCGGATGTACCCGGCTTCTCTGACCAAGATCGTCACCACCATGGTGGTGCTGAATAAAGTGAAGGACCTGAGTCAAAAGACCAAGGTGAGCCAAAGTGCCTACGACGCTGTGCTGGGCACCGGAGCACAGACGGCCGGGCTGAAAGTGGGGGAGAGCCTGACCATTGAACAGCTGCTATATCTTACTATGGTCCATTCTGCCTGTGACGCCTGCCAGGTGCTGGCGGAGTTCGTTTCCGGTTCTACGGACGCCTTTGTGGCAGAGATGAATAGCTGGGTTCAGTCCCTGGGGTGCAAGAACACCCATTTTGTGAACCCGGACGGCCTCCACGACCCCAACCACTATTCCACCGCTGCCGATCTGGCGAAGATCACCTTAAAGGCGCTGCAAAACGACACCTTTGAGAGAATCAGCACCACCGTGCAGTACAAGTATAAGAATACCACCTTTACCCACACCAACTTAATGCTGCAAAGCGGCTATGTGTCTTATTATTACGAGTACGCCAGCGGCATTAAGACCGGCTCCACCGAGGAGGCGGGCTACTGCGTGATCACTAAGGCATCCAAGGACGGCTACAACTATTTGGCTGTGGTTCTGGGCGCGCCGGTGATCGATTATAACAGCGACGGCTATGTGGAGAAATGCTCGTTTATTGACGCTGCGTCCCTGTTTGACTGGGCCTTTGACTCGCTGAAATATACCACCCTGGTCAGCGAGAGCGATGTGATCGACGAGGTGCCGGTAGAGAACGGCAAGGACGCGGACGCGGTGCAGCTGGTGGCAGAAAAGGATGTCAATACAATTGTGCCCGCCGGACTGGATAAATCCGCCGTGATTATTCGGGCGGTGGATAAGCCAGAGAGTGTGCAAGCCCCGGTGGAAAAAGGACAGAAGATCTGCAAGGCGGAGATCGTCTACGCAGACCAGGTGGTGGCAACGGTGCAGCTGGTGGCTGCCAATCGGGTGGAGCTGTCCACTTTCTTAAAGATTTTGAACGCAGTCAAAGCGTTCTTTTCCCTGACTGTGGTGCGGATCGTGCTGGGCGCCGCTGTGTTGTTTGTGCTGGTGTACCTGTATCTGTTTATCCGCAATGCGCGCCGCAAGAGCAAGCGCAGGGCAGAGAAAATGCGCCAGTACGAGGAAATGCAGACCTCCGGCAATCGGGATCAGGACGGCCCGCCGGACCTGCCGCCCCCGGTGCATAGATAAAGAAAATACGGCGTAGCCATACGCAACATACCCGGCGCAGTTTCTCACTTGTGCCGGGTTTTTTTAGAAAGAGGGATGAAGATGAAAGGAAAACGCAAACGCATTTACCGCTGGTTGGCGGTGTGCCTGGCGCTGCTGGTGGCCTTTACTGGGCTGCTGACTGTGCAGGCGGCAGGGGTGGCTAAACCCACCAAGCTCAGCGCCAAGGTCAATGATAATGTATCTATTACCCTGCAATGGACGGCAGCTAAGAAAGTCAGCGGCTACCAGGTGTATACCGCCGGGTCCAAAAGCGGCAAATATACCCTGCTGGCCACCACATCTGCGACCAAGTACACCCACAGCAACTTGAAAGGCGGCAAGACCTATTATTACAAGGTGCGCGCCTATAAGACGGTGAAGAAAAAGAAGCAGTATTCCGGTTACACGGCGGTGGTGCAGGCCATGGCGGTGCAGTACGCCGCCCAAAAGAGCCTGCGAAGCCTGAACAGCAAGGTGGACGGTATGATTCGCCGGGTGACGGCGCTGGAACAGAGCAAGACCGTGGGCGATCTGCAACAAACGGTGCTTCGCCAAGGGCAGCTGCTGGCCAATCAGCAAAGCGCGCTGGAGACCTTGCAGCAGACCGTTGCCGCCCAGTCCCAAAAAATTACAGATCTGGAGCAGCAGGTGCAGGCGCTTTCCGGCGCAAAAGCCTACTGGCAGGGCAAAAAGTGGGTGGCCTTTGGCGACAGTATCAGCGCCGGCTTTCAGCTGGACGATCCGGATACCCAGCTGTATTCTCAGCTGATCGCCAAGGATTTAGGCTTGCAGCTGGTCAGCGGCAGCATGCACGCCATGAACAGCATGGGTTATACGGTGACTGCAGGTACCGCAGTCGGCCAGCACAGCATGCCGGCTTATGTGAATGCAGACAAGAATGAAGACGCGGATTTGGTTACCATTTTTGCCGGCACCAATGATTTCGGTCGTTCGGTGGCTATGCCTTTGGGCACCATGGCAGACGACGCCAACACGGAGAGCTTTTATGGCCGGTTAAAGTATACATGCGATTTGCTTAGCGCCAAGTACCCGAATGCGCTGGTGATTTTGGTAACTCCGCTGCCCCGCCACGATTGCGAGGATGGTACCAAGGGCGCCGTAGAGCCGACCAAAACCTTAGTTGATTATGCAGACGCCATTCGCCAGGTGGCGGCGCTGTACAGTTTCCCGGTGCTGGATTTGACCCGGGAGAGTGGCATGCAGATGCGCAGCAAAGCGTTTCGCACTGCCTATATGGCAGATAACATTCACCCCAACGCTGCCGGTCATGCCAAATTTATCGCCCCGGCACTGGAGCGCTTTATCCTCCAGCATACCCCGGTGATGTGAGTGACGGGGAGAGATTTTGCGTAGGGCGGGTATATTCGGTTGTATAGCGGGCGGCAGATTGCCGCCCCTACCTCGTCCGCATTGACTCCAAAATATCGTAGGGGCGGATATTATCCGCCCGCCGATTTGGGCTACCATACGGGTGTCCGCAAACATACAAAAAAGAGTTCCCCAATCAAAGGAAACTCTTTTTGTCATTTTTATTCGGCTTTAGCCCTCGTATTCGTCCTCATTTTCCCAGTTGTGCCAAATGTTTTGCACATCGTCGTTGTCCTCGAACATCTCGATCATCCGGGCCATCTTCATCATATCGTCCTGGCTTTCCAGGCGGGTGTAGGTGGTGGGGATATACGCCGGCTCAGAGGAAAGGATCTTGTAGCCCTTGCCCTCCAGCTCGTCCCGCACGGCACCCACATCGTTGGGCTCGGTGCGAATTTCAAAAATATCCGTATCATCGGTCAAGAAATCGGCAGCACCTGCCTCCAGTGCGTCCTCCATCAGCTGGTCCTCGTCCACATCCTCGCGCTCAATGACGATGACTCCCTGGCGGTTGAACATAAAGGTCACGGAACCCTGGGTGCCCATATTGCCGCCGGCCTTGTCAAAGTAATGGCGAACCTCACCGGCGGTGCGGTTGCGGTTGTCGGTCAGGGCCTCTACCACCACGGCCACGCCGCTGGGACCGTAGCCCTCATAAATGATCTCCTCATAGTTGGCGGTGTCCGTCTCGCCGGCCGCCTTCTTGAGCATACGATCAATATTGTCGCCGGGCACATTATTCTGCTTGGCCTTGGCGATAATGTCCTTTAACTTGGTGTTTACACTGGGGTCCGGGCCGCCCTGCTTTACGGCAACGGCCAGTTCGCGCCCGATCTTGGTAAAGACCTTGGCTCTGGCGGCGTCGTTGGCGCCCTTTTTGCGCTTAATGGTGCTCCATTTGGAATGTCCGCTCATCCAATCACTCCTTCAGTCTTAGTCTAAAATACCCGTCAATTTTACCACAAAGCCCCGCCAATATCAAGTGCAAAATCCGCATTCAGCCGCCGAGCGGGTCACTTCCCGGTCAAAATCGCAACTTTCTGTTGTATATGCTGCTAAAATATGGTATGATAATGCGTATAAGTTCTAAGCAAAAACAAAGAACGGAGGACGATTTTATGTATTCGGATTACTATGATTCCATTGCCCAGGTGGCAGGTGCGGACCCGGAAGTTGCTGCGGCAATGAATCAGGAGCTGCAACGCCAGCGGGATAATATTGAGCTGATCGCATCGGAGAACCTGGTGTCTCCTGCTGTGATGGCGGCCATGGGCTCTGTGCTCACCAACAAATATGCCGAAGGTCTGCCCGGCAAGCGCTACTACGGCGGCTGCCAGTATGTGGATGTGGTGGAGAAGATCGCCATTGAGCGCGCCTGCAAACTGTTTGGTGCCAAGTATGCCAATGTGCAGCCCCACTCCGGTGCCCAGGCCAACACGGCTGTCTATTTTGCTTTGCTGAAGCCGGGTGACACGGTGATGGGTATGGCGCTGGACAACGGCGGCCACCTGACACACGGCTCTCCCGTGAACATCAGCGGCAAGTACTTTAACTTTGTGCCCTACGGCGTCAATGACGAGGGCTTTATTGACTATGCGGCATTTGCCAAGCAGGTGAATAAAGTGAAGCCCAAGTTGATTGTGGCCGGTGCCTCTGCCTATCCTCGGGAGATTGACTTCCAGACTATGGCGGATATTGCCCATGCCAACGGCGCTATGTTCATGGTGGATATGGCCCACATTGCCGGCTTGGTGGCAGCGGGTCTGCACCAAAGCCCGGTGCCTTGCGCCGATGTGGTGACCACCACTACCCATAAGACCCTGCGCGGTCCTCGGGGCGGCCTGATCCTGTGCAACAATCCCTATTTGATCAAAAAGCTGAATTCCGCCGTGTTCCCCGGTACCCAGGGCGGCCCGCTGATGCACATTATTGCCGCCAAGGCCGTGTGCTTTGGCGAGGCGCTGAAGCCGGAATTCAAAGCCTACCAGCAGCGGGTGATCGACAACGCCAAAGCACTGGCGAAGGGACTTACCGACCGTGGGCTGAACCTGGTGTCCGGCGGCACGGATAACCACCTGTGTCTGCTGAGCCTGATTGGCACCGATGTGACCGGCAAGGAGTTGGAACACCGGCTGGACGAGGTGCATATCACCCTGAACAAGAACACCGTGCCCAACGAGCCCCTGTCTCCCTTTATCACCTCCGGTGTGCGGATCGGTACCCCGGCAGCCACCACTCGTGGACTGAATACGGAGGATATGGACAAGATCGCCGAGTATATTTACCTGGCCATCACGGACTTTGACAATCAAAAAGAGAACATTGCGGCGGGCGTGGCAGAAATCTGCAAAAAATACCCGCTCTATGCGTAAAATTTTATGAAAATTCTGTTTGTTTATCTGTTTCAGGCGCTGCTGCAGCTGATTTATCTGCCGCTGAAAGCCTTTTGCAAGGTGCAGGATCAGGTGGTTTATCTCTCTCGCCAAAGCAACGAGAAGAGTCTGGATATGCAGCTGCTGGAACAGGCCATAGAGGAGAAAGCCCCCGGCACCCGCCAGGTGTTTCGGCTGCAAATGATGGAGGACGGCTTTGCCGGCAAGCTTCGCTATTTCGGCCATTTGGTGGGGGATATGAAAGCCCTGGCTTCCTCCAAAGTGGTGATCGTAGACACTTACTCCATCGCCGTGTCCTGCCTGCGGCATAAAGCCGGCGTGCAGGTGGTGCAGATGTGGCACGCACTGGGGGCCGTTAAGAAATTCGGCTTGCAATCCCTGGGCACCAAGGAGGGGCGGGACGCCCGCTTGAGCCACGCCATGCATATGCACCGAGGTTACGACTATGTGTTGTGCCCCTCGGCAGCCACCGCTCGGTTTTATATGGAGGCCTTTGGCTGCCCGGCGGAGAAGATCAAAATTTGCTCCCTGCCTCGGGTGGACGATATTGTGACTCCCAAAGAGGGGCTGGCTCAGCGCTTTTATGCAGAGAACCCGGGCCTCAGTGACCGGCGGCTGGTGCTGTATCTGCCCACTTTCCGAGATCGAGAGGCCTATGTGGCCCAGGAGCTGAAATTGGCCTTTGCGGAGCAGGAGACCTACCGGTTGGTGGTGCGTACCCACCCGCTTAGCAAGGTAAAGCCGGATCCGGAATTCAGTATCCACGGCAACTACTCCACCTATGAATTGATGCAGTTGGCAGACGCCATCGTGACGGACTATTCCGCCTGTGCCTTTGAGGCATCTCTCTTAATGAAACCCCTGTATTTCTTTGTGCCGGATTATGATCTGTATATGCGGGATCGGGGGCTGAATGTGGACTTGCGGCAGGAGATGCCTGCTGCCACCTTTACGGACGCGGATGCGCTGGCAGACAGCCTGCGCGCGGCGGCTTATGACTATGACGCTCTTTATGCGTTTCAGTCCAAATATGTGGAGAATACCAAGAATAATAACGCAGCCATCTTAGCCAACTTTGTGCTGACTTTGCTGCAAAAGAAGGACAGCGATTCTTAATGGAATACACATTTTCAAACAAGATCTCCGCACTGCAGCCCAGCGCCATTCGAGAGATCTTAAAGGCGACCGCTGACCCGGCCATTATTCCGCTGGCAGCGGGCAACCCGGCGCCGGATGCGTTTCCGGTGGACGAGGTACGGGCCATTACCGCCGATATTCTGCAAAAAACGCCCATTGACGCCTTGCAGTACGGCGTGTCCGAGGGGTATCAGCCCCTGCGGGACACGGTGCGGGACTGGCTTGCCCGTCGAGAAAAGATCGGTACCGACGGGGACGATCTGCTGATCGTCAGCGGTGCGACCCAAATTATGGATCTGGTTACCAAGGTGCTGTGCAACGAGGGCGACACGGTGATCTGCGAGGAACCGTCCTTTATCGGCTCGCTGAACTGCTTCCGCTCCTACGGTTGTAAGTTGGCCGGTGTGCCTATGGAGGCAGACGGTATGGACACCGCCGCTTTGGAGCGGGTGTTGCAGGAGAACCCGGGCGCCCGATTTATCTACACCATTCCCAATTTCCAAAACCCCTCCGGCGCCACCATGAGCCTGGAGAAACGGCGGCAGGTGTACGCCCTTGCCAAGCAGTATGGTGTGCTGATCCTGGAGGACAACCCTTACGGCGACCTGCGGGTGGCCGGTGAGCCGCTGCCCACCATTAAGAGTATGGATACGGACGGCATTGTGATCTATGCCGGTTCCTTCTCCAAGATCTTGTCCCCCGGTTTGCGGGTAGCCTACTGCGTGGGTCCCAAGCCGGTGCTGGCCAAAATGACCGTGGGCAAGCAGGCGGAGGATGTGCATACCGCTATGCTGAATCAGATGATCGTGTACCAGTGGTTCCGGCAGTATGATGTGGACGCCCATATTGAGAAGATCCGCGGCATTTACCGCAAAAAGCTGGAGCTGATGTGCAACTGCATTGACAGTGATCTGGGCGATTTTGTAGAGTATGTGCGGCCCCAGGGCGGTCTGTTCATTTGGTGCAAGCTGCCCGGTGATGTGGATATGTTGGACTTTTGTAAGCGTGCCATTGCCAAACAGGTGGCTGTGGTGCCCGGCAACGCCTTTATGATGGACGACAAGGCAGTCAGCCACCATATTCGGCTGAATTTCTCCACCCCGTCCGACGAAGCCATTGTGGCCGGTGTGCACCGATTGGGTGAAGTGGCTGCCGATCTGCGCAGCAAATAAAGGAGCGAAGAATTATGTCTGAAGAAGTAAAAGTAGAACGGAAAAAGCGCAGCCTGTCGCTGATTCAGCCTACCTCCATTCCCACCTTGGGCAATTACCTGGGGGCGATGAAGGGCTGGAGCGCCTTTCAAGAAGAATATGACACCATTTACGGCGTAGCAGACCTGCATTCCATTACCGTGCGCCAGGACCCGCAAAAGCTGCGGCGGCAGACCACGGAGCTGTACGCTATGCTGTTGGCTTTGGGTTTGGATCCGGACAAGGGTATTGTGTTTATTCAGTCCCATGTGCCCACCCATTCCCAGCTGGGCTGGTTGCTGAACTGCTACACCCAGTTTGGCGAGCTGTCCCGTATGACCCAGTTTAAGGACAAGTCCAAGCAGCACGCAGACAATGTGAATGCCGGGCTGTTTACCTATCCTTGCCTAATGGCGGCGGATATTTTGCTGTACCAGTCGGATATTGTGCCGGTGGGTGCGGACCAAAAGCAGCATTTGGAAATTGCAAGGGATATTGCAGAACGCTTTAACGGCATTTACGGCAATGTGTTTACCGTGCCGGAAGCCTACATTCCCAAGAGCGGCGCCCGGGTGATGAGCCTGCAAGACCCCACCCGCAAGATGAGTAAGTCCGACCCCAACCCCAAGGGTACAGTGTACCTGACGGACGAGCCCGGCGTTATTATGAAAAAGTTCCGTTCTGCGGTGACAGACAGCGAGATGAGTGTGCACTACGGCGAGGGTAAGGACGGCATCAACAACCTGATGACCATTTACGCCGCCGTGACCGGCAAGACGATGGAGACCATCGAACAGGAGTTTGCCGGTAAGGGCTACGGCGACTTTAAGACCGCTGTAGGCGAGGCGGTGATCGCTGAACTGGAGCCGGTGCAGCAACGCTTTAATCAGTTTATGCAGGATAAGTCCTATTTGCAGGCATGTTGGACCAAGGGCGCGGACCTGGCCCAGCGGGTCAGCCAGCGCACACTGGATAAGGCCATGAAGAAGATCGGCTTTTTGCTGAAATAAAAATGTGCAAGGGCGCACACCGGCAGCACCGGCGTGCGCTCTTTTATTTTGTCCATGCGGAAATATGGGCAATTTCACCAATTTGTAAACATATTTTTAGGCGGTTTGCCGTTGACCTGCCTATAAAATGTGTGTTATAATAAACTTGCATTGTATATATGTATTATATGTATGTAATAAGTGCGTATATACCGGATTGCCGATACGCCCTGAGAGGGCGGGCGGCGTGTCATTTTTTGTACAAATGATCTCTGTCACCCGGCGGGTGCCCTGTGCAACCCCTGCAAGAACTCTGCCTATCGCAGGCAAAACACGAGGAGGAATTATTTTGAAAGAAGCAAAAGCAATGGCTTATGTGAACATGTACGGCGTGCTCGCTACGCTGGAGAACTTGTGCCAGATCGACGACCAGGCCAAGGCCGTGCTCCGTGAGCTGAAAAAGCCGGTGTCCATCTGCTTTGATGTGACGAACGGCCCCTGCTGCACATTCAACTTCACCCAGGATGGCTGCAAAATGAGCGAGGGTACTTACGGCTGCACTTGCAAAATGAATTTTGCCAGCCCGGAGAAGTTTAATGCACTGATTGACGACTCTAAGCCCGGCGTGCCGGTAAAGGGCGCCGTACAGGTGCTCTCTTTCCTGCTGGGTCCGTTTACCAAGCTCACCAATCGGCTGACTCAGCTGCTGATGCCCAGTGAGGCGGACTTAAAGGACAGAGCGTTTTTTGAGGAGTCCACCGTTTTGACTTTCTACACCATTGCCGGGGCCATCTCTGCCCTTGCCAATACGGACAGCGTGTCCAAGCAGTCCGCGCTTTATACGGTAGACGGTGATGTGTCTATGGGCATTAAGGATGTGTGCTACGCCACCATTCGGGTCAATAACCACACGTTCCGCACCATCAAAGAAAAGGCCCAGTCTCCCCGGGCGGTGATGGAGTTTGCCACCATTGATCTGGCAAACGGTCTGTTTAACGGCACCGCCTCCACCATGGCAGAGCTGTGCGCCGGTCATATTTATATGGCGGGTATGATTTCTATGGTGGATAATATCAACCGCGTTTTGGACAGAGTTGCGGTATATCTGGGTTAAGGAGGTCTTTTAGAATGAGTAAATTTCCTGAATATAAGCATGAAAAAAGCCAGGAGTGGTTTAATCGGGCACTGAACGCCATTCCCTCCGGCGTGTACGGGCACTTGGGCCCCAGCGAGGGTCTGTTCCTGCCCATTACCAAGTGGCCGCTGATGTCCCAAAAGGCCAAGGGCACCTATTTTTGGGATGTAGACGGCAACAAGTATTTGGACTTTATGTGTGCTTACGGCCCCAATGTGCTGGGCTATTGCGATGACGATGTGGACGCCGCTGCCATGGAGCAATTAAAGACCGGCAACTGCACCACTTCTCCCTCTTACAAAATGGTAGAGTGCGCCGAGTTGCTGATCGACACCGTGAACACCGCTGATTGGGCGTTCTTTATGAAGAACGGCTCCGACGCCACCACTTTCTCCGTGATGTGCGCCCGTGCGCACACCGGCAAAAAGAAGATGATGTTCTTTAAGGGCTATTACCACGGCGATTTCCAGTGGGCCCAAAAGGTGGACTACCCGGGCATTTTGCCGGAGGAAGTAGAGAACAATGTGGTGGTGCCCTGGTTTGACCTGGACGCTATGCAGAAGGCCTATGACGAGGCAGGCGGCGACTTTGCCGGCTTGATTGCCCAGCCCTATGACCACGGCAACTTTAAGGACAATGTGTGCGCTACGCCGGAGCAGTGGAAAGCGGTTCGTAAGTTCTGCGACGACCACGGTATGGTGCTGATTTTTGACGATGTGCGTACCGGCTTCCGTTTGGATCTGGCCGGTTCCGACCATTACTATGGCATTAAGGCAGACTTGATCTGCTTCTGTAAAGCCCTGGCCAACGGCTACAATATGTCTGCTGTTTGCGGTCAGGAGCATATGAAGAATACCGCTTCTTCCGTGGTATATACCGGCTCTTACTGGATGAGCGCCGAACCGTTCGCCGCCTGCCTGGCTTGTATTCCTAAGATGAAGAAGCTCAACACGCCTAAGATGTTCCGGGAAATGGGCACCCAGCTGACGGACGGCTTTGTAGCTGCCGGTAAGCAGCACGGCTTTGACCTGGTGGTGTCCGGCGAGCCGGCGCTGTTCTATCTGCGCGTTGCCAACGATGAAAGCCTGATGCTCCACCAGGAGTGGATCGCCGAGTGCGTCAGCCGCGGGCTGTTCCTGGCGTCTCACCACAATCACTTTATGAATGCCGCGGTTACCCAGGATGATATTAAGCTGGCCATCGACATTGCCGAGGACGCCTTCGGCGTTGTAGCTGCCAATCATCCGGAGATCCCGGGATTAGTGAAATAAACCAATCATTTTTGCCGGGTCTGTGCAAGGGGGCACGGCCCCGGCAACAACAGAAAGGGAGGACTTTGAATGCCTGCTGATTTTAAGCCATTTGACAAAGCCGAGTGGCTCCGCCTGGAGAAAAAGGCGGACGAGTTAAGACGACTGACCGTGCAGACCACCGTTTGGGGCGGCTCCGGCCACATCGGCGGTGCCATGAGTGCCATGGACGCTATGACCATTCTCTATCACCGCTTTATGAAGCTGGATGTAAACAACCCGGACATGGAGGACAGAGATCGCTTTGTGCTCTCCAAGGGGCATGCGGCTGTGGGCTATGGCCCGGTGATCTGCGACTACGGCTTTATGCCGGTGGAGGGGCTGCACAACTTTAACCTGACCGGTTCCAAGTTTGGTATGCACCTGGATAAGAACAAGATCAAGGGCATCGATTGCTCTTCCGGCTCTTTGGGTCACGGCCTTTCCCTGGCAGATGGCTTTGCCCTGGCTGGCCGCGTAAAGGGTCAGGACTATATGGTCTATTGCCTTACCGGCGACGGCGAGCTGAATGAGGGCTCCAACTGGGAGGCTGCCATGACCGCTGCCCAGTTTAAGCTGTCCAATGTGGTGGTGCTTGTGGATAACAACAAGTGCATGATTGACGGCCGCGTGGACGATGAGATGAAAGTGGAGCCGCTGGATAAGAAGTTCGAGGCCTTTGGCTTTAAGGTAAAGCGCGTAGACGGCCAGAATATGAAGGAACTTAACGATGCCATTGAGGACGCCATCGCCAATCACAAAAATGGCGGCGACCAGCCCTATTGTATCGTGATGGATACCTTTAAGGGCGCCGGTATCGACTTTATGGAGGACGATTACCACTGGCATTACGGCGCACTGGACGAAGCAAAAGAGAAGGCTTGCTACGAGAGCCTGGATAAGTATTACAAGAAACGCTGCGAGCGTGCGGAAAAGGAGGGCTAAGCCATGGCAAGCGGAATGACTTATACAATGACGGAGACCACCGCCCTCTCTACGGCGGAATATTACGGCAAGGCGCTGTGCGAGCTGGGTGCGGAGCACCCGGAAGTGGTGGCGCTGACCGCTGACCTGGGCAAATCCACCAAGATCGGTATGTTTGGCGAGAAGTTCCCGGATCGTTTCTTCAATGTGGGTATTGCAGAGCAGAATATGTTTGGCGTGGCAGCCGGGCTGGCGCAGAATGGGCTGATCCCCTTTGCCTCTACCTTTGCTATTTTTGCTTCTGCCCGCTCCTTGGATCAGGTACATACGGATATTTGCTATCAGAATGTACCGGTTAAGATTATTGCTACCCATGCGGGTACTTCATTCGGTCAGGCGGGCTCTACCCACCATGCTTTGATCGATATGGCATGCATGCGCTCTCTGCCCCACATGACCGTGATCTGCCCCTGCGACGGCGCAGAGACTTATCACGCGGTTAAGGCAGCGTACAGCTATCCCGGCCCGGTTTATATTCGTATCAACCGCGGCTTTGACCAGATCGTTTATCCTAAGCTGGAGGAGTGCACCTTTGAGGTGGGCAAGGCCAAGGTCATGAACGAGGGCACAGATATTACTGTGATTGCCTGCGGTTCCTGCGTGTATCAGGCCATGCAGGCTGCCCAGATGGCAGCGGCTGACGCCGGACTGAAGGTGCGTGTGCTAAATATGCATACCATTAAGCCTCTGGATGAGGAAGCTGTAATGTCCGCCATTATGGACACTCGCCGGATTATCACCGTAGAGGATCATACCGTGATGGGCGGTTTGGGCACCGCTGTTGCTGAGGTGGTTGCCAAGAGCGGCAAGGCCTGCGTCATGCGGATGCTGGGCCATCAGGATGAATTCTCCACCATCGGTCTGCACGAGGACCTGATGTCTCTTGCAAAGATCGACGCCAACGGCATTGCCGACACCATTGCCGAAGTGATGCACGCCGATTTTGAAGCGGACGACGCTTGGGACGACGAATTCTAATTCGCGCACAGATGTTAAAACTTCAAAATCAAGAAAGGATGTGCCAGTATGGCAAGTGATACCACACGCTACACCAACAAGGTGTTTATGACCGGCGCCTTGCCGCTGCTGAAGACCATCGCCAACGATGTGCCGGAGCTGAAGAAGAAATTTGAGGGCGTCAACGCCGTGTACCAGGTTTCTGCTATGGCTAACGCACAGGACAAAGAGGCGATCCACTTTATCATCGAGGATGGAGAGTGGACGGTCAAACTGGGTGAGTACTTGGGGCAGCAGAAGATTGACGCCGAATTGCAGTTCGCTTCTATGGAGAAGATGAATGCGTTTTTTAAGGGCAATATGAGCGCCCTGCCCAAGATGAAGATCAAGAGCTTTGGCAAGTTTATCAAATTTATGATGGTCCTGCTGAAGATGAGTTCTCTGCTGGGTATTAAAGAACCGCCGGAAGATGAGCAGCTATGTCTGCTGCTGACCAAGCTGTATTTTTATTTGCTGTCCTCCGGCATCAGCCAGTTGAACAAAATGGGTCACCCGGCGATTCGGGATTGGACTTCCAAGAGCCCGGACCGCGTGTACCAGTGGGCTGTGGAGGGTCACCCGGAGTGCACCGCTTACCTGCGCATTAAGGCAGGCAAGTCCCGTGCCGGCCGTGGGGAGTATAAGCGCTCCAAGCCGTTCTTCTGCATGAAGTTCGACACCGCCCAGCACGCGCTGATGATCCTGCTTGGCACCGGCGATATGCTCCAGATGACCAAGGATAAGCAGCTTATCATGGAGGGCGCGCCGGAGTTCGGCGCCATGATCGGCGATTACATGATGATCGTGGGCGACCTGGCCTCTTAATTTTCTAAACGCCTTGCGGCACCTCTTTACGGGGTGCCGCTTTTTTGTTTTGATTGCGCTTTATAAGGTATGAAAAGGCGGATAAAACAAAACCGCCCCTATGCTGCATGGTAGCAACAGGGGCGGCTCTTGGTATTCTTAATTTTTCTTTTCGTTTTCCAGTTCCTGCTGTTCTTTATAGAACATGTTGGCCTTAACATACACCTGAATATAGCCGTTGATCACCTCAGCCAGTTCGCCGGCAGAGTAGGGGTTGGGCAAAATGTGCTCGTCGTCGTCGATCACCACCGGCCCCCGTTCAAAGTCGTTAAAGGTGGGCATTAGACTATAATTCTCTGCGGTCTTTACAATAGAGATCAGGGTGTAGTCCGCTGTGGCGTTAACAAAGCCTTTTTTCTTGGTATATTTCTCAATGGTGGACAGGTCGCTCTGGTCATTGTGCTTCTTGGAGTAGCAGGAGTCGATCACTTCCTCAATAAACTGCTCCAGCCGTTCCTCGCTGTACGGGGCTTTCAGCAGATGCACCTTATCAATATCCGCTATGCCGTACTTGTCGCTTTCGCCGCAGGGAATGCCGATCAGGTTCTCGTCCTCGTCCACATAAAGGGAGATGGTATAAAATGCTTTTTCCATATACAAAAATCACCTTTTCCGTTGGTTCTCCCCCTTATTATATCGGATTGCGTTGAAAAATACAACCGTTTGTGCTAAACTGGGGACGGTGATTGTATGAAACAAGTTTTAATAACCGGCGGCGCTACCGGCATTGGTGCGGCTACGGCGCAGGTGTTTTTGGAACGGGGCTACCGCGTGTTTGTGACGGTGCACCAAACGGCGGCGGAGCTGCCGGGAGTGACGGCGATCCCTTGTGATATTACGGACCCGGCGGACGTGGAACGGTTGTTTGCCGCGGTGGGCACGGTGGATGTGCTGGTGAATAACGCCGGGATCAGTCTGATCCGCCAAATTCAGGACACCACACCGGAGGATTATGACGCCCTGATGGGGGTCAACTGCAAGGGCGTGTTCCTGTGTAGCCGGGCGGCAGCGGTGGATATGCTGCGCCGCCACAGCGGCGCCATTGTAAATGTGTCCTCCATGTGGGGGCAGGTGGGCGCCTCTTGTGAAACGGTGTATTCCATGAGCAAGGCCGGGGTTATCGGCTTCACCCGGGCGCTGGCCCAGGAGCTGGCGCCGGAGGGCATTGCCGTCAACTGTGTGGCGCCGGGAATCATTGACACCCGTATGAATGCCTGTTTTGACCGAGCAGAGCTGGAGGCCCAGGTGCCTATGGGTCGATTGGGCACACCCCGGGAGGTGGCAGAGGCTGTGCTGTACCTGGCAGAGAGTCCGTATGTGACCGGCCAGGTGTTGGGGGTCAACGGCGGTATTGTATAATATAATAAAATGAGCGTAGGGCGCAGAGGCGCCGCGTAGGGAATGTGCGCGGCTTTTCTGCGCCCTCTGTCACACCTTTTGCCGTCTTTCATAGTATGGTTTAGAAAGGCGAAAGGAGGTACTACGGTTATGGGTTGTGGTTGCAATAACGGTTGCGGCTGCGGATCTTCCTGGATCGTGATTTTGATTATCATCCTGTTGCTCTGCGGCGGTTTCGGTAACTGCGGCTGCGGTAATGACTGTGGCTGCGGCTGCTGATTATCCGGTCGGCGCAAGGTGTGCACAGCATGCCTTGCCGTACATAATAAGATCAAAAAAATAGGGGAGTGCCCATAGCGCCGATGGTCAAAGATCGGCGCTTTTTTGCACGCATTTTTGCCAAAGGCAATGAAAGTCAAAAAATATTTATGCTAAAATTCCGCATAACCAAGCCGAAAATCGGGTATACTCTCCGGGAAGGTCAAAAAAAGTCAAAAAAGTTCTTGACTTTCTCTGACCTTTGTGCTACTATGATGACAGAAGGTCAAAGAAAGTCAAAGTCAGAGTGTGAACGAGCGCAAGATCAACAACGGCTCCTGTATCCCTCTCGCCGGGCTTTCCACCTTCATTAGATAGGAAGTGATTGGAAAATGAAGATCAGTGATGTGATCGCAGATATGATTCTTGATATGTTTGATGACAACAAATCCACCGTTCAGATCCAGCGCAACGACCTGGCGGCGCGGGTGGGCTGTGTGCCCAGCCAGATCAATTATGTGATCACCTCCCGGTTTACACCGGAGCAGGGCTACCGCATTGAGTCCAGGCGTGGCGGCGGCGGGTGTATTCTCATTACCCGTGCCGACAGCAAGAACCAGGCGCTGATGGCGCTGATCAATTCCATTGGTCCTGCCATAGATGAAAAGACGGCCAAGGCCCACCTGTACAACCTGCACTACCAGGGCTTGATGGACGCTCGCAGCGCCAAGATTATGGAGTCGGCGCTCACCGGGTGGAACCAGCACGGCGTAGACGAGCAGGTGCTGGACCAGATACGGGCCCGTCAATTTAAACAAATGCTGCTTGCATACATCAATTAGGAGGTTATTTGTTATGCGTTGTGAACATTGCAATCAAAACGAGGCAACCACTTATATTAAACAGAATATCAACGGCAAGGTGACCGAGATGCACCTGTGTCGGGATTGTGCCGAGAAGTTAGGCGTCTTGGAGCCCATGCACAGCAATATGGGCCTTGGCTCTATGTTTGAGGGCAGTTTCTTCGGCAACTTCCTGGGGGCCGGGCTGGCAGCCATGAACGCCCTAACAGGCGTGGATCGCTGCGACTACTGCGGCTCCACCTTTAACGATATTATCAACACCGGCAATGTGGGTTGCGCCCACTGCTACGACCGGTTTGCAGACAAACTGGAACCCAGCATTCGCAAAATCCACGGTGCCACCCGCCATATTGGCAAGAATATTTCTTACACGGAGGAAAAGGAACCGGTGAACAACGCCAAGGCGAAAGAACCGGCGGCAGAGAAGCCCCAAAGTGAGCGGGAACGCTTGCAGGCGGAGTTGGACAAGGCGGTGCAGGAGCAGCGCTACGAGGACGCAGCGGTGCTGCGTGACCAAATCAAAGAGCTAAAGCCGGAGGAATAAAGATGAATAAGTGGTACAGCGGCGAGGGCAAAAATTCAGATGTAGTGGTGGGTGCTACCGTGCGCCTGGCCCGCAATTTGGCAGACGCCCCCTTTCCCATTCGTATGAACAACGAGATCCGCAGAAACACGGTGAAGAAAATCTTTGCCGCCGTGAAGAATTCTCCTTATGCCGGGGAGTTCGATCTGGTGGATCTGAGCGCCGTGTCTTCGGCGCAGGCGTATGCCTACGCGGAGCAACAGCTGATCAGCCGTCGCTTTGCCCGGCAAAAGGATCAAAGTGCTTTTTTGCTCAGCAAGGACGGCAGCGCCAGCGTGATGCTTTGCGAGGAGGATCATATTCGCTTACAGGTGCGTGCCGCCGGGCAGGACCTGGAGGGCGCTTACGCCAAGGCGGATAAGCTGGACGACGCCCTGCTGGAGCGGTTACCCATTGCTTTTGATGAGCGGCTGGGCTTTTTAACAGCTGTGCCCACCAATTTGGGCACCGGTATGCAGGCCATGCTGGATTTGCACCTGCCGGCACTGGCAGGTCAAGGGCTCATTGACCAGCTGACGGTGATGATCGGCAAGCTGGGACTGTCGCTGCAACCTCTTTATGACGGCCACGGCAGCTTTTATCGGCTGACGAACCAGGTAACACTGGGCATTACCGAGAAAGCGGCCATTGATAATGTAAATGCCATTTGCGACCAAATCGTGCGCCAGGAGCGCAATCTGCGTCAGCAGCTGCAACAGCAAGACGCCTTTTTGGATCGTATTTACCGAGCTATGGGCACGCTGCAAATGGCTCGTACTTTGAACCAGGACGAATTTTTTGACCTGGTGTCGCTGCTGCGCTTGGGTATTTCTCTTGGCGAGAGCAGCAAAACATATAGCGATGTAGGCGAACTGATCCAAAAGGTGCAGAACGCCACCATTGCAGCCGCTGCCGGGGCAGAAGTAACTGCCGACGCAGTGGATAAGATCCGCGCCGGACTGGTGCGGCAGGCTTTGGCGTAAAAGGAGAGCGGAATTTCCTCTTGCACCAAGGCAATAAGGAGGATTTACCATGTATAGATTTAACTATTTTACCGAAAAAGCAAACCATGTGATCAACCTGGCCATTACCTCCGCAGAGGAGTTGGGCCATAACTATATCGGCAGCGAGCACTTGCTGCTGGGTATCTTGAAAGAAGACGCCGGCTTAGGCGCCCAGGCGCTGCGTGAAAGCGGTGTGCAGACCGAAGATGTGGAAAAACTCATCAAGGAGAATATCGGCGTAGGGGAGCCTACCCGGTTGACCCCGGACGACTTTACCCCTCGATTTAAGCGTATGCTGGAGTTGGCGTTCCAGATTGCCCGCGGTATGATGCATTCCTTTGTAGGTACAGAGCACCTGTTGCTGGCACTGCTTAAGGAGACGGATTCTTACGGCTACAAGTTCCTGCTGGCACTGGGCGTGCGCCCGGAAGTGCTGGTGGAGCAGCTGTTCTCCGGTCAGGAGACGCAGCCGGACGGCAAGACCGACGGTAAAAAGGGCAAGACCAAGACGCCTACGCTGGACGAGTTTGGTCGTGACCTGACTGCGCTGGCCGAGGGCGGCAAGATTGATCCGGTGATCGGTCGTGAAAAGGAAATTGAGCGGGTCATTCAAATTTTGTCCCGCCGCAGCAAGAACAATCCCTGCCTCATCGGTGAGCCGGGCGTTGGTAAAACCGCCATTGCCGAGGGGCTGGCGCTGAAGATCGTCAAGCACGAGGTGCCGGAACTGCTGGAAGGCAAAAAGATCGTGGCGCTGGATCTGACCTCTATGGTGGCCGGTACAAAGTACCGTGGCGACTTTGAGGAGCGAATTCAAAAAGCCATGGACGAGGTAAAACAAGCCGGTAACATTATTTTGTTTATCGACGAGGTGCACACCTTGATGGGCGCCGGTTCTGCCGAGGGCGCAACGGACGCTGCCAATATCTTAAAGCCCGCTTTGGCTCGTGGTGAGATCCAGGTGATCGGTGCCACCACCATTGACGAGTACCGCAAGAATATTGAAAAGGACGCCGCCTTGGAGCGCCGGTTCCAGCCGGTGACCGTGGGCGAGCCTACCGAGGAGCAGACCGTGGAAATTCTGAAAGGTCTGCGGGATAAGTACGAGGCCCACCATAAAGTGAAAATTACCGACGCCGCTATTGAAAACGCGGTGAAGATGAGCAGCCGATACATTGCTGATCGGTTCCAGCCGGATAAGGCCATTGACCTGATTGACGAGGCCTGCTCTAAAGTACGCCTGGCGGCTTATACGGCCCCGCCGAACCTGAAAGAGATGGAAACGGAGATCAAGCGCCTGGCGGCAGAAAAGACCGCTGCCGTGCGCAGCCAGAACTTTGAGCAGGCGGCAGAGCTGCGAGACAAGGAAAAGAACTTGCAAGACCTGCTGGATCAGGAAAAGGAGAAGTGGAAGAACACTTCTTCCCACGATGTAAAAGAAGTGACCCCTGCGGATATTGCCGCCGTGGTGTCCGGCTGGACGGGAATCCCGGTACAGCAAATCACCAAGGAGGAGTCCCAGCGGCTGCTGCAACTGGAAAAGATCCTGCACCAGCGGATCGTGGGTCAGGATAAGGCCGTATCGGCGGTGGCGCGCGCCATTCGTCGTGGTCGTGCGGGGCTGAAAAACCCCAAGCGCCCGATGGGCTCCTTTATCTTCCTTGGCCCCACCGGCGTGGGTAAGACGGAGCTTTGTAAGACTTTGGCCGAGGCGATGTTTGGGGACGAGAATGCCATCATCAAGCTGGATATGAGCGAGTATATGGAGAAGCACACGGTCTCTAAGCTGATCGGTGCGCCTCCCGGGTATGTGGGCTTTGACGAAGGCGGCCAGCTGACGGAGAAAGTCCGCAGAAAGCCCTACTGCGTGGTGCTGTTTGATGAGATCGAAAAGGCCCACCCGGATGTGTTTAATATGCTGCTGCAAATCCTGGAGGACGGTGTGCTTACCGACTCCCAGGGCCGCAAGGTCAGCTTTAAGCACGCAGTGATCATTATGACCTCCAATGTGGGTGCATCTAAGATTACCGACAGTCGTCAGGCCTTGGGCTTTGGCGCTGACAAGGACGCAGCCAAGACCATTGAGGATCTGGTGATGGAGGAACTGAAAAAGACCTTTAAGCCGGAGTTCCTGAACCGTGTGGATGAGATTGTGGTGTTCAACCAGCTGGAGAAGCAGGACATTCAGGAGATCGCCCGCCGGATGTTGAAGGCTCTGAATAAGCGCCTGGCAGACCTGGATGTGCAAGCCACCTTTACGGATGCGGCAGTGGATGCGTTGGCCGATAAGGGCTTTGACAAGGTATATGGCGCGCGGCCTTTGCGCCGGGCCATTCAGACCCAAATTGAGGACCCGCTGTCCGAGCTGCTGCTGGAGGATAAGATCCACGGCACGGTGACGGTGGACTATAAGGACGGTGCGTTTACTTTTGATTCGCCGGCCGATAAAGACAAACAAGAACAGCCTGCGGCGCCTGCTGCGGACTGATCCGAGCAACACAAAAGCCCCTTGCGGCCAACGCCGTAAGGGGCAATTTTTTATATTGCGGTTTGTTTTTAATCCTGCGGCGGCGCAGGGGATCTGCGGTTGCATTTCTCCTGCAGCTTGAGAATATAATAGAACGCCACAGCGGCTGCTACCATACCGGTGACCATACCGAATGTGACCAACATGGTGGTGGTGCCGTTCTTGGTGAACAGGGCGCGATCGCCGCCCACCAGCCCAGCCATGGTGTAGTACAGCGGGCCGCCGGGCAGCAAGGGAATGATGCCCGGGATCAGGTAAGTATTGGACGGCGCCTTAAGCACCCGTGCCATGGCTACGGACCAGAAGTACACCACTGCCGTGGCCACCACATTGGCGGCAAACACATTGCCCCACAGGTGGAAACACAGCAGATACACACCCCAGCCCAGGGCGCCGCCAAAGGTGGCAGCCGCCACATTGCGTTCACTGACCCGGAAGTAAATGGAAAAGCCCAGGGTGCCGATGGCGCCCATGAGAATTTGAATGAGTGCTGCTTTCATACCGTTGCACCTCCCATCACCAGGAACGCCAGGGCGTAGCCTCCGGCAATGGCCAGTGCCACCAGCACCGCCTCAATCAGTCTGTACAGCCCGGTGACAATATCCCGGTTGAACATCTCCTTAATGGCGTTCACTAAAAGCAGACCGGGGATCAGCAACATAATGTCACCGATCATAATTTTGTCTGCCTGGTGACCTAAGCCCAGGCGGGTGAGGCCCAGCGCCAGCAGCCCGGAGACGAACCCGGCCACAAAGGTGTAGATCACATTGTGGATCTGCCGCAGCTTCAAATGATAATCCATCAGGTAGATCACAATGGCAATGGCGGCTGCGGCCAGCCCGTCCTTCAGATCACCGCCGTAAAAGACGGAGAAACCGCCGGCTGCCAGCATATAGCCTAGGCATTTGATCACCGGTTTGGGCTTGCCTTTTTTGTACTGGCGGATCTGCCGGGTCAGGTCCTCTACATCCGGCACCTGGGCGCAAATGCGGCGGGAGAAGGCATTAAGCTCCTCTAACCGACCCAGGTCCGTGCCGTAACTTTGCACCCGCACAGATTGGGTGTAGTGGTTGCCGTCCTTGTCCCGAATGGTGGCCACGATCAGGCTGGTGACGGCGTAGATCTCGCAGTCGGTAAAGCCGTAGGCAATGCAAATGCGCCGCACGGTGTCCTCCACCCGCTTGACCTCGGCACCGGTTTCTACCAGGCGGCGCCCAATCTCCAGTGCATCCTCTAGGAACAGCTCACAGCTGTGTTTGTCCATGGTGTCGATCATACAAAGCCCCCTCTATGGGTATTATCGCAAAAATGCCCGCTCCGGTCAATAGATATTGGCAAAAAGGCGAAAATATGGCGCAACCAAGGGAAATGCAACCGCCAGTTGCGAAGATTTTTTCAAATGTAAAGCAGAGTATGTTGCCGCAACCGACCAAAATGGGTATGATGAGAGTGTCCTCAGGGGAAAGCCCGGGACACCAACACAGTCAGCAAGATCCCGCAGCGGATCTCCGCAATACAATTTGAAAACGCCGTGACTAAAGGAGATGCACAAGTATGAAAATCACAAGAACCGAACACTTCGACATTCAAAGAAAGATTGTTGCCAATATGACCACCGAGAGCTGGGAGCAGATCCCCCATGTGGCTTATGTATATGAGGCGGATGTAACCGACCTGATGACCGAGTTTAAGAAATTGCGCTCTACCAGCAAAACCAAGATCACCCTGAATACGGTTTTGATGAAAGCCATCATTGAGGGGCTGAAAGCGGCACCGGTGATGAACAGCCACCTGAGCTACAACCGCAAGCTGGTGCGCGGCGAGCTGAAGACCTTTGAGGACATTAACATTTCTATGCCCATGCTGCTGCCGGACGGCAGAATGATGACCGTCAACCTGCGGGACTTCCAAAACAAATCCCTGCTGGCTATGACCGATTACATTGCCGATGTGACCCGCAGAGCAGAGAACACCAACCTGAACGAAGTGATGTTTGATGTGTCCTTGGACAACACCATTACCGGACTGAAACAGGGGAAAGTAAAACAGACCGTTAGTCGGCTGATCGGCTCTAAGACCGGCAAACACAAGGTGCACACGCTCCGCGGCGCTGCCAAGAAAGCTTATTACAGCATTCCGGAGAAAGACCGCCTGACTAAGAAAGATATTGAGCAGGGCACCGTGACCATTTCTAACCTGGGCTCTTTGTACAGAGGACAGAGCGGCTACGGCACCTTGATCGAGATTGTGCCGCCCCAGGTGTGCGCATTCGCCTTGGGCGCTGTGCAGGATAAGCCGGTGGTGGTCACCGATAAGTTCGGCAACAAGACCATTGAGGCTCGCCAGATCTTGCCCATCACCGTGGTATTTGACCACCGTGCGCTGGACTTCGGCGATGTGATCCCCTTCCTGAAGAAGATGGACAGCATCTTTGCACACCCCCAGGTGATCCAGGAATGGAAAGGCCAGGAGCGCGTAAAGGCCGTTATAGCTACCGAGGGCGTGGCCTAAGTGCGCTGAAAGCATAAAGAGCGGTTCTGCTGCGGCAGGACCGCTCTTGCACTTTTTGCCCGCCTTTGGTACAATGGCGGTAGAGGGGGGTGTGGATATGAATAGAAAAGTAGATTTTTGGGGCGGTGTGTGCATCGCTTTGCTGGCAGTATGCACCGCTTGCTTTTCCCTGATTTATGTAAAAAGCCATAATGCGGTCTGTTTTTCGCTGGCGATTACATGCGGCACCTTTACTTATCACACGGCCATGCGCTTTGCCATGGGCTGGGTCGTCGGCCGCCACCGGGTGCCGGTGAACCCGCAAGGGCGCTGGTTTCGCCCACATCCCTGGGAGCCGGGGCTGTATGCGCACCTGAGGGTCAAGCGGTGGAAGCACCGGGTGCCCTCCTATAAGCCCTACGATATGCACGGCGATCTGCAAGCGGTGGTGATGCAGATGTGCCGCAACGAGCTGGCACACGAAGTGATGGCGACACTGAGCTTTGTGCCCCTGTTGTTTTGTCTGTTTTGCGACAATCCGGTGGCAAATCTGCCGGTGTTTCTCATCACCTCTGTATTGGCGGCTGTGGCAGATTTGATACCGGTCATCCTCCAGCGTTACAACCGGCCGCGGCTGCAACGGCTGCTGCGGCGCCGCGAGCAAAAGGCGGGGAGCAAATAGAAAACATGACGGCAGACACTTTTTGTTGTCTGTCGTATTTTTTATTTTGGCAACTGGTCATACCACGAACCAACAATCAAAAAACAAAAACATTTTATCTAAAAAATAACCGCCCAATGTGGGCAAAACGGCAAAAAAACACCGGGGCATTGTGAATGGATTGACAATCTTTGGCGTTCATATTATATTATACATAATATATGCGAAATACGGAGAGGTGTTTATGGAAGCGTATAAAGTCATTGAGATCAAAAAAAGCGTGTTTGAGAGTAATGACCGGGAGGCGGAGAAACTTCGGGCCGAGCTGAAAGCAGAAAAGACCTTTTTGGTGAATCTGATGTCCTCCCCGGGCAGCGGCAAGACCACCACCCTGCGGGGCATGATCGGCCGCTTGCAGCAGGAGATGCGCATCGGTGTAATGGAGGCAGACATTGACTCGGATGTGGACGCCAAAACCATTGCAGAGACCGGGGTGCGTGCCATTCAGCTGCATACCGGCGGTATGTGCCACCTGGACGCGGGCATGACCCGCCAGGGGGTGGAGAACCTGGGTACGGCGGATCTGGATCTGGTGTTCTTGGAGAATGTGGGCAATTTGGTGTGCCCTGCAGAGTTTGACACCGGCGCTGCCAAAAATATGATGATCCTGTCTGTGCCGGAGGGGGACGACAAGCCTCTAAAGTACCCGCTGATGTTTACCGTGTCCGATGTGGTGCTCATCAACAAAATTGACACAAAGAGCGTGTTTGACTTTGACGATCAGGCGGTACAGGAGCGGATCTTAAAGTTGAACCCGCAGGCCAAGATCTTTTTTATCTCTGCCAAGACCGGCGAGGGTATGGATGCAGTGTGCGATTGGCTGCGGCAGCAAGTCCGGGACTGGAACGCATAAGTACGGGGGGAGAAGACGATGGCTGAAGAGAGAGAATTGATCCTCAAACTTGGTCAAAAAATCACGGACCGGATCGGTCACAAGGTGACGGTAGAGGATCCGGAGTATTACGGCTTGGCCTGCGTGGTCACGGACGAGATGGCAGAAATCGCACTGAAGATGAAGGTACGCAAGCCCATGACCCTGGACCAGGTGGCAAAAGCCACCGGCAAGAGCAAGAAATATCTGGAGCCGCTGCTGCAAGAGATGAGCAGCATTGGCCTGTTGGAGTATAACTGGGAGAACCCCAGCCGCACCAAGCAGTATGTGCTGCCCATGTTCGTACCCGGCAGCGCCGAGTTCTTTAATATGAAAAAGGATCAGATCGACGCCCACCCGGAGTTGGCCAAGTTTTTTGAGCGTATGACCTTCTTACCGCTGGAGAAGATCACCGCCATGGTGCCCCCCGGCGGTGCCGGTATCGGTATGCATGTGATCCCGGTGGAAAAGGCCATTGAGACGGAAAATCAATCTGTCGATGTGGAGCATATTTCCCACTGGTTGAAGAAATATGAGGGCAAGTATGCCGCCGGTCCCTGCTCCTGCCGTATGAGCCGCGCCAAGCTGGGCGAGGGCTGCGGCGATGATGCCGAGGACTGGTGCATCGGCGTAGGCGATATGGCGGACTATTTGGTAGAAACCAACAAAGGCCATTATGTGACCTACGATCAGGTGCTGGAGATCTTGCAGCGTGCCGAGGACAACGGCTTTGTGCACCAGATCACCAACATTGACGGTGAGAACAAGATCTTTGCCATCTGCAACTGCAATGTGAATATTTGCAATGCCTTGCGGACTTCTCAGTTGTTTAATACGCCCAATATGTCCCGCTCCGCGTACATTGCCAAGGTGGACAAGGCACAGTGTGTGGCCTGCGGTCGTTGTGTGGAGTATTGCCCCGCCGGTGCGGTGAAGCTGGGTCAAAAGCTGTGCACCAAGGACGGCGGCACGGTGACCTATCCCAAACAGGAGTTGCCGGATAAAATCAAGTGGGGCCCGGAAAAGTGGAGCCCGGATTATCGGGACAAGAACCGGATCAACTGCTACGACGCCGGCACGGCGCCCTGTAAGACCGCTTGCCCGGCCCATATTGCCGTGCAGGGGTACTTAAAGCTGGCAGCCCAGGGTCGCTACAAGGACGCTCTGGCGCTGATCAAAAAAGAAAATCCGTTCCCTGCCGTTTGCGGCCATGTGTGCAACCGCCGGTGTGAGGACGCCTGCACCCGCGGCACCATTGACCGTGCGGTGGCGATTGATGAAGTGAAGAAGTTTATCGCCCATCAGGATCTGATTGCAGAGCACCGCTATGTGGCGCCCAAGGTGATCCCCTCTAACAAGGGCGGCTTTGATGAAAAGATCGCCATTATCGGCGGCGGCCCGGCCGGCCTGTCCTGCGCCTATTATTTGGCAGAGAAGGGCTATACCCCCACTGTGTTTGAGAAGAACGAGAAGCCCGGCGGTATGTTGGTGTACGGTATTCCGTCTTACAAGTTAGAAAAAGATGTAGTGGCTGCGGAGATTGATGTGATCCGTGAAATGGGTGTAGACATTCGCTGCGGCGTTGAAGTGGGCAAGGATATTACCTTGGACGAATTGCGCGCCCAGGGCTACAAGGCTTTTTATATCGCTATTGGTTGCCAAGGCGGCCGCAAGGCGGGTATTCCCGGTGAGGACGCCCAGGGCGTCATGACCGCTGTGGACTTTCTGCGCACCGTTGGCGGCAACCCGGATTACCCGGTAGAGGGTGAAGTGGTTGTAGTTGGCGGCGGCAATGTGGCGATTGATGTGGCCCGTTCCTCTGTGCGCTGCGGTGCAAACAGCGTGTCTATGTTCTGCCTGGAGAGCCGGGACGCTATGCCTGCCTCGGCTGAAGAGGTGGAAGAAGCCCGGGTTGAGGGCGTAGATGTGAACTGCGGCTGGGGTCCCAAGGAGATCTTGACGGAGAACGGCAAGGTCACCGGTATTGTGTTTAAGAAGTGCCTGTCCATGCTGGACGAGAACGGCCGCTTTGCCCCGGTTTATGACGAGAACCAGACCAAGACCGTGGCGTGCAGCCATGTGTACCTGAGCATTGGCCAGGCGATTGAATGGGGTCACCTGCTGGACGGCTCCAAGGTGGAGCTGGGTCGCGGCAACGGCGCTGTGGCAGACAGCCTGACCTATCAGACGGCACAGGAAGATATTTTTGTGGGCGGCGATGCATACACCGGCCCCAAGTTTGCCATTGACGCCATTGCAGCGGGCAAGGAGGGCGCCGTGTCCATTCACCGATTCGTGCAGCCCAACACCAGCCTGACCATCGGCCGTAACCGCCGGGACTTTATTGCGCTGGATAAGGAGAATATCTCCGTGGCCCAGTACGATACCGGCGACCGCCAGGTGCCCGGCGTGGACAAGAGCATTGATCAAAAGCATTCCTTTAGAGACGCACATCTGACCTATACAGAGGCCCAGGTGAAGGCGGAGACTGCTCGCTGCTTAGGCTGCGGCGCCTCTGTGGTGGATCCCAATAAGTGTATCGGCTGCGGCGTGTGTACCACCAAGTGCGCCTTTGACGCCATTCACCTGCACCGGGAGCTGCCGGCAGCCAGCAAGATGGTGCGCTCGGAGGATAAGATGAAGAGCATTTTGCCTTATATGCTGAAGCGCGAGATCAAAATTCGTTTTAACAAGGAGTAAGTATGCACGAGTTGGGCATCGTATTCCATATTATTGATACTGTGGAGCAGGTGGGGCGCGAGAACGGGGTAACGCAGGTGCGCTGCGTTACGCTGGATGTGGGTCAGGTGTCCGGAATTGAGGACCCCTATTTGATGGACTGCTGGCGCTGGGCGGCGGATCGATCGGAGATGCTGCGAGGCGCCCGGTTGCAGATTGAGACGGTGCATGCCGTTACCCTGTGCGACGCCTGCGGCAAGACCTACGATACTGTGCCCCAGGGGCGCACCTGCCCCTATTGTGGCAGCGAGGACACCCACTTGCTGCAAGGCAATGCATGCAGTATTCGAGAAATTGAGGCGCGATAGAGAATGCACGAGTTGAGTATTGTGTATGAGTTGTACCGCACGGTGACCCAGCTGGCCGCAGAGGCCGGGCTGCACCGGGTGGAAGCGGTGCGCCTGCAAGTGGGGGAACTGTCCGGTGTGGAGGGTCCGTACCTGCGGGAGTGCTGGAATGCTGTGGTGCGAGATACGCCGCTTCGTTCTACCCGGTTGGAGCTGGAGCACCTGCCGGCTATTGCCATGTGTGCGCATTGTGCCCGCTTGTATGCCCATTTGGCCTGTGCCCGCACTTGCCCCCGTTGCGGTAGCCACGATCACCTCATTTTGTCCGGCCGCCAATTCCTCATCGACCGGATCGAGGGGTATTAAAAATCAGCCGACGACCGTGCGTTTATTCGCACAGTCGTCGGCTTTTATTTGCTTTTTTGAATTGACGGTTGGTGATGTGTAGCCCGATCACGCATGGACAGCAGGGGAAAAGATGACCCTGACCGGTGTGCCGGAGCGGCAATACCTTTATAAATAGGCAAATAAAAAAACAGATACACGCCGGTGTATCTGTTCTTTTATGCTTATTTGGGTGGGTTATTCTTCGTTTTCGCGGATTTCTTTCAATTGGGGTTGCAAAACGGCCAGCTTTTTCTTGGACAGGTTGTAGCCGAATCCCAGCAAAATCGCCAATAGAGTCAGAGTAATGGCCGGTACAAGGGTGGAAATGTCATAGAGCTTATTGAGCACATCCTCCGGCAGTGCCGTGTTGTTGGCAGAAGCGGTGCTATCGTAGTGGATCACCGCCAAAAGGGCATTGAGTCCAACACCGGCCAGGGTTTGCCCCAGCTTTCTGGCAAAGGAGACAACCGCATAGGCGGTACCTTCCTCCCGACGATGGGTGCGAATCTCGTGGTAGTCAATCACATCCATCACCAGCGCCCACACCTCCAGTACCAGGAAGGTCTGGCCCAGGCCGGAGAAGAAGGTGAACACCAAAAATACATAGGGATTGTCGGTTTTGATAAAGAACAGAATAAAGCTGACCAGTGCCGCAAAGCCCATACCAAAGGCGCAAAGCTCTTTTTTGCCGAACTTGTCGATCAGCTTGTTCATAATAGGAATCAAGATGGCCATGGGCAAGTAGGTGCAGATGGTCACCAGTGCGTACAGCTGCGCGCTGTGGTAGTAGTCCGCAAACAGGTACTGATAGGTGGCTTGATAATAGAACTGAAACGCGATCAGCAGCATGGACACCAGGCAAAGCATCACAAACGGTCTGTTCTTTGCCAGGTCGCCAATCGCCTTAAAGGCGTTGTAGTCGCCTTTTTTCTTTTGAATCGGTGCGATCCTCTCCTTGGTCAGCTTGTAGTGACCGAAGAAAATCACAATGGAAAGAATGGCCAGGATCAAAACGCCGATGGTCAGTTTGTTACCGTCCAGCGTTTGAATTTTGGTGCCGTCGGCCGCGATGGTGGTGTTGTATACCAGCATGGGAAAGAGAATGGTGCTCGGCAAGCCGCCGAGGCCGGCGCCGATGGAACGCCACATGGACAGGGAGGAGCGTTCTTTCTCGTCATCGGTGACCACGGAGGCCAGCGAGCCGTAAGGAATGTTGACGCAGGTGTACATCATACCGTACAGAATGTAGGTGATGTAGGCAAACAGCAGGTATTTGGCCTCGCTCAAATTGGGAATGACCGTAAACATCAGCACCGCAGACACCGCCAGCGGAATGGAAAACCAAAATACATACGGGCGGAATTTGCCTTGCTTGGTGGGTTTTCTGGAGTCAATGAACGCGCCCCAAATGGGGTCGTTGATGGCGTCCCAAAGCCGTGCCACCAAAATTAGAACCACGATCTTGGCAGGCTGAATGTGCAGCACATCGGTGTAAAACTTGTTTTGAAATGCACCGATCAGTGAGAAGGTCAAAAGGCCGCCCATGTCGCCCATGGCGTAGCCGATCTTGTCCTTAAACTTTATGCCGTGTGTTAAACTCTTTTCGCTCATAAAAATCCCCCTTCATTTGTGAAAAGATATTGAATGAAAACCAATTTCAAATCCGTGGGCAGCGCACAAAAATATAGTGCGTTTTCCCTTGCCGGCAGAGTACGCAAACGGAACGTACGAATCAGCGTGTGGTTTGCTAAGTGAATGGATCGTATATATGTTCCTTTCTATATGAATGAACACGGTTCATTATGTTACTATCATACAATGCACGCCCCCGGTTGTCAACAAAAACAGCAGCTCCGGCATTGACATCCTCGGTGGGTTCGGGTAAAATAAAAGCACAGACGGTTGTTGCCGATCAAAAAGAGAAATCTGTTCCCATTCCGAACACAGTCATCCAGCTCTTGCATAAGTCTATGCAGGGGCGATTTTGGTTTTTAGGCAAGGAGGAGTTATGCGAGCGAACATAAAGTATATGCTGAAAAACTGGATCGCCTGGGATAAGAAAAGCCCGGTGTACTTTCTGATCCGGGTGCCGGCACTGGTGTTCCAGCCCATTGTTACCGCCTATATACCCAAGGCGATGATCGACTGCATCGAAAAGGGCGTTACCACCCGGCAACTGATTTTGGTGGTGGCGCTGCTGAGCCTGCTGCTGACCATTACCATTTGGCTGGATCCGTTTATGAAGGAGCTGATCCTGGGCGGTGCCCGGATCGTACGCATGCGCTATGCGGTGGCTGCGTTTGAAAAAAATCTCAGTACCGACTATGCCAATATAGAAAATCTGGAAATGCGCGAGAAACAAAAGCGCGCAGAGGTTTTTTATAACGGACGGTATGCAGGCGGTTCAAACTTTATAAGCACGCTGAATTTGTTTTTCGTTGCGGTGGTGGGTGTTGTTGCGTCCGGCGTACTCATCTACAAGATCAATATTTGGATGATTTTGCTGATTATTGCCACCTGCGGCGCCCAGTTTTGTTTGCAAAGAGCGCTGACAAAGAAACAGCGGCAAAACTTGGATCAACGCACGGAGCCTGCGGCGAAGTTCGATTATTTTTATAAGCTGTGCAAGGATGGTACGGCGGCAAAGGATATTCAGCTTTACAATATGGGCGATTATTTTATTCGGGCGCTTGCCGCCTCCCTTTGCAGGATTGAAAAAATCTATGCCCGGTACACCCACACCTGCGTATCGTTTAACGGCATTACCGCTTTGCTCAGCGCCGTGCGCCAGGCCATTGCCTACATTTACCTTGCGTATTTGACCGGCAAGGGTGCGCTCAGTGTATCCGATTTTATCTTCTATTTCGGCATTATTACCGGCTTTTCCAACTGGGTGCTCCATTTGGGCTTTGCGGTCAATCAGATTGAGATGTGCTGCAAGGAGTGCCAGGCATACAGAGAGTATATTGCGTTTGCGGATCATGCAGAGGAGGGGGAGCGGCTGACTTCCAAATCCGTTGATCGGGTGGTGTTTGAGCATGTGTCCTTTCAGTACCCCTCTGCCGACGCACCTACGCTGAAGCATATTGACCTTACATTCAAAAATGGCGAAAAGATTGCCATTGTGGGGGAGAACGGCGCAGGCAAAACCACCTTTATCAAGCTGCTGTGCGGCCTGTATGCGCCCACCGGCGGTCGCATTCTGTTAAACGGCAAAGATACTGCCACCATTGCAAAGAACAGCTATTTTGATTTGTTTTCGGCCATTTTTCAGGACTATTATTTCTTGCCCATGACCATTCAGCAAAACATAACGGCAAGCCTTGACTATGATCGGGAAAAATTTGACCTGGCGTTGCAGAAAGCGGAAATGTATGACAAGGTGTATGCCTTGCCAAAGGGCGCAGATACGCTAATGGACAGGAATGTGTATAAGGATGCGGTGGATTTTTCCGGCGGTGAAAAGCAAAAGCTGCTGCTTGCCAAGGCTATGTACAAGGACGCGCCGATTTTGATTTTGGACGAGCCCACGGCGGCGCTGGATCCGATTGCCGAAAATCAGCTGTACTTAAAATACAGTGAGCTGACCGATGGCAAACTCTCTTTCTTTATTTCCCACCGGCTGTCTTCTACCCGTTTTTGCGACCGGATTTTGTTTATGTCCGGCGGCCAAATCACCGAGATGGGCACCCACGAGGAGCTGATGGCCAAAAAGGGCGCATATTACAAAATGTTTCAGGTGCAAAGCTACTATTACAGAGAACAGGGGGTGGCTGTGCATGCATAACTTTAAGATGATAGGTAAGATGTATCGGGAGATTGCCGGCCTGGACAAAGGTATTCTGCCTGTGGATTTCTTCTGTGCGATTTTGACCGGCGCCAAGCCCTTTGTGAACATTTGGTTTACTGCCAAGATCATCGGTATGATGACCGCCGGTGCGGACTTTAAGGGGCTTTTGGCCTATATTCTTGCGGCTGTGGCGCTTAATTTTGTGCTGGATTACACAGGCGGGTTTTTATCTGACCTATACGATGTAAAATCCGATCTGCTGTTTAGCAGAGAAAATTTCAAAATGGCGGAAAAGCTGTTTCGTATGGATTATGAAAAGCTGGAGGACAACACATTCAGAAAGACGATCCATAAGCACGAGGAGGCGGGCGCCAGCCGGTGGGCGCGGTTTTCGTACTTTATGTGGACCAGCCAGGTGTTTGTTAAGGGCGTGTTTACGGTGGCGGTGTCTGTGGTGATGATCCTGCCGCTTTTGAAAATCGGTTTTACCAAAACCGGCAATTCATTTTTTGAAAGACCTGTCTTTCTGATCCTGCTGATTGTCATTCTGATTGTTATGGCGGCGGTTATGGCGTTGATTGCCGTGCGGATGAACAAGTCGTACCTGGCTGCAAACGAGGCGTATGCCACGCTGGATCGTCTGTTCTATTCGCTCATTGACCTGTTTGCCGATTATAAAACCGGTAAGGAGATACGCCTATACAAAGAGCAGCACTTGATCGGCAAGATCGCAACGGAAAAGATTCTTACTGACGGCGAAAAAACGCTGAAGCAAATTTCCATGCGCACCGCAAAAACCAGCTCCATCGTTGCGGTGATGGGTGCCTTTGTTGCGTTTGGCGTGTATGTTTTTATCGGGGTCAAGGGCAATTTGGGGCTGTTTGACATTGGTGCGCTGGTGATGTACTGCGGCGCTTTTATGCAGATCGTAAACGGTGTTATGCTCATTGCTAACACGCTGGGCAAGCTGGCGGAGATCTTGCCGCTGGCTCGGATTTATTTTGAGATTATAGAGTGCACAGACAGCAAGCAATACGGTACCCGGACCCTGGACGGTGACCGATTTGAGATCGAGTTCAAAAATGTGTCGTTCAAATATCCGGGTGCGGAAAGCTATGCGCTGCAGAATGTTAATCTGAAAATAAACAATGGCGAGCATCTGGCCGTGGTGGGCAGGAACGGCAGCGGCAAAACCACCTTTATCAAGCTGATGTGCCGCCTGTATGATGTGACCGACGGCGAAATTCTCATCAACGGCGAGAACATTCAAGCATACACTAAGGAGAGTATTACCGCACTGTATTCCGTAGTGTTCCAGGATTTCAAAATCTTCTCTGTGCCCCTGAGAGATACGGTTTGTGCCGGTTCCGCTTTTGACCGGGACAAGCTATATACCTGCCTTGAAAATGCAAACATTAAGGAGCGAGTAGAGCGCCTGCCGAATAAGGAAAACACTTATCTTTATAAGGATTTGAACAAGGGCGGCGTAGAGATCTCCGGCGGCGAGGCGCAAAAGCTGGCCCTTGCCAGAGCGCTCTATAAGGACGCGCCGGTGGTGGTGCTGGACGAACCTACGGCGGCGCTGGATCCGATTGCGGAGAACGAGATTTACAGCCGCTTCAATTCCTTTGTGCAAAGCAAAACGGCCATTTACATTTCGCATCGGCTGTCCAGCTGCGTCTTTTGCGATACCATCGCCGTGTTTGATCACGCAAGGCTGGTGGAAAGCGGCACGCACACAGCGCTTTTGGCTGCCGACGGCCAATATGCAGCGCTTTGGAACGCGCAGGCAAAGTATTATGTGTAGCCTGCAGCAGCACAACAATGCCGCTCCCGGCGAAAACGAAATAATGAAGGAAAAAGCAAAAAAACAGACATCCGTGTGGATGTCTGCTTTTTTCTTGCAAAATGCGGCAGCGGTTTTGTTGACATCCGTCCAAAAATGTGATTTGATATACACAGAGCGCTTTTGTACTGTAAAGACAGTCGGGGCGCGCACAAAACAGCTTCAGATTGCAAAATGACATTTTGCGACCATGTTATGCTTTTGACGGCAGGAGGAGATTTTTATGAATAGAAAGAACGTAGGTATAGCTTTCGGCGCACTTTGTGGGCTGGCAGCTTTAACTGCAACGGCAGCAGAAATATTCTATGACATCTCAATCAACACGAAATCGCCTATCCATATGAGCAAACTCAACAACTTGGTTCAAAAAGCCACGAATACTGACGGCAATGAAGAGGAAGCAAGTGCAAAATACAGCGGTATGACAGGCACGCCGGAAATCAAAGAATGGTATGCTACACACGGCGAGGATGTGTATATTCTGTCTGATTCGCTGCGCCTGCACGGAAAACGGTTCAAAAATACCGGCACAAAATATGTTCTCGTATGCCACGGCTACACAAGCAAGGCCAAGCATATGGCCGGATTTGTTCATAAATTTTACACCCTTGGTTATAATGTTTTGGCAGTAGATGCAAGAGCCCACGGCGACAGCGAGGGAACAAAAATCGGTATGGGCTGGCCGGAGCGTATGGATATTATAAAGTGGATAAACCGGATCCTTTCATGGGAGCCGAACGCCCGGATCGTTCTGCACGGTGTGTCCATGGGGGCGGCAACGGTTTTGATGGCGTCAGGTGAAGATTTACCCGAAAATGTGAAGGTTGTTATTGCAGATTGCGGCTATACGTCGGAATGGGATGAGTTCCAACGGGAGGCGGATACCCTGCATATTCCGTGGTTCCCTGTGCTCAACGCCACATCGGTGTTGTCCAAGGTGCGTGACGGGTATGATTTTAAGCAGGCCAGCGCCCTTGCGCAGGTGAAAAAGAGCCGCATACCAACGTTGTTTATTCACGGCTCGTCGGATGAGCTTGTGCCGTACAGCATGCTGGGCGAATTGTATGCGGCTGCAGCCTGCGAAAAAGAGGAGCTTACCGTAGAAGGCGCAGGCCATGCGCTCTCGTCTTCTGTTGCGCCCACGCTGTATTGGCGTACAGTCGAGGATTTTATCGCAAAGTATTTAGATAGGTAAGCTAAATTGATTTGCCATTTATGCGGCAATATGTAAATATAAACGCCTGGGAGAAGCGGTTGGTGATGAAGGGTGCGCCGGCGTTTGGCGCTAGGATCGTCTCCGATTTGGCAGGTGAAGGACCGCACAGACAAAGCCTTAAAGGGCGGTGTGGACTACAATGTGTCTTATCCCAAGGGCATGAAAAATGTGGGCAAATACACGGTTAAGGTTACCTTTAAGGAGAATTACAGCGGCGGCAAGAGTGTGAAACTGTATTCCGGTTGGAGCAAGGCCAAGAGCGTGACCACTAAGAAATAATGAAACAAGCAGGCGGTTGTTACCGCCTGCTTTCCTTTTTTAATTTCGCAATTAGCGTTTTATTTTTTAAGACAATGCTGACTCAATGAATGCAACGATTCTATTATATTTAGAATTTTCTATTTTATAATAAACAGGATTTCCTTTATGACAGATATCAAAATAAAAATAATCTTTTGTTAGTGTAATATCCAAAGAATTTTTATCGAGATTTAATGCCTGACCATCTGCAAAAATGAGTCTCAATTTATATTCTCCATTATCAGACATAAGTGATTTTTTACTTTCTAATCCCTTATCATAATCACTTAAATAACTGTTAATATCATCAAGTTTATTTTCATTACATCCTTTAATGGTGTTTACTATCGAAGTCATTACTTCCTTGTCTGTTATAGTGCCTTTCAGTAAAGGGCGAATGTCCCGATCCGTAATATTTTCTTCTTCCGGCAATTCAATCGTATAATCATAGAATTCATCTTGCCAAATCTCAATACCGATAATTTCATTATCGCCTTTTGCTGTGTATAAATTTAATAAATCTTCGATCGTATAGTCGGTGGTTAAACCATTCAAGTAGAATATATAATATTCATTATTGGTCTGAACTATAATTAAATGATCACTTTTGGCATATTTATAAACCAACGCTTTATAAAATTTATTGTTTTCGGCTTCTTCAACAGTCATTGGTACATAATTTGACAAGTCATTAGTCAGATTAAAATAATCAAGCGTACATACTAAATCGCCTATTTCTGATTGCTTTAATTCAATCGTATTATTCTTATCCGCTTTCGCATCTCCAAAATAATACTGCGAATAAATCTTGTTATCAATAATAATTTTTTGCGGATATTTAGTGTCTTCTATTTTAATTTTTATCGTCCGATTATCAGTAGAAAAGCCCTTATTATTTGTTGATGAATTATGCGTAGTTTCAAAAGTATCAGAAGAATTATGATTTAAGTATTTAACTGTTGATATTGAGGTGACAAGTATCATAAAACAAGCAGCAAATGATAAATAAGCAACTTTCTTTTTTCTTTGAATTTGATTGTGTTTTGAAATTTCTGATTTAACACCCGCTAATGTTTTTTTATACAAATCATCCGGTAATTTTAATTGATTATTATATTCGGTATAATTCATAATATACTACTCCGTTTCAAGATAGATTTTCATTTTGCTTTTCGCTCGTAACAAATGAGACTTTACGGTATTCTCATTGCTTTTCATTATTTTTGCTATATTTTTTATTGGAATTTGTTCATAATAAAACAGATAAATTACAAGTCTTTGATTTGCGGTTAATCTTATCATAGCTTCTTCTAAATCTAAATGATTGGTTATTGCTTTATCAAATTTATTATCCACAATTTTAATTGTATCATCTAATTCCAAATTTTGACGCGATTTTGAACGAAGAACATTTTTACTCAAATTTGCTGTTACTGTAAGAATCCAAGCTTTTTCATGATCCTCATCGTTGAATGTTTTATTAGAAATAAAATATTTAATAAATACCTCCTGAACAATATCCTCAGCGTCATCTTTATTCAAAAGAAAATTGTATGCTGTTCTAAAAACGATACCGGCATACTTTTGATATAAATCATCAAAACGCTGATTGTCGAATTCAATTATGGACATATAATTCATCACCTCCTATAAATGAAACACATATTGACTAAAAAAAGTTGCAAAATTTTTTATATGTATACTGCAATTTTTTAGTATGGGTATGTGTTTACATTATAAACGCAATTCATTACAAAATAGTTATATGAAATTTGAAGTAATGCAAATGAAAACTATTAAAATTATATTAACTTGACCTAATATGAATTGCAAGTAAAAAGCGATCTGATTATTACAGATCGCTTTGGCTTTTTGATGGATAAACAATATAAAAGGTAGAAAATAAGAAAGGCACCGTGAAAAATCACGGTGCCAAAAGAATTGATATTCTTTTTAGTGTAAGACTATGAATTAATCATCACACCAACCATAACAAAACCATTCTAAATCAGCGACATTGTCAATATAGTCTTTGTTGTGCTTTTTAGACTTTGCCATATTTGCCTGATTTGCTTTGTAGGCTTTGTTGTTTGGATTGTGTTGGTTAGCATAACCATCCAACTGCTTTTGTGTATGCGTTTTCGATGATACACCTTTTTTCTTATTTGCCATAGTCTGCTCCTTTCTCCGTAGAACGAAGTGAAAACACACAACATAATAATGCATTAGAATAACCGCTCACCGAGGAGCTTTTTTAAGTCCTTTGGGGTAATTAATACGAACAATAAATAATAAACACCATTCAATGCAACTATTACTATCTACGGTTGTCGGAGTAATTATCAAAAAAGTATGTTCGCTGATTTTTTGATAATTAACATATTCAATATATCACAAAATTCTAAAAATATCAATATCATAAACACAAGCAAAAATAGGGGAAAATAAATAAATAAAAAAAGAGCTGAATTTTCAGCTCTTTTTTTGTGGCAGAGGTATAAGAACCTGAACGCAAGCGTTCAGAACCTTGTTACTCGCTTTGCTCGTAATAACGATTCGAACCTTAAATGACGGAGTCAGAGGCTCGCAATCTTTTTTCAAAACTGCCTATTTAAGCCATTTTTCAGACTTTGCGTCTCTCAAAAATCTTTCAGGATTTTATTTTTGCTCAGCACGGCAAATTCGTATGAGGAATTGCGAACCTTACACTGAGGTGTCGAAAGAAGTTCTAAATCCACATTATCTTTTACAGTAGGGTAGTGCACCGTTTGGTGACGAAGAATATAAAAGCTCTTCATTTAATTTCACAAACAAAGTGTCATATATGGCGGCAAATAAATACCTAACTTAAACATAATAAGCCTCTCCTTTAATTACACTCCTATTTGTTTTCAAACCAAATATCCATTTTGCTTGACTGAGCTTGTCTTTTGTATTCTGTTTGATTTGATGTGCGGGCAGTCCGTTCGGTGTCAGTTGGTTTTTGGGAAATTTGCCGAGGCTGCTTATTGTTTTGCTGTGCTTGATTTTGAACACTATTCTCTGACGAAGGCGAAGGTGCTTTGTCAAATGTTCTGAGTATTTCTTCAATTTCTTTTTCTTGTTCGTCCATTTGATTTCTCCTTGTTCGATTTCTTTTCGTAAGGAAAAGGCGGCAGCGGAAGCTCCGCTACCGCCATCCTTAAATGGTTAGCTATCTGTTATTTCACAGATTTTCTTTTTTAGTATAAACAGTAGTTGTCACAACTCCGAAGCCGCTGACGAACAGCAGAGCGATCCACAGCCACTCATACTGTTGTCGCCGGTCTGCGGATTCTGAACATCATCCGAAGGCTTGGTGGTATCGTCAGACTTGGTAGGAGCGGCAGGTTTGGTTGCCTTCTGACCTTCTTCGATAGTCTGAGTCGTTACTGCAGAGCCACCGGCAGAATCAAAGGTTACGGTATAGTTTTTATTTCTTTGTTGTAACAGTCTTAGCTTTTGACCAGCCTGAATAAATCCTTATGGATTTGCCGTTAATCTTAACTGTCTTATAGGTGCGAACTCTTACATAATACTTTTTCTTGCCCGAAAGCTTTGAAATTTTCTTTGATACTGTTGTATTCTTGCCTACTGTTACGGTCTTAGCCTTGCTGAATTTACTTGAGGCACTGTACTGTACCTGATAGCCTGTTGTCTGTGTAGCCTGCTTCTTCCACTTTACTGTAAACTTCTTTGAACCTGCTTTAAGTGAGGAAATACTTGTTGCCTTTGGCTTGATTGTGAAATAAAGCGTCTTTGTTCCGCTGTATTTACCCTTAAAGGTAATCTTTACTGCGTACTTGCCAACATACTTTCTGCCTTTTGCATAAGACACAGTATAGTCAGTATTCTTAACAAGTGTCTTTCCTGTTCTGTCCTTAACAATAACCTTAGGTGTTCTAACCTTTCCGTTATATGTTAATGATGTTGCTTTAAGCTTTATGCTTGATGCCTTTGGAATTACTGTCGTTGAAAGAGTTTTCTTACATACCGAACAGTAATTTACTATCTTGCCGTTTGCTGTTGGGGTTGCCTTTGTTACGGTTTGCTTTGTGGTGTGGGCAATCTTAGCAATATTGCCCCAAGATGCAAGGTCGGTTATTTCCTTTGTACCGAGTACATCTTCATAGAACTTGCCACAACCTTCGCACTTGTAGTATGCTTCCTTACCGCCCTCTGTGCAGGTGGCAGCTTTCGCAGCAACCAAAGTCAGATTGTGAGTGTGCGGTACAGTTTTGTAATATCCGCAGGTGTCGCAAACATTGTCAGAACCGTAATCGTGAGCCGCTTCGTCCTTTTTGTCGTGGCAACGAGAACATTCGTGCCAGTGGTTTGTAGAATCGTATTTCCAATCAGAACCATATGCATGACCGAGAGCAGTATTCATCGCTACGAAGGTATCTGTTGTGCTGATTGCACCGCAGGAGCAGCTCTTGAAATATACTGCGTTGCTTGTGCAGTCAGCAGGGGTTTTAAGTGCTTCTGGTTTTACAGTTTCCTGATTATAGGTGTGCGTATGTGGAGCGTTCTTGTAGGTCGCTTTCACACTTACTGCACTTGCAGGCATAGTAAATGTTGTGGTTGCGCTATTTGCGTCTGCAAGGGTAATGCCGCCGCTTACAACTTCCCACTTATCAAATACCTTGCCGGACGGAACCGCATTTGCAGTCAGGGTAACAGCTGTACCTTCTGCCGCTTTGCTGATTTCGCTTCCTGCGCCAATTGTTGCTTTACCGTATGTAACGGTGATGGAATACTCTTTACTCTCCCAGATTGCATAGAAGGTAGTATCCGAGCTTACTTCATAGGTTGTGCCGGAAATAACCGAACCGTAGGCGCTCGTCGCCCAGCCCTTGAAGGTGTGGCCGTCGCGGGTCGGGTTCGTCATCGTAAGCGGCAGCGCAACGCCGTGTGTCTTGGTCTGCGCGGCGGGAATGCCATTGACCGTCGTATCTCCGTTCGCGTTCGCGTCGTAGTTCACGGCGTAGGTCTTCGGCGTCAGCTTGCCATAGATGACAATATTGCCCTTGACCACGTCGGCCGCATTCGTCTGTGCCTCTTTCTCCGCGTCCGTCAGCGTGGCGTCCGGATCCGGGAGGAACTTCCATTCCTGCGTAAACTTTGCGTCCTGATACCAGCCCCCGAATTCATATCCGGGGATCTCCGGCTTGGCGGGCGCATAAATCTTGTTCCCGTTTTCCACCGGCATGATCGTGTACAGGCCGCCATACGGTTCCAGGGAGAATGTGACCATGCGCGTGATCTTGCGCTTCGTGCCAACGGTGATGTTGTACATCTTGTTGACCGTGTACGCTCCTGTGGTCTTCTCCGTCTCCGCGCTATTGCCGTCGACCTTGAACTCCTCTTCGCCGTCGACGCGCAGCGTAGCCGTCGTGTCGGCATACGCCTCCAGCTTGATCTTGAAGCTGTCGCCGTATTCAAATGTATAGGAGGTCGCACCCTCTGCCTCTGTTAAAGCAGGGCCAAAGCCTGAAAAGCCGAACTTCGTGCAGTCCGTGAAGGTGGCCTCGTAGCCGTCGCCCTGCGGCAGGGAGATCGTGAACTTCTTCACCGTCGGGTCGCCGACCGCAACCGTCAGATCCTTGTCTGCCGTAAAGGTATATGTATAAATATTGCCATTGACCGTAGAGCCAAGCACACGGTCGCCTGCCGTGACCGTACCGATCTCATAGCGTTCGTCCAGCACGATCTGGAGCGTCACTTCCGTGCCCACATCGACCGAAGTAACCGTGTCATCCGGGTTGCCCGTGCCCTTATGTCTCAGCGTCACACCGGTGGGCACGGTCAGCGGCCACGTAATCTTGACCTGATTGCGCGTCCACACCGGATACAGCTTGACATCGGCCGTGATTTTCTGTGTGAAGTCATAGTTGGCCTTGGTCGTCAGGTTATCCGTCCAATGCAAGAAGTTATAGCCCTCGCGGATCGGCGGGACTGTCGGAACCTTCTCTCCCGGGATCACTGTGTCATGCTCGACATTGATCGCATCCGGCAGCTGCGACACACCGGTCACATCGGCCACGAAGCTGACCGTGTGCGTATTGGCTGTTTCCGTCGGCTCCCAAATTGCCGTAAGGACAGTGTCAGCCCCAACCTTTTCCACCGTGTCGCCGGGCTGGAAAAGCACGGGATTTCCATCGGCATCTTTATTTTCCCAGGTATCGCTGCTCCAGCCCTTGAAGGTGCAGCCTGCGAGCGTCGGCGTCACATCAGAAATCGTGAAGCTCTGATTGTCTTTGCCCGAGCCAGTCGTGCGGAACGTCCCTACGGGGATGCCCGCTGTGCCTGTGTATCCGCCGTCGTTGTAAGAGACAGAATAGCCAAGCGGAAGATACCTGGCCGAAACCGTCATTGTTTTGATTGAGGTTTCGCCTACTGTCTCATTCGTGTTATAAATGTCAGTTAGCGAAACACCATGCCATTCCGCCGCGAAGTAGATGCGCTGCAGAAGTCTTCCCGTGTTGTTCTCGTCACTAATAATGCTATTCGAGTCAGTAATATCGCCTTCTACAATGACGACACCCGGATTAAACACTCTAACTGGTTGTGAACCATCAGGGGTTACTTCCTTTGTGATTTCGGAGTATGCAGGATCGCTGGCCTTCTTATCCTTCACTTCGCAGCCAGCAATCATCCCAGTTTGGGCGTTACTATAGCGCGCAAACTGCTTCAGTTCCGTGATTTCAACATAATCGTCGCCGGTTGCGGTACTAATCGTATAATGAACCCGAAAGTCTTTACTTTCGCCCATAATATACGGTCCGTCCGGTAGAATCGGCTCAAATTTGAAAATCAATCCATGTGCTTTATATTCATCGGAATTTAAGACAATTCCGCCCGCCGGCTCAGCCGCCAAGGCCGCCGTCGGGAACATGCCAAGCAGCATGATGAGCGCCAGAAGCAGACTCAACAGCCGTTTGGGCGTGTACTTCGTTCTTTCCATTCTTGTTCCTCCTCTTGTTTCGTGCCGGCTGCGATTGGGCGCAGTGCCCCCGGCGATTTCCAGATCTTCTTGTGTCAAGTATACCATATCAGGCAAAAATTTCAACCCTAATTCCGCGCATTTTTTACTCCTTTTTACGCGGTTATCCCCGATAACCATGTGAAAATCGAACCCCGATGCGGCGGGCAGGGGGCAAAAATAAAACCGCCCCTGACAAGGCGGCAAAATCAGCTATACATAGAAATACAAAAGGGACATTTTCCTCATACCACGACGTGCAAATTTTGTCAATTCCAGCCGCTGCGGCGCAAAAAGCCCCCTCCTGTGGAGGGGGCTTTGTTTATCGTTCTTCCAGAATTTTATCCAGCTCGCGCTTGAAGCTGTCGATGTCCTTGAACTGCCGGTAGACCGACGCGAAGCGCACATACGCCACCTCGTCCATCGGCTTCAGCTTTTCCATGACCAGCTCGCCGATCCGCTCGGTCGAGACCTCGCGGTCGAGCGAGTTCTGGATGCTCTGCTCGATCTCGTCCGTCGCATTTTCCAGCATCTGCATCGGCACGGGCCGTTTCTCGCACGCGCGGAGCATCCCGTTCAAAATCTTGTTCCGGTCAAACGCCTGACGGATGCCGCCGCGCTTGATGACCACAATCGGCAGGCACTCCACCGTCTCATACGTCGTGAATCGCTTCTGGCAGGAGAGGCACTCGCGCCGCCGCCGGATGCTCAGCCCATCCTCCGAATGGCGCGAATCAACAACCTTGCTCTCCTGATACCCGCAATACGGACACTTCATAACCATGACCCTCCCGGACGAATGTTTTCTTTTCCTTATTGTAACAAATTTTCTGTCCCTTGTCTATGCCAAATTCCGGTTGCCTTTCGGGCAGAAGTTTGCTATGCTGTGGGGAGAAAGGAGGGCTTGGCATGCGTTTTTACCGCTGGGTCAAAAAATGGGCGGAGCGCGTCGCCGCGCTGCGCATCCCGCTCTATGCGGGCAATTCCGCGTTCTTCCTGCTGCTGAGCCTGTTTCCGCTCATGAGCATCCTGCTCGCGATCTTGCAGCGCACCAGCTTGCAGGAGGCGGACGTGCTCCGCCTTCTCGCGCAGGTGTCCCCGGCGGCGCTCATGCCCCTGTTTGAAGACCTGCTCGACGGACTCTACGATGTGCAGCCCGTCTCGCTCATCTCCATCAGCGCCGTCACCGTCGTCTGGTCCAGCTCGAAGGGGATGTACAGCCTCCTGCTGGGGCTGAACGCTGTCGACGGCGTCACCGAGACGCGCGGCTATCTGCGCCTGCGCCTGCTCGGCATCCTCTGCACGCTCGGGATGCTGCTGGCCCTCGTCGTCACGCTCCTGCTCAACGTCTACGGAAAATCGCTGCTCCGCCTGCTCAGCGCGGGCGGCGGCTTTGCCGCGCGGCTGCTGGAGTTCACGATGCAGGAGCTGCATCTCTATTCCACGGTCTTCCTCATGATCGTCTTCACACTGTTCTATCTCGTCCTGCCGAACCGGCGGCGGAGACTGACGCGGGCGCTGCCCGGCGCGCTCGGCGCGGCCATCGCGTGGAACGTCTTCTCTTCGGCGCTTTCGTTTTATGTCAACCATTTCCCGCATGCCTCCAGCCTCTATGGCAGCCTCACACTCCTGCTCTTCAGCCTTCTCTGGCTCTATATCTGCATCTCGATCATCTTCTATGGCGCGCTTTTCAATCGCCTCCTCGAGCGCCGCCTCGGCTAAAATCCGCAGCGCCCCCTCTTACAGAGGGGGCGCTTTTCCATTGTGGTGAACTTGGGACGTTCTTCATTCAGCCAACAGCAGCGCATCGTCGATGCGCCAGCGGCCATCCTGCTCGGTCAGGCCGTAGCGGCACTTTTTCGCGATCTCAAACAACTTGTCGCCGTCCATGCCGGTCAGATTGTCGACCTTGTCGAGCAGCTTCTGCGCGTCGGGATGGAAGCTCGAGAGCGTGATGAAGATCCCGCGCGAGCCGTTTTCCGCGCAGACCGCGCCGTAAAATTCGCGCACGTCCTTGCTCGTCATCACGGCATGCCGGTTTTTCATCTGCATCAGCACCGTCTCGCGGTAGCCGAGGTCGTCCTGCGTGTGGATGACGCCGTCGATGCCGCCGTCGTCCGATCCGCCGGTCACAGCCCCCTCGTCGACAACCTTGCCCGTCAGCACATAGTAGCGCCGCAGCAGATCGACGCAGTAGACCTCGAACCATTCGCCGCCCTTCGTGTGGACGGCCTCGAGGAAGCACGTCCGCAGGTCGCCACCCTCGGCGGCCTGCCGCAGCCAGCTGCCAAGCTCCGTGCCCGGATACCCGGCGTCGTCCGCAAGGCGATAGCCGCGGCTCGTCTTCAGAATATGCTGCTCCCGCTCCAGCTCGAGCAGCACACGGCCCGTGATGCTCCGCAGCGCGTTGTCGTCCGCCTTGCTCGAGGTCTTATCGGTGCCAAAGTGGTGCTCGGCACGGGCAAAAATGGCCTGCTTGCCGAGCAGCCCGTCTTTTTTCAGCTCCGCCAGCACGAAATCGCGCACCCGTGCGGGCGACACGCCGCACACCTGCCCCGGCACGACGCGCAGATAGCCGACCGCATCCTCCGAGATCACCCCGGAATGGATCAGCTCCGTCAGCAACATCCCGAGCCGGCTCTTCCCGCGCACCACGGCCGAACCGGGCCGCAGATCCGCCCGGCTCTCCACCCGCTCGCCGAGCCGCGCCGCGCTCCGCTCAATGAGCTGCTTGCGCCGCACCGGGTAACTTGCAGCCTCCAATTCTTCACACAGCAGCGCGCGCAGCGCCTCGTCCGTCCATGTCTGCATCAAATCGACTCCTTCCGTCAGATGCCTTTTCCCCATTTTACGCGAAAACCACCCAAAAAGCAACCGGCACTGCCCAGTTGGCGGTACCGGTTTGTTTTTTGAAATGGTGTCAAACGGAGAACAGCAGATCATAATACGTCGGCACGGGCCAGAAATCCGCGGCGACGAGCGTCTCCATATGGTCGATGATCTCGCGCACGCGCTGCATCCGGGCGAAGATCTCGTCGTGGCAGTAGTGCAGCTGCTGTTCGGCGGTATAGCTCGCGGGCATGGTATCCAGCGCGGTCTTCAGCTCCGCCGTCCGGTCGAGCAGCGTGGCGTTCAGCTGGCTGACCGACGCAGCCAGCGCCTTTTCCACGCGGCACGGGTCGCCCGGCAGGGCGGCCTGCTTCTGCACGATGGCCGTGCAGAGGTGGCTCGTGTAGGTCGTGGCGGCGGAGAGCAGCGTGTGCTGCACGATGTCGATGAGCGTCGCCGCCTCGATGCGGACGACCTTGCAGTAATTTTCCATGTGGATCTCGTGCCGCGCGAACATCTCCTCGCGCGTCAGG